>Ga0187876_1003538_pt1 | contig 10565 bp, 7 predicted proteins | sample June2016WEW_17_4_FD_133000 | JGI IMG/M metagenome (GOLD analysis project Ga0187876, IMG submission 133000) | Peatland microbial communities from SPRUCE experiment site at the Marcell Experimental Forest, Minnesota, USA - June2016WEW_17_40 | ecosystem: Environmental > Terrestrial > Soil > Wetlands... | reverse complement strand
CGCGAAGTTTTCGGCGTTGATCCGAAGGTGGCGCATCTTGGGGATATCCCGGGCTTCACGCGCCAGTACCCTCAGATCCTGAGCAAGGCGGACATACCCTACGCGATGCTCACGCGGATGTTCCCGCCTGACCGCTCCTTGTTCCGCTGGAAGGCGCCGGATGGCTCAAGCACGCTCGCCTGGCATGCCATCAAGGGATACGGTTGGGGCGCGGACCTTGGCCTGCACGAAGACCTGAGCGCGCAACGGCTAGCCGCCGTCGGCCGCGAAGTGAAGGAGGTCCAAGCAACCACTTCCGGCCCGTTGTATATGGGTTGGGGCACTGACCTTTGGGCGCCGACCCAAAAACTAATTGAAAATGTCGAGGTGCTCAACCAACGTCTCGCGCCGAACCACTTTTGCCTGGCGACGGCGGCCGAGTATTTCCACGCCGCGTCAGCCACCCGGGACATTCCTGAGTTGTCCGGCGAGATCACCGGATCGTGGGGCAATCTCACGGTCTCGATGGTTGGACTGTGGCCGCCGGCGATTGCCGCGACGGATACACTGGTCAACGCTGAAAAGTTCGCGGCCATCAATGATGCCCTGGGTTACGCCCCGTACCCCGGCCCGCAGTTGGAATCGCTGTGGAGAAGCACGTTGAAAGCGATGGACCACAACAACGATGGTCAAGGGGGAGAGATTGGGGATGAGCGCAAGGTGGGCTATGCGCAGGAGACCCTGTTGAGCGCCGGCCAGATTCTGCGCGACTCGCTTCGCAACCTCGCGGAACGCGTCGAGCACCCCTTTCCGGTGAGTACCCCGATCGTGGTGTTCAATCCGCTCGGTTGGAAGCGGGACGATCTGGTTAAAACGCACGTGACTCTGTACGGCGATGTCGAGCCGGGGGCGATCGAGGATTACAAGAAAGCCATGCGCCTGGTGGACGAGAAAGGAACGAGCATCCCCTTTCAGGTTGAACAATACAGCGAGTGGAGTTCACGCGCCCTGGACCTCGTATTCATCGCGCAGGGCGTACCGTCCCTGGGTTACAAGACGTATTATCTCGTGCCCGCCGAGCAGCCGGAGGTATTCCCCAATGCGTGTGAAGTGAAACTCGAGTCAGACGCCGAGGTGAACCGGACGAGCCATGCCATGGGATCCGACGTGCTGGACAATGGGTATTACCGTGTGGCGATCGACCGCGCCACCGGCCGCCTCGAGATCTTCGATAAAGAATTGAACCGCACCGTGGAAAAGAACGTCGAAATCGCAGCTCGCGAAGAGCGCGGTGGAGACGATCTCAGTGTTGTGGCCCCCACGGGCCGCACCCTCGTCGACGTGATCCATAGCGTGGAACTCGAGGAGAACGGCCCGGTGCGCACGGTCATGCGAATCACGGGAGAGCTGGCAGGCCTGCGCCTGATCCAGCGAGTCGCGTTGTATCGCGGTCTGAAGAAGATCGACCTGGAGAATTCGTTGGATTGGATGCCCGGTCGATCCATGAATGTCGAGCAGGTCTTTCCGTTGCCGCAGCCGAGCGGGGAAGTCCGTTGGGGAATCCCCTTTGGGACCGCGACAGGGGCAGATATGATGGCCAATGCCGGGCCGCAGGCAAGCGACGAGATGCCCCGCGAGGTTTGGAGCCAATGGCGCCAGATTCAAGACTGGGTGTTCGCCGGAAACAAAGAATGGGGGTATACCGTTGCCGCCGACCATCAGTTTCTGACCGTCGATGACGCCTCGCTTCGTGCCGGCATGCTGCGAGGAACCCTCTACAGTCCGTTACGCGTGGTGCGGGAAGGCCAGCCGGCTCTCAGCGTCTGGCCGCAGCCTGGCAAGTATGTGTTCCATTATTCCTTCACTTCCGGCAAGGGCGACTGGGCTCGAGCGAAGTCGTGGCGGACAGGAATGAACTTCAATATGCCATTGATTCCGGTCACTGCCGTCAACGAACTCTCACAGAAGCCGCTTCCCCCAGAGCGCTCGTTCTTTTCGGTCGACGCTGATAACCTCGTCCTTAGCGCGCTGAAAAAAGCGGATCGGGATGGGACGGTTGTTCTGCGGGTCTTCGAAATCCGCGGTGAGGTTGCGGAAAGCCCGGTTCGATTTCTCGGCCGTGAGCGTAGCTATCGTGTCGTGAACCTGCTGGAAGAAAGCCTGCCCAAAGGGCAACAGAGCGTACTTCACGTGCAACCCTACGAGATCAGCACCATCGAGTTTGCGGCTCGATAGAGCCGCCGGGGGAAAAGCGCAAGAAGGCCGGTTGGCGCAGACACCAAACCCCAGGTGCCTGAGCCAACCGGGCGGAAACCTGCCTGACCAAGTCGTTCTCCCAGTTCCGAGGCGCGTGCGCGACAGGCCGAGAAACAACGCCGACATGCCGCTTTCTCTTAGCTCACGGTAAGCGTGAGCGTCGTGGTATGGCTCAAGCTAGAGCCCGCGCTGCCCGTCACCGTCAGCGTGTAAGTTCCGGCGGGGGTCCGGGAGTTATGTGTCACGCTGCTCCCTCCACCGCCGCATCCTGCCAGCGCCAGAGCCAGAGCCAGCAACAATCCCGAGGCGAGCGCAACCATTGTGAACCGCCATCGGCTCCCGCCGGGTATGTTCCGGCGCCCGATGGCCCATGCCATAGCCACCAGAACCGCAGAGATGCATTGACAACTGGCCCTCACGCCTCTAAAATCAATCCCGGTAGTCGAGCTTCACCTCAACCCAAGGTCTGCACCACACGTAGGGGGTCGCAAGGAAAGTCTGACCGAGAGGCGGTTTTACGCCGCCACGTGGCGATCCCGCAGACGCGGAATCGCCAATCCAACACCAGCTTGAAGTAAAGATCCCAAACAGGAGGCATCCCCACCATGGCAGGGAAAAAGAAGCAGGTGAAGAAAGCGCCCAAGAAGCAAGCCAAGAAAACCGTCAAGGCCGTTAAGAAGCCTGAAGAAGTAAAACCGATAACCGAGCCTCCCCCGCCGGCGCCGACCCTATAAGGGGAGATTATGCCGCCGCGTGGGCGCCGCCCGCACGAGCGCCCACGCGGCGTTCGTCTAAAGTAGTCGTTGATGCTCGTTGGCCCACTGGTAGCCAGAGACTATGAAATGTCATTCCGAGCGCCATCCTATCCTTGAACCTCCAGCCACAATTCACTTCACGACCAGGTTTACGGGCCACGCGACGCAGGAGTGGGCACTGTCTTAGTTGGCGGTAGGACAAACCCTTGAACGCTGTCATTCTGAGCGAAGCGAAGAATCTCCGCAGTTGATGTTTCAAGAAACTACCGGGATCCTTCCTTCGTTTCACTCAGGACCGTCCCGATCGGATCGGGACTCCTCAGGATGACAGTTCGAAGAGTTTTTCGGCGGCCTGTGAAGGCCGGCGCTGCTAATCAAGCCAGGACAGTAAGCCAGGCTGCGCGCCTATCAGCTACACTGGGAGAAGAAGCTATGCTCAAGAGACTTTTTCTGTTCTCACCCCTATTCATCGTTTTCACCTCGTTTGCCGGACAAGAACCGGGCCAATACCAATCCGCCTTCCTGCGCGTGGAATTCGCACCGCACCAGCCTGCCTTCGTGGTGTTGGCCGTGGATTCTTTGGGCAAGAGCAAACTGAGCGTGAGTTCGCTCCGGCCCCTCCCGGCGTCAAGGGATCACTATGCCTTAAGCCATACCGGCTCGAAGTTTGAATACCGGCTTGTGGGCGCGCCCGCGGCTGCGCCGCCCGCCTGGACCTTCGAATTCTCGGCACGCAGCCTGCATCTGCACTCCGCTTATACCGCAGAGAACCCTCCCCCTGCCCTGGTGCTCAATTTCAATCCCCACATTAACCATGCAACGCTTCTGGGTATGATGAATGACGACGGAAGCGTCCGCCTGCCGGCGCTCTTGCACCTGCCCGATCAGGGGACGTTCCGAATCACTTCCAGCGTGGGCGCAGGACTGGCGTTGGGCTATGACGCGTTTCGCTACCCCGAGGGCCAGCAGGGGGGCGATTACGTGAAGGTGACTTTCCCCGCGGCCTCCGCCGCTCGGCCTCGAGTTGATTACACTTGGGAAGTCGTGGCCATTCATCCCAGCGTCCCGGAACTCGAGCCCGACCCCCGTTTTGACGGCTTTCGCCGCAACTGGCTCAACATTTTTCAGTTGAATCCCCGCTTGCGCGTCCTGGCCAACCACGCCGCCAGCGACCCTTGCGCGTTCACGGTGTTTGAATACTCCTCGGTGGCGGCGCGCACGCCTCCCTTGGCGCCTGGCCTGACGGCGCTCGACCTGATCCGGGCCACGCTGGACCGCTACCTCAGCGGGATGAAAGCGTACGGAATGGCGGGTTATGCCCCAAATGACCCAACCACCCGCTTCGACTACTTGGATACCTATCCCTCCCTGCTGATTGCGTCATGGGATTATGTCCGCGGCAGCCAAGATGAGGCTTGGCTGCAAGAGAACTACGCAGGCTTGAAAGACTGGGCCGGCAAGATGCTCGCTATGGATCAGAATGGCGACGGGCTTCTCGAATACCCGGCGAGTGGAAATTCCGGTTCTTGGCCGGAACCGATCGCTCTGCGCCCCGCGAATTGGTGGGACACCATCGGCTTCGGCCACAAGGACGCCTACTCGAATGCCCTTGCCTACCACGCTTTGCTCGGCATGGCCGAAATGGCGCGCCGGGCAAACCAGCCGGAAGACGCACGGCTTTATGCCGCGCGCGCCGAAAAACTCCGCTCGGTATATTTCAACACCTTCTACAATCCCGCCACCGGAGTGTTGGCGGGCTGGAAGAGTGCCGATGGGAAGCTGCACGATTATTATTTCCTCTTCGTCAGCAGCGCGGCAATCACCTATGGTTTGGTTCCGCAGGATAAAGCGAATCCGATCATGGACCGCCTGCTGGCCAAGATGAAAGAGGTTGGCTACACGCACTTTGAGTATGGCCTGCCCGGCAACCTGATTCCCGTTCGTCGCGAGGACTACGTTGACCACGACAAGCGCTTTGGAGGACCGGAAAAGGCGGACGGGTCCGATGGTTTTGAGATCTACGAAAACGGCGGGGCCACGGCCTGCTATGCCTACTTCACCCTCCAGGCCTTATACCAGTTGGGGCGGCACAAGGACGCGGACGCGATTCTGTTGCCCATGTTGCGAGGATTTGAGCAGGGCGGCTTCCAGGGCACCGCGCCGAACGGCATGAGCTACGATTGGAAAGCCTGGGACGGAAGCCCGCACGGCTATGAGGGCCTGCTCGTCGATGGCTACCAGGCGCTCCTGGCCGTGCTCTCGCGGTGATTTGACTTAGTTCTTCTTCCGCGACGTAACCTGAAGCGAATCGGGCCGCAGTTGGCTTAGCTCGATTTTGTTTCCGTCCGGGTCTTTGATGAAATAGAGCAGCGTATTATCCGCCTGAACTTTGGCTGCTTTCTCGAAAGCATCGGCCGGAAGCGGGTATCCTCTGTCTTTCAGTGCATGCAGTGTGGCTTCGAGGTCCTTTACAAACAAGCCGAGGTGGTTGGACGAGGACGCGGCCGTTGCCGAGGGCTTCCTGCTTCCAGGAAACAACTCGATGAATGAACTGCTGTCGGCCACTCGCAGATAGATCAGCCACGCCGTGCCATCCGGACGCTTGAGCCGGAAGGCCTCTCTCAAACCAAGCTGGTCAATATAAAAGTGCAAAGCCGGCGCGAGGTCTGAGATATCCAGGCCCACATGGCCCAAGGACTCAACGATCGGCGCCGCGTTGTCAGCGCCATACGAGATTGCGGCGCCGGCGCCCATCAGCACGGACATCAGCGGCAATAACCGTAGGTATTTCATGTAAACCTCCCCGGGCCTGCAGCCCCGAAGGGGCGAAATAGAGTAGCCCAGGGCGCAAGAAGCTGTGAAAAAATTGGCAACCTGTCATCCTGAGCGAAGCGAAGGATCCCTGCAGTTGCTTGTAAATCGTTGAAGTAAAAACAACTGCGGAGATCCTTCGCTGCGCTCAGGATGACAGTCCTTTCGATTCTTTCACACGTTCCAAGCCCTGGGGAAACCGGGAGCCCTCTCCCCCTTTCTCCCCCCTCTCCCGCCCGGCGGGAGAGGGGGAAGGGGGTGTAGGGAGGCCCCACGAACCCACGGCTAACGCCGTGGGCTACTCGCTTCCGCCCGCCACGCGGGCTGACTTAATGAACGAACTCGCGTTACACGACTCCTGGGTTGCCCCTATTGCACGCCGGTCAGCTTAAAGACATAAGCTTCCGGCAACGACAGCGCGGATTCAGGAATGGGCGGAACCTGGATCCGCAATTTCCCGCCTTCCTGGCGCCATTTGAGCGGCGCGCTCCCGCCCAGCAGTTCCACCGTGGTAGCGGCGGTGGTTCGCGGCGCGCTCAGCACGAGTTCCGGGCCAGGCCACATTTCAGTCATGGCATATACAGTATGGCTTTTCGAGGTATAATGAACTTTGCCTTCTGAAGTCGCGCGCCACGGGTGTGTTCCGTAGATTGCCTCGCCATAGGCTTTCAGCCAGGCGCCGATCTCGAGCAGCCGTTCCTGCATAATCACCGGAACGCGCCCATCCGCCGTGGGGCCGATGTCCAGATTCAGGTTGCCCCCGCGCGAGACCACGTCCACCAGCAGGTGAATCAGTTCGCTGGCGGATTTGTAGTCATGGAGCTCTTCCACGCGGTTGTAGCCGAAGGATTTTCCGATGGCCTGGCACTCCTCCCACTTGTGCGCCGGGCCGAGTTGCGCTCCCTCCGGGAGGAACGTCTGATACTCGGAGGTATAGAACCCGCCGTGCTTGCTGCGCGTATCTTTTCCCCAGCGGTCGTTGACGGCGATTCGGTCGCGCACCGGCGAGTCGTTGAAAAGCCAGGCCAAAAACTCCGTCGATTGCCACTGGTCGCTGGGGTGATCCCACTCGCCGTCCGTCCAGAGGAGCGAAGGATGGTAGCGTTCGACGAGGTCCTTCATCTGAGGGATCATGTGCTCGTTCACGTAGCGGTGAAGGTCGCCGAGATACAGCGGGTCGTACCACTCGTAGAGCGAGTAATAGAAGCCCATGGTCAGCCCCTGGGCGGTAATGGCCTTGCTCAGATCTCCGGCCAAGTCGCGGTGCGGGCCTACGTCGATGCTGTTCCAGTTCCAACTCGCCGGGCACGGCCATAGACAGAAGCCCTCGTGGTGTTTCGAGGTCAGCACCACGTAACGCGCCCCGGACTTTTGAAACAGGTCGGCCCATTGTTCCGGATTGAACAGCTCGGCCTTGAACTGCCCGGCAAAATCCTGGTATTTGAAATTGGCCCCGTAGTGGAGCAGGTGAAATGCCCAGGTCGGCCCGTTCTTGTCCTGCATGTGATTCCAATACCACTCCGCGTAAGTTTCGCCGATCTTTGACTGCGGGTCTGCAAAGGCCGGGACAGAGTAAACACCCCAGTGAATAAATATTCCGAACTTGGCCTCATCAAACCACGGCGGTGTCGGGCGCTGGTCAATGGACTCCCAGGTGGCGGCGTAGTGTTGGGCCGCCGCCGGCCGTGCCACGCTGATCGACAAAACCACCATGATGGCCAGAAGTAGTCGCTTCATTGTGGATTCTCCTCGCTCCTCTCAGGTTATAATTGCTGACTTTATACCATGAAGCCTATATCCGAACACTACAAAGAGTGGATCTACCGATGGGAGACGCTTTTGGCGGAGCGGGACAAGAACCGGGTGGGGCGCCCGCTCGATTGGGGATTGGAGTGGTCGAGAGACTGGCCGCTGGCGAGTTCGTGCCGTCCGCCCTCCGACCGGGAGCCTGAGAACTTCATCACCGAGCTGAACGACGCCATCCTCGCGCAAAGCGACATCTTCTATTCATACAAGACGCCTTCAGACTTTCTGCAGGACGGCGACTGCCTGTTCTTTACTTCGCCGGTCAAGACCTCCGTTCCCAACAACAATCGCGTGCGCGCTCGATGGTTTCCGGCGGGGCGGCGCGGGGCGGTGGTGGTGCTGCCGCAGTGGAATGCCGACCAGGAGAGCCACAACGCGCTGTGCCGAATCTTCAATATGCTTGGTATTTCGGCGCTGCGGCTGAGTCTGCCTTATCACGATGTTCGCAAGCCTGCGGAGACCGAGCGAGCCGATCACGCCGTCTCCTCGAACATTTGCCGCACGCTCGACGCCGGCCGGCAGGCGGTGGCCGACGCGCGCTCCTGCCTCGACTGGTTAGAGAGCCAGGGATACTCGAAACTGGGTATTGTGGGAACCAGCTTGGGCTCCTGCTATGCCTATCTGGCCAGCGCGCACGACGAGAGGCTGAAGGTCAATGTGTTCAATCATTGCTCAACAACTTTTGCGGAGGTGGTCTGGACCGGGCAGGCCACACGTCATGTGCGGGCCGGGCTTGACGCCGAGTTGACCCTGGAGCGCCTGCGCCGCTGCTGGATGGCCATCAGCCCCATCGCTTATGCGGAAAAGCTGGCGCGCTGGCCCAAGAAAACCCTGTTTATTTACGCTCGCTACGATTTGACCTTTCTGCCGGAGTTTTCGCGCCGCATCATCGCCGAATCTCTGCGCCTCGATCTTCACCCCGAGGTGGCCATGCTGCCCTGTGGCCACTATACTTGCGGGGAGACGCCCTTCAAGTTCCTGGACGCCTACTTCATCGCTTCGTTTTTGGATCGGGCCTTCGGTGAAGTCTGACCCCGGATGCGCCGAAGCCGCTGTGTCTTAGAGCCGCTTTTTGAATTCATCGATTGTCAGTCCCGCGTCTCGAATCAATCCAGCCAGGGTGAAGGCGTTAATGGGATTGTGACGGGGAACGGTTAAGAAACGAATACCATCGGACATGACGATATGCTTTCCCTGACGGATAACTCGGAACCCCGCCTTCTCAAACGCTTTGACCGCATTTAGATGATTCATGCCGGGAAGCTTGGGCATAAGTTAGACAGGCACTTCGATCTCCCGCACTTCAGCTTCTGGCAGAGTATCTTTGACCGCTTCCAGGTACTCACGAATTGCGTCGCGGATGTTCGCAAGGGCTTCCTCTTCAGTCTGCCCTTGCGACCAGCATCCAGGCAAGCCGGGACACGAAACGCTGTAGCCTTCTTCGGACCTTTGCAATACGACTTTGTATTTCATGGTTGACCCTCAACTTACATTATACTCGCCTCACGGAAAGAAAAACCGCTTGACAGTTGACCGGCACCGCCTTAGCGTGACGTTTGACAGAGTGACGCCGCTCGGTCCGGAGGGATGCACTCATGGGACATCGTAGCAATCGCCGTGAATTCTTGAAAACTTTGGGGAGCGCAGCCGTTACGCCTTGCATGCTCCGAGCCGCGGGTGCGCTAGGCGTGGGTTTCAGCAGCGCCTTCGCTTTACCCAGCGATCCCTTGGTACTGGGGGCCGACCCCATTTCTAACCAGCCGGTGGGCGTCGCCAAGGGTCTTCATCCGGGGCGCGTCGTCTGGGCCCGCGATCCGGCCGCGACCAGTTGGGCGGGGCCAGGCCAGGGACATTGGTGGGAAAGCGATCACACCAACCAGACGATTGTCGATAGCATGATGTCGGGGGCGATCCAGGCGCTGGGCGGCAAGGGTGGCGATGCCAAAGCCTGGGATGCCATCATCAAACACTTTAACCAAACCCATGGCAACGGCAAGACCGGATATCGAAGCGGCGAGAAGGTCACCCTAAAAGTGAACCTGGTCGGTTGCATCGCGGGAGGAGCGGTCGATCCCAAGTCTTACGACATGGCTCACGACCTGGATTACATGAACGCTTCGCCCCAGATGATCCTCGCCTTACTGCGCCAACTCGTCCACGAGGCCGGTGTGCGCGAGCAGGACATTTCTGTGGGCGACCCGCTTTCCAATTTCCCCAACCAGTTCTTTGGCCCTTTGCACGGCGAGTTTCCCAACGTTCACTACCTCGACCATGACGGAGGAAACGCAACCTATCCCCGAACTCGCGTTCAGCCGTCTTCCATTCCTTTCCACTGGAGTTCGCGTCCGCCCGGAGCGGCTCAGGATTACGTGCCGGTTCACTATGCGGAAGCGAAATACCTGATCAACATGGCGAATCTGAAGGCCCACACCGGAGCGGGTGTCACGCTCTGCGCCAAGAACCACTTCGGGTCGTTGATCAGGAGGCCTCCCGACAAGGGCTACTACGACATGCATAAAAGCTTGCCGATGATAGTCCACGGCACGGGTCAGTACAGGGACCTCGTTGACCTGATGGGGCACGCCGAGATCGGCGGCAAGACCCTTCTCTGCTTCATTGACGCCTTATACCCGGGCGTGCATCCCACCGAGCACGCACCGCGCAAGTTCTTGCAAGCTCCCTTCGACGGCCACTGGGCTTCGAGCCTCCTTGCTTCCCAGGACCCGGTCGCCATCGATTCCGTGGCGCTCGATTTCCTCAGGGCTGAATGGAACGATTACCCGCACATGTCGGGCGCCGACGACTATCTGCACGAAGCGGCCTTGGCGGACCGCCCGCCCTCCGGCACATTCTACGATCCCGATCACGCTTCCGGCACGACCCGTCTCGAAAGCCTGGGAGTTCATGAGCACTGGAACAACCCAAAGGAGAAGCGGTACGGCAGGAATCTCGGCAAGG
>Ga0187876_1003537_pt1 | contig 10565 bp, 7 predicted proteins | sample June2016WEW_17_4_FD_133000 | JGI IMG/M metagenome (GOLD analysis project Ga0187876, IMG submission 133000) | Peatland microbial communities from SPRUCE experiment site at the Marcell Experimental Forest, Minnesota, USA - June2016WEW_17_40 | ecosystem: Environmental > Terrestrial > Soil > Wetlands... | reverse complement strand
GTTTGAAGCGGCGGGGGCTGGAAACCAGTTTACGGTTTGGCTAGTGAGGCACTCCCAGAGGAAACGGGGAGCAACGGATAGGCTGAACCTACGGAGCACGGCGCCAGTCCTCGACCCAACCAGGGTGGTAGGAGATGATCTTCTTCGTCAGATTCAGTTCATCGACGGCCTTTTCGATTTGGCAGCCTAAGCGTATGTGTCGTGCTGCATGCAATAACCTGTCTGCGTTTGAAAGTTGCAACACTACCCCCGCGTGAGGCTCAAGTAATATCCGGCTCGATCTGCCGCATAGCTGCACATAGAGTGGGACTGGACTGGGCTAGGATTGCGTCCAAGGCTGAGAAAATATGAGCCTGAATAGCGCGGTCGTCAGCGGCAATGTCGTTCAAACGGCGCCATGCAACGGCAATACTGTCGGCATCGGGGCAAGTCTCGGCAATCGCAAGGGCGCGCTCCAGGGTGGTGAGAGCACTGTCGTTCGCGAGGTCAATCAGTTGCCGCACGGCTGTACCATAAGCGCCCACCCACGGCGCGGGCTCGAACGTTTGTGCCACCAGATGATCGAAGTACGCGATACGCATTCGTTCTACCAGGCCATTGGGGGATGAGTTACGAGCGCTGAAGCGGAGAGTGATCCATAGCGCGAAGTTATCCAGGCGAGCATCCGAAAAACGGTAATCCGGGCGAACTGGGTCCCCCATGAGCCGACCTTCGACCTCGAGTTGCTTCTGGATTGTCGTTCCGGCCAGGGGAAGCATCTTGACAAACGATAGGGGGGGCCCCCCCAGCGCCGCGGCGGCACGCAGGAAGGAAACATTCTCGCGCAGCGTGTCGAAAGTGCTTGCAGGATCCAGCAACATGAATCCCATGTCGAACACCAGCCCCGCATCCCTAATGTCTTGCATGGCTTGCAGGTTGCGTTCGACGGTGGCCCTCTTGTTCAGCACTGCCAAGCCAGTTGTGTTCCCGGACTCCACCCCCAGGTAAACCGCCAGCAGGCCTCGCTCCCGACAGCGGCCCATCAAGTCGCGGTCAACGTCGTCAACCCGGCAAGATATCTTCCATCCAATCTTGCCGGTCAATTTCTTTTCGTCCAGGGCGAGAAGGAAGTCATCGATCCAACGCCGCTGGACAGTCGTCTTCGCCGCGAAGTCATCGTCCTGGAAAAGAAATAGCTGTACGCCGCGGGTTTCATACAACTCCTTCATCTCTTCGGCCACGTCCAGCGCCGAGCGGGTGCGACGATTCGGTCCGGGAGCGCCCGCATAGAACTGGCGGATGCTACAAAATGAGCAGTCGAACAGGCAGCCACGACTGGCCAGCATCGGGGCGATGGGAATGCCACGCGCGGCCTGAAGGGCTTCGCCGCGCACGGGCCAAGGAAGCGAGTCCAGGGGCTCAACCAGCGGGCGCGGCGGGTTAATCGCTATGTCCTCACCGCATCGAAATGCCAGCCCAGGTATTTTGTCCCAGACTTCGGGGTGAGCTAGGTTCTCGAGCAACTCGCGCGTCGTCAGCTCACCCTCGAAGCGGACGATCGAGTTCAGATCGGGTGATTCCTCAAAAGTGGAAACTGGGCAGAGGCTCGGATAATGCCCTCCGGCGGTGAAGTGTGACTGCACACCCGCCTGCCGGAGAGCACACATGAGACTGCCAAATTCCCGCAGGCTGTATTGGAAGATGATGGAGAATCCGATCAACTTCGGATTCAACTTCATGGCGACGCGAGTGATCTCCTCTTCGGCTCCCGGAGAATAGGGAGCGAGCTGAGTACGATACCCCGACTTATGCAGGAGGGCCATGATGTAACGCAGGCCTAAGTTCTCCTGGTTTTCCCATCCGACAAAGAGTGCGTCGATGGCATTCGATTGACACATTGCCGGTCTCCTTCCAACGAAGGTCAACCTTTGGTCGAAACCTTGCCACCTTGGAACTTGACGGACTCGACTGTTTTCAATACCTCCTCCAGCGCCTTGGTGTATTCCCGAGCCGTCGCGAGCTCGGCCCGAACGGCAGTTAAGGTGATCTGTTGCAATTGTTCCTCGTTGAGCAACTTGAGAAAGGCGGAATCCATGATTGGCCCAAACCTGCTAGAAATCAGGTTATTAATGTGGCCAGGTTGCAGCAGGAACTGCGATGGTGTGCTCATGATTGTCTCCTTGTGAGGTTGTGCTTTGGGAAGAGCTCGTAAGACCGCTGTGCCCCCCAAAACTAATTGGTTGCTCGAAATTATGAGCAAGACTGAGCGTTCTTATTTCAAGCGCCGAATGGCAGTCATAAGTTTGAAACAGCAGTCCCTATTTGTCTGTGACGTGTGGATCATGACAATGTGACCCTCGCTGAAGGCTCCAGGATCGATGGAGGTTCGGTTTTCAAGCCGATGCCGGGCGGCGGTTGGACAGAAACCGACCTTACCTCTTCCGGGGACCAGTCGGCCTGTATCCAACGTGGCCGACCCTGCTCAGGCGGTTGTTGGTGCGCCGCCGAACCGCTTCCCATTCAACCTGCCGTTGCCGCCGCAACACAGCATCTACGAAGAAGACAGTGACTACGCTTCCGACAAATGCAGCGGCTAAATTGACGAGCAGGCTCCGCCAGGGTTCGGGAGCAAAAAACGAAGCGGCAAAGAGCGCAGCCGCACCCGTCATTAGCGGTATCAGCAATCGAGTAGTCATCCAGGCCGATCGAGATCATCACGACTGCGATGAAGAAGTTGAGCAACGGCAACGGCGGAATCAGCATGCCCTACTCCGTTGAAGAAGCTCGGCTGCGACGAACTCTTCAGGGCAGAAAAACCGCCGCGAAAGGCGACAATGGCTCGCGTCAGATCTTGGAGTTCATGCATAAAGTTGGTGTGCCCATGGCGATGGTAGCCGTTGGCGTCGGGGAAAGGAAGTCACCCCGGGGTGGGATGGCCGTCACTTGATTCCGGCTGGGATTCTGCTACGCTGCCTTGTCGCTTTGTCCCGGAGTCTGGCCGTGTACCTGTATTCTGCCTCGGGCAGCTTGTTCATCGAAGATGTTCTGCTGAACCGCATCGCGGAAAAACTACGAATTAGTTTCTCCGACCAGATGAACCGAAACGTTTCGCCCAGCGAGCTCAATGCCTGGCGGAACTCCCTGCAGTCGTTTGCCCACGTTCTCTTTCATTTTCAACTGGCAAATGTTGGCGTTGTGCTGGAAATGCAGTTGCCGCTTACCTCCAAACGCCTGGACTGCCTCTTAACGGGGGTCGACGCGACTGGTCGGCCGTCGGCTGTGATCATTGAGTTAAAGCAATGGGCAGACGCGGAAGCCAGCTCCATCCAGGATTGCGTTGTCGCCTTCGTGGGGCAAGCGCCTCGGGACTTGTTGCACCCGTCGCAACAGGCGCTGCAATACAAGCAATATCTGGAAGACAGCAGCACCGCTTTCTCGGATGGGACGATCCGGCTTTCCGCCTGCAGCTACCTGTCCAATCACCAGCACCGGGACGACAGCCCGCTCGTGGCGCACAAGTTCGACAGTCTGCTGAGCGAGGTTCCACTTTTCGCCGGGGATCAGACCCATGAGTTCGGGGAGTTTCTCCGGCAGCACCTGGCCTCCGGTGACGGCCTTGAGACTCTTAAACTCGTTTTGGCCAGCAAGTACAAAGCGAGCAAGAAGCTCCTGGATCATGTCAGTGCGGTAATCAAGGGCCGGCGGGAGTATGTGCTGCTGGACGAGCAGCAGGTGGTCTTCAATGCAGTTTTGGGCCTGTTGCGAAGTGGGTATCACGACAAACAGAAGACGGTTGTGCTGGTGAAGGGTGGGCCCGGGACCGGGAAGACGATCATCGCCCTGAACCTGATGGCGGCCCTCTCCGGGGAGGGGTACAACGTTCGGCATGCCACCGGCTCGCGTGCGTTCACTGGCAACTTGAAGAAGATCCTGGGGTTTCGGGCGGGCGAGCAGTTTAGCTTCTTCAACAACTACGTCTCCACGGACTACAACTGTGTCGATGTGCTGCTCTGCGACGAGGCGCATCGGCTTCGCCCTACCAGTAATCACCGATTTCAGAGAGTCAAGTCCAACAAACGGCAGGTCGACGAGCTGGTATTTAGCTCGAAGGTGGCGGTCTTCTTTATCGATGACCTGCGGGTGGTCCGTCCCGGTGAGGTGGGCAGTTGTGAACTGATTCGCAGTGCCGCTGGGACCGCCGGCGCAGTGCTGCAGGAATTTGAATTGGAGGGGCAGTTCCGATGTGCAGGATCGGAGGAATTCATCCGCTGGGTCGATGCGACGCTGGGAATTGCAAACGACGAGCTCCCCTGGGAGCCCGATGGACAATTTGACTTCCGGATCTTCGACTCCGTCGAAGAGATGGCGGAAGCCGTCCGCGCCAAAGCGAACGGCGGCTACAGCGCTCGCCTGGTCGCCGGCTTCTGCTGGCCTTGGTCGGATCCCGATAGTTCCGGTCATCTGGTCGACGATGTGAAGCTGGACGGCTTCAGCATGCCCTGGAATGCAAAACCCGATGCAGGCAAGCTGGCGGCGGGCATCCCAAAATCGAACTTCTGGGCATCGGATCGGGACGGTATCAATCAGGTGGGTTGCGTCTACACGGCGCAGGGGTTCGAATTCGATTACGTGGGCGTCATCTTTGGCAAGGATCTCATTTACTCCAATGGATGGATCGGAAACAAGAGACTCTCGGAGGATTCGGTGGTGAAGAAGGCTCCTGAGGCCGAATTCGTAAACCTGGTAAAACACACCTACCGCGTGTTGCTGACGCGCGGTATGAAGGGATGCTACGTCTTCTTTGAGGACTCAAAGACCAGAGACTTCTTTTTGAGCCAGATCAAGAGTAAAACAGTGATGGCGGCTGGCAATGTCTAGCAGATTAAGACTGCGTCAGAGTCTTCGCTCCGGCGCAGGCTCTGTCTCCAGGCAGTGGGACGGACATCCCAAGCTACGAAGGTCAATGGTTTCACCGCAACCGATCCAACTGCATTGGGCGAGGCCCAGCCCTGCAAAGCTACGATTGCTTTCTCTCGCGGCTATTGTGGTCGTGCTGCTATTCCCAGCCGCCCGCGCCCAATCGGCCGAAAGGCCATCCCCGAACCAATTTCTCATCGCATCGGACATTCACTTCAATCCCATGGCCGACCCGTCGTTACTTGCTGACCTTATGGCCGCGGCTCCCGCTCAATGGGAGGCGATTCTGCAACGCTCCAAGCTCACCGCCTTCAGCCAGTACGGTCACGGTACCAACTGGTGGCTCCTCCAGTCTTCCCTGAATGAAATGCGGGCCACCTTGCCCCGGCCCGCGTTGATCATGATCACCGGCGACATTTTGGCCCACCAATTCCCGCAGAACTTCGCCAGCGCTATGCACGACCAGGATCGCGAGCACTACCGCTCGTTTGTGCTCAAGACCATCACATTCGTGGCGCTCGAATTTCGCAGGCGATTCCCCGATACGACGATCCTGATTACGCCGGGCAACAACGATGAGGAGTGTGGCGACTATAGTGTTCGTGCCAATGGAACTTTTCTCGACGACACCGCCGATCTCGCTCGCTCCCTAGCCCATGCCGATGACGGGGTTGGCGCCGAGTGGAAGGCCTTGGGAAGCTACAACGTCCCGCACCCGTCGCTTCGCGGTATTCGTATTCTCTCCCTAAACACTGTGTTCTTCGCCGAGTGGTATCACGCTGACAGCTTCCGCGAGGGATGTGCGCCCGTTGCCTCAACCGGCCCCGCCGATCTTCTCCAATGGCTGGAGTCGACCCTCGCCAAGGCCAAAGCTGCCCGCGAAAAGGTCTGGCTTATGTTTCACATTCCGCCAGGAATGGATGGCGCCACGACTACGAAACAATACCTGTCCCAGTTACTGCGAAGCGGCTCACCCAATAACAGTGCTTGCGCCAAAGCAATGGTGCCCATGTGGGTTCCCTCCTGGACCTCGCAATTCGATAGCTTGCTGGCGAAATACCAGGATACGGTCATCGCCAGTTTCGCGGGCCACACTCATGCGGACGACTTCCGGCTCATCAATGCCGCAGGTGCCAACAAACTATTTGTTCTCATCAATCCGGCCATCTCACCCATCTACGGGCAGAATCCCGCTTTTCGCGTGGTGACCTTCGAGCGCGACGGGACCCTGGCTGACCAATCCACCTACTACCTCACTAACCTCGAAAAAGCCAGCGTCACCGTTGGCGGAACGTGGGAGAAGGAGTACACGTTCTCTGAGCAATGGAAGATGCGGCCACTGGATGCGGCGAGGTTGGCAATCCTCTACAACCAAATCAAGAATGACTCCAAGACTCGCGATCAGTGGATCAAGCTGTACAACGTTTCGAGTTCAGACCTGTCGCTACCTGACGACATTGCGCGAGGCTTGTACTGCGCGGCTGAAGCACTCGATCCCACGAGCTACCAGTCTTGCTACTGCCCCGCGCCGCGGACCAGCGAGACTGCTCCTGCTCCGCAACGCTAATCCAAGATAGTAGCGACGACCTCGTGGTGGCCGAGTGCGGAGATCGCTTGGTTGATGCGGCCGCGTTCTGACCTGAGTTCTGCCAATAGGTTATTTAGATTCACGAGAATCCTTTCGGGAGGAGTAGTCGTTGGATAGTGTAGCAGCAGAGCTCGAGGTGGAACGGCACAGCCAGGTGGTAGCATTCCGATTCGCCGGAGTACTGTGTGTAGTACTCTCGTAATTTTCTTGACTAACGGTGTACGATCAACAGCTGTTCCCACCTCGTGCATGGCCTCTTTTAACGTGGACTGACCGGCCTACCTCAGCCAGTGCTGACCTTGCCACGAGCGATTCGGCCCTGAGCCCTGGAGATTGATCGAATATGCCAAGAAATATAGTCGTTTGCTGTGACGGAACCGGGAATCAGTATGGGTCCGCTAACTCGAACGTTGTAAAGCTCTATTGGACGTTGTCCGCCCAGGACAAGCAAACCGCCTACTATCACCCCGGCGTCGGAACGATGGGGGCGAGAAATGCCCTGAGTGCGGTGGGAAAGTGGTGGACACAGGTGAGGGGGCTGGCGTTCGGCTATGGCTTCTCCGACAACATCGCCGACGTCTATTCGTTCCTGATGAGAGAGTTCAATCCCGGCGACCAGGTCTTCATCTTCGGCTTTAGTCGCGGCGCTTACACCGCTCGCGCACTTTGCGGATTGCTGCATATGTGTGGGTTGCTCACCCCGGGGAATGAGGCGTTGATTCCGTACGCTCTGCGACTTTACAAGAGCAACGATCCCTGCAAGTTTGAGATTGCCGCCGGTTTCCGAACAACTTTCAGTATCCCCTGCACACCCTATTTCCTGGGACTGTGGGACACCGTGAGCTCAGTGGGGTGGATTCTCGATCCCATTCACACCAAGGGCGGCCACTTACCCTACACCGCGACCTTGCCTGACATTCCTGTCCTGCGGCAGGCGGTATCGATTGACGAGCGTCGTGCGTTTTTCCGTCAGAGCCTGATCCATGAACCGACGCCAGCGGGTCAGAATTTAAAACAGGTGTGGTTCGCAGGGGTCCACTCGGATGTCGGTGGCAGTTATGCCGAAGCTGAGAGCGGGTTGTCGAAGATTACGCTGCGCTGGATGTTGTGCGAGGCGCAATCCGCCGGGTTGCAGCTGAATCCGCAAAAGGTGATCGATGTGTTAGGTGGCGAGGTTCCGTACGTCCCGCCGGATCCCAAGGGTCAGCTGCATCAATCGCTGCAGGGCTTCTGGTGGCTGGGCGAATTCTGGCCAAAGCGTTTTTTCTATCCCGTGCCCGTGCCGGGACAAGCTGCGCCCAAGTGGAAGCGCGGTATCACGGTTAACCTGGGGCGCGCCAGGCTGATTCCAAATGGTGTCCATATCCATCAAAGCGTTTTTGATCGGATGCGCGAGGTACCGAACTACAGGCCCAAGAGTCTACCGCAGCAATGCGTCACGGAACCGGAAAATACCTGCGAACTGGCGCCGCGACCGGTGCATCAGCAGCAGACGGCCGCTCCGCCCAAGCCATCCATGCTCAAGCGTCCCAGCGTCGTCACTGCGCTGGCGTTGCTGGTCGTGTTTGCCCTATGCGCAGCGGTCATTGCGATTTTCGCCCTGCACAACAGCCTGGAAGTGCCCAAGATCGAAAGGCCGAAGGAAGTCGCCTGGCTTCCCCAGAACTGGACGGAAGATCAGCGTCATCGTTATTACCACACGGCGCAAGGAAGTGAGCTTCTACCTTACGCATGGTTTCTGGCGCTTGAGCAGCCACGTTTCACCCTCAAGGGAGCGCCTCCACTCGGGGAAAACTCCTACTTGCAAGGCTTCGGCTTTATTCCGGACCCCGCCTACCAGCAAAATCCCGACGGCTTGCCGGTGGGATTCGCGCGCGACGATCGTTTCGTTGATCCCTACAGCGGACAGAAGTCCGTAGTGCTCGGCATGACTTGCGCGGCCTGCCATACGGGCGAATTGTTTTATAACGAAAAGGCGATTCGGATCGATGCGGGTCCGTCGCTGATCGATCTGCAGAAGTTCACTGAGGCCCTAGGTCTCGCGATAACCTGGACTTACTACGATCCTTTGCGCTTCCGCCGATTTGCGGACAGGGTGCTTGGACCCAACCACGCGCACGCCGACCAAGTGCTCTTGCGTAGGGCGCTCAAGTACTATCTCGATACCAGTTTTACTGAGTTCAAAGCGACGCGCCATCTCTTCCCGACCCCCGAAGGTTACGGCCGCACCGACGCGCTGGCTCGGATCGGCAACTTCGTCTTTGGAACCGAGCTGAACAATAACAAGAACCTGGTGGTCGGCGACGGCCCCGTGAACTTCCCGCCGGTCTGGGATGCATCCTGGATGGACTGGGTGCAATACAACGGCTCCATCCAGCAGCCTATGGGGAGAAACGTGGGCGAGGCGCTGGGTGTGCGGTCGCGCATCAATCTTCTAGGTTATCCCGGAGAGCAGTTCCAGAACACCATTCACGTCGAGAATCTCCACGAGATCGAGCTTTTGCTCGGCGGCCCGGAGCCGGGGACAGGCGTCTGGTCGCCAAAGTGGCCGGAGGACATTCTCGGAAAGATCGATCGCGACGCAGCCGGCAAAGGGGAAAAACTCTATAACGAACTATGCCTGCACTGCCACCAGGCGCCCATGTTCTCCGACCAGGGCCGCAAGCCGGAGCATTGGACGAATAATACGGACAGCGAAGGAAGACAATTCTTCAAAGTAACCATGATTCCCCTGGCTGAGATCGAAACCGATCCCAAGGAAGCGCAGAACTTTTATAACCGGACCGCCGATAGTGGACCGCTGGGAAAAGGGATCATATCTGCCCGCGACGGACTTAAGTACATTACGCAAAAGCTGATCGATCAGGCATACACCGAGCTCAAGCTTTCGCCGCAACAACAGGAGGAATGGAACGGCTACCGGAAAAACGAACTGCTGGCGCCGCTGGCATACAAGGCACGGCCCCACAACGGCGTCTGGGCTACGCCTCCTTACCTTCACAATGGTTCCGTTCCCAACCTGTTTGCGCTGCTATCACCGGTTTCAGAGCGGCCGAAAGTTTTTTATCTCGGGAACAAGCAATACGACCCCGTCAAACTCGGTCTCAACACCAACCCCCTCAAAGGCGCCTCTGAGTTTCGCACCGATCTCCCTGGCAATTCGAACGCAGGGCATGAATTCAACGACGGTCCAAAGGGCAACGGCGTGATCGGCCGCAAGCTGTCCGAAGAGGAACGAATGCAGATTATCGAGTACCTGAAAACGCTGTAAGCGGTCCGTCGAGGTGGCGATGGTAGCCGTTGGCGTCGGGGAAAGAAAGTCTCACCGGGGTGTAACGGCTGTCACTTGATTCCGGCAGGGATTCTGCTACGCTGCCTTGTCGCTTTGTCCCGGAGTCTGGCCGTGTACCTGTATTCTGCCTCGGGTAGCTTGTTCACCGAAGATGTTCTGCTGAACCGCATCGCGGAAAAACTGAGGATTAGTTTCTCCGACCAGATGAACCGCAACGTTTCGCCAGACGAACTCATCCGCCGCCAGACGCACCGGAAGACAATGTGTTTATCGAAGGGGTGGCAATGAGAAAGAATGGCAATGCCGTCATCATCATGTCGGCACAGGCGACACTCAAGAGGCGCCTACGGCGCCATTTAACGTCTCTAGGCTTTCAGAAAGCTGAGGACGGCACTCTTACTCCTCCGGGTACTGGAAAAGATGCCATCCGAACAGTCCATAACGTTCAGCAAGATGATCGATTGGCTGCGAACCGCAGGTTTATCTCGGAGCGCCTTCCAGAACTTATAAAATACTTCGCGTCGGGAGAAGATATAGACGCGGCCCGCATATCACCGGTGCTTGAGCAGATATCCAGCGGAACGTGGGAGGGAGACCTATTCCCGTATAGTCAACAAAGTCGTGCGTAGGGCTGAACTCCTCAAAGGTCACCGTCATGGTTTTAGGTTTCAGGCGTGCTCTTGATTGAGGCCGCGGACAATCCGCGACCAGTACACAAACTGGGCCACCAGACTCAACATCCCAAACAGGACCACCACCTCGAATCTCCCCGAGCACGGCCAGAACCCC
>Ga0187876_1003535_pt1 | contig 10571 bp, 11 predicted proteins | sample June2016WEW_17_4_FD_133000 | JGI IMG/M metagenome (GOLD analysis project Ga0187876, IMG submission 133000) | Peatland microbial communities from SPRUCE experiment site at the Marcell Experimental Forest, Minnesota, USA - June2016WEW_17_40 | ecosystem: Environmental > Terrestrial > Soil >... | reverse complement strand
GGTCGTTGACGAGCCTGCAGCAGCGATTGGTGAAGACGGGTGGCCGATTGGTCAAGCACGCCCGGTATTACTGGCTGCTGTTGACCGAGAGCCATCTGACCAGGCGGCTCTTCGGGGCGATGGCGGAAGGCGACTGCCAGCCCAACCCGCCAAGATCTAGTTCGGGCAAAGTGAAGGCCGGCGAGTTCAAGCTGATGGGCTTCGGCCACCGGATCTACAAAAACTACGATCCTCGGGCGAGGATTATCAAATGGGCCGCAGACAAGGTGTTCGAGGTCACCGGCCGCAATCCGAAGCTGGACATCGCGCTATCTGCCCAATGTGACTTATGTTGGGTAGAACTTCGCGTTCGGAAGGCGCAGTGGCCGGGGGAACTGCTAAACAGTACCGGCATGGGTCGTCGCCAAGTCGGATCTCTGGCTGGCGTGCCGGATTCTACGGGCGCCAACGGCGCGTCTTTGGGCAGGTCGGCGCGCCGGTCAACGCAGCGCCCGTTAAAAAATCAGGCGATTGCGTCTCGACACCGGAATCAAGAGTGGGCGCGCACGAATTCGTAACGCTGCAGGGTGGCGGCCACATGAAAAGCCTGCGCAGCTTTGCTGTAACCGTTGGCTGCGCGCTCCATGGGACGCGGAATCGGCGGCAGCCCATCGCGTTTGAGGCGCTCCACTTCCGAGGAGGGAACTCGCCAGTGGCCACCGGGGGTGGTTTCGGCGGCAACCACGCGGTTCTCGCATAAGACGCGGATTGTCGCCAGGGTAATGCCAAGCACTTCGGACCTTTATGCGGCGTCTTAATGGTTCCTCGGGCAGTTTTCTGTATGGTTTTGGGGCTTCCTGCGCGTTCGAGTCGTGGTTTGCGGGCTGGTTTGGCGAAATGGGCCACGGTTTGGGCGCTGGTTTTCGGTGTGAGTACGGGTTCGTGCCGTGGCGGGCAAGGGACTCGGCGCGGGGTAAGGCGCGCCTAAGATTGGGGCGCCGCGGGTACCCCGCCCAATCGCGCTCCGCTCCGTAGGAAACACGAGGGGCGGTCAACCGCTGAAGGCGCGGTGGAGGAGGGCCGCGAAGAGGTGATCGGCCTGACGCAACGCCTCCCGCTGCACCGCACGCAGGCACTCCGCTCGCTCCACCAGGTCGGCGAACTTCTCTTGGAGGGAAAGCGGGGGAAGTGGACAAGGTAACTCTTCGAGAGCACTTTGGCTGATGGTCGTCATGGTGGCGGTATTCGCTCGCGTGAGAATGTGCGCCTTTCCGAATGAGCTGCGATAAAGGCCGAGCACGTAGAAAGGGTTTACTCGCTTGGGGTCGACCCTTGCCCTGATCACATGGCATTCGAACATGGTTGGTTCGAATAATCGAGGGACGATATTGATTTGGCCAATGCCTTCGCGGACGAGAGATGATCGAGTGAAAAGCAGATCACCCTCCATTAGTTGGTAGGCAGTGATCTGCTCGGGTGTCGCGCGAGCGCGACGCAGGTTCTCTAAATTGATAGTCACTGTGTGATACAGGTTGTCAACCCAGATGACTGGCACGCCAGTACCGTAAACGCTGCGTTTTTCGAAGAACCCGTTGCTAAGCGGCAACGCCAACGCATCGTTGAGGACGCTCGAACAAGCTGGCGTGAGATAGCCGCCGAAGAGTTCGAGGAAGGCGGCGGGGAGGAAGCTGTCGGAGAGTTCAAGGGCGTAGCGGCGGGTGCGACGCAGCCGGTCCGCCTGATCCAATTGCCCCGCGATCCGCCGCTGTTCGGACAAGGATGGCAACGGAATGTCTGCGGTCTCTAGAAAGCTCGCCGGAACGCGTTTCTGTCCCGCGGACCCGGTCATGTTGACTGACGCCAGCTTGCGAGTCGGTGGGAATCTCCAGAAGTAGAAGAGCCATTCGGGAATAACGTGTTGCGTCGCGCGTAGAACGTGAAACTCGGTGGAGCCAAAGGCTACGCCGCTGCGAAGACGGCGACCAATGGCGCACTTCCCGTTTTACATGCAAGGCGTAATTTTGGCCACGATCACGTCGTTCTCGGAGCTCGAACCTCCGGCGAGAGGATACCTGTCCGGATGGGAAACGCATCAAGCCACAGCACCGTGAATCGTGAAATGGGGTAGTCTGAACTGCCCTGAGACATTAAGCAAACCTTTCAGGGCATCTACGACGAGATTTGGTTGACGGTCCATTGCCGCCCACATCGCCGGAAGTTCTTTCCGGCATCCACCGTGGTTTCTCGAACCCGGTTGGCAGTCCTCGCCATCCAGCCCCTCCAGGGTCCCCGAAAGATGGAGCAGGTCAACTGCCGTCCCTGTTCCTTGTTTGTCGCTCAGTAGCCTGCAGTGCGGAATTGCCTGCCAACGCAAAGCTCCGTTGCTGCAGAAATCCTCCCGCGTCGCGTGGATCCACCGCCATCTCTCGCGTCTCTTCCGAGAAGACATAGGGCTTGCCGGTTACGCTGCCCTTGACTTCAATTGCTCCTTCGCCAGCGAACTCGCCAAGGAATCGCAGACGAACGGGCCGCGACATCAACCAAGCTTTATGCGCCCGTCGTCTCCTTCCGCAGCAACTCATCGCCAACTCCTGTACTTCTTTCCTCACGATCGGTCATTTCATTCAGCAGGCACGCTACTGCGGAGAGCGCGAGCCACACCGCCAATCGATCGGCGGGTTTCTTCGCCGCATAGATTGCGAACGGAGCCGCCACCCAGATGCTGGTGCAGTGAAAGCAGTCCATCAGCCTGACTAGCTGGCTCTTCCCGAGCTTTTCCCGTATCCGGCCAATGGCGTCGCCGGGGCCGTCCTCGTTCGCCAGCAGGTGTGTTACCCGCCAGGTCGCGAGGGCGACCACGCCGAAACGCAGCAGATGCTTCATCGCGTCATTGTCTGCAGAAGGCGATGAAGTCCGTGAAGGTCCCATACAACACTGCGTCTCCGTTGGTCAGATTCAGGTTTGCGTTCAGTTGCACTACGTAAGCGCACGGCACAAGCATGCTGATGTCGATTGCCAGGCCAGCGGTTCCCGAGGTCACGTCGCCGTCTGCGGGGATGGTAAAGGTCGTGGTCGGCGGCAGCGGGGCAGGTCCCACAAAGTCCAGAGAGCAACTGCCGAGATAGGGATGATACGTCGTGAACAGCGCGTGGAGAGTGTTGGCGTTCACGCCCAGTGGCGTGCATCCGCCCGCCTGCATCTCGAGAATATCGAGAGAGACAACCGGGGGGAGCGTTGGAGTGGATCCGGCCCAATCCGGATGACGAGAGTACTTGTAGTTGGTGTTGCTCAGCGCGATGATGTTCAGCGTGTTACCTCCCACGCTGGCCAGAGTGGTCACGTTGCGCGCCGCGAAGCTGATCTGGTAGAGAGGCCGGCCGGATACTGTTTCTGACCTGCGTAAGCCTGTGTATTTTCTCGCGTGGTAGTCCATCATTTTGTTCTCTCACGGTCCAAGACGTACCGATCAGGCCAATGGGCCCATTGAGTCAATGGATCACCGATATCGTTAAACAGCATCGCGATTGCCAGACATTCGCGTGTGAACTCGTCTCGCGATACTCGACCCGTTTTCGTCCGGCTGCAATTTCGCGAAGCCATTCGCGTTTGATGGTCTCGATGGTGGTTGTCCAAACGCCGCCCCATGTGCAGATAAATCGAAGCAGTAGGCCCGAAACGTGCTATAGTAATTTTGGCATCTCTCACCAAGAGCCGAGCGGCCAGTTGTTTTTTGGCCCGCTGAACCGTCCGTCCCTGATGTCTCCTGCCAGAAAGGACGGACCACCGTGCTCCGCTTCCACACTCTGCAATCACCCGACTTTTTTCGAGTGCTAACATTTCGGAAAGGCGATTCGGTCTTTCTTGCGAAGGGGCCTTACCAAGGCACAGTCGGAACTTTCCTCAATTTCAGGGACGATAACCCGAAGTGGGCGGATATTTTTCAGCGGACTTCACAGGTTCGTTCACACCCGGTAGAATGGCTCGAACACATACCAAGCTAGGAACATGGCCGAGAATAAACACGGGCAACACGCCGAGCCGGAGGCGCCGCTCGATTCTGAGCCGCCCGGAGCTGCGCCACGAGCGCACCGACGCCGACGTCTGGGCGCTGAGCAAATTTGCCATCGCGCTGCTGCTGCTGTGTATCGCGTCGCTAGGCCTGGTGTTCGCGCTGTTCCGCTATTTTGAAGGCAAGTACGGCGGAGTGCTGCCGCGCGCCACGCAGTCGCTGTCTCTGGACGCCCGCCGCCTGCCGCCGGCGCCGCAGTTAGAGGTCACCGAAACCCAGGATCTGGCGGCGCAGCGCGCGGCCGAGCACCAGATACTGTCGAGCTACGGCTGGGTGGACCGCGAGCACGGCATCGTGCGGATTCCCATCGATCAGGCCATCGATCTGCTCGCCGGCAGCCATCTGCCCGCGCGGCAAACTCAGCAACCGGAGACCGCCGCCGCCGTCAGCCTTCCCACCGCATCCGGCCTTGGCCCCAAGATGCAACCACCCGGCGGCCCGCTGGCGGGCCAAATTCCGGAGAGCGTGGCGGCCGCGGCGCCCGAGCCGAAGGAGAAGAAGCAATGATGCGTACCATCGGTTTCGGATCGCGCCGATTCGCGCCCGCGCTTTGCGCCGGCTTGTTCTTCGCCGCCGCCGCGGCGCTGGCGCAACCCGGCCAGCCCGCGCCCATGCAGCCTTCTTACAGCTTGCAGGATTCCAACCTGAAGCCGGTGCTGCCCGGCTCGCTCGAGGGTGTCGGCATCGATCAGAGATTGGATGCGCAGGTTCCGCTCAACACGGTTCTGCGCGACGAAGCCGGCCGCGAAGTCCCGCTGTCCACGTTTTTCCATCCCGGCAAGCCGGTGCTTCTGGCGCCGGTCTATTACCGCTGCCCCATGCTGTGTACCCAGATTCTGAGCGGAATGGTGAGCGCGCTGAAAGTGGTTTCGCTCGATCCGGGCAAGGATTTTGAAGTGATCGCGGTCAGCTTCGATCCAAAGGACACCGCTGAGCTGGCGGCGGCTAAGAAGGAGAACTATCTGCGCCGTTATCGCCGGCCGGACACCGCCAATGGCTGGCACTTTCTCACTGGCGATGAGGCCAACGTGCGCGCGCTGACCGATGCGATCGGCTTCCATTATAAGTACGACCCTAAGAGCGACCAGTACGCCCACGCCAGCGCCATCATGATCCTTACCCCGGAGGGCAGGGTGTCGAAGTATTTCTACGGCGTCGAGTATTCGCCGCGCGATATCCGCCTGGGGTTAGTCGAGGCGTCGCGCAATAAGATCGGCACGCCGGTCGATGAAGTTCTCCTATTCTGTTTCCACTACGATCCGGCGACCGGTAAGTACGGAGCGGTCGCCATGAACCTGCTGCGGATTACCGCCGCGGCCTTTCTGTTAGTGGGTGGAATGGCAATCGTGATCGCGCTGCGCCGCGATGCGCGCGGGCGGCGGCAGAGCCTGAAGCAGGCTGGACAAGTAAGAATATGAAGGTACCTCTTTTCCCGGAATCGGCGTCGAACTTCGCTCCCGACGTGGACCACCTGCTGTTCTATCTGGTCGGCGTGTCGGTGTTCTTCACCGTACTGATTTTCTCCGCCATCTTCTACTTCGCCATCCGCTACCGGCGGCGCTCGGACAACGAGCTGCCGAAGCCGATCCACGCCAGCCTGGCGCTGGAGATCGCCTGGTCGGTGATTCCTTTCGGCCTGACCATGATCATGTTCGCGTGGGGCGCCAACATATTCTTCAAGGAAAGCCGCCCGCCCAAGGATGCCATGCAGGTTTACGTGGTCGCCAAACAATGGATGTGGAAGCTGCAGCACATGGAAGGGCAGCGCGAAATCAACGAGCTGCACATTCCGGTGGGACGTCCGGTCAAGCTCACCATGACTTCCGAGGATGCTATTCACAGCTTCTTCGTGCCCGCGTTCCGCACCAAGCAGGACGTAGTGCCGGGCCGCTACTCGACCACCTGGTTCACGGCCACCAAGCCGGGAAAGTATCATCTGTTCTGCGCCGAATACTGCGGCACGAAGCACTCCGGCATGACCGGATGGATCTACGCCATGGAGCCGCAGGATTACCAGGCGTGGCTGAGCGGCGGACGTTCCTTCGGATCGCTGGCGGAGAATGGCGAGAAGCTGTTCCAGGACCTGGCTTGCGGCAATTGTCACAAGGCGGATGGCTCCGGCCGCTGCCCCAGCCTGGTTGGACTTTTCGGGAGAAGCGTGCAGCTCGCCGACGGGCGGTTTGTGGACGCGGATGAGGCCTACCTGCGCGAATCCATTCTGCAGCCGAACGCGAAGATCGTGGCCGGCTATCAGCCGCTGATGCCCACCTTCCAGGGCCAGGTGACCGAAGAAGGTGTCTTAGAGCTCATCGAGTACATCAAATCGCTGGTGCCGCCGCCCGCGGCCGGGACCGGAACGACTCCGGCGGAGATCAACGTGAACCCAGGCGTCGCCACCGCCGCGCCCAGCAACCGTTAGCCATATGAATACCGCCGCAATCGAGACCCAAGAGAATTACCTGAACGCCGGCTACGGCCTGAAGAGCTGGCTTCTCACCAAGGATCACAAGCGCATCGCGATCCTGTATCTCATCACCATCACGATCTTCTTTTTCATCGGCGGCATTTTCGCTTCGCTGATCCGCATTGAGCTGCTGACGCCGCAGGGTAACCTGGTCTCCTCGGAGACCTATAACAAGCTGTTCACCATGCACGGGATCGCGATGATCTTCTTCTTCCTCATCCCGTCCATACCAGCGACGCTTGGTAACTTCTTCCTGCCGATGATGATTGGCGCGCGCGACTTGGCCTTCCCGCGCATCAACCTGCTGAGCTGGTACCTGCTGGTGATCGGCGGCGGCTTCGCCATTTTCGCCATGCTGGCCGGCGGCGTGGATACCGGCTGGACCTTTTACACGCCTTACAGCACCACTTACTCCAACACATGGGTGATTGCCACCGCGCTCGGAATCTTCGTCTCGGGCTTCTCCTCGATTTTGACCGGGCTCAACTTCATCGTCACCGTGCATCGTATGCGCGCGCCCGGCATGACGTGGTTCCGCCTGCCGCTGTTCGTGTGGGCCAACTACGCCACCGCCGTGATTCAGGTGCTGGGCACGCCGGTGGTCGCGGTCACCCTCGTGCTCGTGTTCTGCGAGCGCGTCTTCCACATCGGCATCTTCGACCCGAACCTGGGCGGCGACCCGGTGCTGTTCCAGCACATGTTCTGGTTCTATTCGCACCCGGCCGTGTACATCATGGTGTTGCCGGCCATGGGTGTGATCAGCGAGATCATATCGGTCTTCTCGCGCAAGCCGATATTCGGCTACCACGTTGTCGCGTTTTCGAGCATGGCCATCGCGGTGATTGGCTTCCTGGTTTGGGGGCATCACCTGTTTGTCAGCACGCAGTCGGTCTACGCGGGCCTGGTGTTTTCGTTTCTCAGTTACTTCGTGGCGATTCCTTCCGCGGTGAAAGTCTTTAACTGGACCGCGACTTTGTACAAAGGCTCCATATCGTTCGCCACGCCAATGCTCTATGCGTTCGGTTTCATCGGCCTGTTCACCATCGGCGGTCTTACCGGACTGTTTGTCGCCAGCCTGGGCTTCGACGTGCATGTTACCGACACTTACTTCGTGGTGGCGCATTTCCACTATATAATGGTCGGTGGCACTATCATGGCGTTCCTGGGCGGCCTGCATTACTGGTGGCCTAAGATCACGGGCCGCATGTATCCGGAGAACTGGGCCAAGCTATCCGCCGCTATCATCTTTGTGGGATTCAACCTGACGTTTTTCCCGCAGTTCATTCTGGGCTATATGGGTATGCCGCGGCGCTACCACAATTATCCCGATGAGTTTCAGGTGCTGCACGTGCTATCCACCGCGGGCGCTTCCATACTGGCGATCGGCTACCTGTTCCCTATGTTCTACTTCATGTGGTCGCTGCGCTACGGCGAGCTCGCGCCCGCCAATCCGTGGGGTGCGACCGGCCTGGAGTGGACCATGCAGTCGCCGCCGCCGGTCCACAATTTCGACGAGATTCCGGTGGTCACGCACGAGGTTTACGATTACAGCACCGTGGTGAGAGAGGGGGTCGAAGTTGTCTGAACAGGCTCAGGCTCCCGTGGAAACGCTGGCTCGAGTGCTGACATGTCGGAGAGGCGATTCGGTCTTTCTTGCGAAGGGGCCTCACCAAGGCACAGTCGGAACCTTCCTCAATTTCAGGGACGATGACCCGAAGTGGGCGGATATTTTCGAGCAGACTTCACAGGTTAGTTCACAGCCGGTAGAATGGCTCGAACACATGCCAAGCTAGGCCAAACGTAATGTTTATTTGACTGAGGTTTCCGCAATGTGACCCGCCGAAACAGTCTCCTTGGCATTTATTCCCGGAATACTGTGTCGCCGGGTGAGATCTTCGGTTGTTATTGCAGGTCGGTTGAGGAAAAACCAAACGTATGAAGAACATCTCCGTCGGGAATCTGAGCTTTACGGCAACGGAAGACATGCTCCGTTCGCTCTTTGAAAAATACGGGCCCGTGCAGCGGGTCAATATCGTCACGAATCGTGACACGGGACAGGCAAGGAACTTCGGATTTGTGGAAATGACGAATGATGCAGAGGCATTGAAAGCAATCGCCGCTCTGAATGGTTGGGATCTCGAAGGCCGACCGTTGATTGTCAACGAGGCACATCCGAGGCCGGATCGGCCAAGGAGTGATCGTCCGAGCGGCGGTGGCGGCTACGGACGCAAACGCTGGTAGCGAGATTGGTCTCGCCTACTCCGATTTGCCTCCCTTCAAGTCCGCCTAAAACCACCAGCAGACCGGCCAGTTCCAACTCAACCGCGTGACGCGGTCCCAACTCCCTCAAATTGCGATGTACGCGGCGCGGGTCGGCATGCCGCGGTTGCCCACGAACCTGTGCAAGCACTCATTATATCCGGGACTTCACCACAGTAGATATTTGTGTGCCGTTCGACCCATCGAAGGTCTACGTAGACTACAGCACTGGTGGGCATTTTGGGCTCGGAGTTCTTGAGGCCAACCGGACACCGACAGGACCGCCTTTCGAACGCGGCGCGCACGGATGGGGCAAGAGGCCTCAATTTGATGTATCACCCTACACGCGTGGGCGTGTGCCGGCTGATGGGGCCCGGAAGTCGGCTTAAGGGAAACGTGAGGCCACCAGCCGTTGGGCATTCACAAGTCCTCGATCGCCGTCTGAACTGAGCCGCTCGCGCGGCGGACGCTACGCGTAGTGAAAGATGCGGCAGTCGGCCTGAACGGATAATGTGTGGGTCACAAGGAGATCCCTGTGACCCAACTTCGAAAAAGGGTGCTCGACGAACTCGAGCGCCGTAATTACTCTCAAGCTACCGCATGGAGCTACGTCGGCGCGATGCGCCAGTTCGCCGCGTATTTCCACCGCTCTCCCGATCATCTCGGCCCGGAGCAGGTCCGGGAATATCAACTGCACCTTTTGCAGGAGCGGAAACTCCACCCCAGGACGGTCTCTGTGCATACTGCCGCGCTGCGGTTCCTGTTCAACAAGGTTCTGAAGCGGCGCCTGTCGCGCGATGATCTGCCGCTTCCCAAGCTCCTGCGACGCCAAATCCCCGTCGTACTGAGCCGAGCGGAAGTGGCGCACCTCATCGATTCCACCTGCAACCTGCGGCACCGCACGATCCTCATGACCTTGTACTCCACTGGCGTGCGCCGCTCCGAGTTGTGCCGTCTGCGTCCAGAGGACATCGACAAGGAACGCATGGTGATCCGCATCCGCCAGGGCAAAGGCGGCAAGGATCGGGAGGTTCCGCTCAGTCCGAAGCTGCTCGACCAGCTTCGCACCTATTACCGCTCCTTGAAACGAAAGAACGGGTGGCTGTTCCCAAGCCTGCAGATGCGCCGTGTGGACCAGCCGATTACGAATAAAGCGGTCTGGTATGTCTGCCGGGAGGCCAGCCGTCGAGCCGGCATCCCGAAAGCCATCCACCCGCACACCCTACGTCACAGCTTCGCCACGCATCTATTCGATAGTGGCGCCGAACTACCGGTCATCCAGACCTTGCTCGGGCACGCTGACCCGCGGGACACGATGATTTATCTGCATCTGTCTACGCGGAAACTGCGAGCCGCGCCCAATCCACTGGAGACCCTCGAACTCGCCAACCAGCCGGATCAGGGGCCGGTGGCGTCATGAGCCGCCCCGTCCTGGAGGTGGCCGACATCTTCCGCGCCTGGGCTGGGCGCTTCATCGAGCGCAGCCGTGCCCGCGTCTCCTGGCCGCAGCACAAAGTCATGCGGGCGATCGAGCGCTGCCGCACGGCGGCACTCGGCCGCCACCGCGACCGCTGCACCGAGTGTGGAAAAGAATTCGGCTTCTCCTTCAACTCCTGTCTTATGGGGAGTATTTTCTAATGGGGAGTGGGGAGGCCAAAGGGCATGCCGCATGCGGTGTCACGTCCCTTCGACTCTCCATTATGGCTTGCCTTTCAGCAGCTCGATCAGTTTGTCGGGAGGCCGAAACTTGCCCTTGCGAAGGCTCGGCGGTACAACCGCTTCGATGGCCTCAAGCTTTTC
>Ga0187876_1003532_pt1 | contig 10573 bp, 7 predicted proteins | sample June2016WEW_17_4_FD_133000 | JGI IMG/M metagenome (GOLD analysis project Ga0187876, IMG submission 133000) | Peatland microbial communities from SPRUCE experiment site at the Marcell Experimental Forest, Minnesota, USA - June2016WEW_17_40 | ecosystem: Environmental > Terrestrial > Soil > Wetlands... | reverse complement strand
TGGAGGTATCGGCGAAAATGCGCCGCTCGTTCGCGCGCGGATCTGCGAGGGACTGGCCTTCCTCGGCATCGAATTGAGCGAGTCGCGCAATGCGGAGACTGCGGGAGTGATTTCTACGGACGCTAGCCGGGCCACGGTTCGCGTCATTCGAACAGACGAAGATCTGATGATTGCGCGATCGGTGTGCCGCATTCTCGGACTTGGCATGGTCAGCGCCAAGAGTGAGACGAAAGGGACTTTATGATGAACCACGGATACGGATGGATGGGCGGAGGAATGTGGACATGGATCGTAATTGTCGTATTGGTGGTGGTCCTGCTGGTCGTCGTGATGAACAAGGTGTCCCACAAATGAGCGTGCGTTTACGATCCGCCTGGGATTTGAACGATTCAGCAAGAAGGAGAATCTATGCCGGTCAAATCATCCACCGACGAATCCGGGAGTAAAGTGGAGCACGGCAACCGCTCGACGACGAAGGTTGAATCCTCTGCGGCCAATACAATCTACACATGCCCGATGCACCCGGAAGTCCAGCAGAACCATCCCGGCGAGTGTCCTAAGTGCGGCATGACGCTGGAACCGAAGACGGTGACAGCGGGTACGGATGACCATGAGAACGCCGAACTGCGCGACATGACGAAGCGCTTCTGGTTCGGCGCCGCGCTGGCGTTGCCGGTGATTTGCTTGGCCATGGCTCACTTGATCCCGGCACTGGCCAGACAGTCCTGGGTGGATAGCAGCGTCTCGCGCTGGGTGCAATTTGCGCTTGCAACACTCGTGGTTGGATGGGCAGGCTGGCCGTTGTTGCACCGGGGCTGGCACTCCATCGTGACATTGCACTTGAACATGTTCACGCTCATCTCCATCGGCGTGGGTGCGGCATTCGTGTTTAGCGCCGTCGCGATGCTCATGCCCGGCATATTCCCTCCCATGATGCAACACGAGGGGAAGGTCGCCATCTACTTTGAATCCGCGGCGGTGATCGTTGTGCTGGTGCTCCTCGGTCAGGTGCTCGAACTCAGAGCCCGCAGCCGCACGGGCAGCGCCATTAAAGCGTTGCTAAACCTTGCGCCGGCCACCGCGCGGCAGGTCGCACCGGGGGGTGATCGTGAGGTCCCGCTCGACCAGGTGAAAGTCGGCGATTGGCTGCGCGTGGTTCCGGGTGACAGAGTGCCCGTTGACGGCGCAGTGGTCGAAGGTCACTCCAGCGTGGAAGAATCCATGATCACCGGCGAACCGCTCCCGGTGGAAAAGACCGTAGGCGACAAGGTGACGGGTGGCACCGTCAATGGCCCCGGCAGCTTCGTCATGCGCGCCGAGCGAATTGGTAGCGACACGTTGCTTGGGCAGATCGTGAACATGGTCGCTGAGGCCCAGCGTAGCCGCGCGCCCATTCAAGGTCTCGCCGATAAAGTCGCGGGAATCTTCGTGCCGGTGGTGCTGGCTGTTTCGGCGCTCACCTTCGTCCTGTGGATGTGGCTTGGGCCGCAGCCAAAACTCGCACACGCCATCGTCTGCGCTGTCGCGGTCCTCATCATCGCCTGCCCGTGCGCACTTGGCCTGGCAACTCCTATGTCCATCATGGTCGGCGTCGGACGCGGTGCGCAGGAAGGCGTCCTCGTAAAAAATGCCGAGGCGCTCGAACGGCTGGAGAAGGTCACCACCCTCGTCGTGGACAAGACAGGCACCCTCACGGAGGGCAAACCCAAGCTCATGGATGTCCTGCCCGCCGGCGATTTTGACAAGAAGGAGTTCTTGCGCCTCGCCGCCTCACTGGAGCAGAACAGCGAACACCCGCTCGCCGCCGCGATCGTGCGTGGCGCGAAGGAACAAAGCATCGTTCTCGAGGCCGTGAAAGACTTCCGCTCGGTGACGGCGGGCGGTGTTGCCGGCACCATCGCTGGTCGCACGGTGATGATCGGCAAACCGGATTTCCTGCGGAACGAAAGAATCACTGGCATGGAATCGCTGGAAGCCTTGGCCATGAAGCTTCAAGAAGAGGGTAAGACCACGATGTTTGTCGCGATAGACGGCAAGCCAATTGGAATCCTCGCAGTCGCCGACCCGATCAAATCCACCACTCCCGATGCCGTTGGCGAACTCCATGCGCTCGGATTGACAATCGTCATGCTCACTGGGGATAACCGGCGTGCCGCCGATGCCGTTGCCAAACAACTCGGTCTGGATGCGGTGGAAGCGGAGATCGAACCTGCCGGGAAGGTTTCCCATGTCAAGAGGCTGCGCGCTGAAGGGAAACACGTCGCTATGGCGGGTGACGGCATCAACGACGCACCCGCCCTCAGCGAGGCTGAAGTCGGCATTGCCATGGGCACAGGCACGGACGTGGCGATCGAAAGCGCAGGTATCACGCTCGTGAGAGGCGATCTGCGCGATATTGCCAAAGCCATCCGGCTCAGCCGGGCCACCATGCGGAACATCCGGCAGAACCTGTTCTTCGCCTTTCTCTACAACGCGCTGGGTATTCCTTTGGCAGCGGGAGTGCTCTACCCGTTCGTTGGCTTGCTGCTCAGCCCGATGATTGCCGGGGCCGCGATGAGCCTGAGTTCCGTCTCGGTAATCGGCAACGCATTGCGGCTTAGAAAAGCAAGGTTGTGATTTTAGGTGCTAAACATGAAAACACACACAGAGACCCCTGAACAGCTCCACAAGAAACCCGACGCAGTGAACGAAAAGGAGCTAACCACAAAAACCAACACGCTCACGCCGGAACTGCTTCACAAGATGAACGCCTATTGGCGTGCCGCCAACTACCTGTCGGTCGGCCAGATTTATCTTTACGACAACCCGCTGCTGAAGGAGCCACTGAAACTGTCGCACGTGAAGCCGCTGGTGGTCGGGCATTGGGGCACCACGCCGGGCCAGAACTTCATCTACGTGCACTTGAACCGGGTAATCAAAAAGTATGACCTGGACATGTTCTACATAGCCGGTCCCGGTCATGGCGGCCCGGCGATTGTCGGCAACGTTTACCTGGAAGGCACCTGGAGCGACGTTTATCCGAACGTCACTCAGGACGAGGCTGGGCTCAAGGAGTTGTTCAAGCAGTTCTCGTTTCCCGGCGGGATTTCCAGCCATGTTGCGCCGACGACCCCGGGATCGATTCACGAAGGTGGCGAACTGGGGTACTCGCTCAGCCATGCCTTCGGGGCGGCGTTCGACAACCCCGGTCTGATCGTTGCCTGCGTCGTGGGCGACGGTGAAGCGGAAACTGGCCCCTTGGCCACCGCATGGCAGTCCAATAAACTCCTCGACCCAATTACCGACGGAGCCGTGCTGCCGATCCTGCATCTCAATGGCTACAAGATCAGCAATCCGACCGTTCTCGCCCGCATCGAGCATGAGGAACTCGAGCAGTTTCTGCGAGGGTGCGGCTGGACGCCCTATTTTGTGGAAGGCGACGAGCCGGAAAAGATGCATGAACTCATGGCCACCACCTTGGACAACGCCGTCGAGCAAATCCGGCAAATCCAAACCAATGCGCGGAGTAAGAACGACACCACTCGGGCGCGCTGGCCAATGATCGTCCTCAAATCGCCCAAAGGCTGGACGGGACCGAAGGTGGTCGACGGCCTGCAAATCGAGGGTACCTTCCGAGCGCACCAGGTTCCACTGCTGGTGGATCCGGAGCACCCCGATCATGTCAAGCTGCTGGAAAGCTGGATGAAAAGCTACAAGGCCGAGGAACTCTTCGATGAGAATGGCCGGCTCATACCCGAATTGGCCGAACTGGCGCCGAAGGGGGACCGGCGGATGGGCGCTAATCCCCACGCCAACGGCGGCATTCTGCTGCGCGACCTGCGCATGCCGGACTTCCACCTTCACGCCGTAAATGTGCCCTCGCCCGGCGCTGTTAACGGCCAGGATACGCTGGTGCTGGGTAAGTTCCTCCGCGACGTGGCTAAGCTCAATCAGGACCAGCGTAACTTCCGGATCTTCGGTCCGGATGAGACACTCTCGAATCTCCTGGGCGCGGTCTTTGAAGTCACCAATCGTCAGTGGGACGCGCGGGAAGTGAAGAACGACGAATTTCTCGCGCCCGCCGGACGCGTGCTGGACTCGATGCTGAGCGAGCACCAGTGCGAGGGTTGGTTGGAAGGCTATCTGCTGACCGGGCGCCACGGTCTGTTCAACAGCTACGAGGCCTTCATTCGCATTGTCGACTCGATGTTCAGCCAGCACGCCAAGTGGCTGAAGGTATGTCTGGAACTGCCCTGGCGGCGGAAGATATCGTCGCTGAACTATCTGCTCGCCTCCCACGTTTGGCAGCAGGATCACAACGGCTTCACGCACCAGGATCCCGGTTTCCTCGACCACGTGATCAACAAGAAAGCCGACATCGTGCGTGTCTACCTTCCACCCGATGCCAATTGTCTGCTGTCGGTCTTCGATCACTGCCTGCGCAGCCGGAATTACGTCAACGTGGTGGTTGCAGGCAAACACGCCCTCCCGCAATGGCTGAGCATGGACGCTGCGGTGGTGCATTGCACGGAAGGAATTGGCATCTGGCAATGGGCTAGCAACGACCAGGACGGCGAGCCGGATGTGGTGATGGCCTGCTGCGGAGACACGCCCACGCTGGAGATCCTGGCTGCCGTGTCCATCCTTCGCGAGCATCTGCCCGATCTGAAGATCCGCGTAATCAATGTCGTCGATCTGATGAAGCTGCAGTCCAGCAGCGAGCACCCGCATGGGCTCAGTGAGACGGATTACGATTCGCTATTCACCAAAGACAAGCACATCATCTTTGGCTTTCACGGATACCCCTGGCTGGTCCACCGGCTCACCTACCGCCGAACCAATCGCAACCTGCACGTTCGGGGCTACAAGGAAGAGGGCACTATCACGACGGCCTTCGACATGAGAGTGCAGAACGATCTCGACCGGTTTCACCTGGTGCAGGACGTGGTTGATCGGGTACCTCACTTGGGCTCCCGGGGGGCGTACCTGAAGCAGACGATGCAGGACAAACTCATAGAGCACAAGCATTACATCGACAAGCACGGCGAAGACTTGTCGGAAATCCGTAACTGGAAGTGGGGCCGGATCGAAACCCAGAAGGGGAAGCCGCCGGCGGAAAAGGGTGGATAAGCGGGCGCGAACCTGGACAACAACTTACCCTAAAACGCACCAAAGGAGACCACAATGCCCATTCAGCTTAATGAAGAAAACGGCGGGAAAATTCTCGTCGTTCACGTCAGCGGGAAGCTGGCAAAAGCAGATTACGAGCACTTTGTGCCCGAGTTCGAACGACTCGTCCGGCAGCACGGAAAACTGCGACTGCTGTTGGACATGACCGACTTCCACGGCTGGGAAGCCGGCGCGCTATGGGAGGACGTCAAGCTCGACATTAAACACTTCGCCGACATCGAACGGCTCGCGATGGTCGGGGAAACGAAGTGGCAGCACGGCATGGCGACGTTCTGCAAGCCGTTCACGACGGCGACGATCCGATACTTCGATCGCGCCAACGCCGCTGAGGCGCGGCAGTGGTTGGGTGACTCGTAGCCTGACGGCAAACGCGCGCCAGTGAATTCGGGCGTGGCCGTCTCGATCCGCGGCAAGATTTGCCATCGATTCAATCGGTGCTGCGTGCCGGGAATTCGTAACTGGAAATGGAGCAACCCCAAATGAATGTGCAAGAGCTTATAGACACGGCGAAGGCGCTGGTCGCGGATGACAAGGGACTACTGGCGATGGATGAAAGTAATCCAACCTGCAACAAACGATTTGCCAAGCTGGGGATTCCTCAGACCGAGGAGGCCCGGCGTGCCTATCGGGAGTTGATTGTGACCACGCCCGGTCTCGGGGAGTCCATTAGTGGCGCGATCCTCTACGACGAGACGATTCGCCAGCAGAAGAAAGATGGCACTCTCTTTGTTAAGGTCCTCACCGATGCCGGAATCATTCCCGGCATCAAAGTCGACACCGGCGCAAAGGATCTGGCCGGTCATCCCGGAGAGAAGATCACCGAAGGTCTGGACGGCTTGCGCGACCGGCTGGCTGAATACTCCCAAATGGGAGCGCGCTTTGCCAAGTGGCGCGCGGTGATTGCCGTAGGCGAAGGCATTCCCAGCCGGGCTTCGATCGAGGCCAACGCGAACGCGTTAGCTCGCTATGCCGCATTGTGCCAGGAAGCCGGACTGGTCCCCGTCGTCGAGCCGGAAGTGCTCATGGACGGCGAGCATACCCTGGAGCGCTGCTGTAAGGTCACGGAGGAAGTCCTGAGAACGGTTTTCAGCCAGCTTTACATACAGGGGGTGACGCTGGAGGGCATGATCCTGAAGCCCAATATGGTGCTTCCGGGATCGACCTGCCCCAAGCAAGAGGCGGTAGACGAGGTGGCCGATGCCACGGTGCGCTGTCTCTTGCGGTCCGTCCCCGCCGCCGTTCCAGGGATTGCGTTCTTATCGGGCGGCCAATCCGCGGAACTGGCTTCGGCCCGTCTGAACGCGATGAATGTCAGATTCAAGTCGCGACTGCCTTGGGCGTTGGCATTTTCGTTTGCCCGCGCCATCCAGCAACCGGCTCTGGAGATTTGGCGAGGCCAAGAGGCGAACGTATCGGCGGCCCAGCAAGCTCTGGATCACCGTGCCAGGTGCAACCGGGCGGCGCGTCGGGGCGAATACAGCGCCGCCATGGAAAAGAGTTCGGCAACTGTCCCGCAACTTACAAAATCTGTGGCGTAGCAAAGATAGAAGGAGTACCCGTTATGAAACCAACTGAAGCGCAGAACGGTTCGGCGCCGGCGCCGGGAGCGAAGTCCGATGCGCAGAAGAACCTCAAATCGGTTCCCATGGAGGAGTTGCAAAAAAAGCTGGGCTCATCGCCGGATGGCCTGAGTCAGGCCGAGGCGCAGAAGCGGTTAGCGCAATATGGCCCGAACGAGATTGCGGAAAAGAAAGACAATCCGTTCCTCAAGTTCCTTAGCTATTTTTGGGGGCCCATCCCGTGGATGATTGAAGGGGCGGTGATTCTGTCTGGCGTAGTGCGGCACTGGCCCGATTTCTTTATCATCCTGCTCCTGTTGGTGTCCAACGCCGTCGTCGGATTCTGGGAAGAACACCAGGCCGGCGATGCGATCGCCGCACTGCGGAAGCAGTTGGCAGTCAAAGCCAAAGTCAAACGCGACGGAAAGTGGACTGATCCTTCGGCGAAGGAAGTGGTGCCGGGCGACGTCGTCCGCCTGAGACTGGGCGACATCGTTCCAGCCGACGCGCGCCTGCTGCCCGGCGACCCGGTGGAGGTGGACCAGTCCGCGCTGACCGGCGAATCTTTACCCGTCACAAAGAAGCCGGGCGACGCGGTATTCTCCGGATCCATCATTCGCCAGGGTGAAATCGAAGCAATGGTGTACGCCACCGGTACCGACACCTATTTCGGCAAGACGGCGCAAATGGTGCAGGGGCCGGAATCGGCCAGCCATTTCCAGAAAGCCGTGCTGAAGATCGGCGACTACCTGATTATTCTCGCCGTAGCGCTGGTGGCATTGATTGTCACTGTCGCGCTCTTTCGTCACGATCCGATCATGGGTACGCTGGAGTTCGCGCTGGTGCTTCTGGTGGCGGCGATTCCCGTAGCGATGCCGACCGTACTGTCAGTGACCATGGCAGTGGGCGCACGCCTTCTGGCGAAGAAACAAGCGATTATCACCAAGCTCTCGGCGATCGAAGAACTGGCCGGCGTGGACATCCTTTGTTCGGATAAGACCGGCACGCTGACCCTGAATAAGCTGACCCTGGGCGACCCCTTCATGCTGAAGGGAATCACAGCCGACGAGGTCATCCTGTGCGCTGCGCTTGCATCCCGCGCCGAAGACAAAGACACCATAGACCTTGCAGTGATCGGCGGAGTCAAGGACCCAAAGACTTTGAAGGCCTGCCTGGTGCTCCATTTTCAACCGTTCGATCCGGTCCACAAGCGCACCGAAGCTACGGTGAAAGGCGCGGACGGAAAGCAGTTCTACGTGGCCAAAGGCGCCCCACAGGTAATTCTCAAGATGTCCATCAATGCCGGCGAGGTGAAGGATGCCGTCGAGAAGGCCGTCAACGAATTCGCCGCAAAAGGCTACCGCTCATTAGGGGTAACCCGCGCCGATGAGGAAAACAAATGGCGGATGGTGGGGGTGTTACCTTTATTCGACGAGCCTCGCCCCGATGCCAAAGCCACGATAGCTAGCGCCCGTCAAATGGGTGTGAGCGTCAAGATGGTGACCGGAGATCAAATGGCGATCGCCAAGGAAACCGCCAGGCAGTTGGGGATGGGCACGAACATCCTCAATGCCAGCGCATTTGGCGATATCAAGCATCACGAGACGGCGCAGGCGGCGGAATCAATCGAAAAGGCGGACGGTTTCGCTCAGGTGTTCCCCGAACACAAATTCCACATCGTGGATGTCCTGCAGCAGCGCGGCCACATCATCGGCATGACCGGCGACGGTGTGAACGACGCCCCCGCGCTCAAGAAAGCGGACTGCGGCATCGCCGTTTCCGGCGCGACGGATACGGCGCGCGCCGCGGCGGACATTGTTCTGCTAGCTTCCGGCCTGTCCGTAATCATCGATGCGATCAAGGAGAGCCGCCGCATCTTCCAGCGGATGAACAGCTACGCGATCTACCGGATCGCCGAGACGCTACGCGTACTGTTCTTCATGACGCTGGCGATCCTGGTGTTTAACTTCTATCCGGTGACCGCAGTGATGATCGTGATGTTGGCGTTGCTCAACGACGGAGCCATCCTGTCCATCGCCTATGACAACGTTCATTACAAGGATAAGCCCGAGGCTTGGAACATGCGCCTGGTGCTGGGAGTTTCCACGGTGCTGGGCGTCATCGGGGTCGTGGCTGCGTTTGGTCTGTTTTATCTTGGCGAGCGCGTATTTCACCTCAACCGTGCACACATTCAGACGCTGATGTATTTTAAACTGTCCGTGGCCGGACATCTGACGATTTTCCTGACGCGCACGCGCGGCCCATTCTGGTCCATACGCCCCGCGCGGATTCTATGGGTAGCCGTACTCGGCACGCAAACGGTGGCGACGCTGATTGCGGTTTATGGGCTGTTTATGACGCCCCTCGGCTGGGGCTGGGCGGCATTCGTTTGGGGCTATGCCATCGCTTGGGCTCTTGTGAATGACCGTGTGAAACTGCTCGCCTATCGAATATTCGACCCCACTAAACCCGCGCTGTTGAGCAAAAAGCCGACGGCTTCGAGTCCGCAAGATCTCAAATCACAAATCGCAAGGCGGGCCTATGAGATTTACGAGGAGCATGGCCACCATGATGGCCAGGCGGATCAGGACTGGCTCGAGGCGGAGCACGAGACACAGAAAGATGAGGCGGAACATGCGAAGCCCGCGCCAATGTCTTCCTAAGTCCCCCTAAGGATGGAATCGAGAAAGCACCTATGAATGAACTCAAGCACAGTTCCCACCAGCACGGAAAGCCCGCTCGCGAGAGTATTCAGCATAACCCGGATCCTTATTGGAGACGGGCGCATCGTGATTGGAAAATGTGGGTCGGCCTGTTTTTCATGCTCGCGGCCATCTCGATCTATGTTCTGAGCAATAACCTATCGTTCTTCGCCCAACGCGAAGCGCGCCACGCGCAATCGCACTCAGCATTGAAATAGCGCAGCCCATGAGTCAAACACCTCTATATCCACTACGATTCGAGCCGATCTATCAGTATCGGCTCTGGGGCGGCCGGCGTTTAGCCGGCCTGCTGACCGCGCCGCTGCATGGTGACGGCCCTGTCGGCGAGGCGTGGGTGCTCAGCGACCGCGAAGACCATCCGAGCCGTGTTGCCGATGGACCGCTCAAAGGGCAAACCATCGCTCAACTCCTGGAACAGTTTCCACAACAGGTGATGGGAAAGCTGGCGGGGCGATTCGGCCGATTCCCGCTGCTGTTGAAGTTCCTCGACGCACGGGAAATGCTCTCGGTCCAGGTTCATCCTGCGGATACGCACACGGACCTGCTGCCGCCCGGCGAGACCGGAAAGACCGAAGCCTGGGTCGTGTTGGACGCGGGGCCAAAGAGCCGCATCTATGCGGGTCTACGGCCTGGCGTCACGGAAGCGGGTCTGCGGCAGGCGATCACGAACGGAGGGGTGGCGGACCAACTCGCATACATTACGCCGCAGCCCGGCGATGCCGTCTTCATACCGGCTGGGACGGTTCACACCTTGGGCGGCGACGTCGTCGTGTTCGAAGTTCAGGAGAACAGCGACGTGACATTTCGCTTGTACGACTGGAACCATGTTGACGCGAAGACAGGCAAGCCACGCGCACTCCAAATCGATCAGGCCCTTGCCTGCGTCGACTTTGGCGAGTGTGCGGGCGGTCTGGTGACGCCCGTGATGGAGTCTAAGACGCCGGTGGAGCGCGAGCAACTCTTTCGCTGTGAACATTTCTGGCTGTCGCGCCTTCAAGGGGACGCGCCGTTTGCCTTTGGCAAGCCAGGTGCGCCGAGCGTGCTGGTGTGCACCGAGGGCGCGGGGCAAGTCGAGCACAGTGGAGCCCAGTATGCCATCAGAAAAGGCGACGTCTTTCTGTT
>Ga0187876_1003526_pt1 | contig 10584 bp, 9 predicted proteins | sample June2016WEW_17_4_FD_133000 | JGI IMG/M metagenome (GOLD analysis project Ga0187876, IMG submission 133000) | Peatland microbial communities from SPRUCE experiment site at the Marcell Experimental Forest, Minnesota, USA - June2016WEW_17_40 | ecosystem: Environmental > Terrestrial > Soil > Wetlands... | reverse complement strand
TCGCGTGAATCGGAGATGCTCACCACGCCAATGGTGGCGCGATTCCACAGGCTGCTGGCATCGAGTTCCGCGACCGAAACGTTGAACGAACTGCGCAGACGGTCTTTCAGGCTGCGCACAACCTGGCGTTTGTCCTTAAGCGATTGTGCCGCTTCGATGTGAAGTTCGAGCGTGAGGAAGGCGATGGGCATGCAATTCGGTTCCCGATTCTCGATTCTCAGCAAATACACTGTGTTGAGGACTGAGAACTGAGGATTGAGAACCGAGAAGTGGGAACTTCCTTATGCGATCACTTCGGCCGCGATGCGCTCCGTGGCAAAGGCCTCGATTACGTCGCCAATTTTGATATCGCCGTAGTTGGAGATTGAGATGCCGCACTCCATGCCGTTTGTGACCTGACTGGCGTCATCCTTGAATCGGCGCAGCGATCCCACCTTGCCCTTGAAAACCTGCACGTTGTCGCGCAGCAAGCGGACTTCGGAGTCGCGCTTGATCAAGCCATCGCTCACGCGGCAACCGGCCACTGTCCCGACTTTCGGAATGCGGAAAACGTTGAGCACATCGGCGCGGCCCTGATAGTGTTCCTTAAAGGTAGGCTCGAGCAAGCCAGTCATGGCGCGCTTGATCTCGTCCTGCAGTTCGTAAATGATCGAGTGCAGGCGGATGTCCACTTTTTCCTGCTCGGCGATTTCCTGTGCCTTGCGCTCCGGCCGCACGTTGAAGCCAATGATGATGGCGTTCGACGCCGAGGCCAGCAGAACGTCGGTTTCGGTGATTGCGCCCACGCCTGAGCGCAGCAGCTTCAGGCGAACTTTGTCGTTCGAGAGTTTTGTGAGCAAGTCGGTAATTACTTCCACCGAGCCCTGCACGTCGCCTTTGAGAATGACGTTCAGTTCCTTGGTACCCGCGGCCTTGATCTGCTCCGCCAGTCCTTCCAGCGACACGCGGGAACTCTTGGCCAGCGCGGCTTCGCGCGATTTCTGTTCGCGGTATTCGGAGATGCCGCGTGCTTTGTCGCGATCGGCCACAACCACAAACTGATCGCCGGCCTGCGGCAACGCCTCCATACCGATAATTTCCACGGGTGTGGAAGGCGGAGCCGTCTTCAACTGAGCGCCGCGATCGTCAAACATCGCGCGCACTTTGCCGTACACATTGCCGACTACAAAATTATCGCCAGCGTTCAGGGTTCCGTTCTGCACCAGCACCGTGGCCACGGGACCGCGGCCACGATCGAGCTTCGCTTCCAGCACCACGCCAGTCGCCGCACGCTCGGGAGTAGCTTTCAGCTCGCCCAGATCGGCCACCAGGCAAATCATTTCCATCAGCAGATTCAGATTGGTTTTCTTCTTCGCCGAAACATCGACGAAGACGGTCTTGCCGCCCCACTCTTCCGGCATGAGGCCGCGGTCGGCAAGCTGTTTCTTCACGCGGTCGGGCAAAGCATCTGGCTTGTCGATCTTGTTCACTGCCACAATGATGGGCACTTCCGCGGCGTGCGCGTGGTCAATGGCTTCGAGAGTTTGCGGCATGACGCCATCGTCGGCGGCCACAACCAACACGACGATGTCGGTGGCTTTTGCGCCGCGGGATCGCATGCGCGTGAAAGCTTCGTGGCCCGGCGTATCGAGAAACACAATTTCGCGCCCGAATGCGGGCGATTCCTTGTCGGTAATCCGCACCTTGTAGGCGCCGATGTGCTGGGTGATGCCTCCCGCTTCGCCTTCCGCCACATTCGTCAGACGAATCGAGTCTAGCAGTGTGGTCTTACCGTGATCGACGTGGCCCATGATCGTGACCACGGGCGGACGAATCCCGGTTTCAGGCGCTGATTCTTCGCCAGCAGCAGCCGCATCAACTTCTTTGGCCGTCTGTTCTTCGAACGTGATCACGTTCGTATCCGCGCCGAAGAAGCGTGCCATTTCGCTCGCTAGTTCCGCGTCGAGCGTCTGGTTGATCGTGGCGAATACGCCCTTCGACAACAGACGCGAAATCAAATCCTTGGCGCGGATATCCAACTTCTCCGCTAGATCCTTTACGCTGATACCTTCCGTAATCGTGATGCTGCGCGTGATCGGCTGGGGCTCGTTCGACACCACCATGCGCGGTGGCGGCGTGTAGCCCTTCATCGGACCTTCCTTCACGCCCCGCGGAACATAGCGCTGACCGGGACGTCGCGCTGGCCCGCCCGGACGGCTGCCTGGCCGGGTCGTGCCGGGAGGTGGCAGAGCCGGACCTACACCCAGCGGTCGCGCGCCCGCGGGCGCTTGCCGTGTGGGATGCATGGGACGACGCTCGCCGGGACGAAGCGGAGGACGCGGCGGACCACCACCCTGTGCGGGCGGACGCCGCTGAAAAATCGGTTGGCCAGGAACTGGACGTCCCGGCGCGGCACGCATCGCGCCGCCGATCGGAACTCCAGGCTGCACCGGCGGCGGAGCCGGACGCACCGGAGCCTTATAAACAGGTCGCGGCCCAGTCTGCGGAACGATCATACGCGGCGCTGGTGGCTGCGGACCTGCTGGTTTTGCCGTTACAAGAGGCGCGGCCGGAGCGCTCGCCGAAACCGTCGGAGGTGCTGGCGCAGAAGGAAGCACAACAGGCGATGTCGCTGCACGCGCCGGAGGCGCGGCCACTGGCGAAGACGCGGGCGCTGACGCAACTGGAGGTGCTACTGCGGGTCGCGAAGTGATAACCGGAGCCGGCGGAGCTGCGCTCACGGAAACTGCCGGGGGTTCCACGGCTGGCTTCACTACCGGAGGTGCAACCGTTGTGGGCCGACTCACTGCAGTTGGAGGCGTCGCTGCTGGTTTCTCTACCGGAGGTTGCGCGCTCGGGGCCGCCGTCATCGGCGGTGGCACTGGACGTGGCGCAACCGGCGGAACAACCGCTTCCTTCTGCTGCGTAATCGCCTTCAGCACATCTCCCGGACGCGAGATGTGTGACAAATCAATTTTTGTCTTGATTTCTTCTTCGCCCCGAACCGGTCGAGAACTGGATTTGCCAGCCGAAGAGGACCCTTCCGCGGCGGAACGGATGTACACACGCACCTTTTCCGCTTCATGCTCTTCCAGAGAACTGGAATGCGTCTTCTTCTCGGTCACCCCGACTAGCGGTAGCGTATCCAGAATGGCTCTGCTCTTTACTTCCAGCTCTCGGGCTAGATCGTTAATTCGAACCTTACTCATCCGGCCTTTCGTTTCTCCGTGTTGTTGTTAGGTCTTCATTGCGACCTCACGGAGAGTCAGTTTCTTCAGTCCCACGCCGTCGAACTTATTCCAGCGTGTCATGATTATTCTCTGGGTTCGGAAGCGGATTCCGCTTCCGGTGCAGGCTGCTCGTCGGAATTTTGCGCCTGCCCTTCGTGCTCATCTGCGGCAACTGCCTGCGCTTCGCCCGCGGTGTCTTCAACCGGAGCTTCACTGGAGGCCAACTCCTCACTCGGCGCTGCTTCCGCGGTAACTTCCTCAGCGCCTGCCTCAGAAGCCTCCGCCGGCGCTTCGCCCTCAACCGCCGCATCCGGATCCAGGCTGGCAAAGTAATTATTCACCGCTAGACTGATTTTTTCCACCGTCTTCGGTCCGATACCTTCAATCGCCTCAAGCTGCTCCGGCGTCATGTCGGCAAGCGCCTCGACAGTGGTCACGCCAGCAGCGCTAAGCTTCTCCACCAACCCATCCCCCAGACCGGGCACGCTCTCCAGCGGCGTGGCCGTCTGCGGGACCATGGCTGACATCTGCTGCTCAACTTCCTGGCGCTTTTCTTCCTCGCTCTTGATGTCGATCTTCCAGCCCAGCAACTTCGCCGCGAGGCGAACGTTCTGGCCCTTCTTGCCGATCGCAAGGGAGAGTTGGCTGTCATCCACCACCACTTCCAGATGCTTGCCGCCAGAATCGACCACGGTGACTTTGCTGACCTTCGCGGGTTGCAAAGCCTTCTCGGCGAAGGTCACCGCATCTTCGTGATACTCAATGATGTCAATCTTTTCTCCGTGCAGTTCGCGGATGATCGACTGCACCCGCATTCCCTTCATGCCCACGCACGCGCCCACCGCATCCACGTCTTTGTCCTTGGACATGACGGCGATCTTCGTGCGCTCGCCGGCTTCACGCGCGATCGCGCGGATCACTACCGTGCCGTCATAGATCTCCGGCACTTCGGTCTGGAACAAATGCTGCACCAGGTCCGGCACAGCGCGAGATACCACCACGCCCGGACCTTTCGAAGCCTTCTCCACGCGCGCAATCACCACCCTAACCCGCTCGCCGATCGCGAATGACTCCAGCCGTGACTGCTCCTTGCGGGGCATGCGCGCCTCGGCCTTGCCGATGTCGAAGATCACATCGGGGCCTTCCACTCGCTTCACCGTAGCGTTCACCACTTCACCGACGCGTCCGATGTATTCGTTGTAGACCGTGTCGCGCTCCGCCTCACGGACCTTCTGGAAAATCACCTGCTTCGCCAGTTGCGCCGCGATCCGTCCTAGGATTCCTTCCGTGACCTTCGGAATTCGCAACTCTCCACCGACCTCCAGGTTGGGATCGGCCTTGCGCGCGTCTTCCAGCGTAATCTGCAGCTGCGGATCTTCCACTTGCTCCGGCGTCTCCACCACCGTTTTCACCGCGTAGGCATTAATCTTGCCGCTTTCTTTATCCAACTCGGCGCGTAGATTTTCCTGCGACTTGTAGTACTTGCGGGTCGCCATCACAATGGCGTCTTCTACCGCAGTCACCACAATCTGCGGATCAATCCCCTTTTCGCGGCTCAACGCATCGATCGTGTTGTAAAGCTCACTCGCCATAAAAGTATTCCGTTACACTGTAGGTCTTGGGTCCTTGGGTTTTGCCCAAGACTTATGACCTAACACCTGACTTCAGATCTCCGGCACCAGATTCGCCTTCTCCACGTTGGCGAATTCAATCCCGACCTTCTGTCCTTGCTCTGCCACCGCGCCCATCTTCTTGCGCGACTTCTTGCTCGCCGCACTCAGGTCCAGTGTCAGACGGCCTTCGCGAAAACTTTCCAGCCGTCCCTCGAAGTACCGGTTATTGTCGAGCGGCTGCCTGGTTGTCAGCTTCATCCGGCTGCCGACGAAGCGCTCAAAGTCAGACGCTTTCGTGAGTCTGCGGTCCAACCCCGGCGACGAAACCTCCAGAGTATAGCTGCCCGGCATCGCATCCTCGACATCGAGGATGGTGCCAAACTCGCGACTAAAGTTAGCGCAATCTCCGTGCGTCACTCCTGCGAGCGGATCGCCTCCGGCCGCCCCGGGTCTGTCCAGAAACACGCGCAGCATCCGGGCTTTGCCACTCCCGCGAAACTCGACTTCGACCACTTCCAGCCCGCTAGAGGCGGCTACCCGCTCCGCAATCTCCCTTACGCGATCAAGCTCAAATGCCATGCATCCAATAACTTGCAGTCCACACCGGTCGGCCGATTCCTCCGCAACGAAAAAGTGGGCTTGCGCCCACTGGTGTGCCTCGCCAAATGCCGGTACTACACAACAGTTCTCAGTTTTCTAATATACGCCGGATGGGGGGTAAAAGACAAACGCCGGAGCCTTGCCCGCCGCAAGAACTGTCCCCAACCAGCAAAAAGATCATCGCTTCGTTTTCAATTCGTATTCGGATCTCAACGTCCCGCGCCGGAACTAACGTTTCCTGGCCCCAACAGCGCGCGCCCGGGGAACGCATCCGGCACGATCTTGCCTTCGTCGATCACAACCGTTCCTCCTACCACCAGATATTGCACACCCACACTTGGCTCCATAGGCTTCTCGAAGGTAGAGCGATCGCGGATCGTATTTGCGTCGAACACCACGATGTCGGCGTCAGCGCCCTCTTGCAGTCTTCCTTTTTGTCGAGCCGCTGGCGTCGACCGCTCCTGCATCTTTGCCGGCATGAGACTCATCTTACGGACGGCATCCATCAGCGTGACGGTCCCGTTGTCGCGCACGTATTGTGCCAGCACTCGCGAGTACGTTCCGGCATTGCGGGGATGGCCTTCGGCGCCATCGCTGGCAATCATCACCAGCTGATGAGGAATCACCTGGTCTACCACTTCCTGCGTGTTGGCGAAAATCAGTACCCAGCGCGTCGCGCTGGAATTATGCAACTCGTCGAAACGCGCCTTAGTGAGGTGCTCGCCAGTGTCCGGAAGCACGAGATCGCCATAGTCGATTGCCAATTTCTCGCGCCAGCCCGGGTTAAACAGCGCCGAATTCACCGCCGGCATGCCCGCAATGTAGGGATACGCTTCGGTCGTTACGTCCAGGCCGCGGGCTCGCGCTCCTTCCATCATGGAGAGACATTCCAGTGAGTCGCGCAAGCAAGAGCTGTTGATGTGCACGATGTGCAGCGAAGCGCCCGTGATGGCAGCTGCTCCGATCACTTCGCTCATCGACTCAATGGAGGAGCCGGGCTCGACGTGTCCCCCGCTGCGCACGTGAGTGTAGACCGGCAACCTCCGCTCGGCGGCCAGACGGAACATGTCAATCACCTCCAGCCGGGTCGCGCCGGGTGTGTACTGAATGCCCATCCCCATGGCCAAGCCGTCAGCGTCAAGCTCCGAGCGCAACCGCCCCCGCATGGCTTCAATTTGCTCGGGGGTGGCGGCCTGATCAGTCTCTGTGCCGCTCTTGGGCAGGATGGTTCCGGCGGGCAACGGTGCGCCGAACACCTGAGCCCTCGCCGCTACATGGCTGGCCGAAGTGCCGTAGTGAATTAGAGAATGACCTTCTTTCGCTTTCAAGAACTGAGCGACGTCGGGCGCTCCGATTTTCGGTTCCAGCGCCGTCGTTGCGCCGTCAAGCGCCTTGACCCGTTGGCTCGCCATGTCCTGCCCATGCTGGTGCAAGTCAATGAAGCCAGGAGAGACCACCCGCCCTCCGCTCAGTGCCGCGGACGAGACGCGAGCAATTTTTCCGTCGCGGATGCCCACATTGCGCACCAGCATCCAATCCGGTTTCAGGATCCAAGACGCGGCCCCCCTCGAGAACGAGATCGTATTGCTGTGCCGCTGCGACGGTCGTTGAGACTGCCAGAAGACAGAAGGACAGAATCAGCCTGCGCATAGCTTGCTCGGTGAAGACTAGCGATGATATCAGCCTCTAAAATACCCTGCGCATTTGCCTGAATCGCTTCGCCCTCTCTAAAATGAAGAGTGGCCCCCACAGCTGGGAGAATTCCCGAGAAACTTATGATTCATTTTCCCGTGCCCGAAGCTCTCACCTTCGATGATGTTCTTCTTTTACCCGCGCGCTCCGATGTAATTCCCGCAACTGCCAATACCCACACGCAGCTTACCCGCAATATCAGCCTGAACATCCCCGTTGTTAGCGCCGCCATGGACACCGTCACCGAATCTCACATGGCGATTGCACTGGCTCAGCAGGGAGGTCTCGGCATTATTCATCGCAACCTCACAATCGAGCAGCAGGCCAATGAAGTCGATAAAGTAAAGCGTTCGGAAAGCGGCATGATTGTCGACCCCGTCACCATGTCGCCCACCGATAAGGTTAGCGATGCGCTCGAAGTCATGCGCAAGTACAAGATTTCCGGCGTACCCATTACTCAGCAAGGCCGTCTGGTCGGCATTCTCACCAACCGCGACCTGCGCTTCGAGACCCGCTTTGATATTCCCATCGATCGCGTGATGACCAAGAAAAATCTCATCACCGTGCCCGTGGGCACCACCCTCGAAGATGCCGAGGAAATTCTCCACGAGCATCGCGTCGAAAAACTTCTCGTCGTCGACGACAAGTACAACCTCAAGGGACTGATCACCGTAAAAGACATTCAGAAAAAACTGAAATATCCGAACGCCGCCAAGGATTCTCAGGGGCGCCTGCGCGTAGGCGCAGCCATCGGCGCCACCGGGGATTTTCTCGAGCGGGCCCAGGAATTAGCCAGAGCGAAAGTTGACGTGCTCGCAATCGACAGCGCGCACGGTCACTCCAGCAAAGTGCTCGAAGCGGTGAAGGTGGTGAAATCGAAACTGCCTGACATGGAGCTGCTGGCCGGCAACGTCGCTACCTTCGACGGCGCTTGCGAATTGGCTCGCGCCGGAGCGGACGGCATCAAGGTCGGCATTGGCCCCGGCTCCATCTGCACCACGCGCGTGGTTACCGGCGCCGGCGTGCCGCAGATCACCGCTATCGCCGAGGCCTACCGCGCCACGAAAGACGCCGGCGTTCCCATCATCGCCGACGGCGGCATCAAGTACTCGGGCGACATCACAAAGGCTTTGGCTGCGGGCGCAAGTGCGGTAATGATTGGTTCGCTTTTCGCCGGAACAGATGAAAGCCCCGGCGAGCTGATCCTCTATCAAGGCCGCTCCTTCAAGTCGTATCGCGGCATGGGATCGATCGGCGCCATGGCCCAAGGTTCCAGCGAACGCTATTTCCAGAGCACGGAAGGGGATTCATCCGCCGCGGTCTCTGCCAATGACGGCGATTCGAACCGCCTGGGCAAACTGGTTCCTGAGGGCATTGAAGGACGGGTTCCCTATCGCGGCTCGGTTGCCATGATCGTCCACCAGATGGTTGGCGGATTGAAATCAGGCATGGGCTACTGCGGCTGCTCGACAATCGCCGAACTCCTGCAGAAAACGCGCTTCGTGCGCATCAGCGGCGCCGGACTCCGCGAGAGTCACGTCCACGACGTCATGATCACCCGCGAGGCTCCCAACTATGCAATCGAGTAGCGCGCGCGTTTGAACTCCCACCGGCACAATCTTCTGACGGCGTGGATCGCCGCGATTCTCTGGCTCATCGTCATTGCCATTGAATCCACCGCCATGCTCTCTTCCAGCAACACCAGCCGGATCCTCTATCCTCTGCTGCATTACCTCTTCGGCTTGGATTGGATGCGCTTTGAGCACTGGCACTTCTACATTCGCAAAGGCGGACACGTCGTAGGTTACGGCATCTTGAGTATTTTGGCATTTCGGGCTTGGCGCGAGACCTTCCCGGCGCGGGGAAATCCGTTGTGGACCATACGATGGGCCAGCATCGCTGTACTGATGACGGCCTTCGTGGCCAGCCTCGATGAGTGGCACCAGAGCTTCATCCCGTCACGTACGGGAACTCCGCGAGATGTTGCTCTTGATACGTGCGCTGGAATCGCAGTTCAGATTCTGATTTTCCTGTGGTGGAAGAGTCTTGGGAAGGGCACGGCTCTCCGCCGTGCGGCTCAAGCCCCATAAATTAAAGGGCTTTAGCCCTTGAGAGGACCGTTACTTCCGCGCCGCGCTGCCTGCAAAAGTACCGCCGCGACCAGCGCCAACGCCGCAGAGAAATAAAACGGAATCGAGGCTCCATAATGCTTCCACAGTTCGCCGGTGATCAAGCTGGCGGCTAGAGTTGCGATGCTGGTCACGAAAAAATAAATGCCCAGAGCGCGGCCTCGTACATATTCCTCTACCGTGTCAACCACCAGCGCCTTCAGCACAGGCTGCGTTAGCGCGTAGTAGAAACCATACACTGCCATCGCGATCCAGATCGTCAGCGTGGAGGGCGCACGCCCAAAAATAAAATACACTGCGGCAAAAATCACGTAGCCGACAGAAGCGACAAGCCGTCGCGGGACGTGGTCGCTGAACCAACCTGCGGGCCAGGATGCAAGCGTGTAGGTAATGTTGAAAACCAGGCCGAGCAGCGGCGCGAGAGCAACGCGAATTCCGACATTCTGCGCCCGTAGAACGAGGAACATGTCGCTTGAATTGCCTAGCGAGAAAAGTGTCACGGCGTTGAGAACGAAATAGAAACTGGTGGGAAGCTTTGTGTTCTGGCCTTCGCTCTTCTGCCTGGCGGCAAGTGAAGCAGATGTCTTGTTCTTTCTTGCATCTGAGCTTTCGACACCGTTTGTCGTGGACTCTTCTCCGCGCGAGCGCTTAGTCTCACGTATCCCCACCAGAGCGACCAGCACACATAATGCTCCGGGGATTGCGGCTGCCCAGAACACACTCCGAATTCCGAACCGCGAAAGCAGGACCAGCGCGGTCAGAGGCCCGGCAATGGCCCCGGCAGAATCCATCGACTGGATCAGTCCGTAAGCTGAGCCCAGCCGGTTTTTCGGCACTGACTCTGCGACCATTACGTCGCGTGGCGCTCCACGCACGCCTTTGGCAAGGCGATCGGTAAAGCGAATCAATAAAATTTGCGGCCACGCAGTGACAATCGCGAGCAGAGGCTTGACCGCATTCGCGACAAAATATCCCGTGACCACGACCGGCTTGCGGCGGCGGATGTGGTCAGTAAGATATCCGGAGAAAAGCTTGGCGAACGACGCCACACTTTCGGCAACGCCCTCAATCAATCCCAACTGCGCCGGCCCCGCTCCCAGCGACCCCAGAAACGCCGGCAACACCCAGTACGCCATTTCCGTGGCAGTGTCGTTCAGGAACGACGTGATGCCGAAAGCGTAGATGTTCCGAGCAGCGGAGGGCTCCGGCTGGGGGGAACGGTCAGGCATGTTTAATTTTTACCACGGAGGCACGGAGATACGGGGAAGGCAAGGTGTCTGGGAGTTAAGACCAGAAGTCCCGTATGTTCTTGATAGGGGGCTGGCCCCTATGCTCACGGAC
>Ga0187876_1003524_pt1 | contig 10586 bp, 9 predicted proteins | sample June2016WEW_17_4_FD_133000 | JGI IMG/M metagenome (GOLD analysis project Ga0187876, IMG submission 133000) | Peatland microbial communities from SPRUCE experiment site at the Marcell Experimental Forest, Minnesota, USA - June2016WEW_17_40 | ecosystem: Environmental > Terrestrial > Soil > Wetlands... | reverse complement strand
GCGCAACCAGCGGCATGGCCAGCGTGACTGCCACTCCGAAAAAAGCGATCCCGAATTCGAGGGCCGCGTAAACGCGTAAAGGATTCCGGTCAACGAGCTTGAGACGGGGAAGTGCGATGCTGCCGATGCAAAGCCCCCCCATGAACGTGGCGAGCAGAATTCCCAGCGATACGGCTGTGGACCCCAGCGCAAGCTGCAGAACCTGGTACCACGCGACTTCGTATATCAGCGCCGAACAACCACTGCCGGCGAAAAGCAGGAGGAGGACCGGAAGGTGTCGCGATACCGACGGCGTGACAGTCTCGACAGGTACTGTGAGTTGCAACAGAGGACTCCGAACCGTGTAGAGTACCACGGTTCGAAACCACTCTTGCCAGACTTGGCCACCCGATGAAGATTCTGCGCAGAATCATGATCTTTGAGGATATCCGCAGATCTGTAAGCAGGTGAGGCAGACATCGCGGAGCGCCACCGCGCCCAGTCGAAGCCCGCTCCAAATCCTGCATAGCCACATTCTTGCCCGGCATTGCGTGGCTGATCGGGCCGCGCTTATGGCTGCTGCTCCTGCTGCGCACGCCTCGCAAACGGATCATAGCCCACTACCACCCATCGTTCGCGCCCCAATGTTCGCGTCCAGACCATACGCTCCCCGGGACCGGGATCGACTGCATAGAACACCTTTGCCTGTGCCCAATCGGGACCATTCAGGTTGAGATGTTCGGCGTAGAAGTCGGGCGGCGAGCTCTTCAGAAACACCACGCACCGGCAATCCGAGTATTGGCCAGCCAGATGCGCCACTGCGATGGAGGGAGCACTCCGCCGCAACATGATCTTGACTCCAGCCAGAGTCACCATTGCCTGAACGGCCATCAGAGCGCAGCCCGCGGCGATCAGCGACCGCCGAGGTGGGCACAGCGCTTGAAACGTTACGGCGATTCCCTGCGCGGCGAGAATCGCCACTGCGAAGTACCCTTCAAACCAATAGCGCTCCGCCAGGACCGAACCCGATCCTTCGGTTTGCAACAGGTGTCCCAGAACAATGGCAACGAACAGCGATAGCAGCACCCACACCATGGGAGAAGTCCTCCGGTTCTTCCAGAAGCCTACGCCCGCCAGTACGAAGATGAGCGGGAAGAAGAAAAGCAGCGTGGATTCCAGGCCGAATCGCAACGTTCCTCTTATGTTGCGGAGCAGCTGAGGCACAGACGCGGAAATCTCCACGGGAACATTGACGCCCAGGGCAAACGCATATGGCGACAACCATGGATTGCCCGTGAAGGCCCGATTATAAAACAGTACGGACCCCACGGTGAGCGCGCCCAGGGCGGTGCCAATCACCAAAACCCGAGCCCGAAACCCCGGCTCTCGTCGCAGAGTCAACATGGCACCCCCCGGTCAAGGTAGCGGCGGTCAACAGGGCCGTGAAGGGCCGCACATGGAACGTCAGCCCAACCAGCAAATACATGAGGGCAAAGTACGAGAGCTTACGGAGACGCGTCCCTTCCATCCAGGCCCAGCAGGACGCCGCTACCAGCAGTCCCGCCGTGGCGTGCGACATCAGCACCATGCTCGGCGCGAGGAAACATGGCGAGAGAACGAGCAGGGCTACCGCCCAAAAGGCGGCCGCCGGGCCGCCGAGCGCACGTGCGATCCGGGCCGTGCAAATCAGGATACCCACCGCCAGCAGCGGATTAGCCAACCATCCCCAGCCGAGCTTCTCCGGCAACGCCAGTACCAGGGGCCAACCCAGAGGATATTTGGCAAACCATCCATTGTGCCAAAAGATGAGGTGGTTGAAGCGCAGCGGCAGCGGTTCGGCCCAGGGCTGTTTCGACGCGCCTGGGGGGGCGGCCGCCACCAGCTTTCCCGTGCCCAGGATTTGCGCTTGAAAACGGTACGCTACCTCATCCGGGAAGCTCATGCCCTGGACATTGATTGCGCTCAAGGCCGCGGATCCGATCAGGAAGGCTCCCATCGCCGCGGCAGTCCAGACTCCGGCCTGCGCCGGCATCGCTGGCGGAGCTGGCTCCTTGCCTTTCAATCCGTACAGAAGTGCGGGCAGGAGTACGGATCCCTGCAAAAAAATCGCCACTATTTCAAAATGCGGCCAGCCACGCAGGACCGCGACAGCCACCAGAGCACCGTATAAGAGCGTTCCCACCAGCATGACGGTAGTACGGAGCGGCTGCTGTGATCCGCCGAAATCCGGCGACCGGGGCCAGAGCGCCCTGTGAGCGGAATCGTCGGGTATCATGCGACCGCTCCCCGAAGCAACATGCCGGGCATACCATGCTCAGCGCCGACGATGTAAGCGCGCGCAACCAACGCCATGGCCAGCGCGACCGCGATGTCAAAAAAGGCAATCCTGAATTCGAGGGCGGCGTAAACGCGTAAAGGATTCCGGTCAACGAGCTGCAGTACCTGGTGCCACGCGACTTCGTATATCAGCGCCGAACAACCACCGCAGGCGAAGAGAAGAAGGAGGACCGGAAGGTGTCGCGATACCGACGGCGTGACAGCCTCGACAGGTACTGTGAGTTGCAATAGTGTCTCCGAACCGTGTAGAGTACCACGGTTCGAAACCGGTCTTGCCGGCCCTAGACGAGCCCCGCCATCGGGAGTTCGGCTTTTCGGCTGCTGTCCCGAAGAGACCGGACACTCCCGTGAGTCCGCTCGATCACGCGATATTGCATCTCGACGACACCGCGGAGGTCGGCAGGCAGATCTTCGCTCAACTTGCTCAAAGCCTCGCGATAGTTTTTCACAATCGCATCTTCGCTGCGCTCGGCTTCTTCGAGAATCGCGTGATCGTGGTTCCCGACCAGAGCGGATTTGAGGTCCACCCATACACGGTGTATCGCGCCTGCGGGGGAACCCGACTTAGCTGGTTCGCCGCCGATTTGCGCGATTTCGGTCTGCAGTTCGCTGGCGAACTCCGCGCGCTGGCGGGCATAGTTCAGGAAAAGAGACCGGGTCTGCGGATCTTTTACGTTTTCCGCAGCGGTCCGATATCCTTTTTCGCTGTCCTTACAGGTCTCAATCAGATCGTTCAACGTCGAACGAATCCCGTCCATGTCGATTGCCATTTTTGAGCCTCTCAATCGATCCGAGCAATTTTCCTGCCGAATCAGATCGAATCCGCGAAGGACTTGCGAAGTTTATAGAACCAGGCATGGCCGAAGAAGAAGACTGCGAGGGAAACGGCTGAAAGCCATCCGAGCGACGCCCAATCCGGGGCTTTCGATTCCAGCAGGATCGAGCGATAGCCACGCACCAGCACGTAAATAGGGTTCTTTGTGAGAATCGCAAGCGCTGCGTGGGGCAGGGAACTCAGATTGGATTCGGGGTAGCAGATGGGCGTGATGAAAAACCAGATCGTCAGAAGATAACCGTTGATTTGCGCCAGGTCGCGTACAAAAACGCCCAACGCCGCGAGGAACCAGCAAATCCCGGCAGTCAGTAGTATTTGCGGAATAACCAGCGCCGGCAGGTAAAGGACCGTGACGGGAACGTGACCCCTGACGGTCAGCAGGGCAAGTGCGAAAAGAACGATCCCGAAGAATTCCGTAATCATGCCGGATGCCACCAGGTTGACAGGCAGCGTTTCGACGGGAAATACCAGTTTCTTGATAAAGTTCCGGTGCTCCACCATGATGAACGGCGCGCGCCCCACGGCTTCGCTGAAGGCGAGCCAGGGCAGCATCCCGGCGAGGAAATAAACGGCGTATCCGGAGCGGCTGGAGTCGTTTCCGAATCGCGATTTCAGCACGAGGCCGAAAACGAAGAAGTACGTGAACATCAGCATCAGTGGGTTGAGCACAGTCCAGAGCGCTCCGCCGAACGAACCGCTGTAGCGGCTCAGCACGTCGCGGCGAACAAGAGTGCGGATCAGGTTGCGGTTCCCCCAGATGGAACGGACCGGAAGGCTGAAAATTCGAAGAAAACTGCGGGCCATTCGCTTGCGCCTTACGGATCGTCGATCGGCAATACGCCATCCCCGGAGTTGCGCTCGCCCCTCTGTATCCACCGCGACATCAATCAACAGAAAAGGCCAACCCTGATTATAAAACCATGCGACATGCTCGCGCATGATGGAAACGTAAATGTTGTATTCGCCAGGTTCGGACGGCAGAGGAATTTCAAAAGCCACCGCGCCGCTTTGCGCGGGCGCCAGATCGAGAGGAGCGCGTTCGCCATCCACCACCAGCGTTCCGGTCGGCTCGTCGAAAAGATGGTAGCCGGCGGCCCAGCCCTGTCCCGGCAGCCAGGTTTCGGAAGAACGATTGGCGATTTCGCAGTGTACTTTTAGTACTGAGCCCTCGAGTCGAACCTCGGGTTTACCAAAATCTGCGTTCACGCGTAGAGCCACGTGGGCCAGCGCTGCTTCACTGGTCCGATTTTGCGGCCGAGGGAGTAAATTCCGTCGCCGCGGAAATCCTGGCCCAATCGATACCGTTCCAGGAGGTGGTTGACCCAGGCGAATTCCGGATGCGGTTCGTCGAGAAACTCACCGGTTTCGAGACGTACCACCTCAAATCCGGAATCGCCGAGAAGATTGTGAATCTCGAGCGGCACGTATTCGCGATTGTGGCGTGCTTCGGGCTCTTCCCCTTCCTTCCGTGGCCGTATATAGGAAGGGAATAAGGATGGATGATAGCCCTGCAGAATTCCGGATATGGCGCGCAAAGACCCCAGGTTGGGTGTGGTCAGGACCACGTGGCCGCCCGGTTTGAGAATACGGTTGATCTCGGCCATCATATGCATCGGGTCGGCGAACAGGTGCTCGATCAATTCGCAGCACAGTACGGTGTCGAACGATGCGTCGGCGTAGGGATAAACGTCACGCTCGGCATCGAAATGATCGACGTCGCACTCAAACGTTTCGCCATTTTCAGACACAATCGACTTGTGGTCGATGCGTCCCGGTTTGCCGTAATAACATCCGCGAACGTTTCCATAACCGAGCTGGAACCTGAGCGCCGCGGTGATTTGCATATATGCGCCCATCTCGAGGATCGATTTCGATCGATCGCCGACCGGCGTCATCTCAAGCGTATGAACAAACCGCGTCTTATGCTGAGCGGCGTAATTTCGGGCATCGGGGGCGACCCATGTCTCGACCGCTTCAGGCCGGACCCTTTCGGCAAACTTCACAGGCTCGGGTTCCGGTTCTGCAGCCGGCTGCGCGATTGTTTCCAGCGGCGCTCGGCCGTCGCGGAATTCCTCGAGAAAGGCGATATACCGATCCGCAACTGACGCCCAGGTGCATGCCCGCTCCACCCATTGCTTCGCGCGCGCACCCATGGCCTGCGCGAGATCGGGACGCGACACAAGGAGGTTAAGGTATTCAAAAATGAAATCCTCTTCCTCTTGTCCCCGGCCTTGTTGTGACCCAACATGCGCCGTGGGCACCTTGAGGCACACCTCGTCCGGGAGTTCCGCGAACGCGCCAATGTCGCTGACAATCACGGCCTTGCCGAGTCCCAGTGCGCGCTGCAGGCTTCCCGAGGTTTCGCCTACCGTGGGATAGCGCAGGTTCAGTACGATATCGCAGGCCCCGATATACTCCACAAATTTATCGACGGGCGCGAATCCGAGGATCCTCACATGCTCGCTCAGATCGAGCGTGCGAATCAGTTGTTCCACGCCGAACTCCGGATGCGGCTCACCCACCAGAATCATCCGCACGCGGGGATCGAGCTTCACCAGTCTGCGCAGCGCGCGCAAGCTCTCGGCGATCCGTTTGTAAGGTTTAAGGTACCCGAATGCTCCGATCAGCGGCGTGGATTCGTCGAGCCCGAGCGCATGGCGCGTGGCAATGCGGTCCGTCTGTGGAATCCAGGCGCCATGCGGAATCGTCGCGATGGGCCCTTCGAAACCCTGCCGGCGCATGAGCCCGGCCACGTAGTCGCTATGAACGATTAGCCCGCGCGAGGCGTCGAGCAATCTCCGGGTCATCGCGACGCCTTCGTAATCCGGACCTACCGCGAGAGTGCGCGCCCGTTTGGCATATTCCAAAGCAGCAGCTCCGCCGTTCAATTCGCACTCCGCGAGGTATGCGTCCCAGTCGCCCCGCTTGATGGTGAGATCGGCGATGAGATGGTGCAGATTGGCTTCGTGCATCACCACTACGCCCGGGTGCCGAAGAGCATTTTCGTAGGCGAATCCGTGGTACGGATTGTTCCCGATATGGTAGAGGGCCACATCGTATGCGGAAGTATCGAACGATGTCGCAGCTTGATCGAATATCGCCAGGTGCACACGCTTCGCCATTTCAGCGGCGAGAGCCTCGGAGTAATCTGCAATGCCGCTTTTCGATGGCGGCATGGGGGAGAAGAATGCAACCCGCACGTTCTTCAAATGAATCGCGTTCAGCGGATCAGCTCCATCGAGAATGTGCCCAGGGCGAACGGCGCCTTTACGAGCAGAGGGGACCGGGCCGGATCGCGAGCGAAATACATTTCGAACGTGAACTGGGAAGACGGACCTTTCACGGTGCAGAGGACCTCATCGGATTGCACGTCTTTGCCGCCCACGGGAATCACAGGCGCGCCTGCGTAGGCGACGCTGATTTGATAGAGACCGCCGAACAGGATCTGCTGCGCGGCGGGCACGCGTCCCTGACCGAGTTCCTCGCGGGTGTAGAACAAATACGTTAAAGCATCCTTGACGCAATTCGGTACAGCGATGTCGGTCCGGCCACCGCTCTTTGGCGTCCGCGTGGCAATCCCGCGACTAGCGTCGATCATCTCCTTCTCGTCCACCGTGCGAGGTCCATGGATGGTTGAGCGGTCAAAAGAAACCGCGCACAAACCAGGCGTAGCCTCGGCGCGATAGATATCCTTCACCTGAAATCCGGGGATGCCCGCATCGACAGTAAATTCGAAATCCCAGTTTGTGCCGGAGCGTTTCGCATGCATGTGCGCTTCGCCCAGATTGATGCCGCTGGGCCAGTTGACCGTATAGTTCAGCTCTTCATCGGTGAATGGGAATCCGATCAGCGCCGGTGGTTTGGGAGACGCGAGTTCAAGTGGCGTTGGTGCACTGGATTGCGCCTGAAAAGACAGTGCGCAAGAAGCAAATAAAGCGCAGATTCGAAATACCAGGCGTGTCATGGTTCTCGCGACGCTGCCATCGCCCTTGCGTGCACGGGCTGAGGGACGCCGCCGCGGAGGGAGTTCACGACTTCCTCATAGACGTCAAGGGTAGCGCGGGCACTTTTTTTCCAACTGAAGGCCGCGGCGCGCTGCAGGCCGAGCCGCTCCATCCGGCCGCGCAATTCACCATCGAACAGAATGTCCCTCATGGCGAGAGCAATCTCATCGGTCTTGTGCGGATCGAAGAAGAGCCCGGCGCCGTCGGCGACTTCCGGCATAGCCGACGTGTTCGAACAAGCAACGGCCCTGCCGCAAGCCATGGCTTCGAGAATCGGCAGTCCAAAACCCTCATAAAACGAGGGGAATATGAAACATTCGCAGGCGTTATAAAGCTGCAGCAGATCGGGATCGCTGACGAAGCCCGTGAAGTGAATGCGGGATGCGAAGCCGCAGGCGCGCGCCGCGTTTCGAACCTTGGGCGTGAACCAGGTTTCTTTACCGGTTAGAACGAGGTGATGCTTGAGTTGCGGATAATCCGTGAGTAGTTTTGAAAAAGCCGCGATCAGGCCGATATGGTTCTTGCGCGGCTGAAGGTCGCCCACGGACAAAATGAACGGGGCATCGAAGTGCAACATGTCGCGCACGGCCCTCTGCGCGCGATCGCGGCCGACGACCCGGAATTCGGGATTCGCCGCATTCGGGACGACGCTGATGTTCGAAGGCCGAATATCATAGGCGCGCAAAATCGCATCGCGGGAGAAATCGCTGACAGTGAGGATATGGGTGGCGCGTTTTACGGTCGAAGCCACAGTGAGACGAAGCTGCGTGCAACGCCCAGCCGTGAAATACTCGGGGTACTCCAGAAAGCTCACATCGTGCACTGTAACCACAGTCGGTGTCCTGGTAAACAGCGGCGCGGTGTACTGAACGTGGATGAGATCGGGACTGTCCGCCCGTATCAAACTGCCAAGGTCCCAGCCCAGCCTCAGATAGGGATTCGCTGAAACTCGGCGTACCTGAAATCGCTCGGGAATCAGGGCGACTGCGTCCGGCTCCGAAATGTAGGCAACGAAATCGGACTCCCCGTCGATCTGGCCGAACGCCTGTAGCAGGCTTCGAATATAAACTTCATTACCGGTCAGGCGTCGCCCGATCGCATGAGCATCAACGGCAAAGCGCATCAAGTTTTCCCAGTATATCCGTTAACTCTAAAGTGGTGCGTCAGTTGCGAAATATTCTCCATCCTTTTCCATACGGCTTCCCACGAATAGAGGTCGTCAAAAGTACGACGCCCGTTGGTTGCAATGCGTTCCCTCGCCACGGAATCGTCGAGCAGCCGCACTACCTCAGCTGCAAATTCCGGAGCGCGGGATGCCAGTGTAATGTTGAGTCCATCTTTCGCGGCGAGTCCTTCGGCAGCCAGCGGCGTAGCGACCACGCAACGCGCGGCTGCCCAGGCTTCCAGAATCTTGATGCGGGTACCACTGCCGGCCCGAAGCGGCGCAACCACCACACGCGCCTGTGCGATTTCGGACCTGGCATCCGCTACCGGCCCCGTAACTTCGATTCCGGTTTGTTCCACCGAGCCCCGTGGCAGAAGATGGCGAATGAATCGATCGCCGCGCCCGACCAGGCGCAAACGGAAGTCAGGATAAACGCGCCGCACCCGCGGCCAGATTTCCCGTACCAAAAAGGCGACGGCGTCGATATTCGGGTGATATTCGAAGTTGCCCGAAAAGACAACGCGGGCGAATTCGGCTAAGTGTGGTGCTTCGACCCAGGGAAGCCCGTTCGGGTAGACTTCTACCCGTGCCCCCGGAGCAATGCGCCTGACCGAGCCGGCATCCTCTTCGGAAGCGGTTAGAACCAGGGAATAACGCGGGAGCAGGGTCGATTCCAGCCTGCGGGATGCGGCAGCGAATCGCTTATGTCCAGCTCGGACCAGCCCGGTGCTTACCTGGGCGCAGCGTTCATCCAGCACCGACTCGATATTGTGCATATCGAGGATCGTCGTCTCGCACCAGCGGCTCAATTGCTCCACATAAGGAGCGCACCAGAAGTGTTCCACGATGCCGACGTCGTAATGGCGGCCGGCGATCGCCCGTTCCACGCTTGCGCCGAGGCCGCTGACGCGGTCCACCAACGGTGGAACTCCCCGGATCGCGCGTCCGGCGTTGCGAAGATAACGCGCAAACGGACCCCGATTGTGATGAGGGAGCGGGATCACGTGTTGCGTCCGCACCAGACCAGGAGGTAGAAGCGCGGGCGCCCCGCTGTCGGAGATCAGGATGAGGTCGACATCGGCAAAGCGGGCAAAGTAATGCAGCAGCGAGGCGATCCGAAACGCTCCGCCCCCCTCCAGAGGATAAGGGGGCTCCGGAGAAAGCATCAGGGCATTCATTCCGCGAGCTTTCGTCTCACAAGTGAATTATAGGCGGCCCGTTTTGACGCGATATTCACAAAACGCAGGTACACTGAAACCAAAGGACATGGGGTTGCCGATATGGGTACGCCAATCCGGTTAAGGCTCTTCCTCAGCTGCTTTCTGCTGATTGCCGCTATCGCCTTCGTCGTGGACTTGAGCGGCGCAGGCGACCGCGTCAATCGGACCATTCTCGAACTGGGCCTCTGCTTCCTGGGCGCGATCCTGATGACGTGGATTTTCTCGCGCGCGATCGAGTGGCGGATTCAGCGGTTGAAGGTCTTTGCCGAGCACGTTCTGGATGCCAGTAACGTGGATGAGCCGCTGCCCGAAGAGGGCGAAGAAACGGCTCTCCTTAACCAATCCCTGCGCCGTATGTCTTCGCGGATCCGCGAACTGGTCGATCGGTTGAGCCTCGAATCGGCGCGGCGGGACGTAATCCTGAAAAGTATGGCCGAGGGCGTTCTGGCGGTGGACCACCAGATGCGCGTCCTGTTCTGTAACCAATCGCTTTCCAACGCTCTCGGCTTGAAACACCCCGTCGAGGAAAACACGCCGCTGCTCGGGCTGGTGCGCGATCCGAAATTCCTGAACCTGATCTCGGGCGTTCTGGGTTCCGGCGAAGCGGTCAACTGCAAGCTGCAGTTTACGGCCGACGATTCGAAAATCTTTGAAGCCTACGCCGCACCGCTGGAGGTCCGCTCCGCCGCCGCGCCGATTCATCGCGGCGCTCTCGTCATCCTGCACGATATCACCGGTCTCGAACGCCTCGAGCGCATCCGGCGCGATTTCGTCGCCAACGTCTCGCACGAACTTCGCACACCGCTGACCGCGATCCGCGGTTACGCGGAAACCCTGCTCGCCGGCGCATTGGCCGACACTGACAATAACCGCCGCTTTATCGAAATCATTCAGGCGCACGCCATCCGGTTGAACAATATCGCGTCGGATCTGCTCACCCTTTCGGATCTGGAGTCGGGGCGGCGAGATGTCGAGCCCGGGCCCATCTCGGTCGAAGAAGCGGTCAATACCGCGCTCCTCACCGTGGAACCGGAGGCGCGCATTCG
>Ga0187876_1003523_pt1 | contig 10589 bp, 10 predicted proteins | sample June2016WEW_17_4_FD_133000 | JGI IMG/M metagenome (GOLD analysis project Ga0187876, IMG submission 133000) | Peatland microbial communities from SPRUCE experiment site at the Marcell Experimental Forest, Minnesota, USA - June2016WEW_17_40 | ecosystem: Environmental > Terrestrial > Soil >... | reverse complement strand
CTGGTGGATGGGTTTGGGGATGTGACGATCAGTAATGATGGTGCCACAATTCTTGATGAAATGGAGATTCAGCACCCCGCCGCCAAGATGTTGGTTGAAGTCGCCAAAACTCAAGACGATGAAGTCGGAGACGGGACAACTACCGCAGTCATTCTAGCTGGAGAACTCTTAACGAAAGCCCAAGTCCTGATCGACAAAGATGTTCACCCAAACGTGGTCGTCGACGGTTATCAGATAGCGAGCGGAAAGGCGCTTGAATACCTCAGCAAACTCGCAATCAAAGTAAACCCAACCGATAGGGGGATGCTCAAAAAAGTCGCGAGGGTTGCCCTAGCTAGCAAACTCCTCGCCGACTATAAAGACCTCATCGCGGATTTGGCGGTGGCTGCCGTTATGCAGGTTGCCGAGAAGTCGGGGACGACGTTCAAGGCGGATGTGGAGGATATCAAGGTCGAGAAGAAGCCTGGTGGCGCGTTAACCGATACTGTCTTGATTCAGGGGGTCCTACTTGATAAGGAGGTCGTACACCCGGGTATGCCTAAGCGAATTGAGAAAGCGAAGATTGCTCTCATCAATTGTCCACTTGAGGTTGAGAAGCCAGAGTTTGATGCGAAACTGAATATCCAGAACCCCGACCAAATGAAGGGCTTTCTGGATGAGGAAGAGAAGATCATGAGGGATATGGTGGACAAGATTGCTGATAGCGGTGCGAATGTTGCAATATGCGAGAAGGGTATCGATGATGTGGTTCAACATTTCATGGCGAAGAAAGGCATCCTCGCCGTACGACGCGTGAAGCAGTCTGACATGGAGAAACTGGTGAAAGCGACTGGGGGACGCATACTGAGTCAACTCGACGGTCTGAAGTCTTCCGACTTAGGCCAAGCCGGCCTCGTTGAGGAAAGAAAGGTTTCAGATGACAAGATGACCTTCGTGGAGGGTTGCAAGAACCCGAAGGCCGTTAGCATACTCGTGCGCGGAGGCACGGAACGCGTCGTGGACGAAGCTGAACGTGCTATTCACGATGCGTTATGCGTTGTCAGGGACGTTGTGGTTGAGCCTTTCGTCGTTGCAGGTGGAGGATCAACTGAGGCTGAGGTTTCTCGCATGGTCAAAGCCTACAGCCAGAAACTTTCAGGAAAGGAGCAGTTAGCAGTTCAAGCGTACGCTGAAGCACTCGAAATTGTACCGATGTCACTGGCAGAGAACGGGGGTATGGATCCGATTGATTCTTTGATGGAGGTTAGGGCGAGACACCAATCGAAGTCTAAGTGGGTAGGCATCGATCCGATCAGGGGGAAGGTTGCGGATTTAGCAAAACTCGAAGTTTATGAGCCCCTTGCGGTAAAGGTGCAGGCTCTCAAATCTGCCGGCGAAGCGGCCTGCATGATCTTAAAGATCGACGACGTCATAGCGGCGTCCAAATCGAAAGAAAGCGGAGCACCAAAGGGGCCTGAAACAGGTGGCAAAGAAGAGGGAGAAGGCGAGTCCTAGAAAAGCATCGGCCCAACTGATCGGCCCCAAGAAACTCACACGTTTCGAACGAGCTAGGATCGTCGGAGCGAGAGCCCTACAAATTTCGATGGGCGCACCCGTATTGCTCGATGTGCCCGAATCGTTGAAGTCACCGATCGAACTTGCCGAACTTGAACTGCAAGAAGAAGCCCTTCCAATTAGTATCCGAAGATCGTTGCCCGACGGCACGAGCATGAACATCCCGCTCACTACGTTGCTTGAAGGCGAGAGGGAAGAAGCCGGATACTGAGCCGGGGATTGACAGATTCGGCGTCACAAGCGGAAGACAAGAAGACTTGGTCATACGCGTTCATAATCCTTCTACTAGTTTCTATCTGGATGCTGCTGATGCGGTTGATGAACAGCCCATTCCTTGCGTTGGACTTTGAAATATCGCTTGTCTACCTTCCCACCGTACTATCGGGGATAATCGCGTTTTATGTAGCTAAGAAGCAAACGAGAGCGACGGCCAGTCATCTCTCTTGAAAATTTCCATCCATCCCTACAACTTGTAACCGTCAAAGCATACCCATGCTTTCGATCGTTCATAACTGCAGACTCATATTCAGGCCTAAACGTTCGTCGCGAACAGTTTCTCCGACGGTTTCGTAATGCCTCTCCAAGAGTACCCGCGGAAGTCATCGTCCTGTACCACTTTACCAAGCCAACCCTTGAGCTCGATCTAACTCTATAACCGCGAAACTCATTGCTAAGCTGGTCGATAGGACCCCCAACTCAAAATGGGAAGCAGAAAGTGTGTCCAACCCGCTATCGAAGCATTTTTTCCGATTATGTAACGCTGGTTCCGTTCTCTGAAACGTTTTAGGGTTCTCATCCGCCAAGGGATGTTCCCGCCTCAAAGCAACGTGCCTGCTAACAATTAGACGTAGTTGGTTAGGAAAGTGACACGTATCTGAGTACTTTGCTGGTTAGGTTTATCTTCAGTGTTTTCTGCTGTATGAATGATTGTGTTTGCGAACCAGACAGTGTCTCTACCGCCGGCGATATGCCATCGCGCTCTTCGCCTTAGGAATGATCATTTTGGTCTCAGCGGAAGCTGTAAGCAATGTTCAAGCAACTCCATCGGTTAACTTTGATCCTTCCAACGGAATTCCAGGAACGTTGGTAACCGTTACGCTTTCCGGGTACGATTCGAGCGACACGAGCTGCACTATTTCAGGTGGAGCTGTATACAATCCAACGTCCTGCTCGTTGAGTGGTGGCTCAGGGACTCTCACATTCACGGTTAAGCAATACACCGCTTCGGGCAGTTACATAATTACCGTGACCGGAAATCCACAGGGTGATTCTGCCCAAACTTCATTCCAAGTCAACGGCCTGTCAATCTCACTTAACCCGACCTCTGGCCCTGTTGGTACTGAAGTGAGCTTCACAATAAGCTCGGAAAACGTTCCTACGAATGATACCAGCTGCTCAGTTTCCGGTCCGACAGGCAACTTTGTGACACTTTCCGCATGCGTTGTCAACAACGGCGAGGGTAGTGGAACCTTCATCGTCGGCAACGTTCCGCCCGGCGACTACGTGGTCGAAGTCACTGCATGTACAGGCAATACAGGTTGCAGTCCTAGTGCAGGCGACTTCGCCCAGCAAGTGTTTACGGTTACGGGCGGCCCTACAATTACCATCAACCCATCGAACGGAGTTTCAGGGACTGATATCTCAGTCAGCGGGACAGGGTTCGCTCTCTCAGACCAATCTTGTTCCATCACAAGTCCCTCAAACCCAAATGTCGTGGAGAATTCTGGTTGCGCTGTGACTTCGGGAACGGAGGGCATTCATGGCAGTTTCGTTGTAGGTAACGTTCCGTCTGGTCAGTACGATATAGAAGTCACTGGCTGCTCAGGTAACAACCCATGTTCACCAAGTCAGGGAGACTTCGCTGAACAGGTCTTGACCGTTGCGGGCACTTCGAGTCCGTCAATTGTACTTAACGCGGTCTCTAGCACCCCAGGCACGACAATCCAGGTATCAGGCTCTGGCTTCTCATCAAGTGACACATCCTGCTCACTTTCGGGTTCCGCAGTAGGCTACTCGACTTGCTCAATCTCAGGAGGAACACTATCCGGGTCGTTTGTCGTGGCTAACGTAGCAACGGGATATTACACGGTTAATGCGATCGGGTCAACCGGCGACTCTGCCTCCGCCACATTTGGAGTTGGCCCATCAACGGCACCAGCGGTACCCGGGTTTCCGATTGAAGCAATCCTCTCCGGCCTACTTCTAGGTATAGTAATCGTGGCAGTATTCAGACGAAGGTCATTCAACCGCACGACCATAACTGGCTGATCGGAATCAGGCAACGCGCTGGGATACCGTTCGCGATTTGGATGGGAAGGTGGCCTGACAGAAGGCTGGGCCAGCCGTAGCGCGCTTACAGCCCATTGAACCTTACTAAATTCATTCCCCAAGGGCTCGTGCGCCGGTTATCCGAAATATCCGCGCTGCTGGCGGATTGTTGGAATCATAGGATACGTAATCCAAGGCTTGGGTCCAAAGGCAATGGGACTCATTGTTGAATGGAAACGGCGTTGGTGGCAGGTGGGGCAAAAGACAGATTGGACACCGTACCTGGCGCACGTAAAGCATATTGGAGTTCCACACTCTGAGCAGTATACCTGTGCCATCACTTGGGGATGGAAGCAGCAGAAGCTTTTGCTGGGGGCTTGGAGTGGTGGAATAACCACGGAGCTACCGCACATTAAGCAATAGTTAGCCACATCTCTGTTCTCAACCCCACAAATCGAGCATATCTTAGCCAAGCCATTCACACAGAGCGGGATTACTATGCTTACTCGTAGAGATAATACTTCCGCGCTCATCTACCTTAAGTGAAATTCTTATTGCTGCTTGGCGAAAACGCCTTCTCCGATCCTCCTTGTCTCCTGCCAAGTGCCCGAACTGCGGCGGACCTCTTGACTTTGTCTCAGGTAGCAAAACTAGGTCCAAGTGTTGGAATTGCGGTTACTATAATGACTGTTGTTAGGCGATTGTGTTGCAGTACGAAGATATCATGAATTACGTTAGCAGTTTAGTTGGTGCGGGGGACGAGCTGCAAGTCTGGGTTCAGAGCAGATCGAATGAACTTAGCGAGTACGGAGTTGTTCCAATTGACCCGACCAGAGGTCGGTTCCTGGAACTCATCGCTAGAAATCGGTCCCCCCGACGAATCCTGGAAATCGGATCAGGGGCCGGGTACAGCGCTTTGTGGTTCATCAAAGGTATGGGTCGAAAGGGAACATTGGAATCTATAGAGGTTGACCCACACGTCGCCAGTGAATTTCAAGAGGTCATCAAGAAAGCCGGGCTAAAACGGCGGATAAAAATTCACCAGGGCGCGGCCCTCGTGATCCTTCGAAAACTGAAAGGACCGTATGACCTCGTCTTCATTGACGCGGACAAGGATGAATATCCGCAGTACTTGAGGCACGCTATGAAACTAACCGGACCTGGCAGCATTATACTAGCGGATAATCTGTTCTGGAGCGGCGCAACCTTCCTACCGGGGATTCGAAAAGAAGGCGCAGAAGGAATAATTGAGTACACGAAACGAATCTTCAACGACTCTCGCCTATCCAGCCTAATCATACCTCTCGGGGACGGACTTGGAATCAGCTACAGGATCAAGTAGGTCCGGGATTAGGCGAGTCTTGTTGGCGTTAAGGAAGCACATGCGTTCACTTTTCCCAACCTCGCTAGAAGTGGCATAGCCCTCCTAAACGGAACAATTGGGCTCGTGAGGTTATTCCGATAGACCCATAAACGCGGCCTAATATCGACGCATGCGCGTCAGGCGATGCTAAGAATCAGCAAGACCCGAGCCCTGCAAATCTCTCTCTTCGCTATCGCCTCGGTAATCATTGTGGAAGGGCTCGCTGGAGTTACCACTGGAAGCCTGTCGCTTCTGAGCGACGCCGGGCACGCCCTATTTGACGCCATCTCAACTCTGGTCCTGCTCGTCGCGACCAGCCTCTCACTGAAACCGGCTGATGAGGACCATACGTATGGGCACGGTAAGATAGAATCTTTAGGCGCGCTAATCGGCGGCATCATACTTCTGCTTTTGGCCATTGGAATTTCAGTTCTCGGAGTATTGCGTCTCAGCACTGGCAACCATGCCCAGCCAGGGTTACTGGGATATGCCGCCGCTTCATACACAATGAGTACCGAGATCATTAGGATGATCGTTCTCTCCGCGGCTTTGAACACTGGAAGTCTTTCCGTTAAGGCTGACCTGTATCACGCGGCCTCGGACTTCTTCTCGACTTCCTTGGTATTCGTTGCGTTAGGGCTCACAAGTCTTGGTTACGCTGTCGGGGACACCGCGGTGTCATTCGTCATTGCTGGCCTGCTAGGTTTTCTTAGCATAAGGTTGATTTACAGTTCAATGCTCGACCTGAGCGATGCCGTCTCCGGAAAACTGGTGCAGGCCGTTCTAAGAGAAATCAAGAACACCGACGAGGTCTTGAAGTGCAAATCACTCCGAGTTAGGCGCGTGGGCGAACAAACCTACGTGGACGCGGTTTGCGCAGTTTCGCCTTATGCCAAAGTTACTGACGCCGACACCATAGCTTCGAGAATTGAGACAAACCTCACAAAGCTGCTTGGAAAGGCCACGATAATGATACACGTCGAGCCTCTTGAATGGGGTGTCCCCATAGAGTTGCAGGTTCGAAACGCCACGAACCAAGTTGAGGGTGCGAAGGGGGTTCACAACCTCTCGGTCACTGCCGTTGAAGACGGCTTGTATGTGACGCTGCATGTTCAAGTCGACCCTTCCCTCCCACTAGATAAGGCGCACGAGATCGCGCGATCTGTGGAACAGGGAATTGAAAAATCGATTCCTAAGATTCGCCAAGTCACGGTCCACCTCGAACCCTTACGTCCAGAAATTGCAGAGGGTCAAATCGTAGAAGACAAACAAGTCTCGGATACGGTAAGGTCTGTAATCAAACGGTATCCAGACGTTCTGGAAATAAGCGCAATAGCAACATACCGAGCGGAAATGACCCTGCACATAAACGTCCATTGCATATTCCGAGGGGACAAGCCAATCTCGGAAGTTCATGAGATGATCTCGAAGATCGAAGAAAGTCTCAGGAACAATTTCGACAACGCTATCGTCACAATTCATCCGGAGCCGAGTGCTGGCTAATTATGCTCGGCTATGCGAAGGTTTTTGACATTACGTAAGCATCCGAACCATCAAAGTAGTACCGCGGAATGGTCCGGGAAACTTCAAAGCCCATTTTCTTGTAGAGGTTAATCGCAGGGTAGTTCCCCACACGTACCTCAAGATAACACTCATCGATCTGACGGGCCGACATGGCTGAGAGAGCCTGTTGCACGAGCGAGTAACCCATCCCTAGGTTGCGATACTCAGGCATGACCGCCACCGATACTATGTGACCTTTCCGGGCAAAGCGAAGTTTTCTCAGGTCCGAGAAACCGTGTTCGACACGGCACATGATGTATCCCACAACTTGCGCTTGAGACTCAGCTACTATGAACGCTTCAGGTAGCGTGTTGAATGTGTCGAGGAAGAAGTAAGGCGCGTAATTTTCTGGAAGGCAAACTCTGTTGATGTTCATGACCGCGTCGAGGTCAGCCTGGCCAAAACCGCGAAGCGTGTAATTCCTCTGAATCAGCAATTGGTTACTCGCCAATTTCATGCAGTCGACGACTATTTGATATTACCTACGCCGCGAACCGCGCATGACCGTGAATATGTTTAAATGAGGTCCTAGGGGTTAGGCCGGAAAAACAGAAGGATTACTGTGTGACTGCCGACCCTATGCCAGTTTTTGCCCCGGCAGTGCCAGCGTTTCCGATAGACTTCGGCTCTATCCGTAGTATGCTCGAATACCGTTTTACTGTCCTGGACGCTTACGTGGACGTCAATGGCCTACCGACCTTCGTGGTCGCCAATGAGCCTGTGAAGGATAAGTTCTGTGAATTACTACGCGACTTAGCTAACCATGGTCTAATGGCCAAGGTAAGACGGGTGTCCGACAAGCTCGTCATATCCGTATTCCCGAAACCAGTCCTAGGCAAACCAAGAAGAAGGAGGATCAATCTGCTGCTTTTCCTTGCGACAATAGCCACGGTGTCGGTGGCAAGTTACTTGAACATCTTCAGCGTAGACCCCCGACTCGCCGCTGTCATGTTTTCAGGTTTTAGCGCGACTAATCAGACCGTTGCCCTAGCGGCAGGGATTCTGGGCATAATTGCGCTCCACGAATTCGGACATGTTCTCGCTGTCCGCCACCACAAGATGGACGCAACACTTCCATACTTCGTCCCCGGGCCGCCGCCCATAGGGACATTTGGAGCAATGATTTCTCTCCGCGGCCCACCGACTAATCGCGACCAATTATTTGATTTGGGATTCAGTGGACCTATCACAGGGTTCGCGGTCATCCTCTTTGTTGCCATCGTGGCCATTATGACTTCCCCAATAATTAGTAGCCAACAGGCAACCCAGCTACTAGGTGCTAATTTGTTACAGTACAATTCTTGGCCAAATGAACCATTCTTTCTCGACTTGCTAACCCAGGCTGGTTTACGCGTAGTCCCCGCGGGGCAAGTGCTGGTGCTAACTCAAGTTGTTTTCGCAGCCGAAGTGGGCGCGTTGATAACTTTTCTCAACCTGCTTCCCGTCTGGCAATTAGATGGCGGACACATTACCCGGGCCACGCTCGGTCCCCGAGGGCATAAGATGACGGCGGTGGTTGCGTTCGGGATATTGTTGCTTGCAGGTTATTGGCCGTTTGCGCTTCTTCTTCTAGTGTTCATGTTTATCAGCCGACGCCCGTTCGACGGCCTTGAGCCGTTGGATGATATTTCTCCTCTCTCCAATTCTAGAAAATTTTTGTTTGCTCTAGCTCTAGTCATACTCGCGCTCTCATTCGTAATATTGTAGGGTTAGCCTCCGACTAGGAATCACGATGCCGCCAGACTTGCAGCTTAAACTTCTGGAGTTAACGCGTGAGAGTCATGCAGTGAACCTTGCGGACTTGGGAGCCACTCAGCAAGTGAATCTAAACACTAAACTCGACACCCTACGAGAGTGTGGACTCGTCTCGGTCTCAAACGGCTTCTTGAGAATGGATAGTCGGCAACGGATGACGCTCGCGGAACAGTTGGTTCACAACGGCGGAGATTCAAAGAAGATTTCGCGGTTTCTGGGTTGGCAGGAATTCGAGGACTTCACAGAGCACACATTTTCCGCGAACAGTTTCCACACAGTGAAGCATTTCGTCTTCAAATCTACGAATGGAAGGAGGGAGATCGACATACTCGCCTGGAACGATACCTTGACGTTGGCTGTAGATTGTAAACACTGGGTCAGAGGCCTCTCGACCGGACGGATGCAGGACGCCGCCCGAGCACAGATCGAACGCGTAGTTTCATTAGCTAACCGGCCAGATCTGCTCAAGCGCATTAAGGTTGATCATACCGAAAGACGCAGCATCATGCCCGTCATTCTAGCCTTAGGCGATCTTCGAGAGCGAATAGTCGAAGGAGTCCCTATTGTTTCAGTGTCTAAACTGTTGAGTTTCATCTATGGTGTTTCCCCAGTTGACGATGGAATAAAGCGTATTCTAGTGTCTGACCTTGCAGCGCAATCACGCCTGATGTAATTCGACCATACGATGGGGGACCGAAGTGCTAATCTCATCGAGATGAGACTGCAGGGTGACCTTGACCGAGAAAGAACAGCGTCTTCAGCAACTCACAGGGAGTTTACTCGCGGGTAAAGCGGACGAAGCGAGGCAGAACACTTACGCGGCGTTAGGTAGAGGAAACACGAATGGGGAAATACTAGACTCCATAATTGAGGCGACGAATATCGTTGTAGACCTACACGAAGTCGGTCAATACGACCACGGAAAGCTTGCAGCAGTCGAAAACTCGGTAACTGCCTGCCTCCAGGTCTTAGAGGATTGGCTTACGAAATCGCAAGGGAAGTACGGCGTTAAAGTTACTGTTGGACCGGTAGGCTCCAAGGCTGGTTCGCTATCGTCGTTAGTGTTGTCAGCCGCATTTAGATCAGCGGGCTTTCAGTCAACGCCCCTTGGGAAGACTCAGACAGCCCTTGAGCTTCTCCGAAACTCAGAGGAACTAGGCGCCAACGTAGTTATTCCAATGTTCCCTTCGGACCGAGTAGACGAGCACCTACGAAACTTTGCGGACGAACTTGAACGAGGAGGCTTTAGGAATAAATTTGAAGTTATTCCGATCGCACCAGGTCTACCTGCGAGTGTGGAATCAAGTTTCATGATTGCACGAAATTCTGGGGAAGCAATTAGCAAGGCTACAGAATGGGCACTCAGAAAACATGCCTCTAGGTTGGATGAGTAGTAACCCGGGTTCGGTTCTTGAACGGGCACGGTTAAGCAGGACGTTGTTTGCTCTGTCTCTCCGAGAAGTGTAGTATCGTTAACCCGATTATGTTTCTATCTTTATAACGGACAAGGACGTCGTTATCGGTTAACTCAGAGTCGTCGGCAGCATTTTCTCTATCAAAGGCAATGTACAGCGTGTCCGCTCTTTTGTCGTACTCGATTTCGATCCTCTCTGGTGTGAGCTTCACTTGTTCTGCCTTTGCCATACTGATGACCTCTTCTTGGATAGTTTCAGACGATTTGAGGTTAAAAACGATGTGATGATCAAATGCGTATCCTCACGGTAAACGACCACCAAATCTTTTGATCCCAATGGCGTCATAGGATAATGTTTTCACAGCTAACAACTCTCTATCATGTCCGAGGAGGACGAGATCAGGTGATGCTACAGTATCGATGATGAGAGCTTCCATGCCTTTCAGCTCGCCATGCTTTCGGAGTATCTTATCAAGTACGTCGTCGTAGAGTCTTACCTCGGCATTGGAGACCGTCATGACCGTGTGATAGTTCATCGCAACTCTCCTGCTGGGATAGCTTGCAATCACGACCGACACATGTGAAGTTAGGCTTCAGGGGGCGGTAGATTACTGATCGCACTTCGATCGCGTGAGGTCATATTAATGAACTGGGAATTTCAGCTCTCAGCCT
>Ga0187876_1003521_pt1 | contig 10590 bp, 5 predicted proteins | sample June2016WEW_17_4_FD_133000 | JGI IMG/M metagenome (GOLD analysis project Ga0187876, IMG submission 133000) | Peatland microbial communities from SPRUCE experiment site at the Marcell Experimental Forest, Minnesota, USA - June2016WEW_17_40 | ecosystem: Environmental > Terrestrial > Soil > Wetlands... | reverse complement strand
TAGCCCAGCCATAGCGGACGCCGGCGAAGGCGACGGCCCACAGGGTGCCGGCTGGCGCACCGGCGTGCTGCGGCTGCCAGGTGACGCCGCCGTCGGCGGTGTGCAGGATCGTGCCCTGGCCGCCGACGGCCCAGGCCTGCAGCGGCCCGACGCAGGCGACGGCCTGCAGGTCCTGTGCGGTGTGGCCGGCCTGCGCCAGCCAGTGCGCGCCGCCGTCTGCGGTGTGCAGGATGGTGCCCGAAGCGCCCACGGCCCAGCCGGCGAGCCGGCCGGCGAACACCACACCGGCGAGGTCCTGCGCGACAGGCGCCTGCTGCGGCTGCCAGGTGGCGCCGCCGTCACCGGTGTGCACGATCGTGCCGCCATCGCCCACGGCCCAGCCCCGCTTGCTACCTGCAAGGGCCACGCCGTAGAGGTTCTGGGCCCAGCTCGTCTGCGCCAGCGTCCACAGCTCCCCTGTGGCAGCGCCGGCGGCCGACTGTGCGCCGGCGGCCGGCGCTGCCACGCAGGGGGCAATCGCGAGTGCCAGCGCGAGCGCGCCTAGGCAGCGTGCGCCGTGCCCAATGGCCAGGTTCCGTTGCATCTGCTCACCGCCCTTCTAGAGTGAAACCGCTGCGGAGCCCGCAGGGCGCGAGCACACTGGCAGCAGACTTGCCGGCCGGCGTGGGCAGGGGCGAGCAGGATGCTCGCGGTCCCAGGGGCGCGCCGGCCGTGTGGATTGGGGTGCGGTTTTGGCTGGCAGAGAGCATGGCCATTGGTCCACCGGATAGGCTGCCGACGTCGATTTCGGTCGGCGGCGGCAGCGGTAGAGCGCGCCAGCGGCGGCCATACCAGCGCTGCACGGGCAGGCCGCTCGACGCGACACTGCCCGACTGCCAGATGTCGTCGGCGCCTGCTATCGCTTCGCTGCCCAGGGCGGGCAGGGCGAAACCGGTGGGGGGCGGCACGGCCGGCAGGGCCGCCCAGACCTGCTCGTTCCAGGGGTAATGGCGATTCGTGGCCAGGTACGACAGGCTCACGCCAACGCCGGCGGCCACGCCGGCCGGACTCGCGGGATCTACCGCGCACCACGCGTTGCCGTCGAAGTGCTCCACCAGCGGCACGCTGGCGCCGGTGAGTGCGGTGGTGACGCTCACGCTGCCGGTGGCCCAGATGTCGGTGGCGGAGACAGCGGCGATTCCGCTGAGGCTTGCAGAGGCGGCGACGAGACGCTCGCGCGCCACCACCTGGGCCGGGCAGGCCCCCGGATCTGCCGCTGGCGCGTTCGTGGCGCCCGGCGCCGCTGGTCCGGCAGCGCTGGCGGTGCACGGCCACAGCAGCGTGCCTGCCGGCAGCAGGCGGGTGGTTAGGGCGCGTAACATGGTGCCGCTCCTTTGCTATGCCGGTCAGGTACGGTCTAATGGTAGGAGAATAGCTCCAGGTCGGCGCCAGTTTGGGCGTCTATCACCACGTGTACCCCGTGGGCGTACTGCGTGGCGTCGGCGGCCGCGCTGCCTGATGTAGGGTAGCTTACACCATACGCAATCTTCCACCCGGCAGCTATGGCATCTGTGCGCATCGGTGGCATCTGCGTTTCAACCGGCCGGCACGGCCGACACCAGGCGCCACCGGCTGCCGTCCCAGTGCCAGGCGTTCCACGGGTTTGCCGGGCCGGTGGCCACGGCCCAGACATCGGTGCTGCTTGGGGCCGACAAACGACCGATGTCCAAGATGGTCTGGGCCACGACCTGCCAGCGCTGCCCGTCCCAGTGCAGCGCCAGGCTGCCGCTGTCCGCCTGGCCGATGGCCCACACGTCGCGCGGCCCTACCGCCGCGAGCGCCCCGATGAACCAGCTAATCGGCCCCCACGCGAATAGCTGGACGTGCTGCAGCGCTACCGGCACCCCCACCACGTGCATGGTGGTGCCGTCCCAGTGAAACAGCACGGGGCACGCACCTGGTCCGGAGTCGACGGACCCCTCGAAGAAGCCGCTAATCCATACGTCACTGGCGGACACGGCGGTCATGACCTCTAAGTCCAGATTGACCGCCGTGCCCATGCACTGTTCCTGCCCAAGGAGTTCGTCCAGCCCGGGTTGCTCCGGCCAGGCAACCGGCACGCCGTGCCACTGGCGGCCATCCCAATGCAGAATTGGGGGTATGGAGGCGCCGGCCCAGCCCAGCAGCCACGTGTCCCTGACTGAGAGCGTCGCCAGCGGGCCGAGGTACAGGCCGGCATAGCCGCCGGCCAAGCCGTAGCCCGGCACCAAGTGCCAGCGCCGCCCGTCCCAGCGTTCGACAAGTTGGGCCACGTCAGATGTGCTGCCGGTCCGCCATAGGTTTTCCGGCGAGGAAGCGGCTGGCCAGCCCAGATCCGGGAGGCCAAAGGCGGTTGGCGGCGGCACGGCGGCGATCGCGGCCCAGGCGTGCTCGTTCCACGGCTGCCCGGCGCTGCCCGCGGTCCACTCGACGCTCGTCCCCACCAGCGCCTGGCGGCCGGCTGCGGTGCGCGCATCCACCGCGCACCAGGCGTGGCCGTCGTAGTGCTCCACCAGCGGCACGCGCGTGCCGGTGAGATCGGTCGTCACGCTCACGTCGCCGGTGGCCCACACATCGCTGGTGGAGACGGCGGCAATGCCATTGAGCCGGAGCGAGGGCAGGTACAGGTGCTGGCGAGCGGCCACCTGTGCCGGGCAGCCTACCGGGCCTGCCGGTGGCCGGTTCGTGGCGTCCGGCGCCGCTGGTGCGGCGACGACGGCGGTGCACGGCCACAGCAGCGTGGCCGCCAGCAGCAGGCGGGTGGTTATGGCTCGTAACATGATGCCGCTCCTTTCCTCTGCCGGTCAGGTACGGTCTACTGGTAAGAGAACAGCTCGAGGTCCTCCCCGGTCTGGGCGTCCACCACCACATGCACCTCGTGCGCGTACTCCGGGCCGGCGCCATCGCCGCCCGGCAGCGGGTAGTTCACGCCTTCAAACGTTACCACCCAGGCCGGGATCCGCGCCAGGCTGCAGTGGCGCTCACTATCGGCCGCGGTGAAGGTGCTACGGCACGCTACCGCTGCCCTATTGGCGTGCATGCTGCCGGCTCCCTTCCCGCACCACGCAACCTCCCGCGCGACATCCGTGTCTTCCGCACCGCCGCCCTGCCAGTCGTGATTTAACCCGCCGGTATCGCCGCCACGCCGCGCCAGGTCTTCCCGTCCCACTGGTAGGCGTTCCAGGGCGTGCCTCCGCCCCCGGCGGCCCAGATGTCGTTGTCGCTGCTCGCCGAGAGACTGGTCAGCCTGAACCCTTCGGTCGCGCCGGGGCCGGTGAAGGCGCTCACGACGTGCCAGGCGTGCCCATCCCAGTGCAGCGCGAGGTTCTCCGGATTGCCCACGGCCCATAGGTTGCCGCTGGGGGTGGCGGCCATCACGTTCAACAGCCACGCCCCCGTCTGATTTGTAATGTACGTCTGCTCCAGCAGGAACACGTCCTGCGGCCTGGTGACCAGCCACACCTCGCGCCAGCGGGTTCCGTCCCAGTGGAAGGCCAGGGGACAGCTGCCGCTGCGCACGGTCGGCGTGACGCTGCCCGCCACCCACACGTCGTTGCGGCCGAGCGCGACAATCGCCGGCAGGCTGAGATTCTCTACGTCCGCTGCCTCACACACCAATCGCAGGTCGGCGCTGTAGCTGGCCGGTGCGGGCGAGCGGGGCAGCGTCATCTCCTGCCACTGCCGGCCATTCCAGTGCATGGCCCAGGGGTCGTTGTTGTTCGGGCCGGACTTGCCCACCACCCAGGTGTCCGTGACGGAAATCGTGGCCAGTGCCTCGAGCTGGGGGTTCTCCAGCTCCGGGTGCGGCACGGAGTAGGACGGGGTGACTGAGGCGGTCACGGCCGCGGGCACCGGCACCTGCTGCCAGTGCCGTCCGTCCCAACGCTCGACAAAGTCGTTGTCGGTACTCATGGCCCAAACGTTGTTGGTGGCTGAGAATGAGATGGCGGCGAGCGACCGCGGCAGCGACGATGGCGGTACGCTGCCCAGGCTTGGCGAAGGAACCACCGCCCATGTCTGACCGTCCCAATGCTCGATCCGGTTACCTACGGCCCAGACATCGCGCGCGCTGACTGCGGCCACGGCCTCGAGCGTGCCCCTCTGCCAATTGTGCGAGTTCACGGTACACCAGATCCGGCCGTCGAAGTGCCCGATGAGGGGTACGATCTGAGGACCATCCGTAACCGCGGCGGCACCTACGCCCCACACGTCCCTTGGGGAGACCGCAGCAATCCCTCCAAAGCCAGCTTGCCGCAGATCCAGGTGATATGCTGCTGCCACGCCCGCAGTGCAGGGGCCGGCGCCAGGCGCCCCTGATGCCACCACGGTCGGCGTCGCCGGTTCCGCGGCTGCGTGCGGTGCACCGAGCGCCAGCAGGCTGACGGCCAGAAGTAGGCGGATGAGAGTTGTCCAAACCATTGCGCCTTCCCTTCGACGACTCGGCAGTGCTACTGGTAGGAGAACAGCTCGAGGTCCTCCCCGGTCTGGGCGTCCACCACCACGTGCACCTCATGGGCGTACTCCGGGCCGGCGCCGTCGTCCCCGGGGAGGGGGTAGTTGACGCCCTCGAAGGTGACCACCCACGCCAGGGTCTTGGCCAGGCTGCAATGCCGCTTGCCGTCGGCGTCCGTCACCACCGTGCAGCGCCCGTGCTGGCTCACGTCCGTGCCGGGATAGTTGTCGTCGCTGAAGAGCACCAGGTGGGTCGCTACCCCGCTGGCCTGGCTGGCCACCGCCGATCCCACCCGCGTGTCGATGGCGATCTGCACGGCCTGGTCGGCCGTGATGGCTACCGCCTGCGTGGCCGTAGCGAAATGCAGCCCCATCCCCTGCACGTTTGCCGCGCTGGGCGGCCAGGCGATGTCTATCCGCGGAATCGCGGCGTCGGCGAGCGAGCTCGTGCCCGGCGCCGCGAAGGTACCGCACACCACCGCGAACGCGCCGACGAATACCGCTGCTGCTATGCCGTACTTCGCTTTCATGCCTCGATCCTTTCCCATATCATCCTACGTCGTTTCGCCCCAAACCGGCAGCGCTTTCGGCTTGGCCAGGCCGGGGGGAGCGGTCGCTTCCCCCGGACTGGCCAAGCCGGAGCCCTCGAGGGCGTCTCAGTTCTGGTACGTGTACACGTGGAACTCCGTGTTGCTATCCTGCACCACCCGGTAGCGCGAGGGTTGTGGGTTCTGGTAGCCCAGGCCGGCGGTCCCGCTGAAGCCGCAGCCGTTGCAGGTCATGTAGCCCAGGTTGTTGAAGTAGGTGACGCTGCCCGGGATGCCGGGCACGTCGTCGTTCCAGTCGTGGGTCCGCGCCTCGAACTGGTAAGTCCAGGGGGTGCCCCAGTAGGCGGCCGGATCGAAACTGGACGTAAGGACCGCGCTGCCATCCATGTACATCACCGCCACGTTGGGGTTCAAGAGATACTTCACGGTGAACGTGTGGGTCTGGCCGTCGCCTATGTCCGCGCCATTCTTGTAGGAGTTCTGTCCGCCCTGATGGTCGCTGTCCAAGGCAAAGTAGTGCCCACCATCGTCCCCGGCGCTTCGTTCGAAGCCGACCTCGGCGAAGTCGCCGCTCACGCTGCCGGCCAGCTTCACATAGGCGGCGGAATAGGACCAGCTCGCGCCGCCGACGCACAGCCTGGGCACGCGGGATGTGATCACGGCCTGCACCCCCCACCAGTACGGTGGCGACGCGGTTGACGCGACCGGGCTGATGCCCGTATCGTAGACCGATCCTGAGGACTGGCAGGGCAGCGGGTTGGCCGCTACCGCGGTAGCCGTCAGGTTCGCCGCGGCAGTAGCTGTTTGATTCGCGATGGCTGTCGCCGTCTGGTTGACGGCGGCAGCGGTGGCTGTCAGATTCGCCCGCGCCGTGCCGGTCTGGTTTGCGGCGGCGGTGGCAGTTTGGTTGGCTGCGGCGGCTGTTGCCGCGGCGGAGGTAGCTGTCTGGTTCGCCCGCGCCGTGCCGGTCTGGTTGGCCGCGGCGGTGGCGGTTTGGTTCGCCGCGGCGGCCGTTGCCGCGGCGGCACTGGCCGTTTGGTTGGCGCGCGCCGTGGCCGTCTGATTCGCGGCTGCGGTGGCTGTCTGGTTGGCTGCCACGACGGTCGCCGTCAGGTTCGCCCGAGCCGTGGCAGTCTGATTAGCCGCAGCGGTAGAGGTTTGATTGGCAGCAGCGGCCGTTGCCGCGGCGGAGGTAGCTGTCTGATTTGCCGCAGCGGTGGCTGACTGTTTCGCCCCCGCCGTCGCCGTCAGGTTGGCTGCGGCTGTCGCGGTCAGGTTTGCCGCAGCGGTGGCCGTCTGGTTGGCCACTGCGGTCACCGTCTGGTTGGCCACTGCTGTCGCCGTCTGGTTGGCCACCGCAGTCGCCGTCTGGTTGGCCACTGCTGTCGCCGTCTGGTTGGCCGCAGCGGTCGCCGTCGCATTGGCCACCGCAGTCGCCGTCTGGTTCGGCGTGGGAATGGGGGTGGGCGGCGGCGGGCCGCTCAGGCCGCTCCAGCACGGTGCCGTCATCAAGCCTCTGAAGATCTGCGATAGCGTCGCATCGCCGGGGCAATCCGGGAGCTTCTTGTCAAAGGGCAGATTCTTGTCCGCGCCGCCCCACGTCAGTATGCCGCTGGTGTGGTCGCCATCCTCTCCGCTGAACCAGAGCACGCGGAGCTGGGTCTGGGCAGGGTCTATCCCGCCGCCGCTGCCGCAGGCGATGAAGCTCACCGCGCCGCAGTTCTGGTAGAGATACGAGCTAAGGTCGGCAAGGTACTTGGCCTCGTCCAATGTGTCCCAGAGGCCACTGCCGATGTTTGTCTCGCTGATGAGCACCGGGCCCTGCTTCAGATTCGGCTCCGCCCGGATGTCGCTGAGCGTGGTACTCAGAGCCATGCAGGAATCGGCTTTCAGCCCGGTTTCAGGCCAGGTGCCGGAGGAGGGACCGAAGCCGTACGGATGGATGGCCACACCCATCAGGTCCAGGGGGACGCCCGCGGCGTGCGCGTCGCCGACGAAGGTGTTGGCGTTCGGAAGGCTCGTCGTGTGACCAACCAGGATGCATATGGGGTTGGTCGAGGTGGGCAGCGGATACAGCAGGCCGCCCACCAGGATGCGGTACCATGGGAAGCGCCCGGCGTCGATCCCATTCTTCAGCTGCACCGCCGTTTGCGTGAAAAGTTTGTCGTAGCCGCTGGTGTCCGTCTGGGTGCTCCCCCCGTAGAGATCGTAATGGTTATTGTCTTCCTCGTTACCAATCTCGAAGTAGACGTGCGCCGCGCCCACGACAGCCGCTGCTAGGAAGCTCTGGACATCTGTGTTCCAGTCGGCGAGCGTTGTCTGCGACGAGGGGGCAGGTAACGTGGTACACTTTGGCACCCAGAAATTGACCACCGGAACCATTCCCGCGGCGTTCGCGTCGGTGATAGCCGTGACGATGTCGCTCGGTGGCAGCCCATAGTTCGTATTGCCGTTGTAGTCGCCCGACCACCAGTTCGGCAAAGGCAGTTTCCAGTCCGGGCACGGCAGTTGGGCGCCGTACCGGAACAGTCCAGCGCCCAACAAGCTCTGGGACAGCTGCGTGTTTTGGTGACCTGCCACGCCGTAAATGGTGCGGGTGAGGCCATCCATCGATGCGGCGCCCACCGCAGCCAGGGACAGCGGCGTGGTGCTGGCGGTGATGTCCAACATGGGCACGAGGGGAGGGTTACTCGCGGCCTGCGCCATAGAGGCGAAAGTCATGGCAGCACCACCGTTGCAACTAGACATCGGATAGCCTTGGTTGCTCTGGAAGTTCTGCACCCAGCCATCGAGTGCGCTGGTGACGTCACAACTGAGCGTCGCACTATTGGGCACCGGTTGCGTGAGGGCGGCGGCTGAGAACGCGCTCATCGGCTGCAAAGTGCCAGGCGCGACGGAGCCGCTGGGGGCCGGACCGGTGGATACCAGGTTCAGCGTGGCTGAGAGAATGTTGGTCTGCAGCGGAATCTGGCTGGTGTCGAAGTACACCGTATCGTTGGCCGTGGTGTAGCCAGCGTGGACCTCGGAGAGGGCGGTGTTCACATTGACAGCCACGGACACGGGATAGACGCGGGCCGGGTCGCTCAGCCAGCTCTGGCTTGCGCTCATGGTGAGGGTGTACCCGCCACCCACGGCGGCAGTGAGTTGGATCGTGGTACTGCTGATAGGCGCCGTGACGCCGGCCGCGTCGGTCACCAGGGGTAGAGAGATGTCGTACTCGGAGTCGGTCGCCTGGTTCGCCGAGCCGTCGTCGCCGTAGACGGTTATCGGTATCGTAGCCACGATGCTCCCGTCGGCAGCTTGCGCGAGTGAGGAACGGGCGTCGGGCGCGAGGGCGAGGCTCAGGCTGCCGTCCCAGCCGGCTTGGTTGATGCTGGTCCGCAGCGAGAGGCCGGCGATGGTCGATACCAGGGAGAGGTAGGGTCCCGTGGGGCCGTAGAAGAGCACGGATGTAGCGTCCACGACGCCGGTAGTGTCGGCTTGAGGAATCGCATTACCATCCACGCTCACGGCGCCGACGGCCAGGGTGTAGCCGTTCTCGTTGGTCAACGTGGCCAGGGAAGCAGCGCCAGAACTCGTGCTGATATTCAGCCCGAACGGCTCGTCGAGGGGCGAGACAGTGCCGCTGCCGCTCACCGAGCCCAGCGATGGGTTGCGGAAGCGCCAGCCGTTGGGGCCGACGATGCCCACGTTCTGATTGTAGAGCTGAGCATCCACCAGGCCGCCGGCGAGTTGGGTGAAGTGCGCGTCCGGCGAGTCGAGCCACACCATGTCAGTGCCGGGCGGCGCATCGGTGGGCGTGCCGGCGGCGAGCACGGTGAACGGAGTGCTGGCGACGCTTGTGCCATCGCCAGCGACCAGCGTGGCGCCCCCAGCGGGGGCATTTGCCGGCACCGTCACCGTGACGGTGAAGCTGCCCGTGGAGTCGGACGTGCCACTGGCCAGAACGGTGCCGCCCAGGCTGGCCCAGGTGACGGTGTAGGGGCTGGTGGCCGCGAAGCTCGTGCCAGTGAGCACGACGGTGGCGCCGGGCTGCCCGCTGGCGGGCGTAGCGCCGATGGAGGTGTTCACGATGGTGGCGTCGCTGCCCAGCGGTACCGGCCCCAGGCTGGGGTCTTGGGCGATCAGGGCGTGCTGGCCCAGGCTCGCGCCGGGAGGGAGCCGCACGGCCTGGGTGAAGGCGCCGGTGGCGTCGGTCGTGGCGATCACCAGCTCGTCGGTCGTGGGCTGCATGGCATCCAAGTAGAGCGGAATGGTGCTCGCGGGCGAGAACCCGCGGCCGGTGACCACACCCGTGTAGCCCGGTCCGCCGGAGAGCGGTGTCATCTGGGCGGCCGCGCTCCCCAGGCCCCACGCGGCAGGAACCAGCGAGACATCGGCCAGATCGTAGGTCGTGGCCGCGTTGCCGAGGTCGAAGGCCACGCGCACCGTCCCGGCCTGGCCGGCGAGGAAGCTGACGGCGTCGTACTGCCAGCTCGGCCCGCAGACGGCAGTGAGGCTCCCGTACTCGGCGTCGGGATCGGACCCTTGCTGCACGAAGGCGTTGAAGCTGGTCGGCACCGCGCTCCGCACGGCGAAGCGCAGCGTGTAGTACACCCCGGCCTGCAGCGTGAGGCCCTCCTGCCCATAGCCCGCGTGCCAGCCGGTGCCGTCGACCGCGGTCACGTCGATCTCCGCAGCCTGGCCCCCAGGCGCGGTGGGGCTGATCACGTTGCTGGCGCTGACCACGTCCGGCGACCACTGCCGGATGCTCCAGGGGCTGTTCGTGCCGCCGCTGAACTGGCCGTTCACCAGCAGATTTGGGCCGGCCCCGGCCGCCGGCTGTGGCCCGCCTGCTGCGGGGATGACCGTGCAGCCATCCCAGTAGATGGCGCCGCTGCCCGGCGTCCACTCGCTGAGCACGAGGCCGGCGCCCTCGGTGCTCGGCGCTACCACGCTGAAGCTGAGCTGCTGCCATTGGTTGGCGGTGCTCTGCTGCATGGCGTAACCCACGTCCTGCGTGCCGTCCCAGAGCGAGAGGTACACGTCGCTCCCCGCGGGGGGCAGCACCCAACAGGTGGCGGCGTAGTGCAGGCCGGCCTGGAGCTCCAGGCCGTCCTGTTCCAGCCCGATCGACCCCGCGCCGCCGGCTTCGCCGGTGATGGTGACCGCGGCGCTGCTCGCGCCGTCCACCGCAGTCGTGCCGGTGGTGCTGAAAACGGCCGTGGACCCGCCATCGGCCCACGTCTGCCAGCCCTGCAGCCCCTGCTCGAAGGAGCCGTTGCTGAGCAGCGACGCCGCGGTGCCCACGCTCGCGCTGACGTTCACGCTACTGAAGGTGGCGCTGCCCAGCACGCCGTAGTCGTAGGAGGCCACCACCAGGCCCGCCAGCAGCGGGCCGCTCAGGGCGCTCAGGCTCACCTGGCTGCCCGGCACCACGCTCCAACTGGCCCCGTCGCTGGAGGTGGCGGCGCTGAAGCTGGCGCCGCTGCGCCGCACCTGCAGGTAGAGCGGCGGCGCCCCGCTGGTGACCACCGGCTCGTTGCCAGTGGCGCCCGCGCTGTCGCGGTACTCCACCACCAGGCCGTAGCCG
>Ga0187876_1003516_pt1 | contig 10609 bp, 13 predicted proteins | sample June2016WEW_17_4_FD_133000 | JGI IMG/M metagenome (GOLD analysis project Ga0187876, IMG submission 133000) | Peatland microbial communities from SPRUCE experiment site at the Marcell Experimental Forest, Minnesota, USA - June2016WEW_17_40 | ecosystem: Environmental > Terrestrial > Soil >... | reverse complement strand
GTCCCCGGCGTGTTCTTTGCGCTCGCCGTGCGTGTAGCGCGGGACTTCAAGCTAACCCAATTGTTGGCACCCTTCAGTGCAGTGATTCCACCCTGCCACTCTCCTAGCCCGTCAGGGGTTGGTTCTGCTGGTGTAAGCTCGGAAACTTCTGGGGTCAGAATCTTTACGATGTGCTCTTCGTTATGCTTAGCTTTTTGCTTCGCGCTCATTTAGATTTCCTCCATTGGGATGATTGGGCGTTCTACTGGCTTCTCTGCGCTCGGGTCTGTCTGCTCTTCTTGGAAGTTAGGGTCCGCATTGAATGTGGCGCAGATACACTCGTAACAATCGCCCTCTGAATATTCAGTTGCATATCCTTCGTCGTCTTTCCCTTTACTGCCAAGGAATCTCCGTGCCGATTCAATTGCCCTACTTATGACGTTATCCCATACCGACTGGCAGGTCGAGTAGCTACGCACGACGCGGCGATCCGGCCCAACTTGGTTCTTGAGGCGTGCCACTTCGTTTTTGACTTCGGTAACGGTCATGCTATCAGAGTCCAGTATCAGGCGCACAATGTGGTCGTCTAGGGGCTCTGCTTCGCGTGTCTCCTTGTTGAAGAGGGTGCGCTCTGGGTCCAGCGTGGTTATCTCGCGCAGTTTGCTCGTTCCAGCGGGTTCGTACTGAGCCCTTGTAAGACCAACGGCTTTACAAACTTTCGTGAGGTGGGTTAGGTATTGAATCTTGCGAACCTTCAGCCCCAGTTCTTTGGCTCCGTAGTCATAGATAGACTCGAAGCCCCACTTCGCAGGGTAACTATTCTCCTGCGCTTCGAACAGCAGGTCCGCTAAGTCGAAGTTGTTGGTGTTCAGCTTGGCGACCATGGCCTTCAGGTTGTTGCGTACCGAAGCAGCACGCCCAGCGATTTGCTCGCCTACAATCACTTGATCCTGCATTGCTTCTCCTTAAAAGAACGTCGGGCCTTTGCCGTTCATTCCCTCGGCATCTTGCTTTGGAGCTAGCTCCATTAACGTGAGGCTGCGCCTAGTGTAGTGGAACTTATCGCTCAGCAGATTCAATGCTTCCTGCGGTGCGTCGGTGGCGTACAAGTAGTGAAATGCGCTCGCCAGTTTGCTCAGTGCGTTTAGTTTATTCATGCAAATTTCCTCCAATTCTTAACTAACTTTTCCATTTCTTTAAAGGTGGAGTTGTTTTTCATTCTGTTTGCCTTTGCGCTTATTACCCAGACATTCTTAGGCACATATCCACGTTTGTGGTTTTTCCTATCAAGTGTTGGAGACTGGTCGTGAAGTTTCCCTTTACCCCGCGTAAGCTTGATGTCCAGCAGGGGGCACTTTAAAGGGATGACGATATCCGAAAGTTGTAAAGAGAACACAATGCCACGGTCCTTAGCCCTACGCTTGGCTCCTCTAAGAATCGCCCATTCGGGGTTGGTTCTATAGCGTTTCTTGGCGTACTTCCGGTCACGTTCTCTGGTTGACTCTAGATGCGCGTTGCGGTACTTCAATTGATAAACTCGTCGATTGAACATAGGTTTAAGTTTGCGGGAGCTTTCTGTTGCCAAGTCCTCCCGCTGACTCCTGCCTATCGCCCTGCGGCGGCAGACATAACAAGCGGCTTTTCAGTCGTTGCTTTTATGGTTTTTGTGTCTGTTTTACGAGGAGCCACAACACCTCGACACGTCCACTGCCATTTCATCGTCGCAATCGATTCCATTTCACGCCCATCAGAACGACAGACGCAATAGAGACGGCCTATGTGAAGCCTCTTGCTTGCACATGCTCTACCTCTGCCGCTCTGGTGGACGTGGCGGCTTCGAAGCCGCGTCTTGCTACGGAAATTTCAGCTTCATACGTGTGTAGCTTGTGGCACTACTTCTGCCGAACGCTGTACTTAAGATACTCACTGATCGCGACGAAGTGCCGCTTTAATCGAGCGTCTGCGTCAGGTTGATCGGCGTGGCGTGCACTCTTCCCACTCGGCAAGCAATCGTTCCACGGCGAGAGACCGTGTCCCAAACATACAGTGGATTCACCCACTGCGCACGCTGCCAAGCGTAGTGCATGAGATATTTGCTCAGCGGATCGCCGTTGTTCAGAATCGGTGCCCACTCGGAGTAGCACAAGGAATCCTTCTGCGAGGCAAGCGCCAGTGCAGCAGACCATGACGTCGCTCCACTCGGAGCCACGGCGGGAATGGTGGCCCATGCGCCGTTCACCTTCTTGCTCATGCCACCGTCCTGATTGACAAGATCAAAGAAGAACGCATACGGGCGCACACGATCCACGAATGACGGCGTGTATTGGAGCACGAATGCCTTGGCGCGGGAGAGCGGCCCTTTGATCGCCATGTCTTGCTGAACTGCGATGCTGTCGGGCTGACCGAGAAGATTCTTCCAGCACGCCACGGCTGCTGGAGCCACTCCAGTGCTGCCGTTCATGATGTAGTGATCCTTCGCAAACTCCACCGCGTCTGGCCCGTTCATCATTGCGAAGGCGTGGATGTCTGACTTGAAGAACGACTGGACCCAAGTCCATCCGCCAGAGTTCTTGGCCGCGATGTTTTGCAGCAGGGTCTGAAGCGTGCCCTGCCCTGCGTTCCATTGGAGAACGCCGACAGAGATCCCTTGGCCGTCAAAGTTGCCAGCGACGGCATCGTAGTTCATGGTGTTTTCTTCGAAGCCTCCCGTTACGGTGAGGCAGGTTTTCAGCAAGCTAACGTCGTCCATCATAAATCCTCCAAAAATTAGAGCGCCGTGTCCAAGTAGACGCTGTCAGTCGAAAAGTCGATGTTGATGGCAACAATGCTCTGGTTCGCTGACCCGGCGTCCGGAGTCATCGTAACAGTGATGAACCCAGATGCGCGAATTCTTCATGAACACTTCCACTACAAATTGCTTTGCCATATCAGGGCCTCTATAGCTCCATACGGCACTTTTACGTTGCGTGTGCGAACGCACCAACGTACGGAGCTACAGTGACCCTGAGTCGAGTCACTGGGGAGCTTTGGCTCCTCCACCAGTCCATTTACGTTGGACAACGAGAGGGTGCGAATTCCACCCCTCCTCCAGTCCATTTACGTTGGACAACGGGAGGGTGCGAATTCCACCCCCCTCCACCAGATGGTTTTCCTCGCTACCATCAAACGAGCTTTGCTACTTAATGTTCAATGATGTTTCGAACGTCTGCCATATCGCGTTGTCATCAAACGACGCCAGCGAAGTCTGGGAAATGAAGATAACCTCTCGGGCGCTTACTATGATGTAGCGTGTGCGGGTAGTAAGGGCGCCACCATTACCACCGACGAAGGACACAGCAGAGTACGTGAAGGGATGACCCTGCCAATAGCCAGTCGAGCGGTTCAGTTCGGTGTTGGTCCCATCCTTCAGGTCTTCGTTAGCGTAGAAGTTGGACGAAGTAAAGGCCACAGCAATGTCGTGATTTACGATGCGAACCGTCACGTACTGATAAACATCGTTAGTCGAAGATTCCCAAGCGTAACTGCGGCTTGTCCCAGCATCATTCGCTCCAGATTCTGTCTTCACCTCTCCATTGCCTGCGAACGTAACGTCAAAGGCTTGGTTAGATGACTGAGAGACAGTGCGATAGCTCGCCAGCTTCAGACCTTCTGGTACAGGAGCTGCCGAATTCTCAACGAACACGCGGTAGTTGTACGTCTCGCCGTACGCAATGTCAAACGTCTGTCCACCCGTCGTCTGCTGGCCGTTAGTTGCGGACGCCGTGTACGTGCCTGGGTTAACTGGCTCCGTGCAATATCCCTGTGGAATTACGTCGCCTGTGCAAACGGGGTTGCCGTTTAGCATGAAGCGCAGCGTGGTGCTGGTCTGGTTGTAGAAATTTACGCGGGTTCTACCGTCTTGTCCAAAGGCCAAGGTGGAAACCAAGAATAGCAGTGCGATCAAAAACTTTTTCATTTGTTTAATTCTCCTTTTTAATTGTAGCGAAAGATTTGTGATACTTTCTTGCTGCTTTGTCGTGCACCTGCGCTGCTTCTTTGGCAGTTACAAAGTAGCCTAAGAAGTATTGTTTACCACCGAAGGCTATGTCGGCTCTCCATGGCTTTGATATTTTTCCTTTGACCGGGGAGACTCCTTTGAATCCTGATGTATTCTTCACGGACGTTCTAGCATTGTGAAAGTTCTGTGCTCGATTAGCATTACGCAGGTTGCCACGTTGATTGTTAAGCCCGTCATGGTCCTTGTGGTCTATAAATCTAGAGTCTGTAGCACGGATGAAACGGTGCATAAAGAACTGCTTTTGCTTTCCACTTATAACTGGTGCAGTGTGGACTGCATACACAGCCTTTATGCTACCGTCATTTCTGTACATAACTACCGCATGCCACTTGAGCGCATTCACTCTTGCGTAGTCTTTATCAGACACCTTTGCAGTGTAGCCTTGCGTTAGTTTTATTTCCCTCACGTTTGCCTCTCTTAAATCTCTATCTGTGCGTTCTGCTGTGCAATGCCAGCCTATTTCACTTCAGCCGCCGATGCAGGACGCTCGGCAACTGCCGCGTTCTCTTCTTCTGCTTCGCTGGCTTCTTGACTTTGGATTGTCCCAGCATTACGCCGCGCGATGAAGTCCTGCAGGATTGTGCCGAACTCTTCACGATCCTCAGGCTTCATTACTGCGAAGTCCTTGAAGCCTACCATGAACTGCCCACCGTTCTTTTGGAAGGAGTACATGGTGAACGAAATGTGCCAGATGATATCAGCCACGGATGCGGGAAGCGTAGGAACTGGAGCTTGCATCCCCTCTGGTGCCTTTGCATTGGCCGCTTTAATAGCCTTAATCTCGGCCTTGGCATTCTGGATAATCATTTGGAACAGGTCTGCCATATTCTGCATGGCATCTTCAAAGGGTTTCACGCTCGCACCCTTGATGTTCATGTAGTAAGGACGCTGCGTATCGCGTGCAGCGATGAACAGGTGCCAGTACTTGCGGCACGGAGGCAGGTACGCCTGCAGTGCTTCGCCTTCGATGCCCTTTGCCTTAGCAGCGCGGTACTTTTCCCAATTCAGATCACCCATGGGACAAGAAGCACAATATAAAGCTGGTGGGTTCTTTGCCTTCACGTGTGGCTGAACGTTATCCAAGGAGAAGCAAAGCTTGCTATCTTTGGAGTATACGCCCTTCTTGTACATTTCCCTTTGTTCCACAGGTTCAAATAAAATCACCGCTCTCATTTCACGAAACTTTTCATTTGTCGAAGTCACTCTGAAGGTTCCTGGCTCAGCACCCTGTTGTTGCGTGGATTTGGAAACCAGTTCCAATGTCTTAGGTTTTAATTGAAAGAGTTTCGATAAGGCGTTGACCTTCTGTGCAATGACCATTTTTTGCGGTGCTCTGTCGTTAAGCACTATTAACTGATTATCTGCCATGTTTTTCCTTTAGCCTTCCATTGGTAATTTGAAAGTGGGTGTGTATGTTTCTTCTTCGTATCGTACAGCGGCGGCTTTCAATGCCTCATTTGGTGCAGGCGGATTAGCAAGTGCTTCTACTACAGCCTTGATTGCCGCAGAGGAAAGAAGCATCTCCTCTATCGACAACTCACGCCTTGGCGTTTCCTTCACCTCCGTTAAGATAATTGCAGCGTGCTGCGGCGTCTCTTGCACTGGTGTGCTCGGACTCGGTGTGGAATCTGTGAGCGGTGGTGACGGCTCTAATGTAGGGGCGGTAGTATTCGTAGGGGTAGTAGAAGCCAACAAGGAACCTTCCGACTTCTGCACTTGGAATGTAGACGTACATAGTGCTCCTTTCTTTGCGGCCTTCAAAGTTTCGCGTGCAGCTTTAGCTTCGGCTTTTATCTTTTGCTTCTCTGCTTCGCGCTCAACTTTTTTGGCTGCTTTGTCTAAAGCTTTTTGTAGTTTGTCCTTTTCTTTCTGAAGCGCTTTGGCGGTTTCGCGTTGCTCTTTGCGTATCGCTCTGATGCTCCCTTTTTGTGTTTTCATGCGCTCTGCGATGCTATCCGCCAAGCGAGTAAGTCTGAGGCAAGCCAAGAATCCTTGGAAATCCTCCTCAAAGGTGTCAGGCAAGGCTCCCCAAGGCTCAAACTTGCCTGCCTCTTCCTCGCTCTTCCCTAAACGTAAAATGTATCTATTTATTTTTCCATTTGAAGTTTTTAGGGCTTCTTTTAGAGTTAGCATGGGGTTCTCCAGTGTGTGCCACGTACTATACAGCCTATGCTGGCGTGGTTTACGCCGTACTTCTTTGCTAACTCTCTGTGTGTTGTCGTGCCTTTTGCATACTCTTTACGTATGTTTTCTACCTGCACCAGTGCCAACTTTGCTTTGGGCGCATTTTCTCCTTTAGGATTTACTAATAACCCCCGCTTTACAGCATCTTGTAAGTTTTTACTTTTGGTGCCTTGCTCTAAGTGGTCTATGCGTACACACGGTGGGTGGTCACATTTATGCAGTACATCGAGTGTAGGCCACTTACCGGTGGCAAAGTACACTGCGACATGTGTAGACCTTATAAGTTTCCCATCAAGAGAGATTATGCCATACCCCAAGGTGCTACTAGCTCTAGCTCCTTCCCAAAGCCAGCAGCGTCCAAGGGAAGGGTCATGTTTTGGTAACGGACCCTTAAAGTTTACTTTTTCCCAAAAGCGCTCTGATAAGGGTCTCCTCCCGTTGTGCCCGTTAAGATACTCACAAGGAGTGCCCTTTATAGTCCCCCGTTCTGGGTGAGACTGTGTATATAGCCCTGCGTCTTTTCCACATCCACATTTACATAGGCTCATTTGTGAACTCCACCAACTCTTCAATAAGTGCCGCTAAATATGCTGCCGTTTGCCATAGGTAGGTAGTTGAAAGGTGATTCGAGCTTTTCCAGTCCACTAGGGATAGTCGATCCTTGAAAATCTCCGGGCAGCACGCTTTGTCGTTGCACGAGTCACAGATTGCAACTCCATCCGTTGTCCCCGCAAAGTTATACTTGCGGCTATACACCTTCTGCTCAGTGCTTAACCAGCGTACGTTGTGTTGCAACATCCATGCTAGTCCGCTATGCGCTGCATTAGCCGCCAGTTCATCGGTAGGAACATTAACTAGCCCACGTACGATCTTCTCTGGGTCAGTCTGCATGGCGTGATTGATAGAGTCTTCCAAGCACTTGTGCGCGGCGTGTCCAATGTCGCTCGCTTCGTCTAGTTTGTCTTTATGCGCAGATTTCGCTTCCAGTGCAATCGTGGTGAACTCTTCAAAGGTAAGAGCTTTGATGCGTATAACACCATCCACCATCTCAGTCGGCATAAGGCGTAGCAGTTTCGCTATGCAGACCTTTGCAGCCCAAGGCGTAAGCATATGAGACTTGTCAATGATGCCGCAAGTCTGCGTTACGCCATTGACTGGTATCAGGTTTCCCAGTTCTCCCACGCGGTAATACCTGTGCTCTTCCACATTGAAACGTAAAGTAACGGTTCCGTTATAGAAGTGGTATTCCTCCGTTACGTGCCCATGCTTCTGTATAAATGCCTCAAGAGATGAACCACCTTCTCGGGAGGGTAGCTCGGACTCAGGGGACTCGTCGCAATACTCACAGCCCCCTGAGTCGAACTTTTTCAACAGGTTCTCAAATCCACTCACTTGCTCTTTTTTGTCCCTTTCTGTCTCAGGTCCAGTGCGGCCCTGATGATGCGGCCAAACGTACGGATGGTGAACGTACGGCACCCTATGCGTAGTTTCGCTGCGTCTGCCCTGCATAAGCCAGTGACTTTGCCGTAGGTAGGACTAGTGTGGTGCAGCCATAGTGCTATGCTGCCATTCAAGGCTCCTTCACGGTTCAGCTCGCTCAAGTTCAGCGTCCACTTGTCGCCATCTATGGCTTCACCAGTCAACTCCGTGAGTGTTGTCTTGGTCAGGCGCAGCTTTCCACCTTTGACATCCTTGATAATCATGCTTCCTCCTCCGGTACAAACACTGCGGTGCCGCCTACAGTGACGCGGTCCACATGCGATGTAGGAATGTAATGGCTGATGAACTCGTCCGCGTATTCGTTAAGTTCTGTGAGAGGATGCTGCAGGCCCTTACTGTCGTCATAACATTGTAGCACACAGGTGTTTGAGCCTTTTATGTAACAGAAGGCGTATATCGGTGTGCCCTTCGCATCTGCAGTGCGGAGTACTTTGTTGTCTCCCTCAATTACCACTTCAGATTTGAAACTGCTTTTTTGCTGGGCATTCAGCCATGCGCACATCTCTTCCGGTGTGGACTGCTGACGTTTGCCTTTCGCAGAGTTGTGCCCTGTGGGCAACTCCACTGCCTGAGTTTCTTTGAAGCTGTCGTAACCTTGCGCCTCAGCCGTGGTGATGCGTCGAATGATTCCATCGGAGCATCGTTGCTCCCCTGGCAGAATTTCTGCGGGTACACTGGTGCCGCTGCTGACTGCTAGGCGGTTTACCAAGTCTCTCTCTTCATCCACTTCGATACCGAAGTCATCGAGAGTTACGATGGGTGACCCACAGAACGCGCCTAGTTTTTCATGCAGCACACGGTTGTTGTGCGCAATAAGAGTGTCCAGCTTTGGACTAAGGATGTCCGCAGCATAAACTGGCAACTCTGGAATGCTCTGCCAGTGAAATGGGCGCAGCTTTCTGTAAGAGGTTCCCGCTGTGCCTATGCGTGTATCACGTTCTATAAGGCGGTTCAATTCGAATGGGATAATAGCCGGATCATCCGCTGTGCATAGTGGGGGCAGTACTTCTTTTGTCCCAAATAAAACTGTGCCGTCTTCGTAGACGCTGTAGTTATTGATCATTTGCTCTCCTTTGTGGCGCGGCGTTTAACGCTCAGTGGTGGCAAGAATTGTGTTGCAACGAAGTCCAAGTACCAAGTGCCTTTGGCAATGGCTGCTTGCCTCAGGCGTTCTCTGTCATTGGCGTTGATGTCCTTACGAGCCAACGCCTTGATTTCCTCTTCTTCGTCCCGGCGTTCCAACAGGTGAACGATGCGGTCAGCAGCTCTGCGTATAGGCAGGTAAACATCTTCCTGTTTCGCCGCAACCTGCTTCTGCTTAACTTCCTCCACCTTGGCATCAATTGCAGCCATCTTCACTTTGAAGACCTCTGCCACTTCCTCGGCCTTCTCGTCTTTTTCTATGATGCGCTCTTTGATTGCTTTTGCCTTCTTCGCATCTTCCTCGCGTTTGGCTTCGACTTCTTTCTTTACCAACGCAGCTCGTTCATCGGCAATCTTCTTCTCTTTGGCCCTTTGATCAGCCTGAATTTGCAGAGCTTTTGCGTTGAGTGCGTTAATCTCTTCCGCTGTTTTCACTTTGCGAAGGATTGTGCGCTCACGTTCTGCCTTGGCATCGGCCACGAATCTGCCAAGTTGGGACCAGTTTAGAGTTTGAATATCGCTTAACTTAATTGTCTTTACTTCCAGAAGATATAGGGCATCTAAAGCAATAATCACTTTTGTATACCCATGACTGGAGTCTTTGTACCCTAAATGCCCCGCCACACTGGTAGCGGTATACAGAGTGGTTGGGTCTTCCTTATCGAAGGTGCGTAGATAAGGAACGAAAGACGGAGCGTTCCTTACAGATGCAGCTTCGCTAGGGGCAAGTACACATTTCCCTTTTAAAGCTTGTCTGTAGATAAGAGCCGCATCCTCTCTCGTTTCAAAAGTCCCTAAATTTATAATTTCGTTGTTAAAAGGTACTCTTGCAGACCAGTTATTCCCATTCTTCACCGTACCCTTAAACCGCTCTGGGTTTCCTTCTGGAGGAAGTGTACCGTCCGCGATGTTGTAAAAAGGAGCAATCGCACCATCTGCCAACTTACGCACTACAGCACGCACTGACTCCAGCATGGACAGAGGGTAGTAACGAAAGTCTTCTTGGTTTTCTAAAAGCATCATCTTGTCCATCATGTTGTCATCTAAATCTTGCACAACGAACTCGGCTTCTACAAGCCCACTACGTCGTGCTGATTCGGTCCTATGGTGCCCATACGCTTGCTGATACCCTTTTCCGGTAGGGTCAGGTCTCACGATAACATTAGCCCAAAAACCTGTTTTCCCTATGGACTCCATCAACGTAGCAATTTTCTGCTCATTGTAGGGGTTAAAGGCAAAGTCACGCGCTGGATTTTTCTTTATGTCTTTTAAGGCGATCTTCACTAGTTTCTCCTTCACTGGTGGTCTCCTTTACAGGATATATGGGATGGCTTCTAACGCTTCCTTACGAGCGTTTATAGCTTCTTGTTTAGTATCAAAAACTCCAATGTGAAGTTTCTTCCCTTCAACAGAACACTGTGCTATCCACTTGCCACTTTGTTTTTTAAAGAAAACCCCTTTACCATTGTGCAACATATGATGTCTTCTGTGTCCTGCTTTACTGCGCCATTCCAACATAGATGCACGACAGTCGCTCAGCGAGTCTAAGTGGTTAACTTCAGGCAAGCGCAAAGGGTTGGGTATAAATGCCTCAGCTACAAGACGATGTAGCATTTTGGTTGTCAAAACACCTGCAATATGCAGGTTAACAAGTAAGTAGCCATCTCGTTGCGGTTGTGGCTTCAGTACTTTTCCTACTTTAGTTCCACAGGCTGCTTTGATCCGGCGCACACGGCCAAGGTTACT
>Ga0187876_1003513_pt1 | contig 10618 bp, 6 predicted proteins | sample June2016WEW_17_4_FD_133000 | JGI IMG/M metagenome (GOLD analysis project Ga0187876, IMG submission 133000) | Peatland microbial communities from SPRUCE experiment site at the Marcell Experimental Forest, Minnesota, USA - June2016WEW_17_40 | ecosystem: Environmental > Terrestrial > Soil > Wetlands... | reverse complement strand
GCTTCTCCCTCTCCCCGCCAAACGGGGAGAGGGCCGGGGTGAGGGGCCTGATTCAATCTGAAAGTTCGCTGCACCCGGTTCATGGAGAGCCTCCTTTCGCTTTTGCGCATTCATTGGGACCATGAACCAATTGCCGAGCCAGCGTCCTGGAGTGCGGCGACATGTCGCCGCTTTCCTCGACGCGACGTGTCGCGTCGAAACAAAGCGCGGACATGTCCGCGCACTCCCGAACAACAGCCATGAGCAACGCTTGACATCCGCGGGCGAAGAGATACAATTGTGGACAAGGAAGTTTAATTATACAAAACAACTCTCTTAATTTGTAAATGAAACCATCTCAGAAGACTTTCACCGGGGAACGGTGCATCCTCAAAACCGCGTTGTTCCTGATTTTGCTGGTCCTGAATCTTGCCTGCGCGTGGCGCGCGGGGGCGCAGGGCTGGGTTACCAACAGCCCGTTGATCGTGCCGCGCTGGTGGCATACGGCCACCTTGCTGACCGATGGCACCGTGCTGATCGCGGGCGGCACCATCTATAACATGGAGGGCATCCTCGACGACACGAACGAATGCGAGATATACGATCCCGTGGCTGGCGCCCCCTCACTCACCGGATTCATGAATGATTACCGATACTCGCACCGGGCGACGCTGCTGGCCAATGGCCAGGTGCTGGTTACCGGCGGCGGGGGCGACTCGAGTTCGGAAATCTACGATCCGGGTAGCGCGTCGTGGATCAATTTCGCCTACATGAATGAAGAGCGTCAGGTTCATATCGCCGTGCTGTTGACCAATGGCCAGGTGCTCGCGGCAGCGGGCTATGACGACAGCGGCGGTGGCGATACGGCCAGTGCGGAAGTGTACGATCCTGCCAGCCAAACCTGGACCAGTGTCGCCTCGATGCCCTACGCCGCGGACACTTTGGCGGCGGTGCTGCTCACCAATGGCACCGTGCTGGTGTGCGGCGGCTCGTACAACGGCGGCTTTGTTTCCAACGCCGCCATCTACTATCCCGTCAGCCAAACCTGGTCGAATACCGCTTCCATGAATGAAGCGCGCAGCGGCCATACCGCCACGTTGCTGACGGATGGCCAGGTGTTGGTCGAGGGCGGCACGGGCGACCAATCTACAGAGATTTACGACCCCGTCGCCCAAACGTGGACGCCGGCGGCCTCCATGAATGACGGACGCCTCTATTCCGAAGCCGTCCGGTTGACCGACGGCCGGGTCCTGGTCACAGGAGACGGCAATCCGGACGTGGAGTTGTATGACCCCGTCCAGAATGTCTGGACGTACACCAATTCGCTGCCCGTGCCCGGCAATTTCCAGACCGAAACACTCCTGGCCGGCGGGCAGGTGCTCGTGACCGGCGGCGGTGTTAGTGAATACAATGGTCCAGCCGAAGGTGTCATTGAAACCTTCAGCCTCAATGCGTCCTTATCGGCCTCAATCGTAGTCAGCGATGCGCCAACGACCGGTGTGGCGCCGTTGACGGTTCACTTCACCAGTCCCACCACCGACAGCGCCGGGAACAATGTGACGAATTGGAATTGGAACTTTGGCGATGGCGGCGTCAGCACGAACCAGAGTCCCATGCACACCTATACGGTGGCCGGATCCTATTCGCCAAGCCTGTCGGTCACGGACAGCGTCAGCGGGACGGCGGTGGCCGTAACCGGGCTGCAATCGGTCACAGTTACGAATCCCCTGATTTTCGTCTCCGTTTTGCCAGCCAGTGGCGCAGTGCCGCTGACAGTTCAATTCACCAGCCCGGGCGTGGACAGCCTCGGCGACGCGATCACCAACTGGAGTTGGAGCTTCGGGGATGGTTCCAACAGCACCGCGCAAAGTCCTTCGCACGTCTATACCGCGACCGGCACGTTCTCGCCCTCGCTGGTCTCCATCAGCACGCATGGCAGCGCGCCACTCACTGTCTATGGTCTCAGTTCCGTCACCGTATCCAACGCGCCCAATCCAAACTTCCGTGTCATCTACTCCCTGCCCGCCAACTCCAGCCCGAACGGCGGATTGGTGCTGTCCGGCAGCATGCTTTACGGAACGACGATTTACGGCGGCACGGTGTTCGCCGTGGGCATAAATGCGTACGGATTCACGAACCTTTATGTCGGCCTGGGCCGGCCCGAGGGAGGCCTGGGGCTGGCGGGCAGCACGCTATATGGTACGACCTATGGGGGCGGCACCAACGGCTTTGGAAGCGTTTTTGGCATCAACACCAATGGCACAGGCTATACGAATTTGTACAGCTTCCCGTCCAATCCCAATGGCGTCGGCCAGGAGCCGGCCGCAGGTCTCACCGTGGCCGGCAGCATCCTTTTCGGGACCACGCAATACGGAGGCGCCGCGGACGCTGGCGTCGTGTTCGCCGTCAACACCAATGGCCTGGGTTTTTCCGACCAGTACAGTTTCAGCCCCGCTTTAGGCGATTATCGGATGAACAGCGATGGCGATGGCCCGTTCGCAAAGGTGATTTTTGCCAGCGGCGTGCTTTACGGAACCACGGAGGCCGGCGGGACTTCGGGCGATGGCGTCGTGTTTTCCGTGGCCACCAACAACCCGGGCAGCTTCAGTGTGCTCCATTATTTTTCGTCGTATTCTAACAATGGAACCAACTACGACGGGGCGTTTCCGTTCGCCGGATTGCTGCTGGTGGGCAATACGCTGTACGGCACGTCGGCTTTCGGCGGCGTCTATGGCAATGGCTCCGTTTTTGCCATCAACACCAGCGAATCGGATTTCTTCACCAACCTTTACAGTTTCACCGGCGGGAATGATGGCGCAGTGCCGGAAGGTGAGGTAATTATCGCCGGCGGCACTCTTTATGGCACGACGACGGCTGGTGGCACGTCCGGTGACGGCGTCATTTATGCCATCAACACCAACGGAACCGGTTTCACGAACCTGTACAGTTTCACCGGTGGCAATGACGGTTCGACGCCCAAGGGCGCTTTGACGCTCGGTGGCAATGTCCTGTACGGCGCCACCACCAGCGGCGGCTTGGGCGCTAACGCAGGCGCGATATTCAGTTACACCCTGTCGTCAACTCTGTCGTCAACGGCGTTGTTATCCATCGCCCGCTCCGGCACGAACGTGATTTTGACCTGGTCCACCAACGCATCCAACTACACCCTGCAATCCAGCGCCCAGGTGGGGGCAGGCGCATCGTGGAGCGCCGCCTCGCCTTCGCCGGTGGTGGTCAACGGTCTGGAAACCGTGACCAATGGAATTTCGGGCAAGACAAAATTTTACCGGTTGAGCCAGTAAAGTCGCCGATTGGTAAGCCACCGAGGCACCGGGAGATAATTATTCAGAACAGAACAGGAGGAAACGGAGGAAACTGAGTTTTTTTCAGGGCGTCCTTTCAGTTCCGCAATTGCCGGCCAGTCATCGTCCCGCCAACCCTTCCAACCGCAGCCCCAACGGGGCGAAAGAAATTAGCCCAGGGCAAGGAGCGCAGCGACGCCGCCCTGGGTCACGATTCCCAAAACACATCACGCCCTGTAAGGGCGAAAGGAAGCGATTGGGGAGAAGCAAAGCTCGGTGAAATCTTGCCGCTCAAATACGGCAAAGCCCGCGGTCCTCAATTTGGCTGCCCGCGGGACGCGGCGGTTCTGGTGCTGGTGCCAGTTTGCGCCCGCACCTGACATTACGTTGGCGAGTGAGTTTTTCGATGTAAATTCACATTTGACAGCGCCGGGCCGGTGGCCTAATCCTTGCGCCAACAGAAAGAACCTATGCGTCAGAAATTGAATATGGGCCGCGGCTATTTTTTGCTGACACTGATCATGCTTGCCGGTTGCGTCAGCCCCAAGGCGTTGAAACACGACTACGCCGATTATTCCGAAGTGTATGCCCAGGCAAATGACCAGCAGTTGTTGTTGAACCTGGCGCGCATGGCCAACGATGCGCCGCTCAGTTTTATCCAGCTCGGTTCATTCAGCTCGCAATATCAGTTCAGCGGTTCGATCGGGTTCAATCCCAATTATTCGGAGAACTCGTCGTCCGGCGGCTTTTTCAGCCATGGCTGGGGCCTCGGGGGAAATGCCGGCGCGGGTTTTACCGAAACGCCGATTTTTCAGTTTTTGCCGCTGACGGGCTCGAATTTTGTCCAGGCAGTGCTGAACCCCATATCGGACCGGGTTTACGCGACGTTTTATGACCAAGGCTGGCAGGCCAGTTGGGTGCTTCGCATTTTGGCCGATTCCGTGGAACACCAGGTCGTTACCGAAACCATCGTCACGAATTTAGTGACCAACATTGTGGCCGGCGTGACGAGCGTGGTTGCCGCTCCGGTGGCCGTATCCACTACCAACTTCGAGTTTTGGGTGAACAACCCCTATAGTCCCACCTATCCGCAATTCCTAAATTTCTGCATGGACCTGCAGAATGCGCAGCGCTGCCATGCGTTGAGTGTGGTCAACGGCGTGGTCTGCACCAACGTGGTTTATTGCAGTGCCGACGCAAAGTTGACGGATGTGGTGGCGGCCGTGCAGGCGGGTTTGAGCGTCACCTGCGATCCGCAGGCCACCAAGCGTTTCCAGGTTACCAAAACCGACACCGGCGTCAGATTTGCCTCCAGCAGCCCTTTTGTGTCCGGCGATGATTCCGTGCCCCAAAGCATCTTCAACCCGGATCGCGAGTCCGCCGCCGCCAGTCTGCGTCGGGCCGTCGAATTTTCCCAAAAATACACGGGCCACGAATACACCCTCAAACTGCGGACCTTTGAAGCGGCCATGTACAGCGCCGCGAAGGAGGAAGATGAGTTCAGAAACCTGGCGGGGGAGGGGGCACCGTATGCCGGGCTGAGTTTTGGGACCACCAATAAGGGACCTTGTGCGGTTTTGCAACGCCCCGGTGGCGCTAAAGTCGAAATCACGCCAATCATGACCCTGACCTACCGTCCCGGGGAGATTGTGCCGGCCGACCCTTTGGCCCAAGTTAAATACCGGGGCAAAACCTATATGGTGGCGGATCGCGGGGATTCAAACCAAAATCGCCTCGTCTTTACTATTTTAAGTTACCTCTTTGCCCAAACAACGGTTGGCACCCAGAATCTGCCTGTCCAGCAACTCATCCAGGTGCCTTAGCATCTGATATCTGAGGTCTGGTATTGTGGAAGGGTCGCCCATTAGGAACGTCGAAGAACCCCCGGAGTTTACCCGCCTTTCCTTGTCCAATCGAACAGCGCGTAATGGTGCTGGTGCCAGTTTGCGCCCGCATCCGCTGTTGTTCGCCACCATCAGCGGCGCGCAGCTTTGTGGCGAATGGCGCTTACATAAGGATTCAATCGTACAACATATTGTGATGCAGGATCTTGGAAAGATATGATGCCGCTCCTACGGAGCTAAGGGTTTTTTTTGATGCATGGATTTCTACAGATATTTCGCGCCTACGGCGCTGTGAATTGGGTACCCCATCTCACTCGATACCAACGTATTACGTCTAAGTTAGCGCCATTTCCCCCTTTACGGATTTCCGCCGGCGGATTCGGAATTTGATTTGCGCGCTGCGCCATTGTTGCGGCTCGAAAGAGTCGTCGGCTTGGATAGATCCCCAATACTTCCAACTTTTCGGTACGTCCGATGTTTTCCGCGTCCGTCTTCGCTTCGCTACGACGCGACGAGGGGGCGCCAGCCTTCGCTCCGGCCTTCGCTGAGAAGCTATGGCGGGCAGGCAGAAGCTACGGCTTGGCAGGCGAAAACTGCGCCCGGGGCGGGCGCGCTCCCCCTATTCCTGCCCAATTTCCGCAAAGAAATCAGCAATCCGTGGCTAGTCTGCACTGTTCTGCTGTGGTCCATTGGAGATGCAACCATGAGCCAGTTTCACAACGGGCGGCCGGGAACCGTACGCTGGGCAGGATTCATCATCCTCCTGTGCCTGGCGGGCATTGCGGCGGGCGTCTTTTGCAGGCAGTTTTCCTTCAATCCCGCCGTGCTGGTCGCCACCACCAGCGCCACTGCCAGCGCTCCCGGCACACTGCAGCCGGCCACGCCCGCTCAATCAGAGCCTGCGGTCGCCATTCCCCCGGACCTCGCCGTGCTGAGCGCGCCCGAATCCTTCTCGCCCGACACCCTTTACGTCAAGATTGACGGCAACGCGGACCTGTATCTCACCGCCGGGTTCGTCCAGTTGCAGTGCCAGCGGTTTTCGCTCAAGACCAACAACGAGGTTTGGATGGAATGGTCGGTCTATGACATGGGCGCGCTGCCGCAGGCCTTCTCGGTCTTCAGTCTCCAACGCCGTGCCGAGGCGCAGACGTGGTCGCTGACACCCTTCGCCTGCCAGACCAAAAACGCGCTCTACTTCGTATCCGGGCGCTATTACGTCGAGGCGGTCACCGCCATGCCGACGGAAGCCATGATGACCGCCATGCGGGCCATGGCCGGGCAATTTGTGGCGGCGCATCCGCCGGGCGCGATGCGCATTCCGGAATTGGAACTCTTTCCGCCGGAAAATCTTGAGGCCAATAGCCAAAATCTGCAGGCGGTGGATGCTTTCGGCTTCAACGGGTTCACCAATGTGTTCGCCGCCAAATACAGCGTAACCGCCGGAACCAACCAAGCCGAAGCGCTCGCTTTTTTTGAAGCGGCCAAAACTCCCGCCGGCGCGGACGCGTTGCGCGACGCCTATCGCTCCTTCCTCGTGGCGAATGGCGGCAGTGAAGTGGCGGCCGGCGCCGGCGCAGCGTTGGGCAAACCCATCGCCGACTCGGACGGCGTCGAAATCGTGTTCAGCCTGGGCAACTTCGTGGCGGGCGTCCGTGCCGCGCCCGACGCCGCCACTGCGGCAACCATCGCTCAACAGTTGGCCGACCGTCTGCAAGCAGCCCGTCAGGGCGGCCGAAAATAACCCACGGTGAAACCGTGGGTCCGCGTTCAAAAACAAAGCGAGTCCCGGCTCACCGCGTCGGGCTGGGTGGTGCAGTCGAAGGACGCCGTCATCACAACCGCAGCCCCAACGGGGCGAAAGAAATTAGCCCAGGGCAAGGAGCGCAGCGACGCCGCCCTGGGTCACGAGCCCCAAAACACATCGAGCCCTGAAAGGGCGAAAGAAAGCGATTGGCGGAAACAACTCCTCGCCGTTCGCTCTGCCGGCATGGGCGGCGTGAAAAACAATTTCTTGAACCGCGAACGGGGAAATCTTGCCCGGTTTCTTACGGCAGGAGACAAGGCACCACTCGCCGGCTGTGGCGGCGGTAGATTTTGAAATCGGTGTACGTGGTCACAATCACCGGATCGGGCAGCGTTTCGGTCATCCGCACCAGGCAGGCATCGGCCAGGCTCATCGGCACGTCTGCGTATTTGTCCATGAGCGCAAGCACCGCCTCCAATTCCTGACCCAAATCAAACGAAAGAACGACCGCCCCCCGCCGCAACAATTTCTTGAGCTGGACCCCCCCTTGGTCGCCAATCAGATGGAACGCCTCCGTCAAACCCGCCTCGCACGTGAGCCAGGGCGCCGGCAGACTGGCGGCCTGCGCCGCCATCCAGCGTTGATGCTGGTCGTCCCGGCTGATAAAGGCCACCAGCGCGGAGCTATCGGCGATGATATTCTTGGGCACGGATTAATTCCCGAAGGTGCAGCTTCTTGTTGCTGGAAAGGTCCGCCGGCAAACCCTGGACCGAGCCAAGCAAATCGCCGCACAAATCCCTCATGCTGCCGCCGGCGCGCGCGGCGTTTTGCGGCCGGCCCAGGCGTTCGCGCACCACGTCGGATTTGGAGACGCGACGCGACCGTGACTCGTGCTCGATTTCGGCCACAAGAACCTCGGGCAATCGAATGGTCAAAGTCTTCATGTCTCCATCGTAAGACAATAGCGGCAGGTGCGCAAGACGATAAATCCTCTCAATATTTGCAAAGGAATCAGCAATCCATGGCTAGTGTGTATTGTTTTCCTGTGGTCCATTGGAGGTGTCATAATGAGCCAGTTTCACAACGGGCGTCCGGGAACGATGCGCTGGGCGGGATTCACCATCCTCCTGTGCCTGGCGGGGATTGCGCGGCCGTCTTTTGCAAACAGTTTTCCTTCAATCCCGCCGTGCTGGCCGGCCGTCTGCGGAAAGGATTGAAATGAGCGAATCCGGCAAGCCCTCTCCCCTTGACCGGCGCGATTTCATCGTGCGCACGGCCAAGGCGGGCGCGGCCATCGTGGCGTCGGCCGGCGTCGGCCTGTGGCTTCACGATAACCATGGCCCGTCGGGACGTCCCTCCGCCGCAACCGTCTCGCTGCCGGATTTCTCCCTGCCATCGCCCGGGCCGAAGATGAGCATCGTCACCGGCGCGGACCGCGTGAAGACCGTTAATCGGGCATTGGCCGCGCTCGGCGGCATCGGGCGGTTCATCAAAGCCGGCGACCGCGTGGTCTTGAAGGTCAACGCCGCCTTCGCCTCGCCCGCCGCGCTGTCGGCCACGTCGCATCCCGACCTCGTGGCCGAAATGGTGCGGCTTTGCCGGCAGGCCGGCGCCGCGTCCGTGATCGTGACGGACAATCCGATCAACGACCCGCAAAGTTGCTTCGTGCTCACCGGCATCATGAAGGCCGCGGAAGCCGCGGGCGCGAGCATTTCCATGCCGACGCCATCGGCGTTCCAGCCCACCACACTCGCGGGTGCGACACTCATCAAGAATTGGCCGCTGTTGATCGAGCCGTTTCGCGGCGCAACCAAACTCATTGGCCTGGCGCCCGTCAAGAACCACTACCGCAGTGGCGCGTCGTTGACCATGAAGAACTGGTGCGGCTTGCTGGGCGGACGGCGGAACGTTTTTCACCAGGACATTCACACCATCATCCTGGAACTGGCGCGGCTCGTCCGGCCCACCCTGGTCGTCCTCGACGGCACGACGACCATGATGACCAACGGGCCGACGGGCGGTTCGCTGGACGACCTGAAGGCCACGAACACGATGATTGCGAGCACAGACGCCGTGGCGGCGGATGCCTTCGGGGCGACGCTGCTGGGCAAGACCACCGCCAGTCTTCCGTTCATCGGCAAGGCCGCCGCCGCCGGCCTGGGCACCGCTGATTTTGAATCCTTGAACCCGGTTAAAGACCATGTGGATTAGAGCTGAATCGCTTTCAAAAAGCAGCAGGCCATGTGGACTGCGGCGGCATGACGCCGCTTTCTTCGACGCGACATGTCGCGTCGAATCAAAGCGCAGACATGTCTGCGCATTCCAAGCAAACCGGATCGAATCATTCGCCGCCGAACGAAAGGAGCGCCGCCCATGAACCTGGTGGTCCTCCGGCGTATCGCGCAGATTTTTTTCCTGACGCTGTTCGTCTGGTTTTGCGTGGTGACGACCGTCGGCGACCGCTGGTGGCAGTTGCGCGGCTGGCCGGTCAACTGGCTGCTGCAGCTTGACCCGCTGGTGGCGCTGGGCACGCTGCTCACCACGCGCACGATTTATGCCGGGCTGCTTTGGGCGTTGCTGACCGTGGCGCTCACCATTTTGCTGGGCCGCTTTTTCTGCGGCTGGGTATGTCCGTTCGGCGCCTGCCATCAATTCATCGGCTGGCTGGGGCGCCGGCGCAAAAAACACGCCGAGCGCGTGGCGATGAACCAGTACCGCGCCGGGCAGGCCGTAAAATACTATCTCCTCATCGCGCTGCTGGCGGCGGCCAGCGGCGGTTTGCTGGCGGAAATTCTGCGGTGGCCGCGCGAAGTGCCGGCGGCGGGCCTCATCGTGCTGGCGGCCAGCCTGGCGGCGACACTGTGGCTAGCCACGCGCAAGGTGGTGGATGGCTGGAAGAAAACCGCCGAATGGTTTGCGGCTCTCCTGTTGGTCGGCACCGCGTTGGGATTCCTCGTCCGCCCGGAGGTGCTCGCCGCCTCGTCGTTGCAGACGGGGTTGCTCGACCCGATTCCGCTCATGCACCGCTCGGTGAACCTGGTGATTTTGACCGCGTTCAACGGCCTGGCCACGGCCTCCCGACTTTACGTCGCCGCGTGGTCGTTGGCCGCCGTGCTGTTCGCCGCACTGCTCTTGAATTTGTGGATACCGCGGTTTTATTGCCGGTTCATCTGCCCGCTGGGCGCGTTGTTCGGCGTGCTGGCGCGGTGGGCGCCGTGGCGCGTCGGCAAGCGCCAGGGCGAATGCGCCGGCTGCGAGTTGTGCGAGAATAATTGCGAAGGGGCCTGCGATCCGTTCGGCAAAATCCATCCCCACGAATGCCTGTTGTGCATGAACTGCCTGCGCGCCTGCCGTCAGGCCCAAATGACCTATGGTCCGCACCGCTCGGCGGCGGGCGAAATACCCTCGCCCGGACTCACCCGGCGCGGCTTTCTCACCGCCGCGGTTTCGGGGTTGGCCGCCGTGCCCGCGGTCCGGCTCGCCGGGCGGCTGAATCAAAATTGGGACCCGTCCGTCGTCCGTCCGCCGGGCGCGCTGGCCGAGGAGGACTTTTTGCAGCGTTGCCTCAAATGCGGCCAGTGCATGAGAGCCTGCCCCACGAACGTGATTCAACCCGCCACAATCGAGGCCGGCCTGGAGGGGTTGTGGACGCCCATCCTGAATTTTCGCGTGGGCACCAGCGGTTGCCAGCTCAATTGCATCGCCTGCGGCAACGTCTGTCCCACTGCGGCCATCCGTCCGCTCTCCCT
>Ga0187876_1003511_pt1 | contig 10623 bp, 11 predicted proteins | sample June2016WEW_17_4_FD_133000 | JGI IMG/M metagenome (GOLD analysis project Ga0187876, IMG submission 133000) | Peatland microbial communities from SPRUCE experiment site at the Marcell Experimental Forest, Minnesota, USA - June2016WEW_17_40 | ecosystem: Environmental > Terrestrial > Soil >... | reverse complement strand
CCCTGCTGCAACATCTCCACGGCACGCAATCGCCGCCGCTCCAACTCCTCGGGAGAACCAAATGGCCGCATGTACACCTCCCGATACCAGTATAGGACATTAATTATGCAGGAATCAATAGCCGCTGCATTCCACGGTGCGATGCGGGTGATCGGGTTGTCGAAACCGCCACCACCTGGGGCTAGGCTTCGCCATCGCCTTCCGCGGTCTCGGCCGCCAAAGCGCGACAGCCTGAGTCTGCCCAGTCTGTCTGACCTTCGCCGGCTTATATCTTCTTGCCGATAATGGCGTAATCCAGGCCGCCAAAGAAAGCTTCGCGAAACGCATTCGGCAGCTCGGCCAATGACGGCATCGATTCCATCGCCGGCTCGAGGCGCCGCACCGCAAGATCGCCGATGCCAAACTCACTCAGATAGAAACTTAGTAACTTCTCGGGCACTGGGCGGGCATGGGTCGGGTCCAGGTAAAAGTAAGTCGCGAAAATAGCCAGACATTCGGGATTGGGCGTCTCAATCACGATCACGCCGTGGCGCTCCAGCCGGCTGGCGGCCAGGCGAATCATCTCCGGCAAGCGCTCGGGCGGAAGATGCTCCACCACCTGCGCACAAAAAATGCCATCGAGCTCGCCTTCGTCGAGGCCGCGCAGGTACTCGAACAGGTCCGCGGTTTCGGCTTCGAGACCCTTCTCGCGGCAGAGAGCGACCGATTCCGCGCTCGCATCGATGCCGCGCGCCGGCACGCCGGCCTCGCGCATCAGCTCCAGGAATTCGCCGCGCCCGCAGCCGATGTCGAGCACGTTGCCGCGGCCTTTGAAATCGGCTACGTAAATCTGCTGGCCCGCCCTGACGCGCTCTTCACTGCCTCGGTAGTACTCCGCAAACCGTGCGTAGTCGAAAGCCAGCGGAGCGGCGGGCTGAGTTGGCGCAGCCCCCGAGCCGATTTCAGGCGCCGCCAGCGATTGGAATGCCGCCCCGCTGCGCTGGCGGATGAGGCGCAATTCCACGTGGATCAGCTTGTCGAATTCCGCGCGCACTCGCTCCAGGTCGGCCCAGAGGCGCTTTTGGATCTCCAACCCGCGCTCGTCCAGGCGCACGGTGAAATCGTTGTGCTGGGTGCGTACCGCCTCGCGATAGTTGCTGTCCATCAAGGTAAGCCGGTACTGAAACGCTCCTTCAAGGTCGGCCACGCTGCGCTGAAACTGCATCTCGTTGGTCGTCAGCTTCTGCTCCCAGCCCGCGCGCCATTCGGCCCAATGGTGGCGGATATCGGACATTTCCTGGCTCTGTTCGCGCAACGGCTTTTCCAGGTCCTCGCGCCGCGCCCGCTCCGCCGCCAGGCGGTTGCCGAACTCTATCAGTGCCCGGTTGGATTGGTTGAGCGCCTCGATGGCAGCATCCACGCATGCCACTGCCTTGCGGTTGAATTCCACTTGCTCCCGCACGTGCCAGTCCAGCACCCGCGCCACCAAACGCTTCCAGGCCTGGACCAGGCCGTTGAGCGGACCGCCGGCGCGCGGGTTGACGGTGCCGATGGCCGCCACCTTCCCTAACGCGGCGTCGCGCGCGTGCACCAGCCCGGTGAGGTCGGGCAGCGCGATATCCGTGCTGCCGGCCGCCGTTTCCGGATTGCTCGCGCGCACGCGGTCGCGCACCTCGCGCAAAATGGCGATCAGCTCAGCGCTTTCCACGTTTTCGACTCCACACCGCCGTTACTACCGTGCCCAGGCCGCCGCGAGGCGCAAAATCGCCAATCACCGTCGCCGACCGCGGCTGCGCAAATCGCACCACGTCGCGCAGCACCCGGTTCACCACGTTCTCCTGGAAGATCCCTAGCTCGCGATATGCCAACAGGTACATCTTGTACGATTTCAGTTCCAGGCAGCGCCGCAGCGGCACATACCGCAACACGATCTTACCGAAATCGGGGAGGCCGGTCTTGGGACACACCGCAGTGAACTCCGGCATCACGATTTCGATTTCGTACGGCTCTCGGTACTGGTTCGGCCAGGTCTCAATCTCCGGCAGCGGCGCACGCGTGCCGGATTCGGCGTGCGCATTCGTGTATTGCCGTTTCATGCCAGAGCCTTCGAGAGCAGGCCGAGAAACAGGCCGACATCGGCTACTACCCCGACCGCCTGCCCTGTGCCGCGATCGCTCACCTTGGTGGCCACCGCCGGATTGATATCCACGCAGACGATTCTCACCCAGCTCGGCAGCATGTTGCCGGTGGCGATCGAATGCAGCATCGAGCCGAGACAAATCACCAGGCCCGCGCCCTTGAGCTCGGCCGCGTAAGCGTCCTGCGCCTTGTTCATGTCGGTGATGGTGTCGGGCAGCGGGCCATCGTCGCGCAGGCTGCCGGCCAGCACGAAAGGCACGCACTTCTTCACGCACTCGTACAGCACACCCGAGCGCAGCCGGCCGCTTTCCACCGCCTGCCGAACCGAGCCGGCGCGGTAGATGGCGTTGATGGCGCGCATGTGGTTGCGGTGCCCGTGCTCCTCCAGGCGCCCGTCGGAGAGGCGAACCCCCAGCGAAGTGCCGAACAGCGCCGCCTCCACGTCGTGCACCCCCAGCGCGTTGCCGCTCAGCAGCGCCTGCACCGAGCCCTGCCGGATCAGCGCCGACAATCCTTCCACGCCGCCCGTATGCACCACCACCGGCCCGGCCACCACCACCACCTTGAGCCCGCTCGAGAGCGTTTGCCGCACCAGCTCGGTGGTCTGGCGCACCGCGGTTTCCACCTGGCGCTCCGACGAAATTCCGTTGGCCATGAAGGCGAACGCCAGGCGGTCGCGCTCTTTCGATTCCGGCACCACGCGAATGCCGCGCAGCCCGGCCACAATGCGGTCGCCGCAGCGCAGGTCGCGCAGCCGCCGGCACCGGGCGTGGCCGTCCTCCACCACCACCATCGCGTCCATCCGCTGGTTCTCCACTTCGATCCATTGCTCGCCGTGGCGCACGTAGGTGCGATGGTTGGTGGTGGAATAAAAGTCCTCCGGCGCGCACCGGTCGCGCTCCACTTCGCGGAGTTGCGCATCCGTCGCGTCCACCGGCGCGCAGCCCAGCAGCAGCAGCGTCTCGAGCAGGCGGTCGAGACCGTTCTGGTCGGCGGTGGTCACCCGCAGCCGCAGATACGACGGTTCGCTGTTGGTACGGCCGATGCGGAACTCTTCCACCTCGAAACGGCCGTGTTGCTCCACGACCGTGTCGAAGATGTTCTCCATGACATGGGAGTCGATCAGGTGGCCTTCCGCTTCGACCACTTCCTGGAATGGCATAGAATCTCCATTGTACCTTCGGAGGAACCGAGAACTGCCTTAGGCCACTTGGCAAAGATGCTTGGATCTGAAACGGCGGCCACTCAATTCTACGGAAAGCCGCCCCATCCCAGGTAAGCTGGCGCGCTCAGAACAAGTCCGCGTGCGTGCCAGTGCGTACAAGGTACAGGTCGTCGCCATCGATCTTGTAGATCAGAAGCCAATCCGGCCCGATATGGCAATCCCTGTGATGCGCCCAGTTGCCCTTCAGAGAGTGGTGCTGATAGCGGGGCGGCAGGGGGATGCCGGCAGCCAATAGCAGGATCGCCTCGCGCAGCTTGCTCACGTCATTACCGCGTTTCACGGCGAGCTTCACGTCGCGCCGGAATTGGGCCACGCCAATTACCTTGCGCCCCGCGTGTCAGATCCCCAGGTCCTTCAACAGAGCCTCGGCGGAACGGTATCGCTTTCCTTCGCGCCGGTCGGCAGCCTCCATGGCTTTCACTGTCGTTGCGTTGGGAACCCTCACCTCGAACGGCAGCGCTTTCTCCGCGGCCACGCGGACGAGTAACATGCGGACGGCGTCGGAGACGGACAGTCCCATCGTGGCAAGCGTCCTGGTGGCTCTGTCCTTCACGCGCTGGTCGATCCGAATATGCACCATGGTGGTCGCCATAGTTTTTCCTCTTCTGAGATACATTGTATCGCATTGTGGATGGCAAGCTGAAAGTATGCGTTCTTCACCGCCGGCGAACGTAAGACGAGCCCGCGCCGGTGTCCGCCTGGTGATCAGTCTGCGGGAAGTTGCATCTTGTGCAGCAGCGCCTGGAATCGCCCTTCCGAACGCAGAGGATCGTACACCGCATCCACACCCAGATACACCAGAGCCGGTGCCCGCGCAGCGTATGCTTTCTCCAGCCAGTCCATCGCCCGTTCCCGATCATTCAGCCCGCAATAGATCATTCCCAGAATCTCTGGAGAAACGAATTCTCGCTGCGAGCGGGAGAGAAGTTGTTCCAGGACTGCGCGTGCTTTGTCGTGTTGACCGGCAACGGCATATGCATGGCCGAGATTCCCCAACGCTTCGAAGCTGCCGGGCTCGGCATCCACGGCTTTTTGGAACGCTGCGATCGCGTCGGGCAGCATCTCCTTCCCCTCGTATGCTCTGCCAAGAAAGGCGAGAAGGCCGATGAGGTTCGGGGCTTCCTGGAGAAGTTGCCGGCCCTGGCCGATGACATCGTCGTACCTGCGCGACAAAAGAAGGTGCCATACCATGTGCGCCCGGCGCAACGGGTTAAGAGGGTCGATTTCCAAGGCGGTCTTACTGTGGGCGAGAGACGCATCAAACTGCCGCATGGCGATGGAATAATGCGACAGCCAGTCGTGGGCGCTGGCGTCATTGGGATTGAGTTCGACAGCCCGATCGAGCTCGCGCTTTGCGCCCGCCCAGTCCCAGCCGTGAACGAAGTAGGTGTATCCGAGCGAAGCGTGAGCTTCCTCGAGATCCGGATCGATCTCCAGGGCGCGCACCGCGGCGGCGGTGGCCTTGGAGAAAAGCTCTTCCTGGTTGGGAGCCCCCTGTTCGGCGGCCTGTGTGTTGTAGCAGTCGGCCAAACCGGCCCAGGCAACCGCCGCATTGGGGTCACTCCGGATGGCCCGTTCGAAATAACCGATGGCGGTGAGGGTGTCGGGCATGGTTCTTCGATTCCAGAAGAAGCGCCCCTGCAGATAGTCGTCAAAAGCGGCGGGATTGATCGCCGGCCGGCGTGAAAGCGTCACCGGTGAAACATGGGCCCGAATCTCCCGGGCAATTGCAGCCGCAATATCCCGCTGCACGCTGAGGATATCCCCCACATCCCGTTCGAAACTCCCCGCCCAAAGATGACGGTCCTCCCGCGCCATTAGCAACTGAGCAGTAATCCGCACTCTTTGGTTCGCACGTACCACGGAACCTTCCACCACCGCATCCACGCCGAGAGCGGCGGCGATGGCCGGAAGCGCCTGCCGCTTACCTTTGTAGGGCATCACGGAGGTCCGCGAAATCACGCGGACGCCTTCCAATGTGGCGAGGTCGGTGATGAGCTCATCCGTGATTCCATCCGTGAAGTACTCCTGGGTTGGGTCGTTCGAGAGGTTCTCAAACGGTAAGACGGCGATCGAACGCACTTGCCGGCCTGGCGCTGTCGCAGCAAAGCGATCTCGCCAGTGTCCAGGGTTCCAGACAAGGGCCGCTGCAAGAGCCATGGCGGCCGCAGCCGCGAGCAGGGTGCGCTTGTCGGCCAAGACCCGCGCGCGGGACGCTGGGCCGGCCGAAGCCTCTTCAGTGACGCCTTGCGTGCGGCCGTTCCTTGGGGGCGTGGCGTCAGCCGGAGCGAACTCCTGAACCGGAGTGATGAAGCGGTAGCCGCGCCGGGGCAGCGTTTCCACGAAGCGGGGGTTCTCGGCGGAGTCGCCCAGTGCATCGCGGATACGATTGACGGCGCGGTTGAGGCCGCGGTCGAAATCCACTACCGTGTCGTCCGGCCAGATCCGCTGCTTCAGCTCTTCCCGGGTTAAAATCTCACCGGGTCGTTCCAGCAAGGCGAGAAGGAGTTCGAATGGCTGCTCCTGCAGCTTGACCTTGCGGCCCTGTTTGAAAAGTTCGCGAGAGCCGGCGTCGACCTCGAAAGTGGCGAAGCGGAGTCGTTGAGGTCTGTGGCCGGCGACACTCATAACCGGAGTCCACTATAACACCCGCTGCCGATGGCGGACTTTCATTCGAGCGCTCCGGACCCAGAGACATAGCCCCCTAAGTAAATGATCCCGCGTGGATTAGCTGGGGACAAACATTCAAGCAACGTGGAACCTGCGGGCCATCGACATAAGCTCGGCGGTCGCGTAAGCTCCCTTTAGATCACGGCCGGCGTTGCTGGCGAGGGGGCCGAATCGTGATACCGGGGCGCTGCCGCCAGCGATTAGCAAGGCTCGCCAACAACGTTCACCATGGAGGAGAAGACAAATGAAGACAGGACTTACGGTATTACTGCTCACCGCAACTGCCCTTTGGGGGCAAGACAACATCTTTCAGACCAGTTGCACCAACGCCACGCTGGAAGGTAATTATGGGTTTACGGTCACCGGCACGAGGCCTCCGGGCCCAGGCGCCAGCACGGTTGAGACGGTCGTGGGAGTTGCCATGACTAACTTCGATGGCAACGGCAATCTGACCCAGACGGACAACATCCATGGATCGATTTCCGGTTATGCGACTCCGGATCGCAACGGTACGGGAACGTACAGCATCAATTCCGACTGCACTGGCACCATGGAACTCAGCAGTCCCGGCTCGCCCACCTTGACCCTGCGCATCGTGGTGGTGGACAACGGCAACGAGGTGCGGACAGCGGTCGTGAACCCGCTCCCCGTCATGGTAACCAGCAACGGCAGGCGCACCACGCCGCGTTCCATCGGCGAGATCATCGTCGTCCCGGACAGCCAGAAGAACGCGCCGACTCAGTAGGGCGTTGCTGGCGGTCGGCTCGTCGCCGAAGCGACAGGCTGGCGGTTTACTTCACCGCCAGCCACGCCAAAAACAACCCGTCCGGCGGCACGTCTTCCCAATACGATATTTCGCGGCTCTCTACCCGCCGGCAGTGCCGTTGCAACAGCCGCGTCAGCTCCCGGCGGCCGAACCACCGCTCCCACGCGGGCGTTTCCAGGCGTCCCCAAGCGCGCGCGTTCTTATCGATCACGGCGATCCGCCCGCCGGATTTCACCACGCGGCAGATCTCGCTGACCGCCTTAGCGATCTCGACCGCGTGCTCCAGGCTTTCCGTGGCATAAGCGGCATCGAATGCGCCGTCGGCAAACGGCAGCTCTGTCATGGAGCCGGCGCACACGCGAACGCCCGCCGGGGCATAGCGCAGCATCTCCAGCGAAAGGTCTAGCCCCCAGATTTCCGCCGACGGCTCTTCGTCGTACAAAATGCGGGCGAACCGGCCCTTGCCGCAGCCCACGTCCAGCACCCTCCGCCCTGCCAGCGCGCCCAGGTGCTGGCGGATCAGCTTCACGTGATAAATCCGCGGATCGATGCTGGCGGGAAAGTGCTCCTCATCGCCGGCGGCCAGATCGAATGAGGCGCGGATGCGAGCGCGCAGCTCGCTGGTAAGCCGCGCGCTTCGCCGCGAAAACAGACGTCTCCAGTCCAAGCCTCAGGCCTTCGTGAGGAAAATGGGCAGGCCGAGCTTGTGATCGTAAATCGGCCGGTAGCGCTCGGTGTTGTACATGGTGGCAACATCCACCCGCCGCGGACCCAGCTTTGGATCGGGAATCGGCACCATCGTGTAGCAGCCGCTGCTGATAGCGGTCATCAGGCCGCTCTTGCCTTCCTCAATCGCGTCCATCGCCATTCCGGCGAACGTGTTCGCCACCATCCGGTCGACAAAGTCCGGACTTCCCGACCGCAGGTCGTACGTCAGGTCGCTGACGATCGTTTCCTCTCCTGTGGCGGACTTGATTTCGGTCGACAGGTCTTCCGCCACGCTCATCTTCTTGCGGTGCCCGAAGGCGTCGGCCTCTCCGTACTCCTTCACCATGTAACCTTCCCACTCCGCGCCTTCGGAGAGAATCACCAACGCATAGTTGCTGGGGTTGTGCTTCTTGTCGTGTACCAGCACCTCGATCAGCTTCTGCAAATTCACCTTCCATTCCGGGATGCAGCAGCGCACCGAGGTCACATAAGCGGTATAGAGCGCCGTGTAGCCTGCGTCGCGGCCGAAGACGCGGAAGATGCCGATTCGCTCGTGCGAACCCACCGTGGTCCGCTGCCGCTCAATCGCATCCATGGCGCGTGTGATCGCGGTCGAAAAGCCGATGCAGTACTCCGTTGCCTGCACATCGTTGTCCATCGTCTTCGGTACCGCCACCACCTTGACGCCGCGGCGGCCCAGTTCGGAGGCATAGCTCAGCGTATCGTCTCCGCCAATCGCCACCAGGTAGTCCAGCCCCAGCGCCTCCAGGTTCTCCAGCACCGCCGGCGTGACGTCGTACACGGTGGACGTGACGCCCTTCTTGGTGGCTTGCCGGGAGGGAAAGTTGCGGCCTTCGAGCGTTGGCGGCAGCTTCGACACCTTCGACGGGTTGGTGCGCGAGCTGTGCAGGTATGTGCCTCCCGTGCGGTCGATGGTCCGGGTGTTCTCGCGGTTCAACGGCTGAATGTAACGGCTTCGGCTGGCCGGGTCCTGCAGGTCGACGTGCGTCAGCCCCTCCCAGCCGCGCCGGATACCGATCACCTCCAGTCCGGCTTCACCGGACCGGTAAACAACCGATTTGATGACCGAGTTCAATCCGGGGACGTCGCCGCCGCCTGTAAGGATACCGATACGCTTCGCGGGCATGAATGCTCCTTAAAAGAGGAATTGGCTTCAGTTTGGAAAACCTCATTATAGAAGATGGCGCGCGCCGGGTACGAGCCGCGGCGCCGTGCCGCCGCGCCGCCCGCTATACTTGGTTCTGCGATGCGCATGAACCGCTTAGCCCGGCGATTTCTGCTGACCATCCTCGCCATCGCCTCCACTTTGGCCATCGGTACCATCGGCTTCACTGTCATCGATCACTACCCGCCCTTCGACGCCTTTTACATGACGCTGATCACCATGACCACGGTGGGCTACGGCGAGATCCATCCCCTTTCCCAGGCGGGCCGCATTTTCAATTCGTTCCTCATCATCTTCGGCGTCACGACGATCCTCATCGCCATTGGCGCCATGACGCAGACGATCATCGAAATCGAATTGGGCGATCGTCTCCACCAACGGCGGAACAAACGCATGATTGACAAGCTCAAGAACCATTTCATCGTATGCGGATTCGGCCGCGTCGGGCGCGGCGCGGCCGCCGAACTGCTCCACGCCGGAGTGCCTTTCGTGGTGGTGGACCAGGACCCGGAGCGCACCGAGCGCGCCATGCTGGAAGGAATGCTGGCCGTGTCGGCCGATGCCACCCGCGACGATACGCTGCGCCAGGCCGGCATCGAGCACGCCCGCGGCCTGGTCGCTGCGCTCGCCACCGACGCCGATAACCTGTTCGTGCTGCTCTCGGCCAAGGGCTTGAATCCGGGCCTTTACGTCGCTGTGCGCGCGGCCGAGGAAGGCGCCGAACAGAAAATGCGTCGCGCCGGCGCCAACTCCGTCTTCGCTCCCTACGCGCTCACCGGGCACCGCCTGGCGCAGGCCCTGCTGCGGCCCCACGTGGTGCAGTTCCTGGATTTCACCACGCAGGATATCGGCCAGGACATCACCATTGAACAGGTCTCCGTGGCCACCGACAGCGAAATGGTCTCCAAGACCATTCGTGAAATGCAGCTAGGCCGCGATCTGGGCGTCATTGTGATGGCCATCCGCGGGCGTGACGGCCAGATGCTGTTTAATCCACCCGCCGATACCGCCATTCACGGCGGAGACTTCCTGATTGTGATGGGCCGCCAGGAGAGTCTGCGTGCTCTCGAAACGCTGCTCGCCGGGCGCGCCGCACCGCACGCGGGTTAGGCAGCGCTGCCACTGCCTGCCCGAACCAACACCAGGAGATACAATTCTAGTCATGGCAAAGCCTCCGCGCCCTCTCGATTCGGCCGTTCCCGCGGGCATCAAGCCGCAACGGCCGGAGAGCGAGCCGCCCAAACCGCAGAGTGCCTGGAGGCGGCTCCTTGATCGGTTGCTCAACGGACCGGCGCACACGGATCCGCTTTACCTGACCAATCGCACTGTCTGGCAGAGAACGCGCGTCGCCGTGGTGGTCGTGACGCCGATCGTGCTGCTCGCGGCCGTGCTGGCTCTCGCCTGGAGCGGCGTCTTCAAAGCAAAGGACGCGCCCAAACCAAAAGAGCTTACGGTCGAGGAAAAAGCCGCCCGCATTCTTCCCAACTTCGATTCGAAAATCCAGCTTCCCACCAATCACGACCTCGATGTGCAGGATGTTCGCGTGGATCATGGCCCGCCGCGGCAGGTAGTGGGCCGGGTCAGGAACAACACCGACCATGTGATCGCCTCCGCCGACATCGAGTTTGACCTGACCGACGACCGCTGGTCCCACTTGGGCGCCGTCAGCACGCGGGTCGAGAACATCCCTCCGCAACATGCAGTGCCGTTCAAGTTCGCCGTCGCGCAGGACACCGCCGAACACGTCCTGGTCCGCGACTATCAGGTCCATTAGAAGGCGCCCATGGCGCAGGCCCCCGGCCCGCGTGAGAAGCGCTGGTAGCGCCAGCGGTCTTGCCTGTACGTGATCAAGACATCTGCGACAAACGTTATCAGGACATCTGCGACATCGGTTTGGGCTTCCCAACGATTGGCTCGTTCGTTAAGATGAAGCCGAGCCGGGCGGAGGAT
>Ga0187876_1003499_pt1 | contig 10638 bp, 9 predicted proteins | sample June2016WEW_17_4_FD_133000 | JGI IMG/M metagenome (GOLD analysis project Ga0187876, IMG submission 133000) | Peatland microbial communities from SPRUCE experiment site at the Marcell Experimental Forest, Minnesota, USA - June2016WEW_17_40 | ecosystem: Environmental > Terrestrial > Soil > Wetlands... | reverse complement strand
GACATACCGCACCACCCTCGCGCGAGGGTGGTGTCCGAAGGGCTTGAGCTGGGTGCCGGGATGACTGGCCCGCCCAGTTCTTAGGGGAGGGGAAGGCCGCAATGCCTTCCCTTTACCCGACGAGAGAAACAGCTCAACGTCCAAGAAGCTCCTCTAGTGGTTTGTATGCAAGCGCCGGCGGCCTTCACGGTGCTACCAGAGTAAGGCACGTTGTAATACTAGGGCGCCCTGCGAATGCCGACTGGGCGGTGAAGGCGCAGGCGCAAGGCGAGCGCTGTCAAAACAACGTTATGCGCAAGAATGGCGATATAGGTGCCGACGCCATGAAGTGGTGCTCACTGGCCGCCGCGCTTCGAAGGCCGGCTAGGCAATAGGGTGCAAACTTAATGGTGGGTGACGACCAGCGACGTCTGGTAGATGGCATTCTCCAGGCGAACGAGTGGTTCATGGGTCTACTAACAGCGGTGCGCACGTGCGATCCGCCCGACTGGTACATCGGCACCGGTGCGATCCGTACCATCGTCTGGGATTACCTTCACGGCGCCCATGTTGACGTGGGGTTCTTCGATCCGCACGACCTCCGCCCGGCACGCGACGCGGCCATGGAAGCCGAACTGCATGCTCTGCGTCCCGACGTACCTTGGGAAGCGAAGAATCAGGCTGCCGTCCATCTCTGGTACGAGCGCGTGTTCGGCTACCCGGTGGCGCCGCTGACATCGTGCGTGGATGCCATCGGCACGTTTCCTGAGACTGTTACCAGCATCGGCGTACGCCTGCTCGACAACCAGTGCCTGGAGCTAGCGGCACCCAACGGCCTGAACGACCTGCTCAACATGGTCTTGCGGCGCAACCCGCGGCGCGTGACACTGGAGCCCTTCCTCCAGAGGCTCGCAGAGAAGCGGGTCCAGGAGAGGTGGCCCCTGGTGCGTGTGGTCGACGGCTAGCATTGTCAAGACTGCCTGGCGTGAAAGCCGCGTTCTGCCTGCGGATGCGTGGCAGGCGGTACCTTCCTATGCATCGGTTCGTTTACGTTAGGACTATATTCCGATACCATACCGTGCGAGGAGCTGATCTCTAGGAAGTGATCCACTCACGGTGCTACGAAGCCGTCGGAAACCGATAGCTCGCACACCACCTGTTGGGACGTGACTACGGAGGTAGTCGACGATGAGCCAAATGCAACGGCGGAATCCAGAGCGCGGATGGAACTGGTTGCTCAAAGTACCCTCAGTGGAAAGGCGTGGGCCGGTCGCCGCGGCGCACGCGGCCCGACCGTTATGGTGGGTGCGATGGCAACCTCTGCTGGTGCTCGCGCTCCTGATCTGTGCGTTCACCGGCGTGACGGGGCCGGCGCAAGGCCGGGCAACTAACGCAGCCCCGCCAATACCGCAGTGCTACTACACCGGCTCCGGGTATGGAGACTGCGAGGGGTACATTATCCCGGGCGGCGGTACGGTCGTGCCCATGATCTATCCGGACAAGAACGGAATCTTCAAGTTGACGGGGCCGGCGCCGCTGCAGTGGACGCATTGGGTCGCCTGCGGCGATGCCGGCTGCGTCTTCAACCATCTCGACTGGAACTATGCGCAGGGCATAGCGGTGTCGGGCTGCGCCACCAACACATCCACCTGCAAGGTGAGAATCACGACACACCAATATGCCTGGACACCCGTGTACGTGCGGCAGAACGCGTACCCGCCACTCATCTTCCTGCTGTGGAACTCCGGCAAAACCGGGGGAACAATCAGCGGGTATGTGCGTGAAAAGAACATGCAGGGCGCACAGCAGGGTGTCCCGGGCGTGAGCATCGGTGCCTCAGGCTCGCGAGGCAGCGGCGGTGCCGTGACCGACTGGTCGGGCTACTACACAATGAACGTGCCGGTCGGCAGCTACAAGGTTGTCCCGTCCGGTGGTCCCAGCGGCCCGGCGCCAAAGTACCAACCGACGAGCTCCAGAGTCTCAGTGCCCTCGGGGGGCGCGGCGCACGCCAGCTTTAGCATGGCCACGAGGCACGCGTCGGTCAGCGTCGGTTTTGCGGACAGCATTAGCCAGGGGGGTGGCCTCACCATCGGCAAGACGGTGGATGTCCCGGTCACGATTACGGCCGGCAAGGTCAACTTGAGTTCGGTGAGCCTCGGGAACGGCCTGATCGTCTCGAACAACAACTTGCAGATAGTCGCGCAGGCACCGGGGACCTCGGGGTTCCCCCTTGCCGCGGGAACGTCGCGGACGTTCGTGTTCCAGGTCCAGGGCGTTTCCAGCGGCAGTGTGCAAGTGTCGGTACAGGCGACCGCGACGAGTGACGTGGGCCAGGTAGCCGCCTCGGGAAAACTGACCTTGCAGGTTGGGCGCACGCTCACCATTGACTGGAAGATGCGTGCACGCGTTCCCGATTCCATAGTCACCGATGCGAACGGCTTGCCACCGGTCGAGTATGTGTACCCGACGTTGTGGTACGTGACGCTGTACCCGACGTATGACGGCAAACACGACAACTCCTGCACGTCGGGCTATACCTGGAAGTGGACGATCACGCCGATTACCACGCAGGGGAAGCCGGTTGTCACGCAACCAAAGGACGGCTGCGCGCCAAACTTCCAGACGACGTTGCTCGGCACGTATCAAGTGACCGCCACCCAGTACAAGAAGACCGCCAAGGGGCTCGTCAAGACCGGGTCCCAGGCCAGTACGCCGAACGTCGTGCTCGATGACCTGCTTATCGTCGGTCTCGGTGACTCGAATGCCTCGGGCGAGGGAAACCCGCCATTCTATTTCGCGCAGTGCAACCGGAGTGAGGCATCCTATCAATTCCAGGCGGCGGCAATGCTGGAGGAACAGTTGGCTGGGCATACGAGCATCACGTTCGTTGCTGCCGGCTGCTCCGGCGCCAAGATTCAGAACCTCGACTCCGTGGCGTACGCCGGTATCAGACCGGGTACCTTGCTTGACCCGCAGATCACAGCCGTGCAGCAGCTGATCGCGCGCAATCCCAAGGATCAGTCGCGTCGCACCGTTGCTGCCGCCTTCGTTTCGATCGGCGTCAACAATATCGCCTTCGGACCGACCATCAAGTACTGCGTTCAGTGGCTCACATCCAGCGTGCCGTGCGAAGATGCTCCGGTCGTGCCCACGTACGGCCGCGACGGCAGCATCTCCGGGTTCAAATCCGCCCCTTCCTCCGAATCGAGCGCTTTGACGCTGGGGCAATGGGTGGCAGCCCAGACTGCTCGCCTGCCCGGTAGGTATCAGGCGGTGCAGCCGGCGCTGGCCAAATTGGTCGCCCCGAGCAGCACGTTCATCACCGAGTATCCGACCTTTACCTCTGCCGACGCCGCGGGCAAGATCTGCGGCCAGACCGCAGCCTCTACCGCGCGCGGATTGGCACTGCTTCCATCGACGTGGCAGTGGATGCAGGGTGCGACCGTGGCGCTCAATGCCCAGGTCGACGCCACTGGTAGCCTTGGTTGGCATGTCGTGCCGGTGAACCCCGCCAGCTTCCAGGGCCACGGCTACTGCTCTGCGGACCCGTGGTTCGTGAGTATCAGCAGCGCCGCGTCGAACTTCAATCTGGATGGTCCCTTCCATCCTAATGCACAGGGTCACCTTGTGACGGCGAAGGCCCTCTTCTCTGCCGTGTGTCCGACCATCGCTACGACAGCGGCGTGCCAAGCGCCAATTCCGCCGGATAGCAACACGCCATAGCCGCCTAGCAGGAGTACCCGCAGACAGCGCCCTGTATGCCTTTTGACTGCGATCTCGGGAAGACCAGGCATGGATTGACCCAATAGAGCTGGATCACGATTGCCCATGTGAAAAGTATGCAGCAGGTCAAGCATCGTTGCAGCATCTCTTTCCTGGCCGCCCAGCACAACCCTGAGATGCCCAAGCGGTATGAGAGGTCAATGCCAATCACTTCGAGCGTAAGAAAGGGCAGCGCCTCACAACGTGAGGCGCTGCCCTTTGTACTCCGCGTACCTAGCGTCCCCTTCTAGAGGAACGCCGGGCCTGTTAGCGGTTGACTCGTTGAACGTTCACCGCGCGATTGCCGCGGCCCCGCGTATCCGGCTCCGAATCGTACTGCACAACGTCGTCGCGCCGCAGTTCATCGAAGGTAACGCCGACCAGCGCCGACGTGTGAAAGAACAGATCTTCTCCGCCCTGCTCCTGGCTGATGAAGCCAAAACCACGGTCGGTAATGCGTGCAATTGTACCTTGTGACAATGTGTACCCTATTTCTGCCATGCGAGGGGGACTGGAGAGGATTGGTCAAGTGCCAATACGATCAAGAGACTCCTGTGATGACTCTTCATTCTAACACATATTGCTGCATGCCGTTCATTCCATTGCGCTGAGTGGGTTAGCTGCCACTATTCGCGTTGACGTGAGCAGGGGCCACGCTTGAGTACGTGGTGCAAGCCAGGGCCGTTGTGGCAAGCATGTCGCCCCTGCCTGCAAGCGCGAGAAGCCCGCTTGCGCCAGCCCACGGCGACACCCGTCTCTGGCGTCACGCCAAGGTCTCTTACGCTGTTCAGCGCAACGCAGAAGCCTGGCGGGCACCTGCGAGCGCCCGCAGCCTTGCATTATTAGTACAAAAATACTAATATGAATGAACAAGGAGTACAGGTATATGGATGACGGCGACGACCTGGGGCTTGGCGGTAACGACTTGAGCGAGCCGCGAGAGGTGCTGGCACCCCTTGCCGATCCCGAGCAGGACCTCCCCGACCTGCCACTGCTGCTGCCGGAGCACCTGCTCGATCTGCCTTTGACGCTCTCGCTCCACCCCCGGCCGTACCAGCGCGAGGCCGTGCAGCGGTGGCTGGAGGCCGAGGGCCGGGGCGTGGTGGTCTTGCCCACGGGTGCGGGTAAGACTGTAGTGGCCATGATGGCGCTGGAAGCGCTAGGCGCGCGGACCCTGGTCGTGGTGCCCACGATCGAGTTGCTGGAGCAGTGGCGTGTAGCGCTGGTCGAGCGGCTGGGTTTGCCCGCCGCCTCCGTGGGGGTGGTCGGCGGGGGTCGTCACGAGCAGCGGCCGGTCACCGTCATCACCTACCACTCGGCCCAGGCTCCCGGGCGTGGGCTGGGCGGCTTCGGCTTGGTGGTATTCGATGAGGTGCACCACCTGCCCGCTGCCAGCTTCCGGCGCATTCCCCGCCTGGTGGGAGCACCCTATCTACTTGGCTTGAGCGCGACAACCGAGCGACTCGACGGCAAGGATCACGATCTGCATGCGCTGGTTGGTCCGGAAGTCTATCGCAAACTGCCCGTGCAGCTGGCACGCGATGGGCATATCGCCCAGTACCAGGAGAAGCGGCTCTTCGTCGATCTGTCGCCCCAAGAACGTGTGCAGTACGAGAGTTCCGCCGCAGAGTATCGCTGGTACATGGCCAGACGACGCGGGCATGCCGCGCCGGGCCCTGCGGCGTTTCAGGATCTGATCCGACGTGCGGCGGTCGATCCCGCCGCACGCGCCGCCCTGCAGGCACACCACGAGGCCCGGCTGCTTGCACTCAACGCCAGTGCCAAGATCGGCCTGGTGGCCGATCTGCTGGCGCACCATCGGCTCGATAAGGTGATCGTGTTCAGCGAGTTCAATGCTATCGTGGATCGCCTGAGCCGCCACTTGCTGCTGCCGTCCATTACCTACAAGACGCCCGCGCGCGAGCGACGCCAGGTGCTGGAACGTTTCCGCGCCGGCAAGTACAGCAAGCTGGTTACCGGGCGCGTGCTCAACGAAGGGGTGGATGTTCCTGATGCCAACGTGGCGATTGTCGTGAGCGGCAGTGCGGCTACTCGCGAGTACATCCAGCGACTCGGACGGGTCCTGCGACCGAAGTCCACTCAGGCGATCCTCTATGAATTGATCACGAGACACACCAGTGAGGAGCGATCCGCGGCGCGCCGCCGCTCTCGCGAGAAAGATGCTGCCTGATGGGGAGCCGGGACCGATGCCGTTTCGAGTAGCAGATGTGCAGAAGACCGTTCGTTCGCGCGGCGATGGTGAGCGCTACGTCCATCCCAAGCTGCTAGACGCGGTGGCCATGGAAGGCCCGGTGACCCTGACGCTTGCCTACTTCCAGGCGCGGCTCGGCCGTAGGCGCCGCGATTTCGAGCCCGAGCTGCTGGTACGCTTTCTGGGCGAGCCCAAGGTTGCGCGCGGCCTGGTCGCCTGCCTCAGCACGACCTACCGCTGGCGTGCCGAGAGCTTCGCCGACGTGCTCGACGCGCGTGACCTGGTGCGCCTTGGACGGCGGGGCATTCTGAGCCCAGGTGACCTGCGACTGCACCTCTTCGACGTGCTGAACCAGCAGGAGGACGGTTTCCTGTCCGGCGAGCGAGGCGCGGCACTACAAGTATTGGCCCATCGCCTTGGCCTCTCCGCGCCTACGCTGGATCGGCTTTTCAGCCTGGATGCGGAGGAGAATGCCGTCCTCGTGCGGATCGGCGACGTGCCCGATCCCGCCCAGGTGGTGGCGCGCTACAACTTCGAAGCGGTCCATGCCCTCATTCGGAATTGCGCCTACATTGAGTTCCCCTTGGTCACCGGCGATTGCTCGCGCGCGCTTTCCGACGCCGGCAGGGCGTATGGCGTGGCAGTGACCGAACAGGATGGTGTCATACGCGTGCACAGCAGGGCCGATGCCTTTGGCAGCTTCGCCCGCTGGGGTCAGCGGGTTGCCCACGCACTCTACGCGGCCGCATCCATCGCGCCTTCCCTGCTGCGGAGTGGCCGGGCACGCGTACCGGTGGGGGGCAGGCAAGCTTGGTACCTGTTCGACCGCCGCACGCGTTCCTCGCTCACGGGCATTACCGGCATCGTGCACGCTGCCAGGCATGTGCCCGAGCTTGGCGACCGCTGGCAGCGCCAACGGCCTGTTGGCGGGACCGGTGGCTGGCAGCTGATCGGCATGGCAGAGCCACTGGTGTCGACGGCCGGACTCGCGGTGCCACAGTATGCCATACGGCGCGACGAGTGCCGCGGACTGCTGTGGCCGGTCCTCACCGGCGCGGAGTGCGATGCGGTGCAGGCGCTGCACGCGGCAGAGGTGCCGGTGCTGGCAATCCGCCTGCCCGGCTGCGAAGCAGCGCTGCCGGCGGAAATAGCGTCGGTGGACTGGGAGGCTGGGGTAGCCGAGATCGTGGCGGCGCTCAACAGCCGCTGGGGCGGCGGGCGCATCAATGCCGCGGCTCAAGCGCTGGAGGGCCTTCTTGCCGAGCTTGAGACGCGCGGCTTCATTCCGGAAACGCAAGTGGGCGAAGTGCTGGGCTGCAGCTCGCTGGACGAGCTGCCGAACAAGCTACGGACGCTTGACTCGGCCCGCGCCACGTTCATGCCGGGCATTGGGCTCTGCAGTTTGGGCTTCGCGGAAGCTATGCGTCGGGGTTTGCGGCGCAGGAAGCGCGCCAAGCCAGCTGCCTGATCGTGGCTACTGTGTAGTCGCCGATAGCCCTTAAGCACCTGCCCACCCGCCGCGTGTCACGACAGCAGGCAAGGACCCATCCCTGACGGCTCATGCAGGGGCAGTCGCGGGGAACTCATGACGATGCGAGAATACTACTATGAGAACGAAACAGTATCGAGCGGCGCAGCCGCTCGTCCGCCGGCTGCGGTCGCCGCGTTGGGCTGGCCCCTGTGCCTGCTGCTATGAACAGCGCTTTGACCGCCTGCGGCTCTCTTGGGTTCAGGTAGGGGACGGACCGCCGCTGGTGCTCTTCCATGGTTACGGCGGCAACTCTCGCTGGTGGGCGCGCAACCTGGCGCCGCTTGCGAGCCGATACACGGTGTATGCGCTCGATCTGCCGGATTTCGGCGCAAGCCGCATGGCGGGGCGCTATACCTTCCGGCGCACTATCGACGGCATTGCGACCTGGATAGAGGCACAGCACCTCGGACCGGCGGCTATCGTAGGTCACTCGATGGGTGGCCACCTGGCCCTCTTGCTTGCCGCGCGGCACCCGGTGCACGTGCGCGCTCTAGTGCTCATCGCACCGTCGGGCCTGCCGCTCGAGCGCACCTTGCTTGGGCTTGCACGCGACGCCTTCCTGTCGCGCGCCGCTGGCGATATGCGGTTCACGCCCATCGTCGTGGGCGGCGTGTTGCGCGCCGATCCCCGCGCCCTATGGCAAGCCGTGCGTGAGATTCAGCGCATAGACGTCCGTCCGCACCTCGCGGATTTGGCTGTGCCCACGCTGATCCTCTGGGGTGACCAAGATCGGCTGCTGCCCGTAGCCAATGCCCGCGTGCTGTCCGCCGCGATACCCGGTGCCCAGGTGCGGATCGTGCAGGGTGGAACCCACAACATCTTCTTCGATCAGGCGGATTTGATGAATGAGGCAATAGTTGGCTTCTTGGGGACACCTGCATCTGATGCTGGATCGCAGGCTGGCCAATGAAGCCGGCGAAGGTTCTGGGAATCCGGTGGTTGTTTCCCCAGGCAGGCCGCCGCGCGCCTCGGTCAGGTGCACGCGACCGGCTGGCCGGCACACGCGGCTGGCGCCAGAATTCTCCCCGGCGGCGCTGGCTGCTGGTGGCATGCGCGGCTTCCCTGCTTTACCTCTTGACGCTGGTCCAGGGCCTCGTAGTGTATCAGCACCTGTCGGCACGTGCTCAGTTTCTGCAGACTACGGGCACGGTTGCTCCTGGCCCAAACATCGAGCCATTTCTGCGTACCTGGGTGCTGCAGCACTACACACTACAGAGGCGCTTGAGACGCTTCCCTTCAAATACTCCGGTCGAGACTGCGGCCTGGTCGCCGGATGGGCGGTTTGTGGCTACTGGATCGGCAGACGGTACCATCGCGCTGTGGCAGGCCGACTCCGGCGCATTACGCTGGATCATCGCGCCGGTGCTCCGTCGGGTCTCGACACTGTCCTGGTCCGCGGATGGTACGACCTTGGTGACCGGGACGGTTGGGGGAATGGTGGAGATGATAGACGCGAAGACAGCACAGGTACGACGTCTACTCAACGTCCCGCGCTACGATGTGCCGGCCGTCGCCTATGCCCCGAACGGCTGCTGCCTGGCAATTGCTCTTGGCGGAAACGAAGTCAACGTGTGGACCGCCGCATCCTTATCCAGCTCGCGTGGTCTGCCGGCCCCCATTGCCCGCCTCGTAATAGCTTCGGTCACGACTGCGCTCGGTTGGTCGCCTGACAGCAACTTGCTGGCCATTGGCACCGTCATCGGCAACGTCGTGGTATGGCCTGCTTCGGGCGGGGCGTCCCGCGTGCTGATGATAGGCGGCAAGCACGGCCAACTGTGGTCGCTGCAATGGTCTCCGCTGCCGGGCCGGCTGGCGGTGGGCTGGGCAGATGGCACAGTCAGTATCCTGGTGGGCCGAAATCTCGTACTGGCGCAAACGCTGCACGCACCCGCGGCTATCAATACGCTGGCGTGGTCGGGAGATGGGGCGTTGCTAGCCATCTCGGCCACCGGGAAACCTGTGACCATTTGGGAAGCCAACACCGGTGTGGCTGTCCAGAGCATTGCAGCGTATTGGGATACGAATCAGCTTGCCTGGTCGCCCGATGGCCGCACCCTTGCCAGCGTGGACGATGGTGATGGCTTGACTTTGCTCATGATGCACCCGCCCGCTTCCTTACTAGGCGGGCTCGCCTGCGATCTGCAGGGCGCTCTGTGCACGAGCACGCGGGGACATGGTGGGACGGTGCCTAGCTACATGGGGCGCTAGGCGCGCGGGCTCACCTGGTACGCGCACACGTGGCCGGTCACGACTTGGTGGGCCACACGTTCGACCTCGGCATCCGGCAACGCTGCCTGCAAGAAGGCCAGCTCCGTATTGCAGGCGTGGCGGAACTGGGTGGCCACGCTGAGTACGGCACAGTTGTGCTCGGTGATCAGAAACGTGCCGTTCTCGAGCTCCCCGAACTCTGCCAGGTAGCCCTCATCGTCGAGGAAGCCGGCAATGGCTCTGACCTGATCGGACAGCGACTTTCCGGCCAACCGCTGCTGTGCTTGCGCGAGGCGGCGCTGGCCACGTCGATCGAAGATCCGGGTCAACATGTTGGGATCCTCGCCCTCGAGGTAGTGCAGCAGCTCGTTAGTCAGCCCCGCATAGTTCCGTGGAAACAAGTCGTCGCCGGCTGTGGACAGCCGGTACAGGTGCTTGGGGCGGCCGGGCCCTTCCCGCACTTCGCGGTGCACAACCAGACCGTCTCGCTCCAGGGCGACGAGATGCTGCCGCGCGCCGCTGCAGGTAATCTCCGCTGCTTCCGCAATAGCCTCGGCGCGCGCTTCTCCTTGAAGCTTGAGGTAGTCGAGCACGGCACGGCGGGTTTCAGGCAAGCCGGTCGCTGTGATGTGCGTGGCGCTGACAGTCATGGCTGTAGTATAGCCGATTCTGCAGTCTAGGCAGTAGCTTCTTAGTTTTCTCCTAAACCTGGTCCTTCGCCTGGACAGTTCGGATCGCGGCGGATACCAGAATGGAGATCACACAGGTGGCGGCTCCGGCAAAGAAGGTCACCTGGTAGCCGTAATGGTCCCAGACGATTCCGCCGAGCACCGGCACGCTCACGGCGGCGACATGGTTCGCGGTGCCGCCCATCGCCAGGCTGGGCGTCAGTTCGTTGCGCGGCGCGATCCTGCCCAGGTACGTGGTAATCGCCACGCTGCAGCCG
>Ga0187876_1003497_pt1 | contig 10642 bp, 15 predicted proteins | sample June2016WEW_17_4_FD_133000 | JGI IMG/M metagenome (GOLD analysis project Ga0187876, IMG submission 133000) | Peatland microbial communities from SPRUCE experiment site at the Marcell Experimental Forest, Minnesota, USA - June2016WEW_17_40 | ecosystem: Environmental > Terrestrial > Soil >... | reverse complement strand
ATCGACATAAAGGCCGACCACATCCGCGGCTTTCGCCACGAACGCGGGGTCGTTGCTCTCGCACCACGACTTGCGGGCGGCAAGGTCGATATTGTGCTCGCGCGGGAAGCGCCAGACATACTGAACATCAACGTCGCCCAATGCCCTGAGGCGGCGGCTTATCCAGAAGCGCCAGAATGCGCTTGTTCGTGGCCTTGCCGTAGATCGGCTTCTTGCCCACTCGGGGACGGTCCCTCAGCCCATCAAGACCGTGGTCGCCAAAGCGCCGCCGCCAGTTGCTGACAATGCGTGGCTGAACGCCCACTTCTGCGGCGATTGATCGCGTGCTGCGGCCCGCCGCCGCCAGCAAGACTATTCGCGCCCGCTTCACGTCGCGCTGCGCTGTGCTCGGTGCCCGGCAGCGCGCCTCAAGCACCTTGCGTACCTTCGGCTTGAGCCGAACCTCTCTTGCTTTGGGAATCATCCCGATCTTGAATCATGACTCACCCGCGAAGAAAAGTGGGTACTAGGCGGGCATCTTGAGGTGTCGGTTCCGCGTAGATATCCAAATTCGACGCCGCTTTTGCGATCCGCGACGAGATCGATCATTAGCCGCCCACGAGGCGGCCAGCTTTTTCCCAGCGCCCACAAGTCAGATGGGACTTGTTTCGCGAATAATAGTGGCACTTCATCGAATTGATACAACCGTTATCTTTGTCCCGGAGATAGTTTGGATTTGCAATTAAGTCCCTGCATATCCCAATATGTAGGTTCGTCGGAAGATCGGCTTCGTTCGTCGCTGTTGACTTGCCCGAAAAAATGAATTCTCTGTGCGCGTGCCGGTTCGCCACGGCGACGGTCTCTTCACGGCGTTGCCTTACGATCGATGCAAGCGTCGGGTAGATTAGTCGTTTATCGATTGCGTAAAAGCCGGACGACAGATCAACATAGCCGACCGGCAATGCGGCGATCTGATCGATAAACGCCTGACGGCCAGCGGCGTCGAATGCCGCGTCACCCGTTCGCAATGAAACGCGAATCGATGTTTCGACCGCTTGGGCAGTGCATCGCTTTGCCCAATCCGCGACAGCAGCAAGCACAATATCTGCGTCTGGATATATCCGCCGATCAATCAGCAGGCTTATCAGATAACCATGCGCTGCGTGCAGCTGGATGTGACCGAATCCCGCCTTAATCGCCAAATCGCTGCCATGGTGTATCGCGCGAAATAGGGATTCGACGTCCTCAACAGCAAGCGACCGAACGAGATTATGACAACGGCCTATTTGTTCCGCGCTCGTGCGCGAAACAAAATTTTTCATGCCGACGTAGGATGGCCAAACAGTCGCGAGTTGAATTCCTGCCAAAGCTCCTTTTGCGGCGATGCTGTTGGCAAGACGGGACCACGCCGGATGATCGGAAATTTCTGCGGTGTTGGGGTTCGGGCCAACGCCCCCCGGAATGGTGACGTTGCCGACGACCGCACAATACAGCCCGTGATCACTGCGTGCGGTATAGAAATCAAGGCAGCGCTGATCGGGGCGCTTATCGGATACAAATCCGGTGTTCAGGCCGACGAAGAAGTATTTCCTGGGATTGCTCAATTTGCTCTGTCGCTTTGGATCGAACGTCTTCGCCGAGCCGCAATATTACACCTCTTTTCGACAATATCTCGGCCTGGGGCGGCACAACAAGATCGACGTGTCATGGCCACCATCGCGAAACGACCACAATCATGGCGACGATCCCGCTTGCAATCAGATTGCCTATGATCCCGATCAGCGTATCAACATAATGGGTCGAGATAAGACAAAGGAGGACAGCGTTAACAAGCAGGGCTACAATTATCGCCACATCAATAAGGCGTTGACGTTGATCCATGCGGCGCAGCAGGTCTGCGGTCGCGTTCGGCAAAATCTTGTAGGCCTCAACGTTTTCGCTATCGACGCGCAGGAAATTGCCGGACCGCTTTCCCACCACTCAGCGCGACCTATCTTTCGTCCTCACCTCGGCATAAGTCTTTTGCAGCTGATATTTGATTGGCCATATCTCAGTTTGGTAACCGTGCTGCCCCCGATAGGGATGTTGAACGTCCTTTGGTAGTCGAGCAAAATCGATCTTAGCTATCGACTCGCCAACCGGCAGCTCGATGTATTTGTCGCTGATATTTTGCGTGACCACTCCAAGATTGCCGGTAAAGCCAGGGTCGGCGTATGTGCAGACTGGACTAAGGCCTATACTGAAAAGCGACCCCTTGTTGATAATGCGTGCGATCATATGACGAGGAATTTCCACTTCTTCGTGTGTGATTAGGACGACGCGGTGACCGGGCTTGATGAGGACTGTACCGCCCTCGCCAACCTCGAATCGACGCGCTCCTTCGGTTAGATCGTAATAGATACGCCCCATGCGAAGTTCATAACAGGCGGGACCGAGCTGTTTTTGGTCTCCGTTGCGGATGAGACGGCCATCCGCCATTTCCGTGCCGATCTCGCTATCTGTAAGATTCATCCGATCCTCGCCAGTTATCTTTCTATCACGATCGAGGCTTTGGACATCACCGACTGGAAGGCGATGATTTAAGCCTACGTCATTCATCCAGAGCTTTGCGTGCGGCACTATAGGCTGCTCTTGAGATCCCTGATGACATGATCCAACGCGCCGGCGCTCACGTAGGCCGTGCCCCGGTCGCACGCCACTTTCTCTCGGACCGCCTTCGCGGGATGGATCAGGTTTCGATAATCGCGCGCCGTATCAAGCTCGTTCTTCGTCGCATCAGTAATAAGATTCATCGCACGTGCAACCGCCGTGTAGCCGAACAAATTCCATGAAGGGTCCGTTGGATCGGCCGCATTGGGAACTCTCCCCTTCCAGGTCACGGCGCCGACAGCGTGTGTGACCACACCAGGGTTTCTTCGCTCCCACTCTTGAATTCCGTAAAGCAGGAGAGCTTCGCTGCAGCTCCCTGCAAGCACGGTCGCTCCTTTCCACTCGCCGGATTGGAGGTCAACGCGGACAGCATCTATGTCGGTCCCAATCATATCTCGCAGAGTAACGTCCGAGACGAAAGATAGGTCGTGCTGAGTGGTGGGAAAGCGGTCCGGCAATTTCCTGATGAGGTCCCAAACTTTGGGCAAGGCTCTGCCGATTGGGACGAGCTCGTCGTAAAGCGCGCCGCCACGGTATCGATCCATCGCCAGCTCGATGGTGGCAATCTCGGCAACGAGGGCTGCGTAGTCGCTTGGCGACAAGTTTATGAGTTCATGAGGTATATCGCGGTAGAGATCGAGGAAACCGGCGATTACACCGACTTTTTGCTGCAGCTCAGCGGCGTTGTAGAAGTCTTGCCGGACCAAGTTCGCGGCGAGATAGTGATCAATCTGTGAAGGTACTGCTCTTGCCATCGTTGCACTAATTCCAAGTGCTGAAAGCCATTACCATACCCCACAGCAAGTCATTCGGGGAGCCCTAAGAGGGGGCTACGATACACTGCGCCGCCGCTGCACCGTCTTCTTGTATGAGGACCTGTTCTGCTGTCTCCATTTTGGAATTTCGATGATACCGGCGCACTACACCGAATCCAAGATGTTGCCCGCCACGCAAGGCCGTATTGCCTTCTTGCCAGCTTGGATACGAGCCACTGCCGCAATGCAGCGATTCGGTCGCTATCAGAGGAAGAACGGACTCGTCCTGGACATTGTGAATAAGCGCCGAACCGGGGCTCTGACGCAATTTTGGTGACGGATCAGCTCGCCGAGAGCGTGTTCGTGGAGTCAATTCAACAGCATAGTGTACCGCTAGAGGAGCGGTTGCTGCCACTCCAGCGGTGCATGCCCTAACACTGAGCACCTCACTGAAGTTTCGAGAGTCATTTCAACGAGATCCGTTTCCGGCGCACGCCGCGGTTCTCGCAAGCCATCATCAAATTTGAGTCAGAGCCCCGATCCGGTGCCGAACCACACAGATAACCACTACGCCCGCCGCATTTGGCAAGGGAATCGGTCAAGCGGTTCCAACTCCGAAACAGGCCCAGGAAAAGCTTGCACTGGAACCGGAACGGAAAGGAGACGAGCCAAAAAAGTACGGCGCCGTTCAACTGTCCAAGCGTTCTCGGTGCAAGTCGGCGCGCGAGATCGTTAAGCTGCTCGAAACATGGAATGTGACTGCTCTGGAAATTGTCGAGGCATTCAAAGCCGAGTTGTCGCCTGACAAATTCGAGGGGTTGCAAGAGGCATTCGCTAAAGTGCCGCGCGTCAAGCCGTAGCGAAGTCGGCCCAAGCCTGCATGAGCGCGCGGCGTCTGTGGAACATGTCGCTGCGAGCGTAGTCGCCCGGCAAATTACGATGCTGGTTACCTTCGATCCAAACAGCACCTCGGACGTGGAGCGGGTCATGGCCTTGCTTGGCCGGCAATCCCGGCGCCGCGCAGATTCCACGCTGGGGCGGTTCCTTGCCGCCTGCACGCGCCGGGCGCCGGGGCGCGCGCGTGGAGGTGAAGATGCTGCATAAAATCTTCGTCGCCTGGTGCGCTCCGAGGGGCGAGCGCCCGTGGTCGGACAGAGCCCTGGTGTGGGGCATGAAAGAGCGCGGCTACGCTTTGGGGAAGTCGCCCGGTATTGGGCCGGCATCCAGCTAACGAAAACGGCGGCCGACCTCCTCGGCGCCGAGCGAGCCGCTCAAGGTCGCGTGAGAATTCCGCGGCGCGCGACGCGCCATGCTGCAACGCTCCGCTGCATTCTCGGCAAGAGACACGAACCGGGCGCCAGCTTTTTTTGGCGCGGGTCGCGGACAATCAGCGCGCTCGCCGACGTGCGGCGTCATCGTCGCTCGCAATGGACACGATGACATCGGTGATGCAACGCCGCAGCTTCGCGTTCTTTATGGCTGTGAATGCTCTTGCTAGTGCGAGGCCATCGGACGTGGCGAGGAAATCAGACACGTAGGCCGGCGACTCGCCTTCCGGTCGTGGCGACGCTCGAGGATCTCGACGAGGCCTCACTCAAACTTATTCTTACTCAGCCCAAGAACGCGCTGGTAAAGCAGTATCAGCGGTTGATCGAGATGGAGGGGGTCGGTCTCACTGTGGTGGAGGAAGCGCTCGGCGCCATCGCCAGCCAGACTTTATCCATTGGCGGCGGTCCGGTGAATCGTGGCCGAGCGTCTGGCCGGGCCGGCGGTTGTTCTTTTTGCGGAATGCGCCGGCGGCGGTGGCGGCGTGGCCGCGCAAACCACAGCGCGTTCTTCTGCTTAGGAATTCACGCAGGGCTTCCTCCCTGTTAAATGCCGGAAACAGGGACATTTTCCAAAATAACAGGGAGGCTATCGCGCAAGGACGGGCAATTACCATGAAGGATTAGGGACTTAGGTAATCTTCAAAAACAAATAACAGGGAGAAAACAGGGAGGCGACTCTTTGGAAACAATGGCCTTGGCTTTGATGCCTTGGTGCGCGCGTGCCGAACGCCGCGCGACGGGGGCAGCTATATGGGGGTGAGTCAGACACCCGCAGGCAACTGCGCGGAAATTCATGGTTCGACCACTGCGCGAACGATTGACGCGAAGAACGACAGACGCTGCCGGCGAGGCACGAATCACGGACAATCGCGAGCCGAGAAAGCAAGCGTGCGAGAAATGGAAACGCTTAGCCGGAGAGCCGGAGCGAAATCCCTGTTATTTGTTTTTGAAGAAATTACCTAAGTCCCTAATCCTTCATGGTAATTGCCCGTCCTTGCGCAATAGCCTCCCTGTTTTTTTGGAAAATGTCCCTGTTTCCGGCATTTAAAAACAGATTGCCGAGAAGCCTTCGCGTGGCTCCCGCAGAGTTCGCATAGTGGTTCCCAGGGCCCGGCTTCGGGCCCGCGCCAATGACCAGCGTGTAACTGGCGCCCTTCCCGAGCAAGACGCCGTTTGCCGAGCCTGTTGTCCAAGCCTACCCCATTGCTCGGGAGGTTGGGGCAGGATTGGGCGGGTGAGAGGAATCCGTGAGAGGGGACCACAGGACAGAGGAGAACTCACGACCACCGCCATGCACGCCCAGATTGGCGACCAAGTGCGATTTGCCAAGACAGTCGGCGAGACCGACATCTATCTCTTTGCCGGCATCACCGGCGACTTCGCTGGCAATCATGTGAACGAGGAGTACATGCGGACATCTATCTATGGTCGCCGCATCGCACATGGTGCACTTCTCGTCGGCTACATGTCGACGGCCTCCACGATGATGCTCGAGCGCAGCCGCGCCAAGGGTATCGATTCGACGCCCGTGTCTCTCGGTTACGATCGTGTCCGCTTTCTCGGCGCGGTCTTCATCGGCGACACGATCGAGGTCACCTACACCATCGCCGAGACCGACTACGAGCGGCGGCGGACACGCGCCAAGATCGAGGTGAGGAACCAACGCGCAGAGTTGGTCGCGGTTGCCGAGCATCTCATGAAATGGGTGATGCGCGAGGAGCCGTCGCCCGCGCCGAAGTGAGAAGGCCCTGCTACCATCCCTGCTTGGGCTGCCGCTCGTTCGGCTGGGCTTCAAGCGTCTCGACCCCTTTCCGGCCAAAAGGGGCCAATCGGCCTAAGCAAAAGGGGCCAACACGCTATCTCGTGTCTCTCCAGGCTCTCTGAATGGCGGTCAGAAATGATCGCCAGCGGCCCAATCGTCCGAACGTCCGAGCAAAGGCGTAATAGGTGCGATAGAGGTCCCAAAAACGGGCCTCCTTCTCATTATTGGTCGATTCATCGCCCATTTCGCTTTTCCTCCAAGCAACTCACCGCAATTAACCACGGCAACGGACGGGGCTCGCCATGCTACTTACCCCCCTGTTAACCTCTAAGGCTGGCGAAAGTGGGGAGGCCGGCCGCGTATGCAGGCCGGCGCCGGCGTCCGTGAACAAGCTCTATTTCGGCGACAATCTCGACGTACTGCGCGAGAAGATCAAAGACGAATCTGTTGATCTCGTCTACCTCGACCCGCCGTTCAATTCGGCAGCGAACTATAATGTTCTATTTCGCGCGCCCAGCGGCGAAGAATCAGACGCACAAGCAGAGGCGTTCCGCGACACTTGGGAATGGGGAAAGAGCGCGCGAGATGCTTATGAAGATGTAATCGCAGCCAATGGCGATGTTGCATTGGTAATTTCTGGCTTCCGAAAATGGCTCGGCGAAAATGCGATGATGGCATATCTCGTCATGATGGCGGCGCGGTTGCTGGAGCTGCGGCGCGTCATGAAACCAACCGCCTCGCTTTATTTACATTGTGATCCGACCGCCAGTCATTACCTCAAACTCATTCTTGATGCGATATTTGGCCACGAGAATTTTAGAAATGAAATTATCTGGCGAAGAAGCAGCCGCCGATCTTCAATGTCCAAGATTTTCAGGCGCGCGCATGACGTGATCTTCTTATACAGCAAACAAGACGACTATTATTTCGACATGCAATATGAGGAACACGACGAAACGCTAATTAAAAAATACAGCCAGACTGATGCTCGCGGCAAATATCAATTGGTGCCCTTAATGGCGAGCGGGAAAAGGAACGGTAAGACGGGAAAACCATGGCGCGGATTTGATCCGAATGAGCGCGGCAAATCGGGAATGCATTGGTTGACCACGCCCGACAAATTAGAAGCTTATGTTGCACAAGGTCTTGTTGCGTTTCCAACTAAGACTGATGGAACGCCTAGATTGAAATACTATCTAGATCAAAATAAAGGCGTACCCCTTTCAGATTTTTGGGATGACATCGATCTCATCAATTCAATGGGCCTTGAATCTCTTGGCTATCCCACACAAAAGCCATTGACGCTTCTTGAGAGGATTATTTCAACATCCAGTTCCGACGCCGTGGTGCTTGATCCGTTTTGTGGGTGCGGAACAACCATTGAAGCTGCGGAGCGGCTGAAACGACAATGGATAGGCATTGATGTCACGCACTACGCGGTGACCCTCATTGAGGGTCGGCTTCACAAGTTGGGCGTGAACCCCGATTCTTATAAGGTATTCGGGCGACCTACTGTGATGAACGAAGCTCAAGAACTTGCCCGGCGCGACAAATACCAATTCCAGTGGTGGGCTTCTTGGAAGCTCGGCGCTCAGCTCTACCAACAAGAAAAACGCGGCGCCGATCGTGGGATCGACGGCAATATTTTCTTTCACAATGGACCTTACGGCACCGGACGAATAATCGTGTCCGTAAAAGGTGGTGAGAATGTTGGCGTGCAAATGGTGCGTGATCTTCGCGGCGTGATTGAGCGCGAAAATGCGGAAATGGGAATTTTGGTCACGCTTACGGAACCTACGGGACCTATGCGAACTGAAGCGGAAGCGGCGGGCAATGTGTCGAAGTCAGCACATGGTCGAATACCGCGAATCCAAATTGCGACTGTTGAGGAAATGCTTGCAGACCACATGCCAAAACTTCCGCCGCTACCTCAGCCTAGCCAAGTGCGCCCAATCGCCAGGCGTAAAGAAGCGCCCGATCAACTGGAACTTCTTTTGCCGTTTGAGGGCGGCGCGATAAAGCCAGCGGTGGGTGATTTCATCGATCCCCGCTTCGATGCGCGGTTGATTGCTGCCGAATAGGTCTATGCTTTTCCGCCTTCGATTACCCGGAACTGCTGACGACGATCCGGCGCGTTCTCTGGGGCGCTAGGATCGGTCGCAAGAGCAGCGTCCAATAGCTCGCCAATCGACCAAGGATGATCTGTGAGGCCAAGCGCCATGGCTGGCGTCGTCTGATGCAGCATGTCTGGCGACAGTGTTTCGTGGACCCGACAGAGGTTGTAATAAGCCACGTAAAGCGACACAGCCGGCCGTGGAGTATTGGAGCAGAATCCAAATCGTCTCGACGCCCACCTGACTTACTAACGAAACGTAAGGCGGTTCGTCAACGAAAAGTGGACATCACTGAAGTCCTGCTAACGCGTGGTCAAGTGAATGCCGTTCGCGCAGCCTTCAAGGCGGGCATCACGCCGTCACGGATTGCTCGACAGTTCGGGATTTCCCAATCGAATGTGCGGAAGGCGTTGGCGTCGGACGAATCGAAGAAGTGAAAGGAAGATTCTGTCCTGCTGCAGCAACCCCTAGAATTTGCAATGATCCCGAGTGCTCCAGTCTGAAAACGGAGTTTACCATGAACACGTACGTCGCCATTATTGGCGGGAAAGTGGTCTTGGCATTTCGTGCTGAGGATGACGATGAAGCGCGCGCGATGATCGATCCGCGGCTACGGCAGGCAGTGGCGGGGAAGCCGTTCTCGAAGACGGGCCGGCGGTCCCAACAATCGTTTTTCACGGCGATCGTGACGCCATAGTACATCCCCATAACGCCGATCATGTCATAGCGCGTTCTATGAAAACCACGAACTGGCAGAAGAAGGTGTATCGCGGGCAGGTACCTGGAGGACATGCCTATACTCGCACGATCCATACCGATGAGAACGGGCGGGCAATCTTAGAGCAATGGTGCATCCATGGAGCCGGACACGCTTGACCCGCGGGTTCCTACACCGATCCGCGTGGGCCGGACGCATCGAGAGAAATGCTGCGTTTCTTTCGCGATCACCCTGCCGTCGGACGTGATGCAGAAGCTGCAAATTGTGAGAAATCCCGATGAAGCATTCGATGTGCTCCCGATCGTCCATGACGGGAAAAGCGATGAGCCGGGTTGTCAGCGCGGCAATCGACCAGTTCCCGTTCGCTACGGGGGTAGACTGCCGTCGATTTCGCGATCGCAATTTCGCGAGAAATTTCAAAAATCGCCTCGACATTTGCTTTAGGCAGACCCGACTCTCGCCAAGGCAGTTTCATGGTGTCTGGGAAACATCAATAAAGCTTCTTTATATTGCTTCGGTGTGTTAAAGGGGACCAAGAACGATTCGCGCTCTTGATCAAGATCAAAGCGCATTGTTGCTAATCAGATCGTCATAATTGCGTTACCACTTCGCGTCACAGCGAAGGGGAATGAGGGAGATTACCATGACGACGATACTGTCCAATCGTCGTTCCAAATTTGGGATGACCTGCGTCCAATGCAGCAATGAGCTGATTGCCCCCGAATGGTCTGAGTATCGGAATGAGCGGCAAGTCCGACATCTTTGGCACTGCTGGAAATGCGACTGGAGTTTCGAGTCTCTCGTCTCGTTTCCTGCCGTCACCAAGTCAATGAAGGATATCAAGACAGGGGACAATATTTTTCCGTCGCTGCTGGTCGCATAGGTTTTCAGCAAAGCGCTCCGCGTACCGGCAAGAGAACGGAACGGTAAAACGGTTACAGTTTCAGCGCTGCTGGTGGGTGAACGGAGACTTCGGTTGGTCGCCGTTTTACGGGCAGCTCTCAGGCAAGCCGCTGCTCGCCAGTGCCTATGTATCTGTGGCACCAGGGCCAAATCACAAGGGTGCGTGCAAAACTTAATTTGGGGTGGAGGTGGCGGTGAGGCCGCTGCTGTCCGTGATGACGTAGTCGGGTGTGTCGATTGCGAGCGGAAACCGGAATTCCACGTCACCCTCAATACGCTTGGCGATGGCAACCTCGCCCTGGCGCGAGAGCAACCCTATCGAGCCCATCTGGCGCAGATACATGCGCACCGGGTCGTCGGCGCGCTCGATCGGCTCCCTAGCCTCGGATTTGGCCGGCGTCTTCGGCGTGACCTCGACGAGTTCGCGGTTTTCT
>Ga0187876_1003495_pt1 | contig 10653 bp, 21 predicted proteins | sample June2016WEW_17_4_FD_133000 | JGI IMG/M metagenome (GOLD analysis project Ga0187876, IMG submission 133000) | Peatland microbial communities from SPRUCE experiment site at the Marcell Experimental Forest, Minnesota, USA - June2016WEW_17_40 | ecosystem: Environmental > Terrestrial > Soil >... | reverse complement strand
CGAAGATGACCGGGATGACGCCCGCCATGTTCACCCGCAGCGGAAGGTAGGTCTGGCCGCCGGCGGTCATGCGGCGGCCGATCACGCGCTTCGCGTACTGCACGGGGATGCGCCGCTCTGCCGTTTCCACCATAACGATGAACGCGACCACCGCGATCATCATGATCAGGATCAGGGCGAACTCGAGCACGCTCCATTCATGCGTTACAAAAACGTTGAGGTAGAGGTTGCCGATCGCAGCCGGCACGCCCACTACAATCCCGGTGAAAATGATCAGCGACATGCCGTTGCCGATGCCGCGTTCGGTGATCTGCTCGCCCAGCCACATAATGAATGCCGTGCCGGTAGTCAGCGACAGGATCGTCATCAGGATGAACCCGATTCCCGGGTGCGGCACGATATTGTCCTGCATCGTCTGCAGGCCCATGCCGATTCCGAATGACTGCGCGATACCGAGAGCCACGGTCAGATAGCGCGTCCACTGCGTGATCTTGCGGCGGCCGAGTTCGCCTTCCTTCTGCAGCTTTTCGAGGGTGGGAACGACGACTGTGAGCAACTGCAGGATAATCGATGCCGTGATGTAGGGCATGATGCCCAGCGCGAAGACCGATAGCCGGCGGATATTGCCGCCGGCGAACAAATCGAAGAAGCCGAAGATCGAACCGTTCTGCCGGGTCAGGAAGTCCTGCCAGCGGTTGACGTCAATGCCTGGGGTCGGGACGAAACTGCCGAACCGGTAAACGGCCAGCATCGCGAACGTGAAAAGCACCCGCTTCCGGAGGTCCGGTACGCGGAAGATATTGCCTATCGCTTCAAAAAGCTTTCCCACAGATTTCTCGCTCCCGTACGATGCTATTCTACGCCGATTTTCTTAAACGGTGACCGCGCCGATAACTCTGGCCTGGCCTCCGGCTTTCGCGATCTTCTCCGCCGCCGCTTTCGAAAAAATGTGCGCTTCGATATCGATCTTGCGCGTGATCTCGCCCGAACCGAGGACCTTCAGCCCGTCGCCCAGTTTATTGATGATGCCGAGTTCTATGAGGCTGTCGACGGTGAATGTGTCCCCCGGAAGCTTCTCAATGTCCTTCAGGTTCACGATGGAATATTGTTTCTTGAAGATATTGGTGAAGCCGCGCTTCGGTAAACGGCGGTGCAGCGGCATCTGGCCGCCTTCGAATCCGCGCATGATGCTGTAGCCGGAAATGGACCGCGCGCCTTTGTGACCGCGGGTCGAGGTTTTGCCCCGGCCGGAGCCCATACCGCGGCCGATCCGCTTTTTCCGGTGCTTCTGCCCGGCGGGTGGTTTGAGTGAACTCAGATTCATTTCGTGATCCTTAATCGACCAATGCCAGTAAATGCGGAATCTTCTTGACGAACCCGCGGAATGACGGCGTATCGGGCCGCTCCACAATCTGGTTCATCTTCCGCAGCCCCAGACTGCGCACGATTACCTTATGCTTCTCGGGCGTGCAGATCGGGCTGCGAATCAATTTGATCCTGATCTTGCCTGTTTCAGTTTCAGCCATGGCTACATTTTCTCCGGTGTCAGGCCGCGCATTTCCATAACGGCATTGCGATCGCGAAGCTGTTCGAGCGCGTTGATGGTCGCCTTCACCACGTTATGCGGATTGTGGCTGCCGATCGATTTTGTCAGGACATTCGGAATCCCGCAAGCCTGCACCACCGCGCGCACCGGACCACCGGCAATCACGCCGGTTCCATCCTGCGCAGGTTTCAGCATGACCATGCCCGCCCCGAATCTTCCCAGCACCTGATGAGGAATCGTGTTATCGAGCAGATGAATCTTGCGCAGATTCTTCTTAGCCGCTTCGATGCCCTTGCGGATCGCCGACGGCACTTCTTTGGCCTTGCCCACACCGAACCCCACGACCCGCGCCGAGGAATCGCCGACCACGACCAGAGCTGAAAAGCTCATGTTCTTGCCGCCCTTGACGACCTTCGTCACGCGGTTGATCGCGACCACGTTTTCCTTCAGATTCAGCGACTGCGGATCGACCCGCTTTACCGTTACGACAGCCATTAGAACTCCAGTCCCGCTTCGCGCGCCGCGTCGGCCAGTGCCTTCACGCGGCCATGATAGATATAACCGCCACGGTCGAACACTACTTTGTTGATGCCGTTTTCTTTGGCGCGCTCGGCCACGCGCTTGCCGATTTCCTTCGCCGCCGCCACATTGCCGCCCGTCGTCTTCTTTCCTGCGTCCGCCTTTTCGGTCGAACTTGCCGCCACCAGAGTCACGCCTTTGGTATCGTCGATCACCTGCGCATAAATATGGGCCGTGCTGCGGAATACCGTGAGCCGCGGCCGTTCCGTCGTCCCGCGCAGTTTCTTGCGAATGCGGATGTGAACGCGCTCGCGGATCTCGTTTTTCGAAATCTTGCGAATCATTTACTTTTTGCCTCCGGTAGCGCCGGATTTTCCGACCTTCTTCTTCAATACTTCGCCCATGTATCGGACGCCCTTGTTCTTGTAGGGGTCCGGCTTACGGAGAGCGCGGATATTGGCGGCCACCTGGCCGATCAACTGCTTGTCGTGGCCGCTCAAAACCAGATGGGTTTGCCTGTCGATCTTGAGGTCGACTCCATCGGGCAACAGCACTTCGATCGGATGCGAATAGCCGAGGGTAAATGTCGCGACTTTGCCTTTGACGTCCGCGCGATAGCCGATGCCCACGATGTCGAGCTCTCTCGTGAAACCGGTCGAAACGCCTTGCACGGCATTCGCGGCCAGCGCCCGGGTCAGCCCGTGCAGCGCGGCATGTTCGTCGGATGCGCGAATGATCTCAAGCACGCCGGCGTTCTGCTTAACGCTTATCCCGTCGGGAATCGGCACTTCGAGCGTTCCCTTGGGCCCCTGCACTTTCAAATGGTCGCCGATCTGTATCTTCACCGAGGAAGGTAGCGGAATCAGCTTTTTTCCTACTCTGGACATGGCTCTCTCTTGAGTCTCTTTACCAGACTCTGCACAAAATCTCGCCGCCGACGCCTTCCTTGCGCGCCGTCCGGCCTGTCATTACGCCTCGCGGCGTGGTCAGGATGCTGATACCGAGGCCGCCCTGCACTCGCGGTATATCGGTCTTGCCGACATACGTGCGGCATCCAGGGCGCGAGACGCGCTCGATTCCGGTCACCACGGGCGAATTGTCAGTCGCGTACTTCAGGTAGATCTTGATGACCTTTTTCACGCCTTCCTCGGCGACCTTGAAATTCGCGATATAACCCTCTTCCTTGAGGATCCGGGCAATCTCCGCTTTCAATTTCGAAGCCGGTACGTCCACTTTCGGATGGCGCGCCGCCATGGCATTGCGTACCCGGGTCAGCATGTCTGCGATTGGATCACTTGTCACTTATCCCGTACCTCCTTTCGGCTAATGTCGTTACCAACTTGCTTTCACCACGCCGGGCACTTCGCCGTTCAGCGCCAGTTGCCGGAAGCACAAACGGCAGATTCCATACTTGCGCAGGAATGCCCTGGGGCGGCCGCAGCGCCAGCAGCGATTGCGGTGGCGGCACTTGAACTTCGGCTTCTTCAGGTCTTTTGCGATCTTGGCGGTTGTTGCCATTAAACTCTCTTCCTCCTGCTACTGCGCCCGGAAAGGCATTCCCATCTGCTTGAGCAGCGCCAGCCCTTCGGCGTCCGTCCGCGCAGTGGTGGTAATGGATATGTTCATCCCCTTGGTTTTTTCGACCTTCGAATAATCGATCTCGGGGAAAATCAGCTGATCTTTGACGCCCAGGGTGTAATTGCCGCGTCCATCGAAAGACTTCGAAGACACGCCGCGGAAATCGCGCACGCGGGGCAAGGCAACGTTCAACAGGCGGTCCAGAAACTCGTACATGCGGTCGCCGCGCAGCGTAACCATCGTGCCGATCGACATGCCTTCGCGGAGTTTAAACGCCGCAATGGATTTTTTCGCCTTCGTGATCACTGGCTTCTGGCCCGCAATCGCGCCCAGCTCGTTGACCGCGCCGTCCATCAGCTTGGCGTTCCCGGTGGCTTCGCCCAACCCGATGTTGATCGAAACCTTCTCGACCTTCGGCACCGCCATCACGTTCTTGTACCCGAACTCCTTTGTCAGGGCAGGTACCACGTTCTTCAGATAATGGTCTCTCAGTCTCGCTGCCATCTTTGATCCCTGTTCTACTTCTTATCCAGCGTTTGACCGCATTTGCGGCATACGCGCGTTCGCCGGGTCTTGCCGCCCGGGGCTTCGGTAACGTGATGGCCGATGCGGGCCGGCCCGCATTTCGCACACAGAATCATCACATTCGATACCGCGATCGGACCTTCCTTTTCAGCGATACCACCGGCAATCTGTTTGGCCGGGTTCTTCTTCGTGTGGCGCTTGATCATGTTGATGTGCTCGACGAAAATGCGGCCCTTCGCGCTATCCACATCCAGAACGCGCCCCGTCTTGCCGCGATCGCGCCCGGCGATCACCTTCACCTGATCGTTCTTTTTGAGCTGGATTCGAACCGGCTCCCGTTTGTCTTTCTTCAGCTTCGCCGACATTGTTAAATTACCTCCGGTGCCAGCGAAACGATCTTCATGTATCGCTTGTCGCGCAGTTCGCGCGCTACCGGCCCGAATACGCGCGTGCCGATCGGCTCGCCCACTTCATTGATCAGCACGGCCGCGTTCGAATCGAAACGGATATAGCTGCCATCGCGGCGGCGTGTTTCTTTACGCATGCGCACGATCACGCAACGAACGACCTTGCCTTTCTTGATAGCCGAATCCGGCGCCGCTTCCTTCACGGCCGCCGTCACCACATCTCCGAGTCCGGCGCGGAGCCCGAGGTCGCCGCCGCGCGGCAGGATGCACGAAAGTCTTCGTGCGCCGCTGTTATCGGCCACCTCGAGGATAGTTCTCATCCCAATCATGCTGATCTACTCCTTAACAAAGCCAGCTCCTGAACTCTGTTCAAATTTCCACGTCGTTTAAATCTTTACGTCAAGATCGGCGGGTTGAGCCGTGCCGACCAGCGCCGAGCGCCGGATCACGTCGCCCAAACGCCACCGCTTCAATTTGCTCATCGGCCGGCATTCCACGATCCGGACCACATCGCCCACCCGCGCCGTGCTCTGTTCATCGTGCACGTAAAATTTCTTATGCTTCATGACAATCCGGCGATAGAGAGGATGCGGTACCCGGCGGCTTACCTGCACGACGATGGTCTTCTGCATTTTGGTCGAGACCACTTCACCGACCTTCTCGTTCTTGTGTTGATTCTGCGGGCTTGTCTGCTCTTGATCGGCCATTATTTCGCTCCCCGCAGTTCACTTTCGCGTAAGTAGGTCAGCAGGCGAGCGCGATCCCTGCGATTTTCGCGCATTCTCTTGATCCCGTCCGTCTGGCCCATCGACATCTGAAACTTGATGCGGAACGACTGCTCGTCTATTTCGCGCAGCTTGTTCTGCATTTCAGCGGGATCGAGCGCCCGCAATTTGTCTTTCTTCATCTCGTTACTCCGCCGTCTCGCGGGCGATAAACTTCGTTTTCAGCCCGATCTTGTGCGCCGCCAGACGCATTGCCTGCTGCGCGATATCGTGCCCCACGCCTTCCATCTCGAACAGAATCTTGCCTGGACGAATCACTGCCACCCATTCTTCCGGCGCGCCTTTGCCCTTACCCATACGGGTTTCAGCCGGCTTCTTCGTGATCGGCTTGTCCGGGAACAACCGGATCCACACTTTGCCGCCGCGCTTGATGAAACGCGTCATGGCGATACGAGCCGCCTCGATCTGACGCGAAGTGATCCACCCGCAATCCATTGCCTTCAGAGCGTATTCCCCGAACGCGATGGACGACCCGCGCCAGGCTTTGCCCTTCATGCGCCCGCGCTGTACCTTGCGGTATTTGACCTTCTTGGGCATCAACATAGTTCAGTTATTCCTTGTTTTCCGGAGCTTCGGAAGATGGTTCGGAAGCCGTGGCTTCCGGGGCGGCCTCAGTAGGTTCCGGTTGCCTGACAGGTTCTTTCCATGCCGGTTGCGAGGGCGGCATCAGTGGCGGCATGATCGGGCCGCCCGTACGCGCGGGGCGCGATTCGGCCGGCGCAGCTTGTACGGGAGCCGCTGGCTCGCCAATTCCATGACCACCAGCAGCATGACCACCAACGGGAGCAGGCCGCTCGCCCCGATCTCCACCTGGACGATCTCCATCCCTGCGCGGGCGGCGGTCCCGATCGCGATCGCGCGCGCCGGGCCCACGTTCATTGCGGCGGGGTTCGCCATCCTGCGCAGGCGCTCGCTTCCCGCCTTCCAGAATTTCACCCTTGTACAGCCACGCTTTTACGCCGATGACGCCGTAAGTGGTGTGCGCTTCGGTGGTGCCGTAATCGATGTCGGCGCGCAGAGTATGCAGCGGAAGCTGCCCCTGCAGATACCATTCGCTGCGGGCGATTTCGGCGCCGTTCAACCGGCCCGATACGCGGACTTTGATTCCCTTGCAGCCAAACCGCAGCGCCGAATCGACAGCCTTGCGCATCGCGCGCCGGAATGCCACGCGCTTTTCGAGCTGCAGGGCAATCGATTCCGACACCAGCTGGGCATCGAGCTCCGGTTTGTGCACTTCCTGAATGTCGATGAATACTTCGCGCTTGGTCTTCTTGGCGAGCGAAGTCTTGAGCTTCTCGATCTCGGCGCCCTTGCGGCCGATGATAATGCCCGGCCGGGAAGTCCGGATCGTGACCCGAAGTTTGTTGCCGGGCCGGTCGACTTCAATCGAACTGACCCCCGCCGACTTCAACTGCTTGCGCAGGCCTTCCTTGAGCTCGAGATCTTCCTGCAGAAGCTTCGCATATCCCTGCTTCGAGAACCAGCGCGAGCGCCACGGCTTGTTAAAGCCCAGCCGGAAACCGTAAGGATGAACTTTCTGACCCATTATTATGCCTTCTCCGCGACTTTCACGACAATATGCGATGTGCGCTTCTGCACCCGGTATGCCCGCCCCATGGGAGCCGGCCGCACGCGCTTCTGGCGCGGGCCCTCGTTGACGTAGGCTTCGGAAACGTAAAGCTGATCCACGTCCAGATCCTCGTTTTTGTTCTGCGCGTTCGCGATGGCCGAGTGCAACACCTTCTCCACCGCCGGCGCGATCCGCTTGTTGACGGTGCGCAGCGTGATGATGGCATCGTTCGCCTTGCGCCCGCGGATCAGGTCCACCACGAGGCGGGCTTTCTGCGGGGACACCCGAATGTATCTGGCCTCTGCTTTGACTTCCATCTCGTCCCTCTTTAAGCCTTCGACGACTTCTCGGTCGCCGCTTTCGCCTGATGGCCTTTGAACGTGCGGGTGGGGGAGAATTCGCCCATCTTGTGCCCCACCATGTTCTCGGTCACGTAAACCGGAATGAACTTCCTGCCGTTATGCACGGCGATCGTATGACCCACAAACTCGGGTAGAATCGTCGAGCGCCGCGACCACGTGCGAATGACTTTCTTCTCGCTCGCCGCGTTCAGCTTGTCGATCCTCTCTTCGAGGTGCGTGTCGGTAAATGGTCCTTTTTTTACGGAACGTCCCATTTATTGGTTCCTCACCGCGCACGACGGACCTTCGGCCTGTGCGCTCATTATTGTTTCCCTCTGCGGTCATTCACGATGAATCTGTCGGTGCGCTTGTTATTGCGCGTCTTGAAGCCGCGTGTCGGCTGGCCCCATGGGGTAACCGGGTGACGGCCGCCCGAGGTTTTGCCTTCGCCGCCGCCGTGCGGGTGATCGACCGGATTCATCGAAACGCCGCGGTTGTGCGGGCTCTTTCCCATCCAGCGCTTGCGGCCGGCTTTACCCAGCGAAATGTTCTCGTGATCGCTGTTGCCAACCGTTCCGATGGTCGCCATGCAATCGGTCGAAACGCGCCGGACTTCGGCGGAAGGAAGCTTCAGCAGCGCCACGCCGCCTTCACGCGATACGAGCTGCGCCTGCGTACCGGCCGAACGCGCCATCTGCGCGCCTTTCCCTGGCCGCAGTTCGATGTTATGCACGATCGTACCGGCCGGAATGTTTTTCAAGGGCAGAGCGTTGCCGACCAGAATGTCGGCCTCGGGTCCGGATGAAACCGTCGCCCCGACCGCCAGACCTTCCGGCGCGATGATGTAACGCTTCTCGCCATCGGCATAGTTCAGGAGCGCGATGCGAGCGGAACGATTCGGATCGTATTCGATCGCGGCGACTTTTGCCGGAATCCCGAACTTGTCGCGTTTGAAATCGATGATGCGGTAAGCCTGCTTGTGGCCGCCCGCGATGAACCGCGAAGTGACGTGGCCCGTGTTATTGCGGCCGCCCGACTTCGGACGAGGCCGGACAAGCGACTTCTCCGGCGTTTGTTTGGTGATGCCCTCGCGGGACACCGTGGTCATGAAACGCCGGCTCGGAGTTGTGGGTGAGAATTTTTTTATCGCCATCTTTTATTCCTGTCGCATATTCAATGTGCTTCTCTCGACCCGTCTACATTTCCGTGAATTCGGGGACCTTCTGGCCAGCCACGAGCTTCACGTAGGCTTTCTTCCAGTCCGAGCGGTAACCGGCAAATCGGCCGCGGCGGCGCAGCTTGCCGTCGAAATTCGCGGTCCGAACTTCTTCCACTTTTACGTTGAACAGTTTCTCGACAGCCTGCTTCACCATGATCTTGTTGGCGTCTTTCGCCACCGCGAAGCAAAGCGTGCGCTCTTCTTCCTTCTTGGTGATGCCCTTTTCGGTGACAAGCGGCCGCACGAGCGTATCGTGAATGGTCATTATTGTTGGGCCTCCGCTTTATGTTTGGGAGCCGATTTGGATAGTGTTTCGCTCAACTTCGAAGCCGCCGCCTGCGTCAGCAGTACACGCGTCGCGTCGAGCAGGTGATAAGGATGCACCTCATGGCTGCGCACCACGACAACCCCTTCGAGGTTGCGCGCGCTCAATTCGAGATTGCGATTCTCATCCGTCTCAACGAGCAGAACTTTCTTCGTGGCATCGAGTTTGCCCAGCGTCTGCACGAAGCTTTTGGTCTTATGGTCGGATAGCTGGAATGCCGAGATAATCTTCAGCTCGCCGTCGCGCAATTTCGCCGAAAGAGCCGAGCGCAACGCGCCTAACTGCATCTTGCGCGGCAGTTTGTAGCTGTAGTCGCGTGGCACCGGTCCATGGACCGTGCCACCATGGCGCCAGACCGGGCTGCGGACCGAACCCATGCGGGCGCGGCCGGTACCCTTCTGCTTCCAGAGTTTCTTGCCCGAGCCGGCAACTTCGTGGCGGGTTTTAACCTTATGCGTACCCGCGCGCGTGCCAGCCAGGTAATGACGGACCGACTCGTAGAGCAGGTCCTGATTGACTTCGGCGCCGAACACGGCGTCCGCCAGTTCGATCTCGCCGACCTTCGCGTTGTTTAAATCGAGAACGTCCACTGTGGGCATGACTATCTCTGTGCCCTCCGTACTATGACGTAGCCGCCGTTGGGCCCCGGAACCGCGCCCTTCACCGCGAGCACGTTATCTTCGGTATCCACCTCGACAATTTCCAGATTCCGCACCGTCACCTGGTCGTCTCCCATATGTCCGCCCATGCGCATCCCAGGCACGACACGGGAAGGGAAGCTCGAAGCGCCGATCGAACCAGGCGCGCGGTGATGCATCGATCCATGGCTTCCATCGCCGCCCCGGAAATGATGGCGCTTGACCACGCCAGCAAAACCCCGGCCCTTCGAAATGCCGATGACGTCGACCTTTTCGTTGATCTTGAAGTCGCTGACCAGAACCTTGTCGCCGGCCTTCATATCGCCTTCGCCTGTCGTTTGTCCAGGCAGCAGCCGAAACTCGCGCAGGAACTTCGCGCCTTCGGCGCCGGCCTTCTTGAGGTGCCCGGTCGCCGGTTTGTTGATCCTTTTCGGCTTCACGAACTCATTGAGGCCCAGTTGAACCGCGTCATATCCGTCGGTTGCCGGCGTCTTTCGCTGCACGACGAAACAGGGACCGGCCTTCAGGAGGGTCACCGGGACCACCTGCCCATCCGGCCGGAACAACTGCGTCATGCCGATCTTTTTTCCAAGAATTCCTGGACTCATCTTTTGCCCTTCAGCTCAACTGCAGCTCAGCCCTTCAATTTACCCTTTACCGAACGCTTTGATCTCGACGTCCACGCCAGCCGGCAGATCGAGCTTCATCAAAGCATCGACCGTTTGCTGGGTCGGCTCAAGAATATCGAGCAACCGCTTGTGTGTCCGGATCTCAAACTGTTCCCGCGATTTCTTGTCGACGTGCGGCGACCGCAAAACCGTCGTCCGTGAGGTTGACGTGGGCAGCGGGATGGGGCCCGCTACCGTGGCCCCCGTCCGCTTTGCCGTATCCACGATCTCCGTTGTCGACTGATCGAGCACGCGATGATCGTATGCCTTCAGACGGATTCGAATGCGATCTTTGAGAGCCATGTTAGTCGAGGATCTCCGACACCGTGCCCGCGCCAACCGTCCTGCCGCCTTCGCGAATGGCGAACCGCAGGCCTTTATCCATGGCGACCGGCGTAATCAGCTCGACCACCAGCTGGACGTTATCGCCCGGCATCACCATTTCCGTGCCTTCCGGCATCTCCGCCACTCCCGTCACGTCCGTCGTGCGGAAGTAGAACTGCGGCCGGTAGCCCTTGAAGAACGGCGTATG
>Ga0187876_1003486_pt1 | contig 10677 bp, 3 predicted proteins | sample June2016WEW_17_4_FD_133000 | JGI IMG/M metagenome (GOLD analysis project Ga0187876, IMG submission 133000) | Peatland microbial communities from SPRUCE experiment site at the Marcell Experimental Forest, Minnesota, USA - June2016WEW_17_40 | ecosystem: Environmental > Terrestrial > Soil > Wetlands... | reverse complement strand
GTCCCCGACAAGCTCACCGTCTGCGTGCTGCCCGCCACCCCATTGCTGTTGTCGGTGACGGTCAGCGTGCCGGTGAGAGTGCCGGTGGCCGTGGGTGAAAAAGTCACGTTGATCGTGCAGGAACTGCTGGTCGCGACACTGCCCCCGCAGGTGTTGGTCTCGCCGTAATTGGCGCTCGTGGCGATGTTCGAAATGGTGAGCGTGGCGTTGCCCGTGTTGCTCAGGGTGACCGGCTGCGACGCGCTCGTCGTCCCCTCGTTCTGACTGCTGAACGTCAGGCTGGGCGGGGAGACGCCGGCGATCGAAGCAGTGCCAGTGCCCGTCCCCGACAGGCTTACTGTCTGCGTGCTGCCCGCCACCCCATTGCTGTTGTCGGTGATGGTCAGGGCGCCGCTTCGCAACCCCCCCGTTGTGGGCGTGAAGGTTACATTGAGCGAGCAACTTTCGCCCGTCGGCAAGCTGCCACCACAATTGTTGGTTAGGGCAAAGTCGCCACTCGTCGTGATATCACTGAAGTCCAACACACCACTTCCCGGGTTGGACACAGTCACGGTCTGCACCGCGCTCGTCGAGCCAACGTTCTGAGTGCCGAAGATCAAAGGGGCGGGGAGGGTGCGGTTCAATTCATAAACACTCTGGGTGAGGTCGGTAACATAGACGTTGCCGAACGGATCCACGGCAACCCCCAGCGGCCCCGTCAGGCCGGTAAACTCGAGGACTGAGGGGGAGCCACCTCCCGGCGGTATCCTCACCACCCGGGCGTTTCCGGTGTCTGCCACATACACGGCGCCGGAGGGATCGACCGCCAGGCCCTCAGGAGTGATGTACCCGTTACCCAACGAAATCGCAGTGCCACCGCCGACCGGATACTCAAACACCTGGGTATCGCAGGCGACATATACATTGCCCGCCGCATCCACGGCTACCCCACGGGGATTCGACAACCCGGAAGCCACAGTCGTCTGGGCTGCGCCGGCGGCCCCAAATTCCAGCACGCGGCCGTTCCCCGTATCAGCTAGATAGACGTTGCCGGAACTGTCCACGGCCACGCCCTGCGGCACGTTCAGGGGGCTGTAGGTGAAAGTTACCGCATCCGTGGGGTTGAGGGTTCCATTTTCGTTGGGAACCACGAAAAAGTAGTCCTGCGCCTCCCCGCTGGGAACGAGGCCCGTGATGCTAGAAAGGCCGGTGATAAACAGGTTGCCCGCCCCGTCCGCAGCGATGCCAATGTCGGGTTGTCCGGCAATCGGAAACGTAGCAACCGTGCTCTGGGCGAGGCTGCCTACCGCCAAATTACTCACGGATGCCCAATAAAATCCTGTTGCTCCGACGTAACCACCGGGACCGTACAGGAAATCAAGGTTTCCGGCACCGTAAGCGGTCAGACCGTAAACCACCCAAGGCGGTGAATCGGAAATCGAGGCCAAGGTCGATTGCGTGCCTGGATCGATTGCGGCCACGCCCGCCTCTCCCAAGCCCGACAAATACCACGTGATCACGGGAAGGTTGTCGCCTTGCTCAAAGAGCGTCACGGCTCCTGCGCGCGGTCCTGGCGCGGAGGGCGTAAAGGCCACCGTCACCGTGCAGCTCTGCCCGGCCGTGTAGGCCATGCCCAGGGCACACGTACTGCTTCCCCCATCGCTGTAGTCCAGGCCAGTCACACCTAGAGTCAGTATGTTGATCCCTGAAAGGGTGGCTGAGGCGCCGAAAGTGTAGGTAAGCGTCTGAACCGGGGCTGGGGTTCCCACGTTCTCTGAACCAAAGCTGACCGTCGCGGGGGGCGTGGAGACCGACCATGAGCCAGGCGGGCCGCCGGCCGACACCAATTGTCCTCCGGAGTTTGTCCAGTGTAGGTAATCCCCGGTCCCACCGACACCATTCGCACTGACAAGGATATCGTCAGCACTAGAATTGCCGTGAATGTAAAGATACCAGGAGGTGATGTTGCCTTGGGAATCGGTCTGGGCTGAAAATACGACAAGCTGCGCGTCGCCACTGTTCCACGTGTTAACACCGTCGGAGAAAGACCAAGTCAAAACGTTCTGCTGGAATTCTCCAAAGGCAAAATTGGCCGGGATGCGGAACGTCGTGGTTAGTTGCCCGGAAATGAAATCCGATGTCGTGTACGGCGCCTGGGCTACAGTAAAATCGCTCCCTTGATAGGTGTAAGTGGTCAAATTCTGAGCATTTGCGGACACTGTTTCTAGCGCCAGCACCGCGCTTAAGCAAGTCAGACTCGCCATCAAACGGATGAGGAAATACCTGGTGAAGTGAAAGAACTCGAACGATTTTCGCACGATCTCCCCCCATAACTGTGGATTGCAGGGCGTTGCCGGCGGGAAGTCCGTCGAGAGGATCGCTCCCGTCAGGGAAGAGCCTTTCTGCGGAATCAACCGGCAAGCCGAGCGCAACATCATCTTGACTGCATCCTCAGAATCTTCTCGCCATCCAAGGCTCTCGCAAGAACCAAAGCCCGGTGCGAGAGAAACTTCACGGGGGCGCTTGTCTGCCCCTGGTTAGCCTCAAAACTCAAAGGCAATTTGGCACAGGACACCGCAGGCTTTCCGGCTGGAACCGCGCCGGCTCAGCCTTCCGAAGTTGAAGACTAACTTGCCCACCCTGGAGGATATATCCCCCCCAGAGGCAGAGCATGAGAAGGCATGATTCCCACAGAATTCTTCGATGCTTCATGCGGGACTCCTACAGGACAGCCCTCAGAGTGTCCCCGGAGACAGGCGGGATGGTTCAAGGCACAAGAAACTGAAGGACGCAGCAGCAAATGAGCCTCGCCCGCGCGATAGAAACTTGACAACGTCGTTCACCGGGACCTGGTTCGCATAAAACTGAGAGGCAGCTTGCCGTAACTCGCGACGCACGTTGGGCTGAGTTTTCGTGGGTGGGGTGGATACGTGACAGTCAGGGAGAATATTCTCTACGGCTTGTATCTTCGGAAGAAGACCAGACCATCCGACGGCGAGAAGTGAAGGAACGACAGATTTGCAGCAGAGCACAGTGCTCTTTGTCGCTGTTTGCCGTGGGTTGGTAGCGATGAAGCACCGGGGCACGAGCAACCTCCCCTGGGGCGAGAATCCGATCAAGCGGAGCGAATGTACTCGTGCAAGGAGGTGAATGTCAAGAGAATAAGAATCGCACGGACATAATATCAAGTTAGTTAAGAGTACACAGACGGATTGCCTCTCGATGAAAGGGGAAATGCTTCCGCCTGAAAACTACGAAGGCCACATGAGCCCGCTAACTATCACTAAGGTAAGCCATAGGTCCTGCCTAGTCGCCCAGCGTTTACCTGCCGATCAGTAGGTGCAGTCCGGCGTTCTGGGTGATCGACGGTGCACCTGAAAACAACCCGTTTGAGGTTTCACGTCCTCCCTGGCAACTGAGCCGTTGCCCAGAATTTCCGTCGTGAGGTGGATTATTCTCGCGCTATTTAGGGCCGGCTGAAGCTGTGCTTCACGAACCTCGCGGAATCCAGACAACTTCCATCGCGGTCCACGAGGAAGGCAAGACCGACCGGGGTGCCCTCAAGGCGGTCTCGCGCGAGAAGCTTGAGGGCGGAAGGTTTCGCATCATCTACCGGGGAGACTTCCGAGATGCCAGTCTCGCCGACGTGGTAGCCGATTGGCTCAGGAGACATGGGGAAAGGAGGCGGGCTTAGTCGTGAAGCGTGACGGGCGCGGTGGTGGCCGGAGATGAAACCTTGCATCCCCTGCGAGACAGGGATATATTGTCGGGATTCGAATTCCTTTAGGCTGTGGGGGTGCTTATGTTACTCGAACTCGTTCCGTCCGTGAGGACCGCGACTAAGCGGACCGTGATCTACGCCAGTTGTATGTCGAGCGTATTGGTTGCAGCCTTCCTGTTTTCGATTCACGGCAGACTGCAAGCTCCCAAGAATATCCCGTCTGAACGTGGAAACTCTACCCATAAAGGAATCCGGCCTGGGCTCATCGCGGGCTATGGGAAGCTTCCTCTGAGTTTCGAGGCGAACCAGGGTCAGGCTGACGCACGCGTGAAGTTCCTCTCGCACGAAAGAGGCTACGGTTTGTTCCTGACGGGCGATGAGGCAGTCTTGGAAGTGCAGGATTCAGGATTCGGGATTCAGGGTTCAGGAGCTGTATTCAGCCGCTCACGAGGAATGACAGGTCTGCAACGGACCACGGACAACGGACCACGGACGGGCTCCTTAATCCAAAATCCAAAATCCAAAATCGAAAATGAGTTTGTTCGCTTGCGCCTCGTGGGCGCGAAGCCAGAGGCCGAAGTGATCGGGCGCGACGAACTCCCCGGCAAAGTTAATTACTTCATCGGCAACGATCCAAAGAAGTGGCGCACGAACGTGCCGACCTACGCGAAGGTGCGCTATCACGACGTATACCCGGGCGTGGATTTGGAGTATTACGGCAACCAGGGCGGACAACTCGAATATGACTTCATCGTTGCGCCGGGCGCCGACCCGAGCGCGATCACATTGCGTGTAAGGGCGGTTCGCGAACCGCCCCAACGGATCGACCGCGACGGCGACCTCGTGATCGCGGCCAAAGGCGGCGAGATGCGCTTTCACAAACCGCGCGTCTACCAGCCGGGAGTTGACTCGTCACTCATCACTCATCACTCGTCACTGGTCCAGGGTCGCTTCGTTCTCGACGCGCGAAATCGCATCCACTTCGCGTTGGGTCCGTACGACCACACGAAGCAGCTCGTCATTGACCCAGTGCTCAGCTACTCGACCTATCTGGGCGGCAGCGGAAACGATTACGGCTACGCCATTGCATTAGACTCATACAGCAACGCATATGTGACCGGGCAAGCCGCGTCGGTAAACTTTCCCACCGCCCAGCCGTTGCAGTCGAGCTTAAACGGAATGGCGAACGCCTTCGTGAGCAAGTTGAATGCGACGGGCTCTGCGCTGGTCTATTCGACTTACCTCGGGGGAAATGGAATTGATGGGGGCCACGGCATTGCCGTCGATTCCCTGGGTAACGTCTACGTGGGAGGGATCACGTCATCGACAAACTTCCCAACCGTCCATCCGATCCAGGCGAGCAACAATTCGCCTGCCCTCGGCACTGGGTTTGTCGCCAAGCTCAACGTGTCAGGCTCAGCCCTGCTCTATTCGACTTACCTCGGTGGCAGCGGTGGCGACAACGGCGGCGACGCGGTAACGGGCCTCGCGGTTGACTCCTCCGGTGAAGCTGCGGTGACTGGCAAAACTTTCTCGACAGACTTCCCTACCGTGAACGCGTTGCAGGCGAGCAATAACTCACCTGCCAACGGCAATGGATTCGTTGCCAAACTGAACGAGTTTGGTTCCGCCTTGGTCTACTCGACCTACCTGGGAGGCAGCGGGGGCGACGGGGTCAACGGCCTTGCCTTGGACACCGCTGGTAATGCCTATCTGACCGGTTTCACTCAATCGGAGGATTTTCCCACCGTCAATCCGCTGCAGACTACCCTGAACGGCCCTTCCAACGCATTCGTGGCTGAGCTGAATCCGGCCGGAAGCGCGCTTGTCTACTCGACCTACCTGGGCGGCAGTGGTTCAGACCAGGGCAACGCCATCGCTGTGGACACCTCCGGCAGTGCTTACGTGACCGGGTTCACAGGGTCGACGAATTTTCCTACCGTCAGCCCGCTGCAAGCGACTAATAAAGGAGCAGCACCCTTGACGCAAAATGCGTTCGTGGCCAAGCTGAATTCCGCTGGGAAGGCCCTCGTTTATTCCACCTACCTCGGCGGCAGCGTTGAGGAATCGGCCTCTGGCATCGGCGTTGACTTCTCCGGAAACGCCTACGTGGTCGGAGATACCTGGTCGAAGGACTTTCCAACCGTCAACCCGGTGCAGTCGACCAACAACAGCACAGGAGCGGGCGGCGGCACGGCGGTTACGGCGTTTGTTGCTGAACTCAACGCGGCCGGCTCTGCGCTGGTCTACTCCACTTATCTGGGTGGCAGCGTTCAGGAAAATACCTCGGGCGTTGCCGTGAGCCTCGCTGGAAACGCCTACCTGACTGGGAACACCTGGTCTCCCGACTTCCCGACTGTTAACCCGTTGCAGCCGGCTAACAACAATGCTCAGCAACCGGGGCCAACCGCGTTCGTCGCCGAACTCTCGGCCGGCCCAGGGTCGGCCCTGAGCTTCTCCCCCTCCGTCCTCAATTTCGGAGGCGTGCTCATAAACGCCGCCGCTCCGGAAAAGACCGTCACGGTAACCAATCTTGGCAATGTTCCGCTGACGATCAGCGCCATTACTGCCAGCGGCGACTTTGCGGTGGATACTGCGACCACCTCTTGCCTCTACTCGATCAGTACGGTGGCGCCGGAAGGCACGTGTACGATCGACGTCACTTTCACGCCCACGGCGCTGGGCCTCAGCACCGGCGCACTGACGGTGACGGACAACGCTTCCGGCAGCCCACAGACGCTTCAGTTGGTTGGAACTGAAAGTGTGTCCGCAGCCAATATCTCCCCGCCGGGCCTGGAGTTCACTTACAACTACCGCGTTGGGCCCAGCGCCCCAACGCCGGTCACCCTGACGAATACGGCTTCGGTGGCCCTGGCGGTCACAAACGTGACGGTGCCAAGCGGCTATACACAAACCAATAATTGCCTCCCCTCTGTAGCTCCCAACGGCAGTTGCACGATCAATGTCAGCTTCCAGCCCAATGCGGGCGGACTCTTTCAAGGCCTGCTCACGGTGACCGATGACGCAATCAACAGCCCCCAAACGGTGCAACTGATGGGCACAAGCTTTGCGGGGCCAGCCAGCCTCTCGCCCACCAGCCTCACCTTTGGTAACCAGCCCGTGGGCACAACGAGCCCTTCCCAGACGATCACTCTCCTTAACGCCAGCAATGGCGGAAACGGGGTGCCCGGCTTTGCGATCACTGGGGATTTCAGCTCGGATCCGGGCGGCTGCACGAGTGAGACGATCCTGAGCACGGGCAGCAACTGCACCATCAGCGTCTGGTTCACTCCTACCGCAGGTAACACGCGAACCGGGACGTTGACGGTGACGTACGCCCTACCGACGCCGCTCACGCTGACGGCCAGCTTGACCGGTACTGGACTAGGGCCGGCGGTCAGCCTCTCATCCACAAGCCTTGACTTCCCCGCGCAGACAGTTTCCACCAAGAGCGCCCCGCAGGTGCTTACACTGACGAACACGGGCAATGAGGCTCTCGGTCCCCTCAAAATCACCCGCTCCGGGCCCTTTGCCGAGACCAACAATTGCGGTGGCGCCCTGCCGCCCGGCGCGAGTTGCGCTATCAGTGTCACTTTCTCTCCCATTGACGCCGGGAGTGGCAGCGGCACGCTGACACTGACGGACAACGCCGGCACCCAGACGGTTCCACTTTCGGGCACCGGATTGGACTTCGCGATGACCAGTTCCACCACCAGCCAGACGGTGTCGGCAGGCCAGACCGCGAATTACTCGTTGACACTGACGCCTGAGGCAGGGTTTGACCAAACGGTAAATCTCACGTGCACGGGGGCGCCCTCGCTCGCTACTTGCGCACTCACGCCCGGCACTGTGACGCTGAACGGCACGGCATCAACGACGGTAGCGGTGGCAGTTTCGACCGCAGCGTCATCGATGTTACCGCCGCACGGGAGATTCCTGCCGCCCGGCATGCAAGGGATGGGGAGAGTATTCTGGCTGTACGCCTTGTTGTGGCTGGCGAGTGTTGCGGCCCTTGCTGGAGCGAGGAAGCGTCGCGCCGCGTGGCTGCTGAGCGCGGGCCTGCTGCTGGTGGTGTTGTGGAGCGCCTGCGGAGGAGGAGCAACGCAAACGACTACGCCTCCTAGCACTCCTGGTACGCCGGCAGGAACTTACACCGTGGACGTCACGGCAACTGACGCCGCCGCTTCCAGGCTCATCCACACGATTCAATTCACGCTGACGGTGAATTAAGGATGGCGCATTCGTCATGGCGAGTCTTGTCGCGATGCGGGCGCCACAGCGAGAAGTTTTAGGGGAATCCTCGTGTTTGTTTCAGGGCGGCCAAAAGGGCCGCCCCTACAACTCCGCCTAGCCAAAGAAGGCGGAAGAAGATCAGATCAAATGACCAAGTAGATACGTCGAAAATCGTCGGTATTTTCCCTCCTTAGTCGGAAGTGCACGGGCGGAGAATTAACTCTCGGACCCGTTCGAACAGTGGGCAGCTGGGTCTCCGAGTTTCTTGTTCAGCTCTTCCCTGTGTTTAAGGCGATCACCATGAAGACGGTGCCGCCCATCACGGCCGAGGGGATCGAGCGGCACCTCGGCAGCGGGTTAGTCAAGGGCATCGGACCGACTCTCGCGAAGAAGCTGGTCGGGCGAAGGTGGGACGATTTACGGCAGTCCCCGGTTTTCGCCGAGGGATCGCTCACGACAGCAGCGGGGCGTCGGCTGGGTTCCAGGGGACCAGGACAGGGCGCACGAAGGCGCGGCGGAGGCGGTCGAGCGGCTCGCCGCGGGTTTCGATTTCATTCAGGCGGCGGGGCCGGAGGCCGATCTTGTGGGCCCATATGAACGTTGAAATCTCGGTGGGCTCGAAGCCCATGAGGCTGCCCGCCACCATGTCGGTGGCGAGCGGATTCGTGCCGGCGACGATGGTCTCCATCGGGACCAGCGTGCCGGAACTGGGGCCGTTGCCTTCCATGGCCGAGGAGGCGTCGATGACGACGAGGCCGAGCTTGTTGGCGCGCAGCATGTCGAGGATAGGCGCGGCGGTAGCGGAGGGCTCAAGCTTGGCCGCCAAGTCGTGCATATTGCCGCGCTCGGCCTGATAGATGGCACCAGGGTAGAGGCCGATCAGGTTCTTCAGGCCGAGGGTGACGCCGGCGAGAACGTGGGTCTTCATCATGGGCACCGAGCACAGCAGGTCGGTTTCGACGAGCGAGCGGTGCAGGGTGAGCTTGCCGAAGAGCAGCGCGCCGGGAACGTTCACGTCGACGAGGTCGCCGCTATGCAGATTGATCAGCGGAACCTTCTGCGCCTGACTGAATTCGGTGTAGCCGAGGTCGTCGAAGACCCGCTGCTGCAGGCCGTTGAGGAGTTCCTTGTTAGAGGTACGGAAGGTCTGGTCGCCGCGCACGTTGAACGGGGCCGCGGCGGCCGAGCCTTCGCCGATGGAAACATCCTTGTGCGCGGCGCGCATCAGCCGCACCAGGGCGCGCATCACAGGCAGCTTGGTGGTGGCCTCGGGCAGGGGCGCGACCAGATTGGGCTTGAACAGGATGCGGTCTTTGCCGCGCGTGATCGCCGCCATGCCGCCCAGGAGCTCGATGGCCTGCTCGACCGCGGCGTCGATGTTGCCGTTGCGGATCCGGACGACGCTGACAACCGGCTTGATCTCGTCGGCTAGAGGCGATGGCAGTACGGCGAGGAGCGCGGAGAGGGTCGCGGAAGATAGAAACTCCCGGCGGGTGCGGAGATGCGCGAGTTCCCGATCCATACATCGGAATACGCACGGATGCGGGGGCGAGTTCACCACAGTTCCACCTAGCCGGAATTTCCTTTTTGGTTCAAAAACAGCACTGATCATACACCCATCCCACTGCTCGCCGATAGTCGGAAACAGTTTTCATACGGACCGCCCCCTAACAGCTCCGAGATCCGAACCCGCACCGCCGAAATTGCCCGATGTTCCTCCACTTTTGCAATACCTCTCCTCCTTGCCTAGTCCTTGGTAGCCGTCCTCTTCAGCGGTTCGCCGATCCGATATAGCACGAACTTAATGCTCGACGAGCCGCCATGGGTTGCCAGGATGCGAGGGTTACCCGGTTCGATGGAAGACTCCTTCGTCATTCGGCAATCTGCCGCTCCTCACGCCACTCTCTTAAAGTCGATATATCCGCGCTCCACATCCGTGCGGATCAGTTGCACGCGGAGCTGGTGACCGACGTCCATGCCCTCAAAACCACCCGCCAGTCTTCCTTCAATGGGCAGATGCAGAAGGCGGACCCATGTGCCTTTGTCCGATGCGCCGGTGACAATGGCATCGAACTGCTCCCCGATCCTTGATTCCAGCAGAATTGCTGCCGCGGATTTTGTGACTTGCCGTTCCACTTTTTTCGCAACGTCCTCCTCTTCGGTGCAGTGCTGGGCGAGCGCTGCCAATTCGTCATTTTCGTAGGGCTGGGCACTTCCCGCCATTGCCGCTTTCAGCAACCGCTGGGTAATCAGATCGGGATATCTGCGGTTCGGGGCGGTGGAATGAGCATAGTCCTTGACCGCAAGGCCGAAGTGCCCGGTGGCACTGCCACCAGGAAGTTGGACGACGTATTCACCCGGACCCAGGAGCTTGACAACACTGAGAGAGAGATCGGGAAAGCGGAGAGGATCAGCAGCTTTCGCCGACACCAGGAATTGCTCCAGCATCTTGGCGTCGGGTTCTTTGGGCAACCTTGAGCCCCGTTCTGCGGCAAGCTCAATGATCCGGTCCCAGCGTTTGGGAACGCGAACCACGCGGCGCAGCGACGGAAAGTCTTTGGACGCGAGGTATCGTGCAGCAACGCCGTTGGCAGCGATCATGAAGTCCTCGATAATGTCTTTGGCCCGGTTACTGTTATCGGCTGCCAGGTCTTTGAGCTCATCTCCGTCAAAGACCGGACGCGCTTCGATGGTTTCGAGATCAAGCGCACCGTGCAGGTGCCGGAGCGCCCTCAGCTTCTGGG
>Ga0187876_1003482_pt1 | contig 10688 bp, 9 predicted proteins | sample June2016WEW_17_4_FD_133000 | JGI IMG/M metagenome (GOLD analysis project Ga0187876, IMG submission 133000) | Peatland microbial communities from SPRUCE experiment site at the Marcell Experimental Forest, Minnesota, USA - June2016WEW_17_40 | ecosystem: Environmental > Terrestrial > Soil > Wetlands... | reverse complement strand
TGGCTCAGGTCTCAGGCGCTGACGTCGATGGGGGTTTCGCGCGCGGAACGCGCCGCCTCGAGCGTCGCCAGCGCGACGGCGAGCGAGCGCACGCCGTCCTCGCCCGTCGCCGCTGGCGCGCCGCGACCGGCGACCGCGTCCTGGAACAGCCGCACGGAGCGGGCGTAGAGATCCTCGTGGACAACGGCCAAGCTTTCTTCGCCCGCCGCCGTCCGCAACAGCACTTCGCCCTTCAGCGCTCGCGTCATGCAGTCGCGCCCGATCAGCGAGCCCTGTTCGCCGTGGACTTCGAAACCGGTCGGAGCGTAGCGCGTGGTGAAGGCGTCGTGGAATTGCGCGATGAGGCCGCTGGAAAAGCGCAGGACGCCCATCACGCCGTCCTCGAGCCCGTCGCGGCCCATGCCGCTCCGCGAGACCATCGCGCTGACGCTTTGCGGCTCGTCCTCGAGCACGAAGCGCAAGGTGTCGGCGTCGTGCACGGTGATGTCGAGCGCGACTCCGCCGCCCGCCTCGGGCTTGTCGATGCGCCAGCCCTGCAGAGCGGGCGGCAGATAGACCGCATGAAAGACGCGCGCGAACAGCGGCCTGCCGATGCGCCCCTGCGCAATCGCCTCGCGCATCGCGCGATGCGTCGCGGCGTTGCGCAAGTGGTGGTTGACGCCCATGACGACGCCGTGCTCGCGGCAGGCGGCGACCATCGCGCGCGCGTCGGCGAGATTGAGCGCGAGCGGCTTCTCGCACAGGACATGCTTGCCGGCGCGGGCGGCGGCGAGGAGCTGATCGCGGTGCAGGTCGTTGGTGGTCGAGATATAGACGGCGTCGATCCCCGGGTCCGCGACGAACGCGGCGAGGTCGGCGCTCGCGCGCGCGATCCCGTGCGCGGCGGCGAACGCCTTGGCGCGATCGGCGCTGGCGCTCATCACGGCGACGACTTCGCCGCCGTTCAGCCGCATCGCGCCGATCATGTGCTGGGCGGCGATCGTGCTGGCGCCGAACAGGCCCCAGCGAAGGGCTTGGCTCATGAGGCTCTCCTGTCCTGCAACCCGGCGCCGCAGCTTTCGCGCACGATCAGCCGCGCGACGCCGGCGAACGACAAGCCCGCAGGATCTTCATGGCGGATGAGGCCGAGCAGGCTCTCCGCGCATCGCGCGCCCATCTCGCGCGTGTCGGCGCTGACGGTGGTCAGCGGCGGCGCGTTGTGTTCGGCCTCGGCGATGTCGTCGAAGCCGACGACGGCGACGTCGCGGCCGGGGACGATGCCGCGCTCGTTGAGCGCGCGCGTCGCGCCCATGGCGACGATGTCGTTGTAGCAGACGAGGGCGGTCGGCGGCCGCGCGAGTTCGAGCGCGCGCTCGATCGCCTGGCGGCCGCCGTTGCGGGTCGGCGGCGATTCGATGACGAGCGATTCGTCGGCGGCGACGCCGCAACCGTTCAAGGCGTCGCGCCAACCGCCGACGCGTTCCTGCTGCGTGGTCATGCGGGCGTCGCCGCCGAGAAAGGCGATGCGCCGATGGCCGAGCCGCAAGAGATGCTCGACCGCGTCGCGCACGCCCTTGCGATTGTCGGGACCGATATAGGGCAGGGGACTGCCGATCATCCGCCGCATGGTGATGACGGCCGGAATGGACTGCGGCCATTGCTGCGCCAGCGTCCAGGCGTCGGTGCCGCGCGCCGGGCTCATGATGATCCCCGCGACGTTGTGCTCGCGCAGCGAGCGCAGCACTTGCGCCTGGCGCTCCGGATCCTCGTTGGTGTTGGCGAGGATCGGCGTGAAGCCGAGCTTGTAGAGGGCGTCCTCGATGCCGACCGCCAGTTCGGCGAAGAACGGGTTGGTGAGGTCGCTGATGACCATGCCGACGAAGTCGGACGAAGCGGCGCGCAGGCTCGCAGCGCCGCGATGATAGACATAGCCGAGCGCCCGCATCGCCCGCGTGACGCGTTCGCGCGTCGGCTCGGCGACCAGTTCGCTGCCCGACAGCACGAGCGAAACCGTCGACTTGGAGACGCCGGCGTGGCGCGCGACATCGACGATGGTGACGCGATCGCCGCGCTCTCCGGACTCCTCCCTATCGCTCGACTCGGACATCGCCTCCGCCCAACTTTGGAACGTTCCATTTATTCGTGTTCGTAAAATCCGCGCGGCGCTGCACTGCAAAATACGTGGCGCGGCGTCGCTTGGCTCTTGTCTTTTGGAACGTGACAAATTATCGCTAACGCATCATTGAGACTTCGTCAACCGGAAATGCAGGGAGGAAATCGCGCTTGGCCGTCCCGCTCGCCCAGTCCATTCTCGACGCCCTGACCGACGTCGCGATGCCCAAGCCTCCCCCCGGCCGCGCGACCCGCGAAACATTGCGCGTCCAGGGCCTGACGCTGCCGCTTCATCGTTGCGAGGCCCTCGTGCTCGGCAGCGGCGCGGCGGGTCTGCGCGCCGCCGTCGAGATGAAGCGTCGCGACGTCGACGTCGTCGTCGCCACGCAAAACATTTACGGCGGCACGTCGGCTTGCTCCGGCTCGGACAAGCAGACCTTGCACACCGCCTGCGACAGCGGCGGCGGCGACGATTTTTCCGCCCTCGCCGCCGCGCTGGGCGCCGGCGGCGCCATGGACGAGGACACCGCCTATGTCGAGGCGGTGGGGTCGCTGCGGGCGCTCGCCTCGTTGCAATTCATGGGATTGCCGATCCCCGAGGACCGCTTCGGCGCCGCGTTGCGCTACAAGACCGACCATGACGAGGCGGGCCGCGCCACCAGCTGCGGGCCGCGAACCTCGCGGCTGATGGTCAAGGCGCTCGCCGAGGAGGCGGCGCGCCTCGCCGTTCCCGTGATCAACCGCACGGTCGGCGTCCGTATTCTCGTCCGCGAAGGCCCGCCGCGTCGGGCGATCGGCCTCATCGCGATCGGCGCGCGCGCCCGCGCCGCCGACAATCCGCTCGGTCTCGTCGTCTTCCTCTGCGACGCGTTGGTTCTGGCCGCCGGCGGCCCCGGCGAACTCTATCGCGACAGCGTCTATCCCAAGCACTGCTTCGGTTCGCTCGGCCTGGCGCTGGAAGCGGGAATCGAGGCGGTCAACCTGACGGAGAGCCAGTTCGGCATCGGCACGCGCCGCGAAGGCTTTCCCTGGAACCTGTCGGGCACCTACGCGCAGTCGATGCCCTACATCCATTCCCGCGACGCCGACGGGCGGGAGTTCAACTTCCTCGCCGACGCCTACCGGACGACGCAGGAGCTCGCCTCCAACGTCTTCCGCAAGGGCTATCAATGGCCGTTTCACGCGACGCGGATGCTGGATTTCGGCTCCAGCCTCGTCGACCTCGCGATTTTCCGCGAGACCCAGGCCGGGCGCACGGTGCTGATGGACTTCAACCGCAATCCCGAGCCCGTGCCCGGCGATGCGCCGTTCTCGCTCGATTCTCTCGACGCCGACGTCCACGCCTATCTCGCAAATAACGACGCGCTGCTCGCCACGCCGATCGAGCGGCTGAGGCGCATGAACCCGCTCGCGATCGAACTCTACAAGCGCTACAAGAAGGACATCGCGCGCGAGCCGCTGGCGTTCGCCGTCAACAATCAGCACATGAACGGCGGGATCGCGGTCGACGTCTGGGGCCGCAGCAGCCTCGCCGGCTGCTACGCGGCGGGAGAGGCCGCCGGCACGCACGGCGTCACGCGGCCGGGCGGCGCGGCGCTGAACGCCGGCCAGGTGTTCGGCCTGCGCTGCGCCGAGCATATCGCGGCGAGCCGCGGCGCCGGGGCGCCCGGCGAAACGCCGATCGAGACGATCGAAGCGGGCGTGGCGGCGCTGGCGCGTGGCCTCACGCAAGAAGGCGGTCTCACGCCGCGCGAAATCGAGCGCGAGGTGCAGGCGCGCATGAGCGATCACGCCGGCTTCGTCTGCACGGCGGACGGCGTGCGCGGCGCTCTCGATGGCGCGCGCGCGCTCAATGCGCGCATTCGCGCTGAGGGCGTCAGAGTCGCGCGCGCCGATCAGGCCGCCAAGGCGGCGCAATGGCGGCAGATGGCGCTTTGCTCCGAGGCGGTGCTGACCGCGCTCGACGCCTATATAGGCTCAGGCGGAGGCAGCCGCGGCGCGCGCGCCCTCTGCGATCCCGCGGGAGCGTCGACGCCGCAATCGCGCCTGGGGCCGTTGCAGGATTATCGCTTCCGCGCCGAGCGCGAGAGCGACCGCGAGCGGCAGATCGTGGTGCGTTGGGAGGGAGAGCGGTTCGTCTGCGAGCACCGCGCCATTCGCCGCCGCGACCGGGCGAAGAAAGCCTATTTCGAGCGCGACTGGCCGCTGTTCCTGAGCGGGGCGATCTATCGCGGGGAAGCGTGAGGCGGCGGGCGTTTCGCGCGGCGCGGGGCTATGGGTAAGGCCGCTGCTCGATGGCAAAAGTGAAATGAGGGCGTGTCACCGTTACGCACCGTTATGCGGTTATGGTGTGGTGACGAACGAAACCGCGATGCGGCACAGCTAAGTCGGCTTTATGAGCGAGGCTAGTTGCTGCAACTTGATCGCTAGTCGTCGCGCGCTTGGAGGCTGACGATGTCCTCGATGTCGCTAGCCGGCCACACCATTCCGAGCTGCGCGTCGGACGTATCGTTGGTGTGCAGGCGTCCGGAGTAGACGCCGACGAGCTTGCTCTGAGGCGTGCCGTTGGAAGACGTGCCGCCACCCGCGAGCGTGTGCGCACCCCAGCTCCTACGGATTACTGGCGCGCCCGACATTCCCGGACGGGACGCGGTGTCGACAAGCAGAAAGCCTCGGTCGAGGTTCACAAGATCCGGCTCCGAAGCGACGCTGCCGCGCTTCCAAACGGGGAATCCGGGAGGAATATTCCCGAAGGGATAACCGAGGATGAAAACGTCCATGCCAATCGTGACGGCGAGGTCCGCTTCAGACTTCATCGAGTTGATCGGATAGAGGCCGATCTCGGTGTCGTCATCTATCTCCAAGGGGATCGCAACAATGTCCGACTTGTTCTTGCGAATCGGATGAACGCACCAAAGGGGTTTGTGATCCTCGTCGCGGATTCTGATTTCGCGGCGGACCTTACCGTAGTCCATCCGACGTGAATTGAAATGCGCGCGGATGGAATCGGGGCGTACCTGATTCAGCAGCTCTCTGGTCTGCGCATTGCATCCCGTCACGACATGCCAGTTCGTGATGAGATAGTGCTTAGCGCCGCGCTTCCAAACGAAGGACGTGGCTGCGCCGAGCATCTTGCCGTTGGCGAATTGCTCGATAGGAACTGTTGTCAGGGAAAAAGGGTCGATCTTAGTCATCGGATATCTCTAAGGTGAACGTTCAGGATTGCGGCTTGTCCGATGTTTTTAATGCATGGGGAATCTTGAGGGGCCTAGGTGGTTTCGGAGCATACGGCTTGTATGGATCGGGGACCTTGTCGATAGGCGTGCCACGATAGCGTAGGTGCATGCTGAGCTCTGCAGATTGCACGACGCAAGCACGGAAGTTGTCGGCGATGCCGCGAAGGTCCGCGACCGTGAACTTTACATATTGCGGCTTACGCGGGGACGCTTTGGTCCACTTGATCATGTGGAGCTCATCCCGCTTGCCACCGAAAGCGGGCGGATAGCGCTCTGAGTGAATGATGATGTTGCGACAATTTCTGCACCAATTGTAGAAGTCGAGTACGTTCTCGACCGATTTGAGGAATTCCTGATCTCTGTCGAGCTGGCGAAACAGGGCCTTGGCAGCATTGACGCGGTCTTCTTCCCTTAGCTTAAAGTAGTCAGCTTCGATCTGCTCGGGCGAGTATCCAGCGAGCCGCGCGCGTTGCCGATAAAAAGAGTCAATCGAAGCTTGAAGATTCGCGAAGGTGATGGAGATTACACCGAGAGCGTGAAGGTGATCGCGCGAGCCCGGATTGTACCGGGGAAGCGGCCATGTGTCGTCTTCGTGCATCGAAACCTCCGAAGCGAGTAGATACCCCGTAGATGGGGCTTTCATTCGTCCGGCGAGTTTTGTTGGCGACCCGCGGCGCTAAGCGCGAGGAGTTTTTCAGGAAGTCGTCGAGGCCTTTCTGAAACGTACTGAAGAACGGTCGCTGCGGTTGTTGCTTCGACATTCTATTTCGGATGAAAGTCGTCTGTTGCAGGTCCGAGCTAAACACGTAACGACGCGCGCCGCCAACTACGAAGGCGTTCATCGTGCTCACGACGCCATCGGCGATATTCGTATCGAAGCGATTGAGGATGTCCGGCTCATCGCATGCGACAAACAAGTGCGTAGGAATTACGGTAACAGGTGCCGATCGCCGAATTGCACAATTTCGCGATCCGACGGTAGGCCCCATACTTATTCGCCTGGCGCCGCCCTGCCCCTCTCCGCCGCACACCAAGCCGTCGACCTCATGGAAGCATGAACTTCCGAAGTTTTGCGGCTGTCAATGGCGCGCTCATAGCCCGTCGAGAGACGGGCGTCTCTCGACGCCCTATGCGCGCGCCGCCTCCGGCGGTCGAAGACCATTGACAGCCGCAAAACTTCGGAAAAAAGAGGCTTCCATGAGGTCGACGGCGCTCCCCGCCAAGCTCGCGCCGGTTAAGTTAGCGCCGCCCCTCATCGGTCATGCTTCGCGTGAAGCCCTCTCCCGCTTCGCAATAGAACGGGATTGCGGATTGCGGCGCCACGCCCTCATTCCCCATTTGCCTCCCGGCGCAGGTTCGGCAGGGAGCGCCGTTCGGACCGCCGTGATATTGTCTTCCGGAAAAACAGAAGTCGTGGTAGATTAAAATTCAACGTCGTCCCTTCTCCCCGCGCGCGGGGAGAAGGTTAGGATGAGGGGCTGGGTGATGAGCAACAGCGCGGCCAATCGCCCAGCCCCTCACCCCCGCCCTCTCCCCGAGTAGGGCGTTCATAAGAACGCCCGTCTTCCGACGGGCTATGCGGGGAGAGGGGCCGCTCACCTTCGAGAAAGCCGAAATCGGCGGGCGTCGCCGGCAACCCCTTGATTCCGTTGGAAACCGCCAAGGAATATATTTGGAATTTCCTTGGAAAAGCTTGGAAAAGTTTGGATTTTCCTTGGAAAAGTTTGGAAATCCTTGGAAAAGCGCGGAAAAGTTTGGCCGCGTCCCCCGTCCGTTGGCGCGCGATCGGCGGACTTACGAGGGCGCGCCCGCATTTTGCTGATTTGTCGTCCGCGTAACCCGCGCGAATGCCTCGTCGCTGCCTTCGCACTTGTTTCCTTCGCGAGGGTCGGCCAAAGAACGGCGGGCAATTCGCGATGGCGATTTCAGACAGCCGCGCTCAGCGAGGCGCGACGTCGGACGATCGCGCCGATAGCTCGGGCGCTTGGCGCCGCGAAAGGAATTGAAGAAGCATGTCCAGAGTGTTTTTCACGTCCGACACGCATTTCGGCTGCGCGCGCACCCTCGCCGTGCGCAAGCGCCCGTTCGCGAGCGTCGACGAGATGGACGAGACCTTGATCGCCCGCTGGAACGCCGCGGTGGGCGAGGACGACGAGGTCTACCATCTCGGCGATTTCGCCTCTCTTGAAGGCGAGAGCCTAGGCCCCATCCTCGATCGCCTGCGCGGCCGCCTGCATCTCATCCTCGGCAACAACGACGACGCCGAGGCGATCGCGCGCACGCGGCGATTCGCCACGATCGCCGAGATGCGCGAACTGACGCTCGAAGGGCAGCGGATCTTCCTTTGCCATTACCCGATGCGCGACTGGCCGAACGCCTGGCGCGGCGCCTGGCACTTGTTCGGCCATGTCCACGGGCGGCTCGACCGCGAACCGCTCGGCCTCAGCCTCGATGTCGGCGTCGACAGCCACGGCTATGCGCCCGTCGCCTTCGCCGCCATCGCGCGGACGATGGCGGGCCGCGCCGCCGCGCGCGAGGCGACGCGGGCGCGCGTGGCTGCCGAATAAGGTTCGGCGCCCGCCGCTAGGCTTTGCCGCCGCCCTTCGCCATCGCCTCGAGCTTTTCCGAGCGAATGGTGTTGCGGTGCAGGGCGGCGTCTTTCACGCCGTCCATGCCGAACGCGACGGCCATGAGCTGGCTGTAGAAGACGACGGGGATGTTGTAGTTCGTGCCGAATTTCTCGTTGATCGCCGGCTGGTACATCTCGACGTTGGTCTGACAGAGCGGGCAGGGCGTCGAGATGACGTCGGCGCCGGCCTTGGTCGCCTCTTCGAGGATGGCCTTCATGAGGTGCAGGGTCCGCTCCGGGCTCATCACCGCCACCGAGCCGCCGCAGCAGGCGGTCTTGTGGGCGAAGGGAACGGCCTCGGCCCCGCAGGCCCGGGTGAAGTCGTCGAGGAAGGTGGGATCGTCGTAGCAATCGTAATCGCCGCCCGCCGCCGTGCCGGCGAAGGGGCGCACGGTCTGGCAGCCGACATAGCCCGCCACCTTGAGGCCGGTCAGCGGATTGGCGACGCGGGCTTCGATCGCCTCGAGGCCGACGTCGTTGACCAGCACTTCGCAGGCGTGGCGAACCTTGAGTTCGGCGGTGTAGCTCAAGCCCCCGGCGTCGAGCGCCTCGTTGATCGCCGCGCGCTTCTTCACGTCGGCCTTGATCTTCTCGGCGCCGCCGTGAGTGTTGAGGTAGCAGGCGGCGCAGCCGGTGACGACGTCCCGGGTTCCCTTCTGCTGCGCCTTGGCGAGGTTGCGCCCCGTCAGAGCGAGGTTGGGCAGCTGGCCGCCGCCGATGTGTCCCACCGAGGCGCCGCAGCAGTTCCAGTCTTCGATGTCGTCGAGCGCGACGCCGACTTCGGGCATGATTGCGCGCAGGGATTCGTCGAGATGCCGGCCGCTGCCGAGCGAGGAGCAGCCGGGGTAATAGGTCATGGTCTTCTTGTCGCTCATGTCCGTCACTCCCCGGCCGATCCGTGCCGCGCTTCGATTTCGCGCGCCTTGGCGAGGATCGCCTGCAGGCCCTTGCGGCCCTTGATCCGGTGCGGCAGGCCGACATGCATGCGGCCCGCCTTGACCATGCCGAGGGCGATTTTGAGATTGGCCATCGTGCGCTTGTAGCCTTCGCCGAGGCCGAGCGAGAAGAAATAGCGCATCGTCATCAGCCGTTCGTCGGTGCGCCCGAACGACTTCGCCGACCACCAGAACGACTGCGCGAAGTTCTTGTTCTCGTGCCTGCCTTTGGCGTAGCCGAATTCGACCGATTTCGCCGCCAGATCCTGCAGGATGTAAGTGACGGGAACGCCGCGCGGGCAGCGCACGACGCAGCGATAGCAGCTGGTGCAATTCCACTGCGTGTTGGCCGAAAGCACTTCCTCCTTCATGCCGGCGCGGATCATCATGAACAATTTGCGCGGGCCGTGGTCCATCTGCACGCCGATGGGGCAGGAGCCCGAACAGGCGCCGCATTGCATGCACAGGCTGAGCTTGTCGCCGCCGTTGACGTTTTGGTAGACCCATTTGGCGAAGGCGAGGTCGTATTTCCTGGCGGCGGCGGGCGCGGGCGTCGTCATTTCAGAAGCCCTTCATCGGGTTGGGCGGCAGGGCGCCGATCAATTGCGCGAACGCATCGATGACCTCGGGCGCATGGGCCGAATCGCCGATCGAGATTTCCTCGAAGGCGATGCGCTCCGGTTCCAGCATCAGGCTCTTGAGCGTCTCGCCGACCTTCGCCATGCGCTCGCGCGCGATTGCAGAGCCCTTGACGAAATGGCACTGATAATCGTCGCCGGACTTGCAGCCCATCAGCATGATGCCGTCATAGCCCTTCTGCAGCGCCGTCGAGACCCACTGCAGCGTCACCGAGCCGAGGCAGCGAACGGGAATGATGCGCACGAACGGCGACCAGCTCGAACGATTGACGCCGGCCATGTCGATCGCGGGATAAGCGTCGTTCTCGCAGGCGAGCACCAGGATGCGCGGTTTTTCCGAAAACTCGTCCGGGATCTCGTTGGCCTCGATCATCGCGTTGACCATCTGCGGATGGTAATTGTCGAAAGTGATGGTCTGCACGGGGCAGGCGCCCATGCAGGTGCCGCAGCGCCGGCAACGCGCGAAATTGACGATCGGCCGGCCCTGTTCGTCCTCGTCGATGGCGCCGAACGGGCACTCGACCGTGCAACGCCGGCATTTCGTGCATTTGTCGTGGCCGATCTTGGGGAAGGAGAGATCGCCGACGCGCGGATGCATGCTCGCGCCGCCGCTCGCCCCCTCGATCGCCTGGATCGCCTTCATCACCGCGCCGGTGGCGTCCTCGGCGCTCTCGGCCATGTCCATCGGCCGGCGCACCGGGCCGGCGGTGTGGATGCCGGTGCGGCGCGTCTCGTAAGGGAAGCAGATGTAGTGGCTGTCGGAGAAGCCGTCGGCGAGAATCGGGATATGCGGACCCTGCCGATATTGCAGGTTGAGGATCGGCCCGCCCGGCGGAACGCCCTTGTCGATATGCGGCCAGGCGGCGCCCTGGCCATTGGCGAAGCCCGCGACCTTGATCGGCGCTGTCGGGTTGATGTCGTCGGCGAGCTGCAAGGCGCTCTTTTCCGGCTCGATCGCCGGCGCGTCGACATCGGTCGAATTGGGGACCATGCCGGTGGCGAGCACGATGAGATCGAGCCCCGCGAGCGGCACGTCCTCGCCGAGCAACTCGTCGTCGTAGGAAACCGTCATGGCGGCGCCGTCGACCGACTTCACCTTGCCCTTCATGAAGACGACGCCGTTGCGCTGCGCCTCGCGATAGAATTCCTCCGCCGTGCC
>Ga0187876_1003481_pt1 | contig 10690 bp, 7 predicted proteins | sample June2016WEW_17_4_FD_133000 | JGI IMG/M metagenome (GOLD analysis project Ga0187876, IMG submission 133000) | Peatland microbial communities from SPRUCE experiment site at the Marcell Experimental Forest, Minnesota, USA - June2016WEW_17_40 | ecosystem: Environmental > Terrestrial > Soil > Wetlands... | reverse complement strand
CGTGGCGATGCAGATTCTGGTCGCCCTCCTGCTTGTGCTGCTGTTTCTCATCGTGCGCTCGCGGCTCTCGGTCGAGAAGCCGGGCGGCCTCCAGCACACGATGGAGAGTCTCGATGGCTTTGTCAGCGATTCGTGCCACGAGATCATCGGGCATGATTATCAGCGATACGTTCCATATATATCCATACTGGGACTGTTCATCATTTCCTGCAATCTGCTTGGACTGGTGCCGTTCTTTGAGACGCCGACGGGAGTGCCCTCGGTGCCGCTCGGTTGTGCCCTCGTAACGTGGTTTTACTATCACTACAATGGTATCCGTACCAACGGCGCGGGCTATATCAAGCACTTTTTGGGGCCGACGGTATGGCTTTGGTGGTTGATTCCTCCCATTGAAATCTGCAGCCACCTGGCACGAATTCTTTCACTCACTGTCCGTCTTTATGCCAACATGTTTGCCGGAGATATGGTGACATTGGTGTTCTTTTCCTTGATGCCGATTGGAGTGCCCGTAATTTTCATGGGCCTGCACATCGGCGTGGCATTCATCCAGACCTATATCTTTATGTTGCTGTCGATGGTGTATCTGGGTGAGGCTGTAGCGCACGAACACTAGGTCGCTTTGCAGGCTCGGGTCAGGCTGCTAGACATCAGCCATGAGTTTTCAAGTTTGGTTTTCGCTGCAAGCGTGAGGGCGTCGCAGTGGAGGGCGCCAACCACCCACTGGCAGCGACACTCAGCCCCACGGGGCATTTACAGGAGCAAGACAATGCGTAAACTAATGTTCGTTCTGCTGACGGTCGTGGCCCTCTCGATGATGGTGACGCCCGCCTTCGCGCAAACACCTGCCGCTGAAGCGGCCAAACCCGTTAACTGGGTCGCTATCGCCTCCGGCTTCGGCATGGCCATTGCCGCCGGAATGGCTGCCCTCGGTCAGGGCAGAGTCGGCTCGGCTGCCTGCGAAGGCATGGCGCGCAATCCTTCTGCTCGCGCCGGAATTCAGCTTGCCATGATTCTTGGGTTGGCCTTCATCGAATCGCTGGTGTTGTTTACGCTCGTCGTAATCTTCGCCAAGGTAGTGTAGTTCGCCCGGCAGAGTCTTTTGAACTTGTATTGGTATGGGGCCTCCTCTCTGTGGGAGGCCCTTTGCTTTTGGAGGCAACGTCAATTGGAGGCAACGTCAAGTAGACGCGCATCCCAGCACACACTCTTGCATGGTGCCCCACATCTGCCGCAGTTAGCAGATGTGGGAGTTCTGAAGATATACCGTGGCCGCAGTTCCGGAGATTTTGATCGTCAACGCACGAGTGTACGGGCCGCGCCAATGGCGAAGTTGAGCACAGGGCCTGGCAGCACGCCAAGATAAATGGTGGCGATCAGGCTGAGCACCATCGCGAGGCCCGCCGTAAATGGAATTGGCGGCACGGGGGCGTCGCTCTGCGGTTCGCGCATGTACATCAACACGATCAAGCGCAGATAGTAGTACGCGCCGATGGCGCTGTTGATGACGCCGATGATGGTGAGGCCCACAAGGCTCGACTGTAGCGCGGCGGTGAAGACGTAAAATTTTGCAAGAAATCCGCCGGTGATTGGGATTCCGATCAGGGAGAGCAGGAAAACGGTCAACGCTGCCGCCAGCATGGGTGAGCGGCGGCCGAGCCCGGCATAATCATCAACGTTCACGTACTTCTCGCCGGCACTCGCGAAATGGCTCACCACGGCGAAGGCGCCGACGTTCATGGCGGCATAAGATGCGGAGTAAAACATCGCGGCGGAGATTCCCGCGCTGCTGTCGCGGATGGCGGTAAAAGCGACCAGCAAGTATCCGGCATGGGCAATCGACGAATAGGCCAACAGGCGCTTAACATTCGATTGTACCAGCGCTCCGAGGTTGCCGAGCGTCATCGACAAGGCCGCCGAAACCCATATCATCCAGAACCACCCGGGTCGCGGCTGGCCCCAAAATCCGTTGCCGCTGGCGGTGCCGAACAGCACGCGCAGCAGCACGGCAAACGCCGCCGCCTTGGGAGCGGTCGACATGAACCCCACGACCGGCGCCGGAGCGCCTTCGTAGACATCCGGGGTCCACACCTGGAATGGCGCGGTAGCAACTTTGAAGCCGAGACCTACGAACATCATGGCCATGGCCATATACGCCAGCGTGGGCGCCCCGTTGCGCAGTGCGGCGGCAATCTGGTCAACGTTCGTCGAGCCGGTGGCGCCGAACATGAGTGCGACGCCGTAGAGGAAGAAAGCGGTGGCGAACGAGCCCAGCAGGAAATATTTGAGGGACGACTCCGCGCTGCTGGCGACGCGGCGGCGGAAGCCCGCAAGCACGTACGTCGCGATGGAAGAGATCTCGAGGGCAATGAAGATGAGCACCAACTCAATGGCAGAGGACATCAGGCACATGCCGACCGTGCCGAGCAGGATCAGACCGTAGTACTCGCCGAGGCGGATTTTCTGCACTTCCAGGTATTCGAACGAGCTGAGCGTAGTGATCAGCGCAACCATGATGACGACGACATGGAAGAACACACTGAAGCCATCGACCCGCACCATATTGAAAAATGCCGTGCCGGGAAATGCCGCCTGATAAAAGGTGGCGCACAGAGCGCAGAGGCATCCGAGAGCCGCGACGAATCCCATGGACTTGCGGCTGTCATACTCAGGCAGCAGCGGGTCTGCCAACATTACGATCATGCCGAAGACCGAAAGCACGATTTCTGGAAGAATTCGGATGTAGTCGATGCCGGGTATCATCGGCCGTTCACCTGGTTTGCTTTCTCCAACGAGGCCATAGCTGCTTGCGCGGCCGGGGTCGCGTCTGCCGGCGCAACCCTGTGATGCGCCGGAGCAGCAGCCTGCTTCTGGAATGGTGCGAGCATCTGGGCGACAGACTGGTCGATGCGGTTCATCCACATGGAAGGAGCGACGCCCATGACCAGCGCGGCAATCGCGAGCGGCCAGAGGCAACTGCGCTCGCGACGGTCAAGATCGGGCAAGCCGGCATTCACGGGGTTCGTGACGCTTCCGTAGAAAAGACGCTGGTAGAGCCAGAGCAGATAGCAGGCGCTCCAGATCACACCGCTTGCCGCAAGCACGCCCCACCAAGCCTTTGCCTGAAACGATCCGGTGAGGATCAAGTATTCGCCGATAAAACCGTTCAGCAACGGCAAGCCTATTGAAGACAAGGTGATGACCAGGAAGAATGTCGCGTAGACAGGCATCGGGGTCGCGAGACCGCCGTACTCCGCGATTTCGTAGGTGTGCCGCCGCTCGTAGAGGATGCCGCAGAGGATAAACAGCGCGCCGGTGGAGACGCCATGATTCAGCATTTGATAGACGGCGCCGTCAACTCCGGCCATGGTGAAGCTGAAGATGCCGAGCACTACGAATCCCAGGTGGCTGATGGAAGAATAAGCAACCAGTTTTTTCAGATTCGGTTGCACCATGGCAACCAGCGCACCGTAAATGATTCCGATGATTGCCAGGATCGCGATCCAGCCGGCGTTGCGGCGGGCCTGCTCCGGAAACAGCCCGACATTGAAGCGCAACAGACCATAAGTACCCATCTTCAGTAATACCGCGGCCAAAAGAACGGAGCCGGCGGCTGGCGCTTCGACGTGCGCGTCGGGCAGCCAGGTGTGCAGCGGGAAGAGTGGCACCTTAACCGCAAATGCAACAAAGAAGCCGAGGAAGAGCCACTGTGCGGCATACTCCATTCCCGGCACCGCGCCGGCCTGCAACAGCGCTTGCAGCGTTACGAAGTCAAAGGTTCCGCTCTTGGCGTAGAGCCAGATGATTGCGGCGAGCATAAAGACCGACGCAACCATCGTGTACAGAAAGAACTTAACGGCCGCGTAAACGCGGCGCTCGTGGCCGTACATCCCGATCAGCAAGGCCATCGGGATCAGCGTTGCTTCCCAAAAGAAGTAAAACAAAAAAAGATCGAGCGACACGAATACGCCGATCATTGCCGTTTCCAACACCAGCAGGAGGATGAAAAATTCCTTCACCCGGTCGCGGATCGAGCGCCACGAGATCATTACGCACAAGGGAACCAGGAACGTCGTGAGCAGCACCAGCCAGAGCGAGATGCCGTCGATACCCATGTGGTAATGGATGTTCGGCGTCGGAATCCAGGCTTTGTCGATTTCATACGCCAGCGAGAGACGCGACGGCAGCAGAGCGTGACCGGCGGTCAGATGTGGCTGCGCCTGCTTGACCTGGTCGCGGAAATACCAGGGCAAATGGAGCGAAAGCAGGAACGTGACAATACTGACCAGCAGCGCAAAGGCGCGGATGTCGCGATCACGCCGGGGAAACAACGCGAGCAGCAGCGCCCCGAACACCGGCACAAACGTCACCAGCGTGAGAATGTAGGGATTGACACTTGCAGCTATCATCGCGTTCCCATCCAAACCATGTAGAGGATGACCAGCGCCGCTCCGGCCGTAACCCAACCGGCATAAGAGCGGATGTTGCCGGACTGTTGGTGACGCAGCGAATCGCCCAATTCACGCACGCCCTGCGCGCCGCTGTTCACGCTTCCGTCTATCAGCGTGGCGTCGATTCCGCGCCAGAGCACGCGAGTGGAAAAAGCAATCAGCGGGCCGATGATGGCCGCGCCGTAGATTTCGTCGACGTAATACTTATTCAGCACGGCCGTGTAAAGGCCGCCAAGCGAATTGGCGATTTTGGCCGGCAGGTCGCGCCGCTTGACGTATAAAAGCCAAGCGAGACCGAGGCCCGCAAACGCAACCGCCACCGAGACGCCCGTCAGCGTCAACTCCAGCGAACTGTCCTCAGCGGCCTGCGACTGCTCCTGCTCGGGATGCGCGCCCCCGTGTGCTGTTCCCGCTGCTTCCGCCGTGATGGTCGGCATGACCGGTGCCAGAAAGTGCTCGATGTGATTTCCGCCGTGGAGCGCTTTGGGCACGCCCACATATCCCCCGATGACGGACAACACGGCAAGCAGCACGAGCGGAACCACCATTGCCCAGGGACTTTCGTGCGGTTCTCCATGGCCTCCGTGATCGTGAGCATTGGTCGGGGGAGCTGGCGGGGGCACGGCATGCGTGTGTCCGGCGTGTTCGGCCGAGGCCGTGGCGGCGTGCGGTTGGGCCTCATGTGAAGTGTGCTGCGCGGCGACGGGACCGCGATATTCGTTGAAGAAAGTCATGAACAGCAACCGGAACATGTAAAAGCTGGTCATGAACGCCGTAGTGATGCCGAGCAACCAAAACGCCCAGTGTCCATGCGGGCTGGAGAAAGCCTGCCAGAGGATCTCATCCTTAGAGAAGAAACCCGAGAGCCCCGGAATCCCGGCGATCGCACACGTGGCGATCAGCATGGTCCAGAACGTATAGGGCGCGTACTTCTTCAGGCCGCCCATCTTGCGCATATCCTGTTCGCCGCCGACGGCGTGAATCGCCGAGCCGGCGCCGAGGAAGAGTAGCGCTTTGAAAAAGGCGTGCGTCATCAGGTGGAAAATACCCGCCGAGTACGCGGCCACGCCGCAGGCCAGGAACATGTATCCGAGCTGCGAAACCGTGGAGTAGGCGAGCACACGCTTGATGTCCGTCTGGGTGATTCCGATGGTCGCGGCAAAGAACGAGGTCAGGCAGCCGATGATGGCGACGACCGCAAGCGCAGTCGTTGACCGGCTGAAGATGGCGTTGGAGCGCGCAATCATGTAAACGCCGGCGGTAACCATGGTGGCCGCATGGATCAGGGCGGAGACCGGCGTCGGACCTTCCATCGCGTCAGGCAGCCAGACGTAGAGAGGAATCTGCGCCGATTTACCGGTGGCGCCGACCAGCATCAGCAGCGCGATGGCAGTCAGCAGACCGGCTCCGGACTCGATGCCAGGCGAGAACTCCGCAACCTTGTGGAATATGTCCGTGTACTGGAGGGTGCCGAAGTGCTTAACCAGCAGGAACAAGGCAATGAGGAAACCGAAATCGCCGACGCGGTTGGCGATGAACGCTTTTTTCCCGGCGTTCGCCGCCGAATCGCGCAAAAAGAAGAAGCCAATCAGCAAATAGGAAGCGAGGCCCACGCCCTCCCAGCCGACGAACATGAGCAGGTAGTTGTCCGCCAGCACCAGCGTGAGCATGAAGAACATGAACAGGTTTAGGTAGCTGAAAAAGCGGTAGTATCCGCCCTCGTGCCCCATGTATCCGACCGAGTAGACATGGATGAGAAAGCCGACGCCGGTGACCACCAGCATCATGATCATCGAGAGGTGATCGAGATAGAAGCCGTACTCCACCACGAAGTCGCCGCTGCGCAGCCAGACCCCGATTCGTTCGATATAGGGGAGCTGATCGGCCGGCATGCCAAGCAGGCGTATCGCCGCCAACAGCGCCCAGGCGAACGATGCCGCCGTCGAGGCCAAGGCGACGGCGCTCACCATCTTGTTCGAGAACCGCCGGCCGAAAAATCCATTGATGGCGGCGCCCGCGGCGGGCAAAACTGGAATCAACCAGAGATTCAAGGTCATAGCTTCAGCAAATTCACGCGGTCGACATTCAGGGTTTCGCGCGTGCGGAAGACGGCAATGATGATCGCAAATCCAACGGCGGCTTCAGCGGCCGCCACTACCATCACGAAAAAAACGAAGATATAGCCGCTCAGCGCCTGCCACTGCGCGGCAAAGGTCACGAAGGTGAGGTTCACCGCGTTCAGCATCAGTTCGATCGACATGAAGATGGTGATGATGTTGCGCTTGATGAGGAAGCCCGCAACCCCGCAGGCAAACAGGATCGCGCTCAGCACAAGATAATAGGAAATCGGCACCATCAGTCGCTTCCTCTCCGCGCCAGAACTACGGCGCCCATAATCGCGATCAGGATCAGCACCGAGGTCACCTCGAACGGCAGCAGGAAATCCCGGAAGAGAAGGCGCCCCATGCCAGGGGCGGTGCCGTGTAGCTGGCCGATTATGACCGAACCCGGGCCGGGATAGCGGGTGGCTAACACCCAGGTGGCCGTGGAGAGTCCCAGAATCAGTCCTGGCACGCCTAACAAAATCGCCACCCGGCTGCCCTTGGTCTCTTCTTCGGCGCCGGCATTGAGCAGCATGATGACGAAAATGAACAGCACCATCACTGCGCCTGCGTAAATGATGATTTGAATGGCGGCAACAAACTCTGCGCCGAGCAAGAGGTAGATCAGAGCGAGCGAGCCCGTGACGAGCACGAGAGACAGCGCGCTGTTGATCGGATGGCGCTGCACCAGGAGGTTAATCGCTCCTCCCACGCACAGGGCCGCGAAGATCAGAAACAGAATAAGGTGCGACATCGGTTATACACCCGCGGGTTACGCCCGCAGGGCCACAATCAGCCCGGTAACAAGAATGTTGGCGATTGAGAGCGGCAAAAGAAACTTCCAGCCGAACCCCATCAGTTGATCGTAGCGGAAGCGCGGCAGCGTGCCGCGCACCCAGATGTAAAGAAAGATAAAGCAAAATACGCGCGCCAAAAACCACAGGATTGGAAGCAGCGATTGCAGGATCGGCGGTCCGAAAACAGGTCCACTCCATCCGCCCAGAAACATGACCGACGCCAGGCAAGCTACGGTCACCATGTTGGCGTACTCGGCCATGAAGAACATGGCGAACTTCATCGAGCTGTACTCGGTGTGATAACCGGCCACGAGTTCGGTCTCCGCCTCGGCGAGGTCGAATGGAATGCGGTTGGTTTCGGCAAAAGCCGCCATCAGATAAATGAAGAAGGCTACGATTTGCCAGCCGCCATTAAAGATGTTCCAGTGCCACGGACTGCCTAGTTGCCGCTCGACGATGGTTCGCAGACTGAACGACCCGGAAACCATCAGCACTCCCACCAGTGACAGCCCGAGCGCAACCTCATAGCTAATCATTTGCGCGCTGGCGCGCAAAGCGCCGAGCAACGAGTACTTGCTGTTGGACGACCACCCGGCAAGCGCGATGCCGTAAACTCCAAGCGAGGTGACGCCAAGGATGATGAGCAGGCCGATGCCGATATCGGCCGGCTGATTGTTTGCCGTCTCGACCCCGGTAATCTGAATAGGAGTGGTTACGCTGCCGACGGTGATGTTTGGTCCAATAGGCACAAGAGCAATCGAAGTCAGCGCCATCACCAGGGCAAGCATCGGGGCCAGAATGAACAAAGTCCGATTGACATAAGGCGGCGTCAAGTCTTCCTTCAGGATGAACTTGATGCCGTCAGCAAGCGGCTGCAGCAGGCCGAATGGACCGACGCGGGTAGGTCCCCAGCGGTTCTGCATGTGGCCCACCACCTTCCGCTCCAGCCAGACGGAGTAGGCCACAATCGTCAGCAGCACGCCGACGGTAATCGCGATCTTGATGATGGCGACGAGCAAAAACATTCCGGCATTCATTGAGTCATGCATTCCCAAGAGCAAACTTGCTTCGCGGAGCATACCCGCACTCACGTTGCTTCGTTCCTTCGTGAAACAGCAAATCCGCGAACGGCAAACCTGCTGCCGCAAGCAGCCGGTCAGTCAGCCACAACTTCGGTGTCAACCCGAGACTTGCTCTTATTCTCCATCACTGAGTTCAGCGTATTCGAATAACGGCCAAGCGTACCGGAGGTAAACAGCGCGTCCTGCGAGGGAACGATCCATTCCGGATGACTCTGAATCCCCGCCGGTTGAATGTTTACCAGTCGAGTCGGCTGATCGTTGCCGGCCAGCAACCCCAGCCGGGAGACATCGTAGCCCGGGACCAACCGCTGAATCTCGTCGAGCACCGCGGCCGGATCGAATGGCGACACCTTTGGCTCAAGCCCGCGGGCGCGAAGCCAAACCGCATGACGGTCGGCCTCGCCCGACTGCGCGCCGCGCGTCTGGCCGAAATCGGCGCGCATGCCGCCGCCGAACGGCACAAGCTTGCGGATGTCGAAGCCCATCTTTTCCGCAATGCGCACAATGATCTCAAAATCGCTTTTGACGGTCGCAACATCGCCCGCTTTCTTCAACAACTGCAAATCGCCGCAGGTATTGGTGAATGTGCCGGCCTTCTCGTAGGCGTTCGCCGCCGGCAGAATTACGTCCGCCAGCATCGCTGTTTCCGTCATGAACATATCCTGGACCACCAGGAAAGGAGTGTGCAGAATGAAGGGGTCCACCGCGTAGCGCGCAACCGGGTTGGAGCCGACCACATACAGGGCATGAAGCTTGAGATCGCGAGCGGCGTCGAGCATTTGCGCGAGGCTCAAGCCGGGCTGCGCCGGGATCCGCCCTCCCCACTCAGCGTCGAAGATCGAGCCGGAAGCGAGCGGAGCGTAGCCGGGCAGCAGGTCAGGGTAGAGCCCCATATCGGCAGCCCCACGCGAGTTAGCGTAATCGCCGAGGCAGATGAATCGCGCTTGCTGTGGGGCGCCGAATCTTACCAGGGCCGCTACGTCGTCTCCGCGAAGTTCGGAGCCGAAAATGATAACCAAATCTGGTTCGGTCCTGAGTGTGTCGCGCAACTTGGAGAGCGCTTCGGGTGCAATTCCCGTGATGGCTTGCGCGGCGGAATCATCTCCGGCAAGGTATTGGGCGAACTTACCTTCGCTTCCCGCCGGAAGCTGCGCGAAGCTGGCCGCCTGTCTGCCGAGCTTGATGGGTTGCGAGTTGACGATGTGCAGCTTGGCGCGATGCAGCCGTACGTTGTTGCGGATCTGCCACGCCAGCAGCGGATGCTGATTCGTCGGATCGTTGCCGACCAGCAGGATCGCTGGCGCCTGGAAGACCTCGCGCATGCTCGCCGTTTTCGCGTTATTCCCGGCGAGGGCCTTGGCGAAAGACGGATAATCCGCCGTGCGGTGATGGTCGATATTATTGGTTCCCAGCACCAGACGCGCGAACTTCTGAAGCAGATAATTCTCTTCGTTCGTGGTGCGGTTGGAACCGATAACGCCGATTGCATCCGCGCCGTGGCGAGCGATGATCTCGCGAAAGTTGCGGGCGACGGTATCGATTGCTTCCGTCCAGGCGACGGGAACAAGCCTGCCATCGCGGCGCACCATTGGCTGCTTGATGCGCTCGGGATGGTTGGCGAAATCGAAGGCGTAGCGTCCCTTGATGCAGAGAAAATCGCCGTTGATGCCGCTCTTGTCGCGATTGTCTCCGCGCACGATCTCCATGCCGCTGTCGCTGCGGCGGCAGCCCAGCGTCGTGAGGCAACCATCGCCGCAGTGGGTGCAGACGGTGCCGACGTGGTTCATCTCCCACGGACGCGTCTTGTATCGGTAAGCTCCCGAGGTAAGTGCGCCGACCGGACAGATGTCGATGCACATGCCGCATTCCTCGCACTCGAGGTGATCGCTATTGTTAGGAGCGATAACCGAACTCTGGCCGCGGTTTTGGATGCCCAGCGCCCACACGTCCATGCCCTCGCCGCAGACGCGGATGCAGCGATAGCACAGAATGCAGCGCGGGCGGTCAAAGAAGACGACAGGGGACCATTGCTGCTCGTCGCGGTGGCTCTTGATGTCGATAAACTTCGACTCCGACGCTCCATACTTGAACGTCATGTCCTGCAACTCGCACTCGCCTCCGGCGTCGCAGACAGGACAATCCAGCGGATGATTGGCAAGCAGCAACTCGAGCATGCTCTTGCGCGCCTGCACAACCTTTTCGGTCTCGGTGTGCACGACCATGCCCTCGCCAACCTGCGTGGTGCAGGCGGTCTGAAGCTT
>Ga0187876_1003479_pt1 | contig 10693 bp, 11 predicted proteins | sample June2016WEW_17_4_FD_133000 | JGI IMG/M metagenome (GOLD analysis project Ga0187876, IMG submission 133000) | Peatland microbial communities from SPRUCE experiment site at the Marcell Experimental Forest, Minnesota, USA - June2016WEW_17_40 | ecosystem: Environmental > Terrestrial > Soil >... | reverse complement strand
GTCTCCCATCAACGCCACCAGCCGCAAGGCATACAGGGGAATCAACACCGTGTGCCTCTGGGCCGCATCAGAAGCCAAGGGGTACGACTCCGGGGAATGGGCCACATACGCGCAATGGCAGGAGCGAGGCGCACAGGTCCGCAAGGGCGAAAAATCCACGACGGTAGTGTTCTGGAAATTCGCCAACGGCAGGACTGAGAATCAGGATGGGGAAGACAATCAGCCCGTGTCAGCATCACGTCTGCTGTTCACCCGTGGGTATGCCGTGTTCAACGCGGCACAGGTCGATGGCTACACACCGAGGGTTGAACCCGAGAAGCCAATGTTGGAACGCATCGAACGTGCGGAAAGGTGGTTCCATTCCATCGGCGCTGAGGTGCGGAACGGGGGGAATCGAGCGTACTACGCATCCGGCACGGACCATATCCAGATGCCCCCATTCGGGGCATTCATTGAGAACATCTCGTACTACTCCACGCTCGCGCATGAGCACACGCACTGGACCGCACGGGCGGAACGGTGTGACAGGCAACTGGGCAAGAGGTTCGGAGATAGCGCGTATGCTGCGGAGGAACTGATAGCGGAGCTTGGGGCCGCATTCACTTGTGCTCACCTCGGATTGAGCACGGAGGCCCGCGAAGATCACGCTCAATACATTCAATCGTGGTTGAAGGTTCTCCGGGCCGATAAACGAGCGATCTTCACAGCCGCATCCAAGGCACAACAGGCCGCGGATTACCTCATCAAACGGGCGGGAGACTCCGCCCGCACTGCGGAGGTGGCGGCATGACTCCCGAACTGGAACAGGCGCTGAAGGCAGTCTGCGCAATGAAATTCCCGACTGTTGCCAGCCTGCTACGCAGGAAGGGATACGAATACGAGGCGCAGCAAATCGAGGCGCTGGTCAAGGCGTGGGAAGACTTCCAACGCAGGGGCCTGTAAATGTCTGACGCTATCATCCCAGCGGTAGCGGTGACGGGGGCGGACGCTGTGCCGTCCCCCTCGCTCGATCAGGTCCGGGAGTACATCCGCGCATCCAAAGCCGCGAACACGCTGCGAGGCTACCAGAGCGACTGGCGGACGTTCTGCCAGTGGTGTGAGGCGCACGGGTTGTGCCCAGTGCCTGCCCTACCTGAATCCGTGGCTGCATTCATCGCGGAGTGTGCCAGCACTCTGAAGGTGGGCAGTGTTCAGCGACGCCTGAACGCCATTGCTGAGGCTCACAAGGCCGTGGGACTCGAATCCCCCACGCACAGCCCAATCGTGGCTAACACCATGAAGGGAATTCGGCGGACGAAGGGAGTTGCCCCGGCATAGAAATCCGCTGCGTTGACGGATGACATCCGGGCGATGGTTGAGGCGACGGACTCGGGACTGATCGGGATGAGGGACAGGGCACTGATCCTGCTTGGCTTTGCCGGAGCATTCCGCCGTTCGGAACTGGTGGGGCTGAGCGTGGAGGATTGCGAGTTCGGGAATGATGGGCTGACCGTGACACTGCGCCGTTCGAAGACAGATCAGACAGGGGCCGGCCGGAAAATTGGAGTTCCCTACGGATCGAACCCTGAGACGTGCCCTGTGCGCACACTGCAACTGTGGATTGAACAGGTGGCGATCACGGGCGGGCTGTTGTTCCGCTCCATCACTCGCCACGGGCAGATCCGCTCGGGTGGCCTTTCCGGTGGGGATGTCGCGCGGGTGGTGAAGAAACTGGCGGAACGGGCAGGGCTGGACCCGGCGAAATATGCGGGCCACTCCCTCCGGGCAGGCCATGCCACCAGTGCAGCGATTGCCGGAGCCTCGGAACGCTCCATCATGAACCAGACAGGGCATCGCTCTGTTCAGATGGTTCGGAGGTACATCCGGGACGGGAGTCTGTTCCGGGAGAACAGCGCGGGGAAGTTGGGGCTATGATAGTCAAACAAGATCGATCTAGGACTTGCTAGAGGCGCAGAAGAAGCTGAATGAACTACTGGCTCCCGCGCGATGCTTTGCCAACGCTGACGAATGAACTTCAAAAGCGCACAGCAGTCGCGCTGAAAACGCTGTTTGAGGCGAAGCATCTCTATCAGAAGCAAGCCGTCGATTCTCCAAAAGAAATAATCGCTGGCATCATCGAAAAGCTCAATCAACACGGACAGGACCGGCCTTATTTCCAGCACCAACTGAGAGTCGCTGGCATCGATCCGGTTTTGTTTAGGTCCCCGACGAACGGTACCCCGGCGCGTATAGAGGCTCAGAATCCGGTACGCAAACGCAGGAAATTCAGCGCCGCGTCCCGACGGAAGATGGCCCTGGCGCAACAAGCACGATGGGCCAGAGTCAAGGGTGAGATTGCTCCGCCGCCAGCTACGGTGAAGACTCCCAAACCCAAACGCCGGATCAGCCCCGAGGGTCTGAAGAGGATCATTGCGGCGACGAAGAAGCGTTGGCGTCTGCAGAGGGCGGCGAAGAAGGCTGCACTGGCAAGGAAGGCTGCCCCCAAGAAGGTCGCTGGAAAGGCGGCGGTGAAGAAGGCTCCCCCCACGAAGGCGGTGAAGAAGTTTGCGCCTGCCAGGAAGTCAGCTGTGAAGACGGCTGCACCGGCTCCTACAACCGTCCCGGATCAGATGCAGGTTGGCGGTTAGGTGACCCTCGCGGCGGGGTGTAGTGAAAACTGTAGTGACTACCTGCTTCCACGGACCGTCACGGAGAATTACGCAACCCGGCTGCGATTTAACCCGGAGGGCCTCTGGCGACTCGTTGGCTGGCGAATGTCCATCCGTGTGGACATTCGTGTGGACAGGGTGGGTTTCTCGGAGATGATTCACCAGATAACCCATTGAAAATATTGGTCGGGGCGGGGCGATTTGAACGCCCGACCCCCTGCGCCCAAGGCAGGTGCGCTACCAGGCTGCGCTACGCCCCGACATTTGCTGGTCTCTTCATTCTAAAACACTTCTCGATTCGCCGTACTCCGCGATGAGGATATTAAGAACTGACCAAAAACAGCTCGATCGTGACAAAGCCCATCAATTGGGCCGCTCCGTGTCAAAATGCCGGACCGCTCTCGTTGGCCTGCGGGGTTAAACGCCGCCTGGGCTCACCCGGGTCGGGCAGCACCGCGAGAGACTGAAACCAGCCACGTTTGCGTTTTCACGTCGCCAGTTCCCGAAGCTCGTCGCTCGTGACCAAACGCTCGGACACCATGGCTCGAGCCGCTAACCACGCAACGACCTTGTCTTCAATCGACACTCCGTCCGTCACGCCGATTTCGTTCCGCCGCGACCGCGCTACCGCTCCCAAGCGCATTTGCCGCCCCGGCAGCCGCCACGGCGAGGCAGGCGGTTGCCAGGAGGTGCCTTAACAGCCTCTTCAATCGCGCATTCCTGTTCATCGTTCCCCCGGGTTGGTCTCTCTGTTTACAATCTCTGGACTCTAGTCAATGGCTCGTCCTCGATAAAAAAACCTTGACGGCACTGCGGGCCAGTGGTTAAATATTCACTGGAGTGTATAAAAATTCATGATGGCCACCCCAGCCCTCCCGAAAATTGCCCATGGGGATCTTCGGAGGGACCTCGACCTCACCTCGGACGAGCTGATCGCCCTCCTCGATCTCGCATCCGAGGTTAAGCGTTCGCCCGAACTCTACCGGTCCGCGCTGGCGGGTAAATCCATCGCGCTGCTCTTCGAAAAACCCTCGCTCCGCACCCGCATGACGTTTGAGCTGGCCATCCAGCAACTCGGCGGATTTGCCCTCCTCAACGAAGGCCGAATCGGTATGCGGGAGCCGCTGAAGGATATGGCTCGCAACCTCGACCGCTGGGTAGATGGAATCGTTGCCCGGACCTTCCTGCAGAAGACCGTGGACGACCTCGCCCGCTGGTCGAGCGTACCTGTGATCAACGCTCTCAGCGATATGTACCATCCGTGCCAGGCGGTTGCCGATATGCAGGCGATCCGCGAACACTTCGGGACCACCCGCGGGTTAAAACTGGCGTTCGTGGGCGATGGCAACAATATGGCGAATTCGCTCATGTTGAACGCGACTCGCCTGGGCATGGATTTCGCCCTGGCCACTCCCGAAAATTATGAAGCCAGCCCGGCGATGATCGACCAGGCCCGGGGAATTGCCGCTCGATCGGGGACCGCAATTACCATCACGCACAATCCCGCCGAAGCCGCGCGCAATGCTCACGCGATCTATACCGATGTCTGGGCCAGCATGGGCGCGGAAAACGAAGCTGCCGAGCGCCGCACGGCGTTTTCGGATTACCAGGTCGACGAGGATCTCTTCAGGCACGCCGCGCCGAATGCCGTTTTCATGCATTGCCTGCCGGCCAAGCGCGGTGAAGAAGTAACAGATAACGTGATTGAATCGTCGCGGTCGATCGTCTTCGACCAGGCGGAAGACCGGCTGCATGCGCAGAAGGCGCTGTTGCTGATGTTGCTGGCTTAACCCGGCGTTAGCCCGCGTTACACAGGAATCGAAAATTCATGAATGCAAAAAAAGTCGCACTCGCTTATTCGGGCGGGTTGGACACCTCCATCATCATTCCGTGGTTGAAGGAAAACTACGGCTGCGAAGTCGTCGCGGTGTGCGGCGATATCGGCCAGGGCGGCGATGAGCTGACCGGCCTCGAGGCGAAAGCGCGCAAGACCGGAGCTTCCGAAGTGGAAATCGCCGATATGCGCGAAGAGTTCGTCAAAGACTATCTCTGGAAGCTCGTCCGTTCGGGCGGCGTCTATGAGCATAAGTACCTGCTCGGTACGTCGATCGCGCGGCCGCTGCTCGCCAAACGCCAGGTCGAAGCCGCTCTGGCAACCGGATGCGATGCGCTCGCGCACGGCTGCACGGGAAAAGGCAACGACCAGGTCCGTTTTGAGCTGACCTACAAAGCTCTTGCCCCCGAGCTCCCCGTGATTGCGCCGTGGCGGGAATGGAATCTGGTCTCCCGTGAAGACTGCATCGAGTACGCGGCAAAGCACAACGTGCCCATCGCGGCATCGACCACGAAGATCTATAGCCGCGACCGCAACATCTGGCACATCTCGCATGAGGGCGGGGAACTGGAAGATCCGGCCAACGCCGCGCCGGATCACATCTGGATGCTCACGACGAGTCCCAAAGATGCCCCGGACAAGCCGGAAGAAGTCACCGTTGGTTTCGAAAAAGGCATTCCTGTTGCCGTGAATGGCCGGAAACTTCCGCCGGTCGAGTTGCTCGAAACGCTGAACGCCGTTGGCAGCAGGCACGGCGTCGGACGTATCGATCTGGTCGAGAACCGCTTCGTAGGCATGAAATCGCGCGGGTGCTATGAGACTCCCGGCGGCACGATTTTGATGGCCGCGATCCGCGAACTCGAAGCCCTGACGCTCGATCGCAGCATGTTGCACTACAAGCAAAAACTTGCGCTCGATTACGCCGATCTGGTTTACAACGGCCTCTGGTTTACGCCGCTGCGCGAAGCCCTCGACGCCTTTTTCGAATCCATCAGCCGGACCACCACGGGCGAAATCACCATGCGCCTCTACAAAGGCAATCTCGATCCGGTGAGCCGCAAATCGCCGTACTCGCTCTACTCGCTCGCCATCGCCAGCTTCACCATGGGCGCGGATTACGACCAGAAAGACGCGCGTGGCTTCATCAATCTGATCGGTCTCCCGATTCAGGTGCGGGCGCTCGCGGCAAAGCATTCCCCGGAGATGAAAAACAAAAAATGAAACTCTGGGGGGGGCGGTTCGAGACGGGGCCTTCGGAGATCTTCGAGCGCTTCTCGAACTCTCTCCACTTCGACCGGCGGTTGCTCGATGCGGACGTTCGCGGCTCACAAGCCTTTGCGCGTTCGCTCACGCGGGCCGGAGTTTTGACGGTAGCCGAGTGTGGGGAAATCATCCAGGCTTTCGATGCCATCCGGGAAGACGCGAGTTCGCCCGGTTTCTTCGAGGGTGCCGATGTTACTGAACAAGCCGAAGATGTTCACTCTTTCGTCATCGGCAAGCTGAAGCAGCGGGTTGGCGCGCTGGCAGATAAAATTCATACCGGCCGCAGCCGAAACGAACAGGTATCGCTCGATACCCGCCTCTGGCTGCGCGATGAATGCGACCATGCGCGCGAATTGCTGCGGCAACTCATGAGCGCTTGTCTGGCCCTGGCGGACAAATACCCGAACGCCATCATCCCCGGCTACACGCATCTGCGGCGTGCGCAGCCCGTGTTGTGGCCGCACTATCTGCTGGCCTATTTCGAGATGTTTGCGCGCGACCATGAGCGCTTCGGCGAAGCCCGCCGCCGCACCGACGAGATGCCCCTTGGATCGGGAGCTCTTGCGGGCAGCGGATTTCCGCATGACCGCGAAGCCATCGCGCGCGATCTCGACTTTCACTCGATCACCCGCAACAGCATGGACGTTTCGGCCGACCGCGACTTCGCGCTCGACTATCTCTACGCCGCGTCGGTCGCGATGATCCACCTCAGCCGCCTCGCCGAGGATTGGATTCTTTACTCGTCCGAAGAGTTCGGCTGGATGGAACTGGGCGATGGCGTCACCAGCGGTTCGAGCCTCATGCCGCAGAAGAAAAATCCCGATTCGCTCGAGCTGATTCGCGGCAAGTCCGGACGGGTTCTCGGCGCGCTGAACTCGCTGTTCTTCACCATGAAGGGCCTCCCGATGACCTACAACCGGGACATGCAGGAGGATAAAGAACCGCTCTTCGAAGCTTCCGATCAGGTGAACGGTTGTCTTGAAATGGCGCGTGCGGTCGCCGAATCGGTAGTGCTTCGCGAGCAGGTGCCCGCAGAGGCCGCCGACGAAAGCTGGGTCGTCGCAACGGACCTGGCGGAGGCTCTGGCACGCAACGGCACGGCGTTTCATCGGGCGCATCAAATCGTCGGCCGTCTGGTGCTGGAGAGCGTTCGCGCGGGTAAAAAACCGGCCGACTGGAACGCGTCCACACTCGCTCAATTTGCGCCTGAATTCACGCCCGACGTAGCTCGCCTGCTCGATCCGCGCGAAGGCATGAAGACCCGCGAAATCGAGGGCGGCACTGGCCCCGAAACCGTCGCCGCGGCATTGATCGCCGCGCGCATGCGCCTCGCGAATCTCTCATGACGAAAAGCTTCCGGCACGGGCAGATTCTCAAACTGATCCGCAGCCGAAGCATCTCCACGCAGGAAGAACTCGCCAGAGCGCTGAAGGAGATGGACATTGACGCCACTCAGGTGACGCTGTCCCGCGATGTCCGCGAACTCGGCCTGGTCAAGACTTCAGAAGGCTACCGCGAGTTGGGTGGCGAAGATGCGCCCAACCTGCAATTTTCCACGCTCGCGGCCGAATTTCTGCAGGACGTTCGGCAAGCTCAGAATCAGGTGGTCCTGAAAACCGCCCCGGGGCACGCCAACTCGGTGGCCGTCGCGCTGGACGATGAAGAATGGCCCGAAGTCGTCGGCACCATCGCGGGCGACGACACCATACTCGTGATCTGCTCCGATTCGAGCACCGCGGAAATCGTGAAAGCCAAGCTGATCCATCTTCTGGAGTGATCTCGGTCTATGGACCTAAAATCGCTTTCGCCTCTCGTGATTGTTGCCGCGATGGCTGTGGTAGTTCTGGGCCTGCCGATCGGTCTCTACGCGCTCTTCACAAGCGACCAGCGGCGGACCACGCGCGAGATCCGGAAAGCTGCTGCCGAACGCGGATGGAAGTATCGGCGTCGGCGCTGGCAGGGCAATCCCGCGGCTTTTCGGATTGACGGTCGAACCGAAAGCGGGCTACCCTGGACCCTGACTTCCGGGACCGGCACCGATTATAGCCGCGGCTGGAGCGTTCAGCTTATGCTTAAATTCGCCACGCTGGGCGGCGACACGGATCTGGCCCTCCTGCCGCGTGACGGCGAAATCCCCGGTTCCCCGTCGATCGGCGCCGCCACCCCGCTCGAAGCCGCATCCCGGGTTGCGGCCATCAGTGGTGTCCTCGGCAGCGCTGTAGAATTCTTTCGCCACGCCGAGGAACTTCCGAGCGGTCATCCCGAGTTTGATGCCCGTTATCGGATATTGGTATCGCCGCAACAATTCCGCCAACCCCTCATAGACAGTGCTCTTGCGGAGCGCATACTCCAATGCCCCTCCGACGCGATCGCGCCACACTCCGTCCTCGCCTGGAGGCAGCCTTTCGCGTTCGAGGTCGAGGCTCGATTACTGGGGCCGCCAAACTGGTCCACGGTGTCCTGGCTAATCTCGCTCGCCAACGACCTGATCGCGCGCGTTCCGCCGGTAGTGAAATCAGTTGCTCCTCATGGCTTCGTGGATCGTCTCATTGATCGTTTGTTATAAAGCTCGCTTCTTATAAACTTTTAATCCCGCGCTTATGACTCTTTCATACGCCGGTCCTTAGGGTGGAAAGTGGATGTCTCACACCCGGATTGCAACGGCCGCCCCTGCTCTACGCAGCACTGCCCTCCATTCCGGGGACCAGATCGATCACTATCTCATCGAATCGGTTGCCGCCCGCAGCGGAATGGCTTCCATTTTTCGCGCAACCGATCTGCGCACGGGTCGGCCCGTGGCAATTAAGGTTCCGCATCCTGAAATGGAAAGCGACCCCATCTTCCTCGCCCGTTTCGAACGCGAAGCCGAGATCGGTGGCCATCTCGATCATCCCGGCGTGATGAAGGTCTTCACCGATGAATCCCGCAGCTATTTGTATATGGTCATGGAATGGGTGGAAGGGCGCGAGCTCCGCAAGTTCCTGACGCACACGGGAAAGCTTCTACCCGAGCGCGCCGTGGGAATTACCGTCGATATCTGCCGGGCTCTGGACTATATTCATTCCCACGGAGTCGTGCATCGCGACTTGAAACCCGAAAACATCATGGTCGACGACGACGACCGCGCGAAGCTCATCGACTTCGGAATTGCTTCGCGGACGGGCTCCCGGCAGCTGACATTCGGCTCGCTCTCGCACATCATGGGTACGCCCGATTACATCTCCCCGGAGCAGGTCGGTGGGCAGCCGGGAGACGCGCGCAGCGATATCTATGCCATGGGAGTCATGTTGTACGAAATGCTCACCGGCAAGACGCCGTTTCGCGGATCCAATCCGTTTGCGGTGATGAATGACCGGTTGCTGAACAATCCCATTCCACCGCGCGAACTCGATCCAGCCATCTCGCCCGAACTGCAGGAAGTGGTCTACCGCGCTCTGCGGCGCGACCCTGCCACGCGTTACGCGAGCGCCGGTGAGTTTGCCTGGGATCTGGAACATCTCGACAGCGTCGACATCGCCGACCGTCCCGAATTACGCGAATGGGATTGGCGGCGCACGCCGCTGGCAAAGACGATCCTGTTCTATCTGGGATTGGCGCTGATTCCGATCGTGATCTTCACTTTACTGCTGCAGGTCGCCCGTCATTCACCTGGGGCGCCTGCGTCTGCCGCAGAAGGGCAGCATCGTACAAGGTGAAATAACGAGATTGAAAATTAGTGAGAACTTGATTCCAGGTTCCCACAATATAGTCAAGTAACACGAATGCTCCTTCCGGGGCGGTATTAGTCCTCCAACGTGCCTCCCCGGATTCCTTCCTCAACGATAACCGTACGCGTAATCGCGATCTCCGCGATGATTCCGGAACTCGCGGTAATCGCGCATCCGGCGCAGATCTTGGGCGAGCGAACCCCTGTCCCACGGATCGAGCGAATTGGAATTCACCACGCGCTGAATATGATCGATGGCCTCGTCCAGGTGGTGCTTCTCGTAGCGGCCCTGATCGAAGCGGCTTTCAAAATCGAATAACTCGCGGCGTGCTTCATCGAAGCGTTTGCGGTCCGCGCGCGAAGCATACGGATACGCGCTGGCGCGATCGAGATCCATGCGCGCCCGGTCGAACAGAGCGCGGTCCCGTCGGGCGTAGTCCCGGTCTCCATAAGGGCGGTCGTAGTATTGGTTTTGCGCAAAAGCCGAAGCGGCGAGCAGCATGAAAGGGATCGAGAGTGTCGCTATTGGCGAACGCATGGTTTTACCTCCGTATGGTCTTACGCATCAAAAGACGAATGACCAGCCCGACGGTTGCGCTCGTTAATCGGGAATTAATGGAGTCCTGCGGAAGACAACATTTCCCGCCCGCATCACGAGACTCACGTCGTGATGTCCAGCGCGCCGCGCGAGGTCGCGGTAATCCGCCACTTCCATCACCAGCAGATCCGCGCACTTGCCGTGTTCGAGCGAGCCGGTGACATGCGATAGCCGCAACGAGCACGCCGCGTTCCAGGTCGTCGCGGTAATCGCTTCCTCCGGTGTCAGTCCGAGCCGATCGACTGCCAGATGGAGAAGATACTGCATATTGAAGGACGAAATATCATTCGCGCGGTAGCTGGATGCAATCGCGATTACGGCGCCCTCGCGGATCGCTCTCCGCATATCCGAAGCGGCATTGGCGGCGTCGCCGAATCCTTCCGACGAGGGAATCACACGAACGCAGCCGACCGCCGCAAGAGGGCCGATAAAGGCTCGTAGAGTGTCGTTCGGAGCCACGATCGCGATGGCTCCCGCCGAGACCGCGAATTGAAGATGAACCGGTTCGAGACGTGTTGCCGAGCGCAGACGAATCGCATATCCCAGCTCTGCCGCGGCAATCGCCGCAGAGCGTAGCATCAGGAGGTCGGGTGCCCGGAACTCGCCTCCCAGGGTCAGTTCCAGGACCGAAGAGAGTTTCTTGT
>Ga0187876_1003473_pt1 | contig 10708 bp, 11 predicted proteins | sample June2016WEW_17_4_FD_133000 | JGI IMG/M metagenome (GOLD analysis project Ga0187876, IMG submission 133000) | Peatland microbial communities from SPRUCE experiment site at the Marcell Experimental Forest, Minnesota, USA - June2016WEW_17_40 | ecosystem: Environmental > Terrestrial > Soil >... | reverse complement strand
GCAAAGCGCCTGGAATCGTATCGAGCACGTTAGCGGTCGTAATAAACAAAACGCGCGAAAGATCGAACGGCACATCCAGATAGTTGTCTCGGAACGTCGCATTCTGCTCAGGATCCAGAACCTCGAGCAGCGCAGACGCCGGATCGCCGCGAAAATCGTGTCCGAGTTTGTCCACTTCGTCCAGGACAAACACGGGATCGTTCGCCCCGGCGCGCCGCAGCGCCTGCATCACCTGACCCGGCATCGACCCTATGTATGTGCGCCGATGCCCTCTGATCTCCGCCTCGTCGTGCATCCCTCCCAATGAGATCCGTTGAAACTTCCTCCCCAGCGAACGCGCGATCGAGCGCCCCAGCGATGTCTTTCCCACTCCCGGCGGCCCGACGAAACAAAGAATCGGCCCCTTGAGTTTCGGCTTGAGTTGCATCACGGCGAGAAAATCGAGAATACGGTTCTTCACCTTCTCGAGATCGTAGTGGTCCTCGTCGAGGATCTCGGCGGCGCGCTGCACATTCACCGCTTCTCCCGACGACACGCTCCACGGAAGGCTGATCAGCCATTCCAGATACGTGCGCGCCACCGTGTGCTCGGGCGACATGGGATTGATGCGCGCGAAGCGGCTCAACTCTTTGAGCGCTTCCACTTTCACCTCATCCGGCATCCCGGCCTTTTCGATCTTCTCGCGGAGTTCTTCGGTCTCCTGTTCCCGGTCCTCGCCCTCGCCCAATTCTTTCTGGATCGCTTTCAACTGCTCGCGCAGATAAAATTCGCGCTGGCTCTGCGAAAGCTGCCCCTGTACCTGCGATTGAATCTTCTGGCGCAGCTCGAGCAGTTCCACTTCGCGCGCCAGTTGCTGGTTGATGAACTGCAGACGCGTTCTCGCATCGTTCTGTTCGAGTACCGATTGGCGCTCGATATGGCTCAAACTCGGAAGCGTCCCGGCGATGAAATCCGCCAGGCGTCCGATTTCGGCAATATTGCCGGCCGCGGTCGAGAGTTCATCCGACAAGTTAGGTGTAGCCGAGACAATCTGCGTAAACTCACTCAACACGTTCTGCCGCAGCGCGGTCAATTCCGGCGTGACCTCCGGCTCAATCTCGGGTAAACGCTCCACCCGCGCGCGCAGGAAGGGCTCGGTCGCGGTATAGCTCTTGATTTTCATCCGCGACACGCCTTCGCAGAACAACAACTGCCCTTCGCGCATCCGCACGATCTTGTGAATTATCGCGACCGTGCCCGTCTCATGCAATTCCTGCGGACCCGGCGCATCCGTGCGCGCATCGATCTGCGACACCACGCCGATCAATCTGTTCTCACCCAGCGATTCAACCAGCGCCACCGACGTGGGCCGCCCCACGCTCAACGGCAGAAGAGCGCTCGGGAACAGCACGCTGTCCCGCACGGCGAGAATGGGCAACTCTTCCAACTCGGGGGGCTTTTCCGTCTCAAGTATTGCTCCGGCGGGCTCGACAACATCAACCGATTCCATGCGTTCATATTAACGGAGAGCAAAGCCACGGAGAACAGAGCAACGAAGCGGCAGGTCGCGGAGACTACTCGCCCATCGGATAGCAGCCCAGTACCCGCAGCATATCGGCCAGCTCCGCCAGGTGGCCCAGCGCGTTACGCGACACGGGATCTTCGGCGTGACCGATGAAATCGAGGTAGAAGAGATATTCCCAGGGTTTCCCCCGCAGCGGCCTCGATTCGATCTTCGTCAGATTCAGGTCCCTTAGCGCGAACGCGCTCAAGGATCGGAACAGAGCGCCGGGCGTGTTTCGAGTCGTGAAGACGACCGTGGTCTTGAACCGTTTTGCCGCTTCCCGCTTTACGAAACGGGACCCGCGCTTCGGCCGTTCCAGCAGAAAAAATCGCGTATAGTTCTGGCGATCGTCCTCGATCGATTTCTTCAGTATCCTGCCGCCGTAGATCTTTGCCGCGGCCGCCGACGCGATCGCCCCCGCATCCTTCAGCCCTTTTTCCATCACCATCTTGACGCTGCCTGCGGTGTCGTAAAAAGGCGTCCGCTCGATCTGCGGATTCTCTTCAAAAAAATGCCGGCATTGATTCAGCGCCACCGGATGCGAATACACGCGCCGGATCTGCGCGAAGCCGACACCGGGAGGGGCAATCAAATTGTGTACGATACGAACGAAAGTTTCGCCGCGAATCGCCAGATCGTATTTCAAAAGATGGTCGTAGTTTTCGTGGACCGAGCCATGCAAAGTGTTCTCAATTGGGATTACCGCACATCGACATTTTCCGTTTACAACTGAAATAAATACTTCCTCAAAAGTTTCGGTTGGCACGGGAATGAAATTGTCGCCCACCAATCGGCTCGCGGCCACCTGACTGAAAGCGCCCAGCTCTCCCTGAAATGCGGTCCTGTGTCTCATTCCTCACCTTTTTGCGTTTCGATCTCGTTTCTCCGCTTCGGTCCGTTCCAGCGGCGGGTTTTCTCATCGGGCAACCCGATCAGATCGAGAACGCGGTCGACGCTGGAATCCACCAGGTCCTCGACCGTCATAGGTTTATCAAAAGCAGGCTGATGGTAGAAACCGGGAATCGGCGGCGCCACAATTGCGCCCATTTCGGCCAGCGCGGTCATCGTTCTGAGATGTCCCAGATGAAGCGGACTCTCCCGAACCATCAGAATCAACCGCCTGCGTTCCTTCAAAGTGACATCAGCGGCGCGGGTGAGCAAGTTCGAGGTAATCCCGTGGGCGATCGACGACATCGTATGGATGGAGCACGGGGAGACGATCATTCCATCCGTACTGAAGGAACCGCTGGCAAGGGGCGCCGAAATGTCGTCCACCGGCCAGGAGTAATTCGCGAAGCATTTCAAATCCGCCGCCTTTTTTCCGGTCTCCAAAAACAGGGTTTTTTCCCCGGAACGGCTGAGAATCAAATGGATTTCCGCCCCAGTCCCGTGCAATTTCTCCAGAAGGCGCAGCGGATAAATCGCCCCACTCGCGCCCGTGACCCCGACGACTATCCTCAGGTTTGCCCCCTAAAAATCGCTGTCTTGTTCCGAATTTGGAACAAGATTTTGAAAACTTATTGAAGCGGGAACGGCGTGGAGGTTATAATCCCACCAAGGAGTGCTCGATTGGCTCAAGCGCCCGCTATTTACATCCCGAGACAGGATCATAGCATGGAAGAAGCTGGACAGCGCCTGCGCAGGGCGCGTGAAAGGCTCAATCTCAAGTTCAGGGATGTGGAGCAAGCCAGCCATTTGATCGCCGAGCGCCGCGGTAACCCCGAGTTCGGGGTTCTGATCAGCCGCTTGTCCGACATTGAAAACCAGGGCACCCTCCCTTCGCTCTACAGACTCTACTCACTCTGTTGTATCTACCGTCTCGATCTGAATGAGGTGCTCGGCTGGTACGGAGTGCCGGTTGAGCTGATGGCCGCGGATGCCGGCATGATCCAGATCGAAAAGACTCATGGCATCCACTTCAGCGCCGAGGGTAGCGCGGAAGCGATGCTGCCTATCTCTCTCGATCCCGGCATCGATCTGCGCCGGACCTTCTTCGTAAGCGAGATGGTCCAGCGTTGGGGGAAATTACCGCTTGCACTGCTCGGAGGCCTTGACGTGAAGCGCTTCCGATATGGGTTTATCGGGACCGAAGACTGGGGTATGTACCCTACGATTCCTCCCGGTTCGCTGCTGGTCGTCGATGATACGAAGCGCAGGATACAAACGTCCGGATGGAGGAGCCTCAGCGAACGCCCCATCTATTTTCTGGAGCATCGCGATGGCTTTTATTGCCGCTGGTGCAGTCTCAAGGAGGGAGTGATCAGCCTGATTTCGGACCCCGCGTCCGAGGCGCCGATCGTGAATTTCAATTATCCCGGCGAAATAGAGGTTATAGGCCAGGTAGTGGGCGTGGCTATGAGTCTGGATCCCGAGAAGCGACGCCGTATTCGGTCCTGATGAGCTCTAAAACTACCGCGAGATCGGCGTAAAAAAGCTTCCTTTCCACGTCGCGCGACTCTCCGGGAACCCAGTTTCCATAGGGTTCGAGCGTAAGCCAGTTCGCTACAATTTCACGCCTGTCCCCTTCGAGACCAGAGAAATACTCCTCCAGTTCTTCCTTCTGGCGTTCCAGCCCGAAGCACAGCCATTCCTGAAAAACGCTCATATGGCTGCGCCGCAGCAGGCGGTCCACCTCGCCTTCACCGATTCGCTGCGTCAATCCGAAGTGCTCGTAACTACCTGTGTTTGCATTGCGTAGTGACGCAAGATAGGCCAGTCTGCCAATCAGCGTGGGAATCGCTGATAGCGTTCTCTGCCAGGATTCGGCGATCGCAGCTTCACGATTCGAGTTCACGAGTCTTCTCCCGGCATTGTACAACCCCGCTGACTCGATTTCTTCAAACTCAGTAATTTCCTAAGTCGGAAGTGAAAAAGAGTACGGTTGACGTTCCGTTTAGGGCACTTCTTCAGCCTCCGAAAGCCTGCGCGGACCGACACCGATAGACTTCGGTTGTAGCAACTTACCAAACAGAAAACAAAGGACAACAACACAATGCGCAAACTCATCATGATTCTGACGGTAGCGATTTCGTTCCTCGGCTTCAGTGCCGCGGCAAACGCCGGTGGCCCGCCCCCAGCGTGCGGCGACAACTGCCCCTTCGTCCGCTAAACATTTCGAATTTCGAAAAGGACGCCAATACCATGCGTAAACTCATAATGATTCTGACGGTCGCGATTTCGTTCCTTGGCCTCAGTGCCGCCGCAAACGCCGGTGGCCCGCCCCCAGCGTGCGGCGATAACTGCCCCTTCGTCCGCTAGAGGACACCTGGCGCATCAAATCGCGCGTGCTACAATTCGGTCGGCGATTTCGTTCATGGATCCGACCCGCGCTACGGATTTTCTCCAATCAGTTGCCGCGAGTGCCGCGGGCGGCAGGTTGATGTATCTTGGTCTTGGGAGCCGATTTCCGGCTCTTCTCGGCTACTTTGTTTACATTGCCATATTGACTTTTGCCTATGGCGTCATGGATAGGTATTCCAAACCTTATTTTTGGACGTACGTTGCAATTGGGTCTTGGGAAAACATTTTCAGCATTCTCGTGGTCCGCGAACTCTTGACTGCAATGTTTGACAATTACCCCGGTATCCGGACAGTGGGACGCTGGGCTATGTATGCGGGGATCGCGATATCGGCCAGTACGTCGCTCGCGCTGACAAAATTCCTCTGGAATACAGGAGCCAAAGGCCGTCACAAGTGGGGACTTTTCTACCTTGAAATCACACAGCGGTCGATTGTCTTTAGTCTGGTCGTTGTGATCGTCGCAATCCTGTTTGTTCTTTCGAAATATCCTTTGCACCTGGGCAGAAACACGTACATTTCGTGCATCGCGTTCAGTGCTTTGTTCTTGAGCGAGGCTGCGAGGCTTTTGCTCGACAGCACTGCGCGAGTACTCCACATTGATTTCGTCGACCAGGCTGAGTCCGTGATCATCGCGCTCTGTCTGGGAACTTGGGCATTTATGCTGCAGCCAGAAACTGTCCCGGCTGCGCGAGTCGCGTTCTCTACTCCCCGGGAAGATCAATTGCTTCATCAACTGGACTCACTGAACCAGATCATGACCCGCGCGGCCAGAAAGTAATATTACGTGCATTTTCCGGGAAACCTTGCAAATCCCCAGTAACTCTAGTATTCTCGACTCAGTTACATTAGAAGGATATTCCCTATTTTATGTACACTTTACTTGCAAGCGCTCTGTTTCTTATCGCGCTCGGCGCGCTGGCATGGCGAGTTCGGCCACGGATGCGAATCCCGGGCAAAGGGGAAATGAGTTCGGTGCCGGCGATATCCGCAGACCGATACCGGCCGATGCTTCGGTTGTTATCGGATGAGGATCTGAGTTTTGTCTCGGCTAACAACAACCTGCGGAAAACCTTGCGGACACGGCGACGGGAGCTGTTCCGCAGCTATCTTCGCTGCCTGACGCGGGATTATGCTCATTTGCTTGCGGGAGTTCGCTCCGCGATGGTCCAATCCGGGATGGACCGGCCCGATTTGGCGCGCGCGCTGGCAAAGAACCGTACTCTCTTCATGATCACGATATACAAGGTCGAGTTCCGGCTGGCCTTGCACGCTGTCGGCATGGGCAAAGTCGATATCTCCGGGCTGGTTGACGCTCTTGAAGCTCTCCGCAGCCAGGTCAACGTGCTTTCGACAGCGACGCCCATGGCCGCTTAAGCTCACTTGGTTTCTTCCGCGAGACTGGCGGGAATGCCAGTCCTCCAGGAAGGGTAGGTCAGTTCGATCCCCAGTTTTTCGCGAATTTCTGTTCCGTCCACCCTTCTGCCCACCGTCGCCGAGTCACTGACACTCGGCGGAACTTCTTTCATTTTAAACAACTTGGAGCACCATTCGGCGATTTCAGCGCTGGAGCAAGGCTCATCGTCCGCAACCGGCCATGCTCCCTCCAGATCTGAAAAGATTCCCGCCTGGACGATCGCGGCGAGATCCTCGACATGGATGCGGCTCACAATGCCGGAACCTGCGCTCCGAGGCATTTTCCCTTCGCGAATGGCCGCATGTACACCGCGTCCAGGCCCGTAGATCGCCGCCGCGCGTAGAATGAGGCTCGGCCAACGCATTACCCAGCGTTCCTCCTCCAACCGCCTCCGGCCGCGTTCGTCGTTAGGCTTAACCGGGGTTTTTGCGTCGACGTCAACCTGATCGCCATAAACACCTGTGGAAGAAATGTAGACGATTCGCCTCGGTGCAAGCTCCTGAATAATTGCCTGTAACCCTGTGTTCTCCGGCTCTATCAAAGGAGGTATGAGATGGACAACAATCGCCTGTTTCGGCAACGCCGGGAGATCAGGAGAATCCAGCTTCAGCTCCGACAGCGCCAGTCCGGCATCCGCAAGCTTCTGGAAACGCTCGACATTTCGCACCGCAGCGTATGTCTGAACACCTTCCCAAAGCAGGCGCCGCGCCAATCGTTGTCCGGTAAATCCGAGCCCCAGTATAATCACCATTCATGCCCATTCCACCACGAACATTACCCGCGGGGATTTTTCGCGAGTACGATATTCGGGGTATCGCCGACACCGAACTCCTCGATCCCGGCGTTTTGACGCTTGGCCAGGCTATCGGCACTTACCTGATTCGCCGGAACTCGCGGAAAGTCAATCTTGCGCGGGACTGCCGTCTGAGTTCCGAGCGGCTGCATGACGATCTGCTCGCGGGTTTGCTCGCGGCCGGCTGCGAGGTTACGGATCTCGGCGTCGTCCCAACCCCTCTTTTGTACTATTCGGTGTTCCACCTGAAAGCCCATGGCGGCGTGATGATCACCGGCAGCCATAACCCGTCCGCCTACAACGGGTTCAAGGTAATGCACGGCAAGAGCACCATCCACGGCGAAGAGATCCAGAAGATTCGGGAATTGATGGAGAACGGCGATTTCGAAACCGGTCCCGGCAGCCTGCGTACTTTCGACATCGTCACACCGTACGTCGACGAGATCGCCGCTCAGTTCCAGTTGCCGCGCAGGATCAAGGTCGTTTCAGACGCGGGAAGCGGCACGGCGGGACCAGTGATCCGCCGGATCCTCGAAAAACTGAACTGCGAGACGACGGAACTTTTCTTTGAAATGGACGGCCGATTTCCCCACCACCACCCCGATCCGACGCAGCCGGAGAATCTGCAACATCTGGTGAATAGCGTCATTGCACAACAAGCGGACGTGGGCCTTGCGTTCGACGGCGATTCGGACCGCATCGGGGCCGTCGATGAACAGGGAACGATTCTCTACGGCGATCAGTTGATGATTATCTACGCACGCGAAATCCTGTCGCGCAAGCCTGGCTCGACGGTGATCGGCGAAGTCAAATCGTCCCAGCATATGTACGACGATATCCGCCGCCACGGTGGCATCGCGGTGATGTGGAAGACCGGGCATTCGCTCATCAAGGCACGGATGCAGGAAACCAACGCGGAACTGGCGGGTGAAATGAGCGGCCACATGTTTTTTGCCGACCGCTATTACGGGTTTGACGATGCTCTTTATGCTGCCTGCCGGCTGCTCGAGATTGTTTCCAACTCCAGTGCGCCGCTGTCCGCGCATTTGAGCGATCTGCCACCGTCATTTTCCACGCCCGAGATTCGGCTCGATTGTCCGGACGAGAAGAAATTCGCGATCGTGAGCGCAGTGCTGGCAAAGTTCCAGGCGAACTACGAAGTGATTGCGATTGACGGCGCCCGGATCAATTTCGGCAAAGGCTGGGGACTGGTTCGGGCATCGAACACGCAACCCGTCCTTGTGCTGCGCTTCGAGGCGCAATCGCCGGAACTGTTGCGGGAATACCGCAGGCTGTTGGAAGACGCAGTGGCCGAAGCGTCGCAATAAAATGCGCGAGACCAGTCTCGCGAGATTGCGGAATGAAACGTGGGACGTCCTCGTGATCGGGGGCGGAATCAACGGCGCCGGAATCGCACGCGATCTGGTATTGCGGGACCCCGGAATGCGGGTTGCCCTGGTGGAGAAAAACCATTTCGCCTCCGGCACGAGCGGGAAGAATTCGCAGCTGATTCACGGCGGATTGCGGTATCTCAAGTATCTGGAATTCCATCTCGTCCGTGAGGCACTGCGTGAGCGCTCGACTCTGCTCAGGATGTCCGGTGGACTGGTTCAACCGCTCGAGTTTCTGATTCCGTGTTATGGAGCGGCCGATCGCTGGTTTTACGGCGCCGGCCTCGCGCTCTATGACTTGCTCTCCGGAACGCACGCGATTGGACATCACCGCAAAGTGGACGCCATCGAATACGAACCGGAACTCGCGCGCGACGGGCTTACCGCCGGGCTGATCTTTCACGACTGCAAAGTGAATTCCGCGCGCCTGGTGCTTGAAAACATTCTTGACGCCGAAGCGCACGGGGCAGTGGTGGCGAACTATGTGGAAGCGCATGTCGCGGGAAAGTCGATTGCTGCGATTGATTCCCTGACGGGCGAGCGGTTTGCGATTCGCGCGCGCAAAGTTGTAGACGCGACCGGATCATGGTCAAACGGGGCGCAATTGCGTCTCGTACGTGGTTCGCATCTGGTTTTTCCGCGCATTCAAAAGGGCGAAGCAGCGATCGCAATCTTCGACGAGTACGGCCGGATCGTGTTCCTGATCCCATGGGGCGAGCGCGGCGATTTGACTTTGGTCGGCACAACTGAAATCGACCATGACGGGTCTCCGGACGACGTTCATATGTCGGACGAAGAAGCGCGCTATCTCACGTCCATCGTCCACCGGCTGTTTCCTTTGTATCGGGAAGAACCCGTTTCGAGTTACAGTGCGCTCCGTCCGCTCATCGCGGAGAAGGGACATTCTGCGACTTCGACCAGCCGTGAACATTCCATATGGGAAACGGCCGACGGCGTTTTGCATATCGCCGGCGGCAAGTACACGACGTATCGCGCGATGAGCGAGGAACTGGTCGACATGTTATCGTCCCGGCCCTGTCGCACTGCTGAGATTCCGCTGAAGGTAGCTGCGCCGCCCGCCGATACTGCGGCGCGGGTTCGGCAGGCGGTCGAGCGCGAGTATGCGCGAAGGCTCCCGGACCTGCTCTATGTCAGCACTTATTGGGGCCACGAGCGGCGGCTCGCGAGAGATTGGATTGAACCGCTCGCGCGCGAGATGGGGGCGCTGTTGGGGTGGGATGAGTCGATGATCGACGGAGAGATCATCGCCTTAGAGAACGGGCGAACTCTCCGCCCTTCGCGAACTCAGTCTCGAAATCCGATTTGAGTGCCCGCAGCTTTTCGATGTAAGCATCGAGCGCCGCCGAAACCTCGGTTTTATTTGTTTCGAGGATGTCGTTCCAGAGATCGAAAGAACTCATCGCGAGGCGGGTTGTGTCGAGCAAGCCCGGTCCGGCGACGCTGGCGGCGTCGGGCGCGAGGTCGTGGAGCACCGAAGCGAGCGCGGTTGAAGCCAGTTGCGGCAAGTGGGAACTCCATGCGACGAGGCGATCGTGTTGCGCCGGATCGAGGACGATCTCGCGTGCGCCAAACGCCGCAAGCCAGTTCCTGAAGGGGTGGTTGATGGCGGACGTGAGTACCCATGTGCGTCCGCGAAAGAGATCGGCATCGGCCGCCGCGACGCCGCGGAGTTCCTTGCCGGCCATCGGATGGCCGCCGACAAACGCGCAGCGCCGCAGAGATCGCTTCGCTTCGTCCGCGATGGCCTGTTTGGTGCTACCCGCATCCGTGACCAGCGCGTCGGGACGGACGAGCGGATCCAGTTTCCGAAGCGTATCGAGAATACCGGAGATCGGTTGCGAGAGAAACAGCAGATCGCAGATGCCGGCGGCTTCTTCGAGAGTTGCGCCGCGATCGATGGCTCCGCGTTCGACCGCTTGTTCGACACTGCGTTCGGAACTGACTCCGAGAATGGCGCCCGTAAATTCGGCTTTGCGCAGAGCGAGTCCGAAGGAACCTCCGATCAGGCCGACACCGATGATTCCTACGTTCTTCATCTGGCCTGGGTTAGACGGTCCGGCCGACGGCAGGCGCGATTAACCGAATCTGCTTCATCAATTCGGAGTATTGATGGGGAAAGAGCGACTGCGCGCCATCGCTCAGCGCATGGTCGGGATCGTGATGCACCTCCATGAGCAATCCGTCGGCGCCCGCCGCAACAGCGGCCCGCGCCATGGCGGGCACCAGATCGCGCCGGCCGGTGCCAT
>Ga0187876_1003470_pt1 | contig 10712 bp, 10 predicted proteins | sample June2016WEW_17_4_FD_133000 | JGI IMG/M metagenome (GOLD analysis project Ga0187876, IMG submission 133000) | Peatland microbial communities from SPRUCE experiment site at the Marcell Experimental Forest, Minnesota, USA - June2016WEW_17_40 | ecosystem: Environmental > Terrestrial > Soil >... | reverse complement strand
GATTCTGCGTAGATGGGTCACAGGGACCTCCTTGTGACCCACAATCTATCTGAGGGCAAAAATTACAAATGCCGGCCCCACCCACGCGGCAGCGTCCGCCGCGCCAGCGGCTTCGTTCTGACGAGCAAACAGGAAGTTGCAAATGTGGCGTAGCATACCTGACGCGCTTGACCTGTTCCAACAGGGGTGTCCCCTACTTCCATGACCCGCTAAGCCCGAGGAGCGACCTCCGTGGTGAAGTTTTTCGACTGGTCAAAAAGGGGTGGCGCAGTGAGGGGGCTATGTGGTTGATTCCAGAGGCTCGACCGAGGCTAGATTTGGGTGGTCAATAGACTATAGTTTCTTACCGCCTATCCAGACGGCGGCTGGCTATCTGCAACACTGTTCAATGAGTTGACCCATCGGAGTGCCACTCAAAGAGCGAGGCTTCCAAGCTCTGACATCCTCCGAGGGACTTTGCAAAAAGCCGCCTAAAATGCGCACTTCGTCAGATTCTTGTACAGAGCCCCTTTTACTTGGTTTTCTGCCCGCCAGCAGTCTCCTCTTGCTGCTCTTCAACCTTTTGCCAACTGGAATTGGGGTTGTATTCCTTCATAGCTTTGGCGAGAACATCGGTCTTCTTGCCGAGGTCCTTCTGATACACTCCTCCATCATCGTTAACGATAAATGTCATCACGCCCGACGACCTATATCCAGCCGGATAGGCCACGAAAGCGAAACCCTCGCTCATTTTGCCGTTTGCGGTGTAGCTTTTTTCGCCGCCTGGGCCATTTTTCCCCTGACGCATTAGGATGCGGTAATAGTAGCCGCGGTAGGGAGTTGGGGCGCCATCTTGGCTTTTGGAATAGCCCTTAGCAAAGGCCGATGCCACCAGCGGACCGATGGGGCTCAGGGGTTCGCCATCAGCAGCTTTCCAATAAAGGCCGTTGTGCTGCGCTTCATCACTGAAGATTGTCTGGGCGTACTCATTGTGTGTGGAGTAGTATTCCTTTTCTGCCGCCACGAGCTCCTGGCAAACGCGAATGGTCGACATTTCATTCCGGCCAATTCGCCTGAACAAGATTTCTTTCTTGCCCGCCTCGGTGTTGAAATACCACGAATTACCTTTATTGACGAGCGGTATGGGCGTGGGCCAATTCTCTGCGCCGATATACAAGGTAGTGGTTCCATCTGGTTCTTTCACCAGACGGTGCATTTGCTGGTATCTTTGTACGAAATTAGCGCGGCTGTGGGCGTCCTCGGTTTCGTCTCCCGACGAGACAATTTGCTTTCCGTCTGGTCCGAGGATATCGAGCATCGCTTTTTCATCGTTACTCTGCGCTGCCGTGACGAGTGCGTTGCTGGCGTCTTCCGGCGATGAAAACGTTTTCTGGCCGGCTTGTTGTGCCATGGAACGTGTGGGAAAGCACACCATCAAAAGGACAGCGACCGCGGCCAATGCAGGAAGATTGGCCCTGCGAAATTTGTCGAAGTTCAGCGTCGTTCGCCGCATATGGCTTCTCTCCATTTTCAAATTTTAAAGCTACCAGGAATGTAACGAAGCTTCGATTAGCGGTGTCCACCACCGCCGCCATGCGCTCCGCCACCACCGCCGCCATGCGCTGCTCCGCCACCCATGCTGGCGCTTCCGCGTGACGAAAAGCTTCTTGCCTGTCCGCCATGGTCGTAGCCGCTGAAGGCGCCGGAGCGGGTGCCGCTCTGACCGCGAGGTGCAGCGTATCCTCGAGCCGCCTGGGTGTTTCCGTTGAAAGGTCTGGTCGTTGCGCCGGGACGGTTGTAAACTCCGCCAGGGCCGCGGTTGCCGCTCACTCCGCGCTGCACGTTCCCGGCTACGCCCCGCTCGCCGCCTCCTCGGTAGTAGCTGTTCCGGTTATAAAACGTTCTGCTCCGGGAGTAGTACCTCTCGTTGTTGTAAATGGGATATCGGTGATGCCAATCGAATCCCCAATGAGGCCAGCCCCATCCAAAACCGCCGAACCAACCGATTCCGAAGCCGATTCCGAAATTGAGGTACGGACCGCCAAGCCAAATTCCAGGATACTGGTACCAATAAGGCCACGGGGCGATTGCGTATCCGTAAACCACCCAGGGATCATACGCGGGGACGTAAACGACATCGGGGCTAGCAGGCTCAATGCCGATCGTCGAGCCTTGCGTCGCTACAGTTTGCTGCGGTGTGGTCTTAAGATTGCCGGCTTCTTGCGCCCGCTGGCGCATCACCTGCACCGCATCCATCACATCCTGTTGGTCGTTGTAGTAGGCGTCACCAAGAGCTGATGTCCAAGAGAGGTTCTTGTCCATATTTCCGAGCACGGATGGGAATGCCGTGAGCGCCTTGACGCTGGGATCCCAAGGCTGCTGGTCGACAGCCTGACCCAAAGCCTCGCCCTTTAGATCAGGATGCGCCTGCACCCATCTGTCGGCCTCGACGACTTCGTCGGGAAACGTGGACGCCGCCAGGATCTGCGCCACCAGCGAATCCGGATACAGCGCAATCGGCGCTACCAACTGCTGCAACTGCTCGGGAGTCTGCTGCGTGTACGGCGGCGCCTGCGCGGCTTGCGCCGGGGCTTGCGCGCTTGGATAGGCCGCCAGCTTCTGAGGCCAAGTCGCGAACAACAGAAGTAACGACAGCAGGAGGACCGGAATCTGCCTGCCCAATCGAGGCCTCGAGAACCGTGTGGCACGTCCGAAAATGTTCATGTTCTTGAACCTCCTCTGCAAAACCCTGATCGGCGCCATGACCAGCAAGAGGCAGAGATCCTTACCCTGCTGCCCCGCTTAGGGTGCGCCCTACAATTGACATCTCCTGGTCTCCTCGGCGACTTGCCGTTTCTCGGAACATCAAACGAGGTTCCAACCCCAACTATGACAGAACACGAACCGCAAGGCTGTTCCCTATTGCACAGTGTCGGTGCAGAATGCACGCGCCCTGATTATGTAACCACAATCACCCTCACTAACGAAGTCTGCCAGTCGTGAGAGTGGACTTGCCCCCGAAAAATGAGACAACCGGTTAAGACTCAAAATCCAGGAGTATGAACGCTTGGGAACGCGGCAAAGGAGAGCGCACTAAAGGTGGCTCTGGCCTTGCCCCGTAATCTTGTGAAGCTCACCAAACTCGACCATATCGCGGTGATCACAGAGTTATACCGCGAAGATGGCATGCATATTTCCTTGGCCGATCACTGCGAGAAACCGGGACATGAAGTGCAGCTGATGCCTGCTCGGCATTGCCGTCTCACACTCTCCCACTCGCCACGGCGTTTGCGGTGCTTGCCGCCTCCGAACAGAAGTCCCCGCGACCTCGATCTTTGTTCCCAAACAAATGTTCCCCTGGTTCCAATTGGAATCCCATGGCGTGTGCAGGGGATGCGGGATCGAGCCAAAACACGATCTTACGACGCACATTACGCACAGTGCCCAGTCGTCGCAGAAATCGATATTACGAAGTGCCAGGTGGAAGCGCCGCGGCTTTCCTAACGACGTTAAGGCTTGCGACAAGTCGCTTTGCTGGGATCGTGCCAGCTTCTTGTTTCTAGCACTCTTTGCTGTCGAAGTTCCGGCTCGCGCTCTTGGTGAACACGGTTCAGAAGCGCTCATAAAGTTCATCACCATGCGCGAGGGACACCGCCATTGCGACTGTTCTGGGTGGCAGTGCCGGGTGGACGCTGGCGGATCGACTGGCCGCGCACGAATCGGAGTTCGTAACGCCGAGGTCTGCGTGAGCGCTCATCGCTCGATGTACTCGTCGAGCACGGCGGATGCATCTGCGAATTCAGCTCCCAATCAAGCCCGAATTGGTAGGCTGAGCGAAGTCGTTTTAGCTCTTCTTCGATGTCACCGCGAAAAAGGCGGCGGCATCCTGCTCCACGTTCTTACTTCCGCACTTCGGACATTTGATGTTGTTCTTGTCGTGTTCACCCAAAGTAAGAATTAGCTCAAAGGATTTCTGGCACTTCTTGCAGATGTAATCGTAGACGGGCATAATCGCCTCCCGCACAAATTGCTTCTAGCTAAATGCTAATCCTGTTTCCCTCAGGAGAATGACGTGCCCTCAAAATTAGATGGTGGCACTCTCGGTTGATTGCTGCTAAGCGTTTGCACCCTTAACAAGGCCCAGCAGTCCCGCAAGGGTGTAACATGTGCGTCCTAAGGATAACGAGCTTCTGCCATGGCCGCAGAGCAAAAAATTATGCGGCGAGTTGTGCGCACGGTGCGAGAAAGCATTTGGCTGCACTGCTATCTTGCATGTGGGCACATGATCACGCTACACCAAGAGAATCCCACAGAAAAGCCCCCGTCCTCGATTGAATGCTGGGCGTGTGAAGAGGAAAGCAAGAACTGTTTGTCGCCAAAGTAGCCCGCTACCGAAAAGTGCTCTACTGCTCTGCCCTGACACGCCTGCGCCTTGCTGCGCAAATGCCTCGACCACCCCCAAAAAGATGGTTACTTTCGTAAGCAAGAGCGGCTCGTTGTCACTGACTCTCGTTGCCACAAAGAGATAGAAGCCATGTAGCGTCGTATCTTGTGACATCTGGCCTGAAGAATAGGGGGGTAACAAACCCCAAGGGAATTCTCAAATGGCCGTGCACCTTAGTTTGATCGATTGCATCCTAAATGGTTCGGATCTCCCCTCTGCCAGGTGGTGGGAGTGCTGAGCAAAGGCAAAAAGTGCGCCGAAATCTCGGGAGGGCTATATAGGGCGGGGCTGTTGCGAGCTAGAACGTAGATTCCGGCTTAGGAGCTTGACATGATTGCATTGTGTCCTTCCGCCCTCGTGTCTCTGGACGATTCTGTAGCCCTGTTCTGTGAAAGCTTGGGAAAACTCAAGGCTGCCGAATCCGTCGACATCGCAGAAGTCATTGAGCAGCTTAAGGCGACGGCAGAATCGGCTCGAAACCTGCGTGCGTTCGTGTCGTCGGAACTGCCCGAGGCCTCATGGCAGAATCGAGAGGAACTTGAGGAACTCCTTGAGAGGATACAGAAACTTGCCGAGGCGAGGGCTTTAGAGCAACTGCGCTCCCGTCTTTTGGCTCTCGCGACTGAGTTGGAGCGCGGTAGTATTGTGCACCGTCGTGCACTCCGTGTAGATCAAGTGAATCAGCTCCGTGACCAGGCGATCAACGAATTACGATCCCAGGCCGGGTTGGAGAGAATGCCACCAACCCTGCCGGGCCCGGAAGCAGACCGATGGATCGCGTGGGCGTGCGGCTTGAAAGAGCCGGAAGATGTTGAATCGCTTCAGACTCTTCGGAACGGATTTCCACACCTCGATGATTTTGTTTCCAATCTAGAGCCCGAGATGTGGATAGTCAAAACGGTTCCCGAGCCATCATTGCAGAACGGAAAGGAACTTGAGGGACTCATTGAGGAAATCAGAGAGCACCTGCGCTCCCGTCTTTTGGCTCTCGCGACTGAGTTGGAGCACGGTAGTATTGTGCACCGTCGGGCACCCCGTGTAAATGAACTGAATCAGTTCCGTGACCAGGCGATCAACGAATTACGATCCCAGGCCATGTTGGAAGGAACGCCACCAACCCTGCCGGGCCCGGAAGCAGGCCAATGGATCGAGTGGGCGTGTGGCTTGAAAGAGCCTGAAGATGCTGAATCGCTGCAGACTCTTCGGAACGGATTTGGACACCTCGATGATTTTGTTGCCAATCTAGAGCCCGACATGTGGGTCGCTGCGGGATCGCCAACTTTAGAGATTCTGCCGCAAGCGGAGAGATCTGCCGATGAGACGTACCAAGAACAATCTCGGCTGGGCAAGGCGGCGGTCAGCTTGCGCGGCAAGCTGGGCGAATCGGTGGGCTCGGTGCAGAAATACGCCACGCCACTGGAGGAAGCGACCACACCATCGCTGGAGGCGCTGAAAGCCTACAGCCTGGGTTGGAAAACGTCTGATGTAAAAGGGCTCACGGCCGCCCTGCCTTTCTTCAAGCGGGCAGTAGAACTCGACCCGAATTTTGCAATGGCCTACGGAACGATGTCGCTCGCCTACCGCAGCCTCAACCAAGAGGGGCGGGCGGCGGAGAATGCACGCAAGGCATACGAATTAAGGGAGAAAGTGAGCGAGCGAGAACGGCTCTCCATCGAGGCGTTCTATTACCTGTCGGCAACGGGCGAGCTGGAGAAGGCGGCGCAAGCACACGAGCTGTGGCGGCAGGCCTACCCGAGGGATCATTGGCCTTACATAAACCTGGCATTCATTTCCGCGAGCCTTGGAAACTGGGAAAAGGCATTGGGGGAAGCACACGAGACGCTGCGCCAGGAACCGAACGCCTGGGTCAACTATGGCAACCTCGGCAACGACTACGCGAACCTGAACCGGCTGGATGAGGCTGAGGCGGTGTACAAGCAGGCGGAGGAGCAGAAGTTTGAGGACGAGGGCCTGCTCGAGTACCGCTATCAGTTGGCTTTTCTGAAGGGGGATAGGGCACAGATGGCGCAGTTGGCAGCAGTCGCCATGAGCACGGCAGGCGCGGAAGATCTGCTGCTAGCCGCGCAAGCGGACACGGAAGCTTGGTACGGAAAGTTGAAGAATGCACGCAAGCTGATCCGGCGGGCGATGGATTTGACCCAGAACAGTGACGCCAAAGAGACTGCCGCAACGTATCAGGTGGCAGCGGCTCTGCGCGAGGTGGAATCGGGGAACCGGCAGCAGGCGCTCGCTGATGTCGATGCAGCAATGAGGCTGGCCCCGAACCGCAACGTGCGTGCGGTAGCGGCGCTGGCCCTAGCGCGGGCAGGTTATACGGCACCGGTGGAGAAGGTGGTTGCCGAACTCGACAAGACGTTCCCGCTGGACACGCTGGTCCAGAGGTATTGGCTGCCCACGATCCGGGCCGCTATCGCCTTGCAGCGTGAAGACCCGAACCGGGCAATCGAACTGTTGCAGGTGGCTAGTGCGATCGAACTCTGCCAACCTACCCAGGCCACCATCTATCTATGCCCAGCCTATCTGCGCGGACAAGCCTATCTCATGCTCCGCGACGGCAACGCGGCGGCACCGGAATTTCAGAAGTTCATCGACCACCGGGGCTTGGTGGTGAACTTTCCATGGGGAGCGCTGGCCCGCCTCGGCCTCGCTCGCGCTTACGCCCTGCAAGGCGACACCGCCAAAGCCAAGGCTGCCTATCAGGATTTCCTCACCCTCTGGAAGGATGCCGATCCCGATATTCCGATCTTGCAGCAAGCCAAAGCGGAGTACGCGAAGTTGCAATAACTCCGGCGCTCAAGCCTTGAACGGAATCCCTGCACCAAATGGAAATCTCCCCCCTTCTTCTTCTTTAGCGGCTTTTCTGCTGACCTTGTTTGCAATCCTGCACTCCGTCGCCTCTGGACACCCTTGGAGCGCAGAATAGCTTCCAGTTCCGCGATGCGCGCCTTAATTGCGGCCATCTCATTCTCCCAAGCCTTGACGTCATTGGTTAATGAGGAGTTCGGAGCTAGAGTGTCAGATTGTGGCGGAGCAGCAGCGGTCAAGCCATGTGCCTTCTTAAGATGGCGGTCAAGCAGATATCTGGCCCGCTTGACAAAGCACTCTTGGGTTCGATTCCCCAGTAATTGATGAGCAGCAATACAGTGGATGTGAACGGAAAAAGTGTGCCCGTCCGCCGCACCAACCGACATCAGCTAAGAACGCTCGCTTTCACCATGGATGGGCAGGAGTATCAGGCCATCGAACAGAACGCCGAGAAGCCGAGTCGCTGGGGACAACTGGCGCGGGAGGGGCATCAGGTCGTGCAGTTCAAAGACGTGGGAACCAACAAATTTGTGGCAGTCGTGGTTGATGGGGAGGTCACGGTGTATGGGACTGGGCATAGGGCGCGAAAATAATGAGATGAGCTTGGCTGCACTTCTGACCGACAGGCTGACCGTAGCACCAAACATCCTTCGTTTGTTTCTCTGAGGCAAGGCGAATCGTCACTCCGAGTAGCCGTCGCTTTCGTCCTCATCATCTTCTTCCTCTTGCTCGTCTGGTTCCTGCTCTTCGTCCTCTTCCTCGTCGTCCTCTTCTTCATCTGAATCTTGGGCAATGAGGCCATCGGCAGCTAGCCAGCGATCAGTGGCTTCGACAGGCCATGTGGGGCGGATTTCGCTCATGGCCAATGGTACGCTCAATACGGGAAGGCGAGTGCAGCGTGAATGCCCTGTCAAATTGATAGGAGTTTTGTAAGTAATGGAGATGACGGCAGTTTGCGGTTGATCTCTTCGGGTAGTTTTCTTATCGCCACGAGATCACCACTGCAAGGTACACCTTTCGCTTGTGCAATTGCACGATAGGACCGGCTGGCGCAGGTTGTGGGTGTGGGACGCTGGACCGTAGATGATGGCGGCGGCACTTTCGAAGCTCGATCCGACGATTCGGCAGCAGCTTGAAGAGCGCCGCGGCCGGGTTACCTCGATCCTGTGTAATGAAGCTGCTCGCCCCCCATTCCTCAGGCATTGAGGCCATTTCTAAGGTTACTTTGAGATTACCTTAGTAATTGACTGCAAGACATTTAGGGCTCGGACATGAGCCCCCTTCGGTTACCCTAATAGTCCATTGTGGATCCTCCGGCGCTGCGACAGCTACGTCGGCGACAGGGCAAACTCATGCGAAAACGGGGCTCTGCCATTAAAACGAGCAAAATCATTAACCGTCTTTCATCCTCGTTCATCTGGTTGATTTCCCTCCTAGTTCTGGCCATTGTGGCGCCTCTGCAAGCCCAAACTCCAGCGGGTTATTGGGAATTTGACGAGGCCTCCGGCACCATGGTAGCCGACTCCCCTGGGATCTTTTATACGGCACCTTTGTCCGATGGGGTCAGATGGTTCAAAGGAGCCAATGAACATGGGATTCTCGGCGATGCCGCGAATCGAGATTCTGTAAGCATTCCCGCGATTGATCTCAGTGGCACCCGGGCAGTCACCATTTCCTTATGGGCAAATCGGACCTACTCGGCAGTTGGGGACGACGTCCTGTTTGAGGCCACCAGCAACTATCAGAATTCAACTACCGGCTTTGCCTTTCTACCTGACAGTGACGTTTGTCACGGGGTTCAAGCTGCGTTACGCGGTAACGAAGGGACGACCGCCAATTGCTACACTCAGCCCTCTTCCGGAATTTGGCACCACTTGGCTCTCGTGTTCGACAAGAGTCAGACCGGAGGGAACGAGGTAGCGTTCTATATAGACGGCGTTTTGCAATCCCCCGCTTGGAGTCTGTCCGCATCAACCAACACCAACAGTTTTGGCAACGATCCCATCTATCTCTTTTCTCGCGGTGGTATCTCGAAATTTAGTTCCGGCGCGGTCGATGATCTCCGTGTCTACAACCGCGCCCTTACGGCGGCGCAGATCCAGTGGGTCTACAACGGTTCGAGATTGGAGTCCCCTTCGAATCCAATCAACTATGTGCAAGGTAATTACGCAACGCCCCAAACGCTTCAGACTATGGTGAATGTCACGTTTACCGCTGCGCAAGGTGCTGGAGACCTCAACGTTGTCGTCGTGGGGTGGCACGACAGCACGGCCACGGTCAGTACAGTTAGCGACTCAATGGGTAACGCGTATGCCCGCGCCGTCGGCCCTACGGTCGTCCGTGGCGCACTGTCGCAGTCCATCTACTACGCGAAGAACATTGCATCGGCGTCCGCTGGAGCCAACAGTGTTACCGTAACGTTTTCGAGCGCTGCGGTCCATCCCGACATTCGCATCCTTGAATACAGCGGCGCGGATCCTGCCAACCCGGTGGATGTAACAGCTACGGATTCGGGCAGCAGCAGCTCCAGCAGCAGTGGCTCGGCGACAACGACAAATACGACGGATCTGATCTTCGGCGCAAACATCGTTGCCACCAGAACCACCGGTCCTGGCAGCGGCTTCACCGAGCGCTTGCTCACGTCACCAGATGGCGACATTGCGGAAGACCGAATGGTGACGGCCACTGGCAGGTACAGCACGACCACCCCAATCAGTCCAGTCGGCCAGTGGATCATGCAGATGGTCGCCTTCCGGGCAGTGCCCAATTTCACCATTTCAGCCTCGCCGGCTTCTCTAAGCATCGCTCAAGGCAATCATGGAACATCGACCATCACCACCAGTGTCAGTGGTGGTTTCAGCAGCTCAATCACTCTGTCGGCAACGGGAGCGCCCACGGGCACGACGGTGACCTTCAATCCGCAGACGATTCCTGCCCCGGGTTCCGGCAGCTCGACCATGACTATTACGGTGGGGTCGAGCACGCGGGTGGGAAGGTATCCCATCACGGTGACCGGCAATGGGGGAGGGATCCAGCGGAGCACGACCGTCACGCTGACCGTGACCGCAGCAGGCAATTTCACGATCTCGGCCTCACCAAGGTCTCTCAGTGTCGCGCAAGGCAATCAGGGAACCTCCACGATTACTACCACCGTTAGCGGTGGCTTCAGCAGCTCAATCAGTTTGTCGGCTTCGGGTGTGCCCACGGGCACGACAGTCAGCTTCAACCCGCAGACGATTCCGGCCCCGGGTTCCGGCAGCTCGACCATGACCATCACGGTAGGGGCGAGCACGCTGGTGGGAAGGTATCCTATCACGGTAACCGGCAATGGGGGAGGGATCCAGCAAAGCACGACCGTCACGCTGACCGTGACCGCAGCAGGCAATTTCACGATCTCGGCCTCACCAAGGTCTCTCAGCATCGCTCAAGGCAATCATGGAATATCGACCATCACCACCAGTGT
>Ga0187876_1003463_pt1 | contig 10753 bp, 8 predicted proteins | sample June2016WEW_17_4_FD_133000 | JGI IMG/M metagenome (GOLD analysis project Ga0187876, IMG submission 133000) | Peatland microbial communities from SPRUCE experiment site at the Marcell Experimental Forest, Minnesota, USA - June2016WEW_17_40 | ecosystem: Environmental > Terrestrial > Soil > Wetlands... | reverse complement strand
GTCGTTCAGCGCCGGTATGCGGTTCGGGGGTGTTGTGCTCCAGAAGTTCGTCGCCTCACACTGCGAGGCGATCCCGGTAAGCAAGCCGTCGCCACCGGGGCGGCTGATCAGCTGTAATCCGATCGGCAAGCCCGACCTGGATTGACCGCAGGGCAAATTGATACCCGCGGCACCGACGAGGTTCACAAATGCCGTAAATACCGCGTGTCCGCGTGGACCCACCGCCTGTCCTGCAATTTCGTCCGGAAATGCCTGGTCTGCCTTCCACGGCAGCGCGGCGGCGGACGGTGTCAGGACCAGGTCGTAGGTTTCAAACGCCTGCGACAGTTGACTTTCGACGCGCCTGACGGCGCCCAATGCATCAACATAGTCTGTTGCTGACAGACGGAGCCCGCACATAGCGACCTCCTGCATCGGCCTTGACGCTTCAAGCATGAACTGGGGGCAGATGCTGCTCAACCAGGCAAGCCCGCCCTGGCTGATCACCGGCCAGGCCTTGTCAATACTGGCAATATCAAACGGAGCCAGACCTGTCTCCACGTGGTGGCCAAGATCGAGCAGCCGGTCGGCACCATTGGCAATGGCTGCGGCAATTTCCCGGTCGACGGGTGCCTCGCCAAACTGCGGGATGTAGAGTATCCGGCAAGGTCTGGTAGCTTCCGAGTGAAACGGTCGATCGCGAAACGGTCCGCTGACCGGGTCGCTCGCATCGGACGGCGCGATGATTTCCATCACAAGATCGACATCTGCCACCGTGCGCGCGATGGGGCCAACGGTTTCAAAGTCCAGCAGAATGGCCGGAAAGCCGTCGCGGCGGGGCACACGGCCGCGCGACGGTTTCAAGCCGATCAGTCCCGTGTAGGATGCCGGCCGCCGGATCGAACCGCCGCCGTCGGTGCATATCGCGATGGGACCCAGGCCGGCGGCGACCGCCGCCACGGCCCCGCCGCTTGAGCCACCCGGTGTCATTGCGAGGTTCCAGGGGTTTCGCGTCGGGCCGAAGAGGATGTTGTCGGTATAGCCCTGTAGCGTGAATTCAGGGCAATTGGTCTTGCCGAGGATGATGGCCCCGGCGTGACGCAGGCGCGCGATCGGAAGTTCGTCCTTTTCGGGAATATAGTTCGAAAACAAGCGGCTGCCCCAGGTTGACCGCATTCCCTTGACCGGGATGTTGTCTTTGACCGTGATGGGCACGCCATCCATCCGGCTGAGCGGCTTGCCTTCCCGATAACGCCGGGTCGATTCCACTGCCGCGCCCCGTGCTCCCGCCCCATCGCTCGTGACCACTGCGTTCAGCAGCGGGTTCACTCCATCGATCCGATCCAGCACGCCTTCGATCGCGTCGAGCGGGGTGAACCGTGCAGCGAGATAGCCGGCAACGAGTTCGGTCGCGCTCAAGGCCCAAAGGGGCTGCGTCTCCTGGCCCTCAGCATTCATTGATCTGGTCATCACTCAAACCCTGACGATGGCGGCAATCGGTGCCGCGCCGGGTGCGCACTGATGCTCGGTGCCGCCGGAGACGAAGATCGCGGGATCAAGGGTGATGCTGGCGATCACAGCACCGAGCGCGGCGCGGGCATGGCGCTCGTAGTTGATATCGGCATCGGACAGCATCGTGTTGCGGCGGCCGCGAATAGCGCCGGTGGGGCTGGCTTCGGCCTTGGCAAAGACAGCCGCTACCCGGATCGCCTCCGCGGACGACACGCTGGATGTCACGGCAAGCCCCGCGCTGGCAAGAGCCGCCCGAACGCCGTCGGCATCGATCACGTCGCTGAGCGTGGCATGGCCGATGCAATAGTCGCCGCCATAAGCGGGAGAATTGCCGAACAGCAGCACTTCGCAGTTTTTCAATTCTCCGCCGGCCGAAGTTGAAGCAACCGAGGAGTAGAGATCAAGCCTGCGGGCAATGACCCCATCGCTCAGGTCCGTGGCCGCCACCTCGCCTAGTCCCAGCGCGACACCCAGCGCCATCGCACCGCGGGCAAAAGCCTTGGAGCCATTGGGATCTTCCGTGGCCAGCGCCGCACCGCGCGCCCGCGCATCGGAGACCCGCGCGGGAGTCAGCAGCGGGCCTTTCACCTGCACGTAATGAACGGCCCGCGGATCGGTAATGCCCGTCTGGGCCATGCAATCGCGCACCGCTGCCGCGACGGCCTCAACCATTGCCATGCGCCCTATCTCTTCGGGGGCAAAGTCGCGGGTTATGCCTATGCCGAGGGCGAGGCGAGGCGTTCCCGCAGTTTCCGACGCGCTGCGGGTAAAGATGGTGGCATGCGGTGACAGGACGCCCTCGGTTCCGCCCGACCACACGAAGGCAATACGCGAGCCGACTTCGTCGGGAGTCAGCCCGAGCAGAGGCGCCAGCAGCAACTGGAACGACAGCGTCGCAAATCCGCGCGTAAAGTCGTTGGCGCCGCCGTTGCCTTCAGTCTTGCCAATGAGGGCGACGATGGTTGCCGGATCGACCGAGCCGCTATCGATAAGAGACTTCAGGCCCGAGACGTCGTTGGGCGCCGCCATTGCGATTTTGTGAACCCCGATTTTCATGCGAAATCTCCTTATAAAGTGCTAGCTGGTCTGATAAGCGCGGCCGATGGCCTGGGGCATACGGGTCCCGCGTCCCAATCCGGCGAGCACGATGAGCGCAATGACGTAAGGCACCATCTGAATCACATAGGAGCTTACCGGGAGATCGACTCCCTGGAGCCGCACCTCCAGTGCGCTTGCCGCGCCAAAGATGAGACAGGAAAACAGCGCTCCAAACGGGGTCCATCTGCCGACAATCAGGGCCGATAATGCGAGGAACCCGCGTCCGCCAGTCATCCCGTCAGTGAAAGTCCCGACATCCTGCAAAACGAGCACCGCGCCGCCGAGTCCAGCGACTGCGCCACAGGCGACCACCGCCATCTGGCGGATCCGCACCGGATCGTTGCCTGCGGCATAGACCGCCTCCGGATTTTCGCCGGTGGCGCGCAGCGCGAGACCTGCATTCGTTCGGTAGAGAAAGAAATGCAGCAAAAAAGTGAATGCGACGGCCGCATAGGTGAGGATCGGCTGTTGAAACAGAATGGGCCCAACGATCGGCAGGGTGGAAAGCCAGGGGATCGGCAGCGCACCGAACAAATTGATCCGGATCGCCGGCGGATGTCCGCCAAACAGACCCCGGATCAGGAACCCTGTGAGGCCAAAGGCGAGGATATTGATCGCCAGTCCCGTGACCATCTGGTCGGATCGGAACCTTGTTACCGCGATGGCGGCCAATGTCGCGATCAGCGCCCCCGCCGAGATTGCGGCGGCTAGACCAGCCAGCGCGCTGCCCGTGGTGAAGGTGGCAACCGAAGCGCCGAAAGCGCCCGCAAGCATCATGCCCTCAATGCCGACGGCAAAGACGCCCGCGCGCTCGGAAATGAGACCGCCCAGCGCTCCCATGATCAGCGGCGCGGCAATGCGAACAGCCGCTGCCAACAGCCCTGCGATGAAGAGGGAATCCATCAGACCCGCCTCCGCCGGCGATCGAGCCCCATGGCGCAAAGCGCAAAGACGATGCTGAGGCCCTGAATGACAAAAACCAGCGATGAGGGAACGCCCACCTCCCGCTGCATTGCGAGAGCGCCGGCTTGCAGAAAGCCAAAGAACAGCGCGGCGGGAACAACGGCGAGAGGATCCGCCGCGGCGAGAAGCGCCACGGCAACGGCAGTGAAGCCAAACCCTTGCGAAAACCCTTCGATCAAACGGTAATGGACGCCGAGGACCTCGATGCCCCCGGCCAGGCCAGCCAGCCCTCCGCTCAAAAGCATGACGGACATCACCCCGCCGGCAAACGAGACGCCCGCGTAGTCGGCGGCAGAGCGGCTTCCGCCCAGCAGCCGTAATCGGAATCCGAAACGGGTGCGCCACAGGAGGATTTGCGCGCCGACGGCAACGATCACCGCGATCGCGAGACCCACATGCAGATCGGAGCCGGTAAACAGCTTCGGCAGGCAGACGCTCTCGTCGAACAGAGGTGATTGCGGGAACCCGGCCCCGGGTTCACCCATGGCGCCGTTTAACGCGGCGCTGACTACCAAAACGCCGATGAAGTTTAACAGCAGCGTGGAAAGCACCTCGTGAACGCCGCGCGTCAGTCGAATGGCCGCGGCCAGTCCGGCCCAGGCAGCGCCTGCGGCCACACCACCGGCGAGCGCGAGAATCATCACCAGAAATGCCGGTCCGCCGGCGTTCAACGCAAACCAGGATGTTGCCAGCCCCCCAACCGCAACCTGACCTTCGCCCCCGATATTGATGATCCCGGCCCTGAAACAGAGCGCGATACCGACAGCGATCAGTACGTACGGCGTGCTCTTGTTCAGAGCGAAGGCGATGTGATCGAGTGAGCCGAACGCGCCACCGATCAGAGACCAGTAGGCAACCAGAGGGGACTTGCCGGACAGCAGGATCGGGACGGACGTTACGAGAAACGCCAGCAGCACTGCGATGACGGCACGCAACGCCGATCGGGCACGCTCAGAGGTCCTGTCCGGCACAGGTTGCGCTACCTGCGTGGACTGGCCAACGCTGTCCGGGAGAAGCATCTCAGGCTGCTCCCGCCATCAGCATCCCTATCTGGGTCACATCGACGCTCCGGCGGGGAACCGGGCTCGACAATCTTCCTCCGGACATAACTGCAATCCGATCCCCCAGCGTCATGACTTCTTCGAGCTCCGCTGAAACATAGAGCACTGCGGCCCCCGCATCGCGCAACAGCAGGATCTGATCGAGGACGAACCGCGCCGCGCCGGGATCGAGTCCCCAGGTAGGCTGGAACGCCAGCAGCAATTTCGGCTGGCGGCCGATTTCGCGCGCGAGGACGATCTTTTGCTGGTTGCCGCCGGAGAGTGAACTGGCTGGAACATCCGGGCTTGATGCCCGAATATCGAAGGCCGCCATACGGGTCCGCGTCATCTCTCTCACTGCACTGGCGTTGAGAAAAGGTCCGAAGGCGAGTGGGGGTCGATTGATGTCTCGCATCGCCATGTTGTCGGCGATGGTGAAACCCGGCACGAGGCTGGTGCCGGCGCGGTCGACCGGAATATAGGCAAGGCCGGCTTCCAGCCTCTGCCGGACATTCATTCGGGTAATGTCGATGCCGTTCAACCGGATGCGGCCGGCCCTGGCAGGCGTGACGCCCGCAAGATTGTCGAGCAACTCCTGCTGTCCATTGCCGTCCACTCCGGCGACTGCCAGAATCTCGCCGGCCCTGACCGTGAAACTGATGTTGCCCGACAGGCCTTCGACCGTGAGGACCGCGGCGCCCGATGTGTGATCCCTGCGCTGGATGGGCGCCGACAGGTCGCGCTCCACCATCATGCGTGCCAGGCTTTCCCGCGTCGCGTCGGCGATCTGCACATGGCCGGATACCGCGCCATCGCGCAGCACGACCACCTCGTCGCAGATCTCCATTACCTCCGACAGCTTGTGGGAGATGAACACAACGGAATGCCCTTGCTCCCTTAGCCGGCGAATGACCCCAAGCAATCCCGCCACTTCCGGGGGGCTGAGATTGGACGTCGGCTCGTCAAGAATGAGCAGCTTGCTGCCCCGCAGGATGGCTTTGACGATCTCAACCCTCTGGCGCTGCCCGAACGACAACTTTGCAACTACGTCCCCGGGATTGACCGCGAGGCTATAGGTCCGGCTCGCTTCTTCGATTCGCCGGGCGATGGCAGCAGGTCTGAGGACAACGCCGGCCTGATCCCAGCCCAGCATCACATTCTCGGTTACCGTCATGGCGTCGACGAGGGTGAAATGCTGGTGGATCATGCCGATCCCGGCGGCAATCGCCCTGCGCGGCGTGTGATCCACCCGTGCGTGATCCAGCAACGCTTTGCCCTCGAAAACCACCCGCCCGCTATCCGGCCGGATCATGCCGAACAAAACCTTCATCAGGGTGCTCTTGCCGGAGCCATTCTCACCGAGGAGACCGACGACCCGCCTTTCCCCAACGATGAGATCGATTCCGCGGTTAGCGCGGACGGCACCGTAATTCTTCACGATGCCGTGCATTTCAAGAAGAGCGGATAACAGAATGCCTCCGAATCCAACGCATCCCGGCTGGCAGGTTAGACGCCGCCGTGCGCATCCTCTTTTGTCACCTTGACCTTCAACTTGCCTGCCGCGAACTGCTTTTCGAGGACATCGAGATCGGCGGCAATCGCCGTCGGGATGGCTGGATTAAACTTACTCCCGTTCGAATACCTTAGTGACGCCACGGTGCTGCCCGGCGTGTCCCCCCCGTAGAGCACATCTTTCCCGCCGAGTTTGCCTGCCTTCTCGTCCACTTGGGCGGCCGCATACATCTCATCCCATTTCTCGACGATGTTGGTAGCCACGTTATTGGGAGCAATGCCGCTGTGATCCGTGGAGCGGCCATTGCAGAAGATTTTGCGATCCTTTGCCGCCTGGATGATACCGACCTGGGCCGCATTCAGCTTGCCGCTGACGAAATCCGCGCCCCAATCCGCAAGTGCCAGCGCCGCTTCTCTGGCGGCAGCGGCGTCTTCCATGTCTTTGATGTAGATCACCTTGACCTGGATTTTCGGATTGACGCTTCTCGCCCCGAGCCGGTAGGCGCCTACCTGCGCCAGAACATTCGGAAGCCCCTCCAGCGCGTTGACCGAGCCGATTTTCCCGGTCTTGCTCATCTTCGCGGCGAGGACGCCGATCATGTAGCCGAATTGAGTGTTGTCGTAGTCGACCGAGGCGACATTCCCGCCCGCGCCTCCGGAACCAGACCCCACCACAAAGGTTGTTTTCGGAAAGTCCCTGCCAACCCGCGTGGCAGCCGACAGGAAGCGGCCGGTGTGGCCAATGACGAGATCGTAGCCTCGTTTCGCATAATCCCTGAGGGCCTCGACTTCATCGGCCGCCTGCACATTTTCCGAGTAGGCGGTATCCCACCCGCTGGCCTTCAGCTTCATCAGGCCTTTGTACCCGACCGCGTTCCAGCTCTGGTCGTTGATCGACCCGGGCAGGAGCATGGCAACCTTGCCGGTATCGGCGGCGAGGGCCGCCGTTGAAGCCAGAATAAGCACCATTGCAGTCGCTGCCGTGGCGTGGAACCTGAAATGCCAGAACCTGAAATGCCCCCTCGGGCTGAATGCATCGGACATTGACTCGAATGTAGTTGTGCACATTAGGAAAAGGATCCGGCTCGTGGATACCGCTTATGCAAAGCTTCGACAGGGAGTGTGGCGAGGACGAATGGTGATGGCCTGACAGGACATGTCATTGTCGCCCACACTATTACTGTTAGCATCCTTCGATCGCTCGCCGGGAAAATTTCCCGCTTGGCGGAATATTGAGATGCCTTGACTCAGAGCGGCGCGGAGGCTTCAGGTCAGCCGAGTCAGAGCGTTTGGGCAGAATTTGGTCAACGGAAAAAGACGATCGGCTCAAACGTTCGACGCTACGAAAATACCGGTGCCCATCCCCCGATATTCTGTGTCACTTCGGCGGCCGCCATCCGTACGTCCCAACCTATGGCCCCCAACGAGCCGATCTCGATCTGCGGCACACCTCCGGCAATGGAAAGAGCCGCGATCGGATTGCCATATTCATCGAAGATCGGCGCCGCCACGCAACGCAGTCCGACGGCATTCACCTCGTTGTCTACGGCAAAGCGCCGCAGACGCGTCTCGGAGATACTCTCCGGCAGATTCTTTCGCGCCGGCAGCTGATCGCCTGTCGAATTCAGGATTTGGTTGATCTCCGCCTCTGGAAGGGAAGCGATCACGGATTGCCCCAATGCGGTCGCGGTGATCGGCGATCGGGCACCCGGCCGAGCCAGTCCGGGCGGGATATTCCTGCCTGGAAATTGGCAGATGAGCATCATCTTCCCTGCTTCGGCTACTGCAAGATTCACAGTGAGATTGCAGCGCTCGCGAAGCCGCTGCATGACTGGCTGCGCTATGGCCCCCAGATTTCGCCGGCGTCCGAAGCCCGCACCTACAGCGAGGCATTGGCTTCCGATATTCCAGTTTTTCGTGGCCTTGTCGAAAACGACAAACTGCCGTTCTTCCAGGGTTGTCAAAAGACGATGCACCGTCGAGGTGGGGTAGCCCGATCTATCGGCAATCTCGACCAGCCGAAGACCATCGGCCTCGGCCGAGATAACTTTGAGCAAATCCAGTGCGCGCAGAAGAGATTGCACGGACCCGTGATCTTTCGATCTATTCATTGGGCACCTTAGATCTGCAGTTTAACCTATATGCAACAAACAAACCAAATAAGAATCCGTTATGTGCTCGAATGCATTTACAGGTGAGTGCGTCGTACGATCGGGCAGCTACTCATACCCAGCCTGAAGAAACCAGCATGTTCGACGAACTGGCCTGCTCCAACTCGTGCAATTGACTGACAGTGCCTCGCCGGTTGGCGCCGCAGCGCACTCATTTGGTCTCGAAAGTAAAGTATGGTGGAGAACCGGGGCGTCACACCTTGGAACCTTGAAACAATATCTGCGTGATTACATGGAGGAAAGCGGCTCAGTGGACGCCGTTTTTTTTTGCTCCACCGCATACCAAATTCACAGGTTTGGACGGTCCTCCGGTTTGCAAAGGTCCGGGTTCGACTAAACCACGCGGTAATGCGTCCGCAGCGAGCCGCTGGCGGAACCAATTGTGGCCGGGGCTACGGCCCTACCTTATAAACGACACGAAGACCGGGCCACCCGGCTGCTTGTCAGTGGCCTTTCCCCCCGAACACGTGCATAACCCTCTTCCCGGCAGAATTCATTCTCATAATTCCGCATAGCGGGAAACTCTCCCGGCAAGCAGCACAATTGGAATATTAATAGTATTGCGGGACAAAGGACCGTGGGCGGTTGAGCTCACGATCATGTGTCGACGCCGCACTTCCCGTCCACGACTCCCCCTGTCGGGTCAGCCCTCCAATCAAAAGATTCGATAAGGCCTTGCCCAGAGCGGGCTTGGAAGGAGTGTTCCATGCTTTGCAGATTCCGTAGATCGACAGTAACAACGGTCGTATTTCTTTTCCTGATGACGCTGGCTTGTGAGCCGTTTCTCCAGGCGCAAAGCTCGATCTCGACCGGTATCATCGACGGCCGGGTCGAGGATCCCTCGGGGGCGGTCATAACCGGCGCTGCCGTGGTGCTCACCAATACCGCCAATGGCTATAAGCAGGTCAGCGCGTCCAATGGAGACGGGCTATTTTCTTTCTCTGCCGTGCCCACCGGGGTGTATACCCTGGCGGCGTCCGCGTCTGGCTTCAGAGCGGCTCAGGTGACCAATGTGAATGCCTCGGTCGGTCAGACTACCGCGGTCACAGTAAAGCTGGAAGTCGGCGACGTGAGCCAGCAAGTGCAGGTGACGGCGGATGTAGACGTTTTGAATACCAGTGATTCATCCATTAGCGCGGTGGTAGGTAGCCTGATGGTCGACAACCTTCCTACACTGCGGCGCAATTTCACCGACTTCGCATTGCTGAATCCGAGCGTCACGGTGGACGGTCAGTTCGGCAGCATCTCATTCGCGGGTGCTCTGGGCGATGTGAATTCCTTAACCAGATACAACCTACCGGCACCACGCAGTACATTGTGTGCCCACCCGGCACGACGACGGTCCCCTGCACGGGTTCGGCGCCCATTACGCTGTTGAATCTCGATTCCGGGACTTTAAAAGATGGAGCTCTCTATCCCGGAGTCGGACAGGTGAAGGCGCTGGTCAGTCCTGGAAATAGCACCTACATCTCCGGATTTACCCAATTCCGTCAGAACTACCATCACGGTTTCACGGGAACTCTGACTTACACGCTCTCGAAAAACATTTCCGACAATGGCTTCGTTTTCAACGACCAGTACAGTTTCGCCAATACCAAGGCTCTGGACCTGCTCGATCAGCGTCATCGCGTGGTGGCGGCACTCGTCTATCAGTCTCAGTATGCCGGCTCCGGGATCGCTAAAGCCCTGCTTTCGAACTGGATGATCAGCACAGAGACAATCTATGGTTCCGGTCGCCCGTATGCCGGGCTCCTGCAAACTTCCTGCACGGGATCCTCTATCTCGACTTGTACCGGTGGAAGCACCTTGAACGACAGTGCCTTCAACTACGCGGAAGGCATCTCCGGCTCCGGGCCGAGTCCCAATCTGGGCCTGAATACCTTCGCGGGGCCGTGGACGGAAAGCATCGATGTGAACCTGGAGCGTGCATGGAAGATCAAGGAATATGGCAAGTTAATGTTCCGCGTCACGGGATTCAATATGTTTAACCATCCAAATTACTATGTTGAGTCCGGCGGGGGTATAAACCAGCAGGAGTACAAGCCAGTCGGGCCTGCCTGCGGCAATAAGGCGCTGAGTCAAACCTGCTACCTGATACCCAACAATGGCTCAGGTGGTTTTGGAACGTATTCGATCGTGCAACAGAACACCGGACCACGCATTTTCCAGTTCGCTTTGATCTATCGCTTCTGAGGTGCCACATATGAAGACAACGAGTAACAAACGGTTAGTGGGAGTGGATATTGCTGGAGTTGCGGCTGTTGCGGCCGTCCTGAGTTTCATGCAGGCTCCGGCGCCGGCGCAAACTCCCGCGGCTACCAAAGCCAGCGCTCCCGCTGTGCACAAACTGGCCGATGGAAAGCCGGATTTTAACGGTATCTGGGAGGCGCTCAATACCGCTTCCTGGGACATTCAGGATCATACCGGGCAATTGGGCATTCCCCCGGGAATGGGCGTCGTAGAGGGCAACGAGATCCC
>Ga0187876_1003458_pt1 | contig 10763 bp, 19 predicted proteins | sample June2016WEW_17_4_FD_133000 | JGI IMG/M metagenome (GOLD analysis project Ga0187876, IMG submission 133000) | Peatland microbial communities from SPRUCE experiment site at the Marcell Experimental Forest, Minnesota, USA - June2016WEW_17_40 | ecosystem: Environmental > Terrestrial > Soil >... | reverse complement strand
TCGTCTTCCCCGCCTGGTCCGAGCTGCTCGAAGCCCTCGCAACCTTCACCATTCCGCCAAACCTGCTCCAAGTCCCAAAAATCGAATGAAGCCCGGCTGGCAGCTACTTTTAGAATTGCTGGCGGGAATGGGCGCGGCTTGACGCCATCGCTCCTCGGACAGCCATCGGGCCGCGCTGGCGACGTATCTGCGCTCGCGGCCCGCCGTGGCGCTGGCATAGGCTTTGGCCCCGGCGATGACGGCCTTCGGGTCCGCGCCCGCCGCTACTGCCTTTCGGAAGGCCGCCAGAGCGGGTTGCTCCGGGTTGTCGCCCTCGCGGGACGGGAAGGCCCGCCAAAATTCCTCGAAAGCGTCAATCGCACTCTCGCGCGCCGGCGGCGCGGTGTGAGAGTCTTGGTCTAAATCTTCGTCTTCTTCTATGGGGGCGTTCGTTACGGGCGGCGTTACGGTCCCGTTACGCTCGGCGGCGCGCTCCCGAAAGCGGCGCATCCGCTCGGCGGCCGTCGTGTCGGCGGGCCGCTCGACAAATTGCCGCTTCTCCCATTCGACGGGCCGCAGCACGCCGTCCGTCTCCTCGAGGAGCCCCGCCGCCTTCAGCGCCTCAAGCCGGCGAGTCAGAGCGCGGGGCCGCGTGCGCAGCATGAAGGCGAGGTCGGGAAGATCGGGAAGCGTCCCGCCGTTGCGCGGGGCGGCGCATAGGACGTTGAACCATGCCCGGAACAAAGACGCCGGGATCCGCTGCAAGCGCGGATCGTCCAGGGCGTCGTCGTATATCCGGAACCACAGGCCGCTCATTGCCGGCGGTCCTTCTCGGCGATGGCGCGGACTTCGACGACGTGAGCCGCAGCCCACGCCAAGGTGACGAGCCCGAATGAGACGGTGATAAACAACGCGACGATGGCAGGACCGGACATAGGAGCCCTCCGTTTTTGGGCAAGCCGGGAGCGTTCGCCGAAATGAGGGTTCGGCGGGCGGCGTCTTGCGGTTGTTTGTGGTTACGCTTCGTGTTAGACGTTACGCAATATGCCCAACATAAGCGGGCGCGTCAACAAACATCGCAAGGTTGCGCAAAATGTCGATAACGCCTGCCCAATGCCGCGCCGCGCGTGGTCTTGTCGAATTCGATCAGGCCAGCTTGGCGAGCAAAGCTAACGTGTCGCGAAATACGATTGTCGACTTCGAAAAAGGGAAGCGCGTCCCGAACGTTAACAACCTCGCCGCGATCCGCGCCGCCCTCGAATCGGCCGGCGTGATCTTCGTCGACGAAAATGCGGAAGGGGCGGGCGTAAGGTTGCGCAAGGCGCCCCAGGGAACGCAAGGTCTCGGGAAATGACAGACGACCAGCCCTCGATCACTGAGTCCGACTGGATCGATACCGACGCGCCTGCCGAAGGGCAAATTGTCCAAGTCCGCGCAAGGGATCAGAACGGCTTCTATATCGTTCCGTTCCCGGTCGAATTCAGAGACGACGGATGGTTCAATCCGGAAACGGGCGAGGAACTGGATTGCTATGTCGCCGGCTGGAGGCCGATGAAGGGCTTGCCGCATACGCGCCATGATCCGCAGCCTCTTGAACCGACCAGCGCCAAAGCCGCGTCTATCCCGCTCGAAGACTTGAACGCCGAGAATGACGAATAGCGCGGGCGTCTCGGTTTGAAATCCGGCTACCTTGACGTGGCCTCGCGCGGGGTCAATCTCCCTGCTATGCTTTGCGGAAAGCAGGGGGAGGGACGATCGATGAACGATACTGATAAGATAGTCGCGGCGATCTTCGCAGCGGCGAAAGTGTCCGCAATGGGCGAACGACCTGCGGGCGAGTACGTTGCGGAGTATGAATCGTTTTTACAGGTCCTAGAAAAACATGAAAGGGCGGCGAAAGCCGCCAGCACAGACTATGACGCGTGGCCGGAAGTTAATGCCGAACTAAATGCCGAACTAAAAAAAGAGCTGAAAGAATAATGCGCACCGGTCTTAAACGCGAGAGGCGCGCCGTCGCCGTGATCGGCAATGCTGCCTAAATCCTAGACGCCCTCGAACAGGCCGGCGTCGAGTTCATCGCCGAGAACGGCGGCGGGGCGGGCGTGACGTTGAGGAAGAATGGATAAAATAAAAGTCGCCTATCTTCTCTCGGAGCGTAGCGCTTGTTCGTAGTTAATCGTCATTTCTTCTATGTGGGCTTCACCAAACTCATACGGGACTCGCCAACATTGCTTTGGTTTCGATATTTTGATTACCGCTTCTATTCTTGGCCACCACCACAATATATGAGCCGCCTGCGCATGACCCCGGGCTTCGGCCCATTTGGCGGGAAGAAAAATGCCGATCAAATTTCCTTCGGAAATAGCCAGCAATTGATGCGGTCTAGAAAGTATCTTTCGATCGGCTGACAAAATTACTTGACCGCCCTCAAGAACAAATCGCGGTATCCATGTCTCGTCCGCAGTTCTAGCGCTATTAAAGTCACGAACATGAGTCAACTCCCATCCGTCCGACAGCGCGATAGCCTGCACGGCACGAACAATCTTAGGTGAAATGTGCTCGTCAGCCCTGACTTTCAATCAACCTCTCAATTTGGAAGTGAAAGTTCAAACTCAACAGCTTCACGCGCCAATCCCTCGTCAATTTCGAACCAATCTGAGACGGCCTTATAGCTTCCGTCTTCGGCCTTCCATGTAGAAAAAATAGCGTCTGTCGGCACCCGAACCGGCTCCAAAGCCGGTTGCCCATAGGCAATTCTCGGGTCGACGATTATGCGGGGAAATTCTTTCTCTCGTGGACGCCATCTCATCGCCAATCCAGACGTTGGATCGAACGTCAAACCTCGAGAGAGAACCTCTTCCAATACAGAATACATCCCGTATTGTTTTGTTACTAAATTCAATAGCTTAGCGTCGTTCTCACTTTTCGCCACAGCAAGAAAAATATTTTTGCGCTCAGCGATAAATCTTGCACCATATAAAGCGAACGGATGCTCGCAGCTAAGCTCAGCCCTCGCTGTCTCAGCGGCCTTACGCAAGCTTTGCAGGCTATAGTCTTGCTTGCGAAAGTGTTCTATGAACCGCACTTCAATCAAATCCAAAAAACCAAGCTCTTGCGATTTGCCGATGGGGGGATATTGCCGACTAATGACGGGGGCACCGGCCCGACCGCGACCTTTTATCCAAGCAGCAACCACGCCTGCGTTTGGCATGTTTAGAAGACGCGCAGCCTCTCGCACGGTGTAAAACCCGCCCGCAATCGGGTCTGGCTTGTCCTTTGCGATAGCGACGACGGTCATGCAGGTTCCTAACGGCCAACGAGACGGCAACGATACCATATAAGCTTTGATCAATGCGAGCGTAGATCGTCGCCAAGGGCTTCACCGCGTAACAGCGATTTCTGCGCTTAACTGTCTCCCATCGCCTCGCCGGTGTCACGCGCCTCGCGGCCGCCGTCCGCGTTACCCGCCCCGCTGTTGAACGGGACGCGACCAGGCCCAATCTGGACAGCCCAGAACCATCGCCCGTCATGCGGGCCGCCCCGCACGCGATAGATGCGCGCCGCCGACATGCCGCCGATCGCAAGCGACCAATCGTCGTCGGCGATGTCGACCATGGCCGGCGCGGCGCGGATGGTCTCGACGCGCTCGGCGAGCTCGCGGCCGTCGCCTGGCGCGGTAGTGGGTTGGTCTGAAATCCGGCCGGGTTGACGACCGTGGAAACAGGCCAGCAGTCATGCCATATTGGCGGCATGGGAACGACGATAATCAAATGCCAATGCGGGGCCGTCTACGAGCGGGAAGAGCATAAGCTCACCGTCCGGGACCGCGATAGCTTCAACTGCAATCTGTGTGGGCATGAAATCGAATCGTGGAGCAGTTCGCGCTTCCCCACATTCAGGCTTATCAAGCGTCCAGACGGCAGTGAGGCTGGCAAAGCCAAGTCCTAAGCGCCCCCGTGGGCCTTGCGCGGATGGGCTCGACATACACCTGGCGCGCTCGCAGCTATCGCCGAGCGAATCGCGACAACGATCTCGCGCCTTGCCAATCGCCGAGGCGTCCGCCGAAGGGGCTGTCGCCAGTCTCGACGCCAAGGCAAGCCGGCGCGTAAGTCAAAAAGGTCGCGCCATATCGTCGCCGCACTATTTGCCGAGCAATTTGCGCGCGGCAGCCGCGCCGGCTTCCTGTTCGGCGTCGATCGGCGCGCCTTTGCCGTTGAACTGGCCGGCGAGCGCGAAAATCTTGTGCGCCGCGCCCGCGCCTTTATCGAATTCCGCGTTTAGGCCTTTGGTGCTCGCCGCCACGCCGCGCGGACTTTCGCTCACGCCGGGCGAAGGTCGCGGCGCTGCGCCCGTCAACGCCAGCAAGCGCCGCGCCCCGGCCGCGCCCAGGTCATATTCACTCGCCCACGACATCGGCGCGGGCGATGCGGGCGGTTGTGCCGCAGGCGGTGATTGAAACGACGCCACCGCGAGCGGCGCGGGATGCGGGGGAGATCGCGGCGGAGATGCAACCGGCGCGGCATACGTCGACGCGGGCAACAGCGGTGCCACGGGCGCCCGCGAGTAATAGCGGCCTGGCGCGGACGCGGCCTTGATCGCCGCCCGCAGCGCCTCGTCCGCATGCCCAAAAAGAGGGTTTCCCACTTCGCCGGCATTCATCGCCAGCCCTGAGAAAGGTGTCCCTTCGCGATCTTGTTCAAGAATTCCGCTCATCGATTTTATCTCCGTGTGAGCCCTCGGCTCGGCGCGTTGATTTCAGAGCCGCGACCTCATTGCGTTGGCGCCATGGTAGTTCCCATGTCGCGCAGATTGCCGCTGGCGAAAATGCTTTGTTCCACCTTGCGAACGATAGAATCGGCGTCGGCGGAAACCTCGATCTTTAGGTTGATGCCAGCGGAGCCTTCAAGTTTGACCGAGGCGCCTTCGCCTGGTTGCCTCGCTCCCGATCCGATCCAGCCGGGAAGCGCCATGCCGCGCCGCACGCCGACCCCCTGAGACATGTCGCCGTATCCGCCCGAATTGAACGCGAGCAGTCCCGGCGCGAGCATCGGGACGCCGTGTTGCACGCGCTCCTCGAATGGTCTCACCGAGTCGACATAATCGTTGAAGTGCCCAAGCCTACCCTCCGCGCGGAGTTTCGCCCGATGGGCAAATGTTAACTCTCGAAGTCGCTGGGCGTCCGGCGCCGCGCTTCCAATCTCGCTCAGGGCAATGGAGGACTCGCCGCCAGCGATAAGGCGATCAAGCGGATTCCAGCCGCCTCCGGAGGCGTTTGCCGCGGCAAGACGCGCCCGCGCGGCCCGCAGCCGCTCGCGGGGATGCAGCGAGCGAAGGACGTTCAAGCTGCCTTTAATGTTTTCGTCTTGAGTGAGATCGCTGACGTTTTTATCGGAGTCCGTGTCTAAAAAGACTTTGTTCATGAAACGATTGAAATTCTTTCCCGACGTGGTTTGCTGGCCGGGGTGGCGTGCTCTTTCTAGGTCGGTCTGGGTGATTTTCGCGGTATAGCCCGCGATGGCCTGCCCGAGCGCATTCATTTCCGGCGCCAGCGCTTTACCAAACGATTCGCCAAGCATCGCGGCGAGCCCTTCGCCGGCGTTTTTCAAGCCTTGCCACGCGAGCGAGGGGTCATTCGACTGGAACAAGCTGGCGGCGCTCGTCCCCCGCGCCGCGTTCTTATTCGCTATATCTTTGTCGATTCGCTGTTGCTGTGCGGCCAGAATACCGACGAGCTGGGCTGCCTGCTGATTTTGGAAGAGCGCGCCGATCCGCGCGAGAATGTCCTCTTTTTCTGTGACGCCGGCCTTGGTGAGCGCTGGCACGAGGAATTGCTTAATCCATTCATACGGATTCGATTGCGCGAGCCGCCAGCCCTGCATATGCGCGCCGGGCTTCAGGCCCTTGGCCTCGCCGGTTTTTGTCTCCAGCAAATCGCCCTTGTCAATAAGCCCAAGGGCGGCAAAATCCTTCAGCGCCGAATGCTTCATTACGTTGCCGACAATCGCCGAGCTGAATGCCGACGACGCTTTACCAAACGACGAGCCGCCCATTTCCTGGGCGATAGCCGGCGCGACTCCGAGCATGTAATCCATACTCAAGCCCGGCGTCGCCTGCCGCCCGTATTTGAACATTTCATAGTATTGATAAGGTTTAAGTGTGTCGCCGAAAGCATTGAGGCCCTGGGCTATGCCTTCCATATATTCCTTGAACTGTTTTGGGTTTTGGGTGACGCCCTTAATCTCCAGGCCCTTCATGAGCAGGTCCAAATCTTCGCTCACGTCTTGGCCGGGCCGATTCATCTGAGCAATGACGCGAATTTTCGTCATTTCTCCCATAATTGCCGCAGCTTCCTCGAAGCCGCCGGTGATGCTGCGCGCGTTGCGAATCATGTGCATGATATCGGTCTGCTTGACCGAGGGAAAATCCTTCGCGATCTGCGCGGCCTGCAACGTCGCCTCTTGAATTTCCTTTGCCGACATTCCGGACGCGGACATGCGCAAGGCTTCGTGAATCCTCTTGCTCCCGGCCTCGATCATTGCGCGCGCTGCCGCGCCGCTAGCCAGCGCCCCGGCGGCTCCCATTACGAATGTTGAGAGGCCCGAGCTCGAAAGCGCGGCCCCGGCCGCCGCGCTGGCCTTGGCGGATATGCCGAGCGCTCTCGCCCATGCGGGTGGCGGCGGCGAGGCCCTTCTGGGCCGATTTTGCCGCGTTTTCCATATTTCGGAGCTTCAGCGCGACAGCGGAAAAAGTCGCCCCGGTTTGATCGGCCGCGCTAATTATCGCTTTGGTTTCAATAACGTTTACGGCCATCTCGCGCTCCTACTTGGTTCGCTCGTGGTAAATTTGCGCTTGTTGCAACCAATACAGCGCCTCTCCAAAGGTTAGAGCTTTGACGGCGTGAATTGGCTGTCCGTATCGGAAGACAAGTTCTCTGGCGACTCGCTCGAAGACGCTTCCTCTACTGGCGTCGTCTCGCGGGTCGCGGCGCGAAAAAAACCGACTATTACCCTCTTAACCTGCAAGGCGTCCCGCAAGCCCAGCATCGCCAAATAATTTGGGTCAATATCGGCGAGCCGCTCGGCGTATTTGCGAATGACGCCGATGTCTTCCTGAAAATAGCCGGCCGCGCCTTCGTTTAAGCCGATCAGGGTTTCGGGCTCGCCAAAATCCATAAGGTCGGAAAACGTCGGCTCGCGGAGCGTGATTTCGGTGATCGGTTGTCTGCCTTTTATTACGATCGGTTTTGCGAGCGTTACTGCCTTTGATTCCGCCATGGGAAACTCCTCTTTTTAGTGCGCGGTCGCGGAGAATGTTCGCAGCGCCTCGAACTTGCTCGGCGCGGCGGCGGCTTTCTTGTTCTTGAGCGGGAAGAGCGCGGCCACGGCGTCGCGGAAGGCGAGCACGTCGACGAAGCTCAGTTGATCGAACAGCGCCGGGTCGCAGTCGCAAAGACGCTCGATCCAGGCGCCAATGAGCGCCGGCGTTTCGAGCTCATAGCCGCCGCCGCCAACGTCCAACCAAACGATCGGCGCGCCGATCGCGAAATAATCGACGTAGCCGGGCTCGCGTAGCGTGATGGCTTCGATGGTCTCGCCGCTTGTTCCCTTGATCGGCGAGGAAAGCCTTATCGTCCGTGACATGGGGTTGCTCCAAAAAGCGTTAAACTCACGCCGCCGCCAAAGCGACAACATCGAAGCCATCGCCGGGGATTTCGACCGCGCCGGCCTTGCCAAAGCGATCGAGAAGTCTGTTGGCGACGTCCGCCGGGAAGGTCAAAGCAGTGCCGGGCGGATGCTCGATGACATCGAGGCGGCCCGCAACCTGATTGTTGTTTGCGTCGAGAATGAACGGGGCGGATGTCGCGCCGTCGCGCGAATGGAAGCTATAGGGCAGCAAGATTGTCTTTGTGAGCGACATGGCGAGAATTCCCTTTTGCGTTTGAGCGCCCGCGCCAGAGGGCGCGAGCAAGGTGCGTCAGTTCAGCCGGCGGCGACTAGGCCGCGCTGGCGGCGATGGCTCGCGCCGAGGAAACGTTGAAGCCTTTCCGCCATTCTTCGAAACCAGCTTCAAGGCGCCTGACCTCTTTCATTAAATCGGCGGCTTGAGGATTTTTAGACGCATGCGCGTTGTCCGCTGCCAATTTGGCTCTCTCGATTTTGCGGCGCCACTCCGCGCCCTCGCGAGCGGACCGTTCATTCATCTCAGAGATGCTCGCTTGTTGCCTTTGAGCGCGCTCTTCCTGTTCCTTGAACGCTTCGCCGATGGACTTCGGCCGCTCGGGCGCGCGCGCAACCAACGGCGCCATTTGTTCCCGGGCTTTCAACGGCGCGAATTGAGCCGAGAGCCATTCGTCGATTACCGCCTCGTCGACCATCTTGAGGACCGGCCTTGGGCCGCTGCTGCCGTGCCCGCTCGCCACCCATTTGAGGAAGCGCGCTTCCTCGGCGATGCGTTCCGCGATTGCCAAGGCGACAGCCGCCGCCTCTTCGATGACCTTGATCGCCTCGGTGCCGCCGAGACACACCTCCAAGGCGGCGCGTTTGGTTTCCAACTCTTCGACGAGCGGCGGAAATAGCGAGGGAGCCAGCGCCGTCACGTTTTCTAGCTTGTCGATCTCGCGATCGACGGCGGCGAGTTCTTCTCTTGCCAGCGCCAGGTCAGCCTCGGCTTTCACGGGCTCGCCAGCGACTCCCATAAAACGCGCGACCTCGACCGCCGCTGCCTGCGAGCCCATTTCAGCGATCGTCGCAAGGATCGCGGCCCTTGCCTCGCAGGCTGTGGCGAGTTGGGATTCGGCGTCATCATACCGTTTGCGGAAGGCCGCGCATTTTTTGTGCGACTCTTCGACCTCGAAGAGGAGTCCCGGAAGCTTCGAGGGCAACGAGATTTGGATTTTTTGGACGAAATACGCAGCTTCGTGTTGCGCGGGTTTAGCGTTCATGGCGAATCCTAAACGAGAGAGGAAAAGGTGTGCGGAGCGAGATCCGTGACCTTCTCGCTCCGCTTGTCACGCCCGGACGACCAAGAACAGGCACAACAATTGGTGAGCTCGTCAGCGTATTTTCGACAAGCCGGAAAGGGGTGGAAGCGGGCATCATTGCGGGAAGGCCTCGCCGGTTGAATCCGCCAAGGGCTTTTCCGTCTGTTCCGCGAGGCCGTCGCAAAACTCGATCGACTTCGCGCGCAACCACGCCGAAACGGCCGCCACTCCCCCGGAATGCGCCGCTGCGTTCAGATCTTCGGCCCATGTCGGGAATGTCTGCGCCGCGCGCGCTACCTCGCGGCCGACGCTCTCGAATGCGTGAAGCTGCGCCGCCCTAGAAACCAACTCGCCACGCTCGCGAGATATGCGCAGCCTGCGGCGAGTGCGCAGATTGTGCGCCGTGTGGCGATTGCGCGGCGTCGGGACCAGCCTCGATCTCTGCAAGCGCGGCGCGTTGAGCCGCGAGCGCCACCTCGGTCTCGGCGATAGATTTGCGAAGGAGGTCTGCGGCCGTCATCCGTCAGTCCTTCCCCCACGGGACAAGCGGGACATGGCGGGACATTTGTCCCGGATGTCCCGGCAAAAAGCGGTCGAAAAGCGGGACAGACGGGACAACATGCTATAAGCATGTCCCGGTTGTCCCGCCGTCTGGTTGCAGAGAGCGGGACATGTCCACGTGCCTTGTCCCGGTCTCGGAATGGTCAAGGCAACCATATGAGCCTCTTCCCTTCCCGTTCGCAGGCGAAGAGCGTCTTCGAGTCCAGCGCGGCGGCGATCGACCTATTAAAGGCCTTCCGTTGGCGCTCGGCCAATTTGCCTTTGTCTTCGTCCGGGGCCGCTTTCTCTGCAATCCGCGCGTAATAGCGACGCCTGATTGGATCGTCGCCGACGGCGCTCACAAGCGGGCCATCTTTGCCAAAGGGGCGGAACGGCTCGCCGGATTCGCTGATCGCTTCGGCGATCATATCCATGAGCAACCGCTGTTTTGGAGCGATTGCCTTCGATTGCTTCCCGTTTTCGCCTTCCGCGCCGTCTTCGATCCTCTCGACGACCAAAGTTGAAATATCGTCGCCGTCTTCGTCTTGGCCGATGATGACGCGCGCGAGGTGCGCCTTAAGGGTTATGGTTGTGTCTTCATCCTTCAGCTTTAGCCATTTGAGGGTTGTGGCGAGCTCCCGGTCTTTCCGCCGGCATAAAATGCGAACATCTGCCCCGCCGATAAGGCTCGAATGCCCGCGCTCGCGTTCCTCGTCGCCAAGTCCGACGTGGTGAACGATGAGGACGAAGGCGCCGAAGTGATTTGCGAGTGCCGTGGCGTTAGCGACAAACTGAAGCATCCCGCCGCCGTTTTCGTCGCCAGCGCCGAGAGTCTGCGCCAATGTGTCAATGATGATTAAGCCCGGAATTATGCCGACGGCCTCGATCGAGGCTATGAGCGCGCGTCGGTCTTCTTGGCCGGTTCCGAAATTTGGCGCGGCTGATACGAGGTAGAACGGAACATGCGCCGGCAGATTTGGATTTGCCTTTTCGAATCCGACTTTGCGCTTTTTGACTCCGCCCGATCCTTCGGCCGCGATATAGACGACGGGAGCTTGCGTGACTCGGCGACCAGCCCAATCCATACCAGGCGCGACATGCAATCCAAGATCAACGGCCGAGAAGGATTTGAACGACTGCGAAGCACCAAGTAATACCAAATCTCAAAGAACGTGACTCTGTGGCTGTTCCCGAATCGGCAACGATCTGATTCAACATGGCGAACGAGGGAGGTTCGCCATGACCGCTATTCCGCTTCGGAGAG
>Ga0187876_1003457_pt1 | contig 10764 bp, 9 predicted proteins | sample June2016WEW_17_4_FD_133000 | JGI IMG/M metagenome (GOLD analysis project Ga0187876, IMG submission 133000) | Peatland microbial communities from SPRUCE experiment site at the Marcell Experimental Forest, Minnesota, USA - June2016WEW_17_40 | ecosystem: Environmental > Terrestrial > Soil > Wetlands... | reverse complement strand
TTCGAATTCTCTCGGTGTCTTCCTGCCAGGTCAAGGCCTTCTGCTCGGCAATTATCATAGCTCACCGCAATCTCGTCGCCCACATCGAGAGCCGTGCCCAGCAGCGGCTCGTTGTCAAGCCTGCCGAAGAGGACGCTTTCCTCGTCGTCGCAGGTGTCCCGGGATTTGCTCGGCCGGCGCTGTATACTGTCAGTGACTCATTCCCGGTTTGGGAGAACGCTTGAAGGCACATCTGGTGTAGCTTGGCACCCGCAATGACCTCGACCTGCAAAATCATCCTTCCCAGCGAGAGATTCAGGCTGGAGGAGATAAACTTTCCCGAGGAGCTGGCGGCCGCCCTGGCGGGGCAGGCAGTGGACGCCGAGGTCCTTCCTGAAGCCCCGGCCGGGACACTCCGCCTCGACCTGAACGACCTACCAGACGCCCTGCCGTTCCTAGTCGGCGATGACGGCATCGTATGGAATGGCTACTGGCCCGAACGGGTCCTCTATACAGACGCCAGCGGCCGCATGTGGAGACTGCCCCGCCATTGGCTCTCCGGCGGCGTCTCGCCCGTGATTGCGGCAAGCTGCTACAATGTCACGCACGAGTCAAGCTGGCTCGAAAGCTGGTGCCCGCCGACATGGTGGGACCTTTTGGACATAAACATCCAAGACGTGCCGGCCGCAGATGAGGAGCGGGGCGCAGCCTGCATCGAGGTGAGTGTTGCGCCCGGCGAAATCCCGAAGGTCTTCTGGCGAGGCCCGTCCGGGAAGTCGTGGAGGATTCCGCACGATTGGCGGCGACGGCGCATCAGGCTGCCTGATTGCGAGGGGCTGCTGCGGAACGGCCTGCCCCTGGACGTTGCTGAGGAATTCGGGGGGAGAATCGTGGCCGTGAACTACCACCCTGGCTCGCTGTGCTGCCTCAGCGATGGATATAGGGTCCGTGACGGAAAGGGCGGGAAGTGGCCCGTGAAGGCGGCCGACTGCGTGGTAGTCGGCTTCGGAGATGAGACGGAAAGATTCGCCTAGCCGACGTCTTCGCCAGGTCCCCGTCATGCCAAAGGCAAAAGCCAAGGGTTGGTTCACGAAAACGGCAGGTGCGTAACAGCATGAACGACTCCGCCCACACCGACCCCGAATTGCGTGGCTCGCTCCGCTGGGCATCCCAGAGTGGCAGGGTGCCGACGTTTGTCCGAACGATTGCGGAAGCTGCTCTCGTGGCTTTCCGGGCGGACGCGGCCTTTGCCAAGCCCGAGATCTACGATGCGCTGGAGGAGCACGGGGTAGCGTATGCGATCCGCATTCCCGCCAACGAGAGCCTGGAATGGGAGGTTGCCGAGATCCTGTTCCGGCCCCCCGGAAGGCCCAGCCACAAGCCCCTGGTGCGCTACAAAAGCTTCGCGTACCAGGCGGGGAGTTGGACGAAGCCGAGAAGGATCGTCGCCAAGGTCGAGCACCATCCCGGCGAGCTTTTTCCGCGAGTCGGTTTTATCGTTACCAGCCTGGGCCTGCCCAGCCGGGCGGTCGTGCGGTTCTATAATAGGCGAGGCACGGCCGAGCCATGGATCAAGGAAGGCAAGCAGGCAGCGCCTTGGACCCGGTTATCGTGTCATCGGTTCCGGGCCAATGAAGCGCGCTTACCATTGAGCCTGCTGGCCTACAACCTGGGCAACCTATGGCGCCGCCTCGTGCTGCCGAAGAGAATCGGCGCCTGGTCGCTGACAAGCCTGCAGCAGCGGCTGGTGAAGACTGGCGGGCGGCTGATCAAGCACGCCAGGTACTACGGGTTGATGTTGGCCGAGGAACATCTGCACCGGCGCCTGTTTGGCCAGATGCTGCGGCGGATCTGGGCGCTGCCGCTCCCGAACGGGTAGCACTCCGATTGCGGCTGCAAAGTCTGGGGAACACTGGGAAGGGGGGACGGTGAGGTGTCAGAGAAATCGATGACGGGGCGGCAAGCCGGGCTCGTCAGACGCGCAATACTGGCCATCGGAACGCGCGACCTTGGCTGGGGCCTGATCTAATGATAAGTTTCGTTGTGTCGATGGGAGGAGAAGTGTACGATGGGCACGGGTAGGAGGTCCAAATCGGAAATCCCAGATTAAATCTTTGGCACATGAGGTGGGAAAATGAATTCGGGGATTAGTCGGCGCGAGTTTCTGGGAACGGCCGCCGCATCGGCGGCGTTCACCATCGTTCCAAGCTATGTGTTGGGAGGATCTGGGGTTCTCGCACCCAGTGACAAAATCACGTTGGCTTACATTGGCACTGGCACACAGGGCCTGCGGGAGATGCTGCCCTTGCTGGCCGCGCCCGAGATCCAGATTGTTTCGGTCTGCGACCCCTCGAGGTACGCTGTCGGGTATCGGGATTGGTCAGGAGATTCCCTTCTCAAGGAGATTCGCACCACGCTGGGGAAGCCGGACTGGAACACGGAGGGTGTTATTCCGGGAGGGCGGGAGGTCGCAAAAGACATCGTTGAGACGTATTATGCCGCGAAGCGTCCGGGCGGAACATTCGCCGGATGCTCTGCTTATGCGGACTTTCGCGAGTTGTTGGACAAAGAAAAGGACCTTGACGCGGTCAAGATCATGACCCCGGACCATCTGCACGGCGTCATCAGCATCGCCGCCATGAAGAAGGGCAAGCATGTCATCATGCACAAGCCCATTGCCAATCGCCTGGAAGAAGCCCGGCTGGTGATCGATACCGCCCGCGAAAAGGGCGTTGCCACGCACTTTATGCCCTGGGATGCCAACGGATCGATGGAGCAAGTTCTCGCCTGGATCAAGGACGGGTCCATTGGCACGCTTCGTGAAGTACACAACTGGACGAACCGTCCTGTGTGGCCGCAGTACACGAGTATTCCGACCGACACGCCTGCCGTCCCGGGAGGGTTCGACTGGGACTTGTGGTTGGGTCCGGAGGCCGCCCGTCCCTATCACCCCAATTACACGCACATGGTATTTCGCGGTTGGTATGACTTCGGAGGCGGCTCGATGGCGGATATGGGCCACTATAGCCTCTGGAGCGTCTTCAAGGCCCTGGAGTTGGGATCCCCGGCCAGTGTCGAGCCAAGACTAAGTCACACCTGTGAATTCTATGATGTCGTCCCGAAGAGGGTAAAGAATGACTTTTCCTTTCCCACGGCCAGCGTTGTCCGCTTCAAGTATCCGGCGCAGGGGAGCAGGGCGGCGGTGGATCTGATCTGGTATGACGGCGGCATGCGACCGCCTACGCCACCTCAATTGGAAGAGGATAACAAAGAGCTTCCGCCCGAAGGCTTGATGTTCGTCGGCGACAGGGGGAAAGTACTGGCAGCCTTTTTCCTTGAGAATCCGCAACTCATTCCCGAAAAAAGGATGCACGGGCTCCCGCCCGCGCCTGCTCCTCGGGAACGCGTGCCGGGCGAGGTTTCGCCGGGCTTGCGCCAATGGATGGCGGCCACCCGAGGCGGGCCGCAATCACCGGGAAGCTTCTTGAACGCGTGGCCGATTACCGAGGCCGTCAACCTGTACGCCATCGCCTTGCGCACGGGCCGGAAACTCCTGTACGACAGCGAGAACCGGAAGATCACCAATGTCCCGGAAGCGAACAAATACTTGTTCCGCGAATACCGCAAGGGCTGGGAGCCTCAATCCCTGTAGAGGGAGATGGCGTGGATACATAGGTTCAAAGGCGGCACGGTTCAAGGACCGGTGAAAGCCTTGGAAGAAGAGAAGCTTCATAGGAGAACTGAAATGCAGACCATTTCAAGAAGAGAATTCCTATGCGTTAGCGCAATGGGGGTCGCAGCGGCGATGGAACTCGAAGCCAACCCGCTGGGATTGCCACTCGGGCTTCAAACCTTTCCACTTCGTGAATCGATCGGGAAGGACTTTGAAGGCACTTTGCGGCAGATTGCATCCGGGGGGTACCAGATGATTGAACTGTGCTCGCCGCCGGGCTTTGAGAAATCCGGCTTTGGTCCGTTGGCGAAAATGAAGGCCTCCGAAATCAGGGTCATGATACACAGTGCCGGCCTGGGCTGTGAGAGTTGCCACTTCCAGCTCGGGGAACTCAAGCAGAATCTGGACGACCGAATCGCCTTTGCCAAGGAACTTGGTTTGAGACAAATGATTGTCGCGACCGTTCCCCTTTGGCGTGATGACGCAACCCTGGCCGAGTGGGCGCAGGCAGCCGACGAAATGAATAAGCTGGGCGAACGGACGCGCCAGGCAGGCCTTCAGCTTGGTTACCATAATCACAACATCGAGTTCAAAGAAATCGGAGGCGTACTGATCTATGACGAATTGATGAAGAGGCTGGATCCCAAGCTGGTCAAAATGCAATTCCAAGTTCTGGTGATCCAACTCGGCTTCGACCCCGCCACCTATCTAACGAAATATCCTGGGCGCTTCATTTCACTTCATCTTTATGACTGGTCAACGACAGAGAAGAAAATTGTGCCCATTGGCAAGGGTTCAATCGATTGGAAGAAGCTCTTTGCCGCTGCCAGGACGGGCGGCGTCAGGAACTACTTTGTCGAAATGGACTGGGACTTGACGTTGGCTAGCGTCCCCTACCTTCGGAGGCTGAAAGTGTAGCGAGGGCGCCAGGTTGAGGCGACCCCGAGGCGGAGTAATCAGGAGATCTGCCTACTCTATTCCACGTGAACCCGAGATCCTATCGGCCGGTGAGCCCAAGCGACGAGCTAACAGTACGATCGCCGCATTCCGTCAACAGAAGCACACGCAGAAATTGGCGCCTCGGTGATTTTCCGCAGATGATGATCAAACGGTAATAAGAATCTTTGGGTGTCAGTTTGTGTGCTGTGCGGATTGCAGGCGAAATAGAGGTATAATGGCTGTCGTTCATGTGGTCAAAAAGGAGGTTTCGGCCGAAGATGCTGTTGTTTGGAGCGCTTTTCCTCAGCGCCTCGACCTCGCTCGCCCAGGTTCCTCTCGCGCCGCTCGACGCCAAACACCTCGCCTCCATCGACGACTTCGTCAATCACGAGATGGCCCGCCAGCGCATTCCCGGCCTCGAGCTGGGCATCTGCAGTCGCGGCCGCATCCCGCTCGCCAAGGTATACGGCCTCGCCAACGTCGAGCTCAATGTGCCGGTTAAGCCCGAGACCCTGATGCAGTCCGGCTCCGTCGGGAAACAGTTCGTCTCTGCCGCCATCATGATGCTCGTCGAAGAAGGCAAAATCTCTCTCGATGGCAGCATCACGAAATACTTCCCCGATGCGCCCGCCACATGGAAGCCGATACTGATCAAAAACCTGCTGTCGCACACGTCGGGTCTGTCGGAGTACGAGAGCCCTGACCGCATCGGCCCGAACGGCCCGTTCTATCTCCGCCTCGATTTCACCGAAGATGAGCTGGCAAAGAAGATCGAGGCCCTCCCCATCGAGTGGGCGCCGGGCGAGAAATGGGGCTATCGCAACACCAACTACGTGCTGCTCGGCATCATCATTCACAAGATCACAGGCATGCCGTATGCGGAGTTTCTCAGCGAGCGCATCTTCAAGCCGCTGGGCATGACCTCGACCCGGCTCATCAGCGACCGCGACATCATTCCCAACCGCGCCGCCGGCTACGAGATCGACAGCAATGACGAGCTCAAGAACCAGGAATGGGTCTCGCCCACCTTCAACTCCACCGCCGACGGCACGCTCTACTTCAACGTGCTCGACCTGGCCAAGTGGGACGAGGCGCTATACGGGACGAAGCTGCTGAAGCAGTCGAGCCTCGACCGGATCTGGACCGTGTATCCGCTCAATGACGGAAAGCCCAATCTGGCGGGTTACGGCTTCGCTTGGTCCATCGGTGAGCAGGACGGTCACAAGCGCATCGAGCATGGCGGAGCCTGGCAGGGATTCACCTGCGACATCTCGCGTTATCCCGACGACAGCCTCACCGTTGTGGTGCTTACCAACCTCGACGCCGGCCACTCCAATCCGGGCGTCATCGCGCACGTCGTCGCTGGCCTGGTCAATCCCGCGCTGACCGTGCCCAAGCTGGAGGCGATTGCTGACAACCAGCCGGAGCTAGCCGAGCGGATCAAGAAGCTTCTGGATGAAATTGTCGCGGGCACGGACATCCGCCCGGAAACGAGCCCGCAACTGGCGGCTCTCATTACGCCGGACATGGCGAAAAGCGCGCAGCAGCGCCTCGCGAAACTCTGGCCTGGCGGCACGCTCACACTCGTCAGGCGCGATAAGGGACCCGAGGGCGGGCCGCAGTGGGTCTCGACCTACCGCCTGAGCAAAGGCGGCGATGCCGTGCTGCTGGTGTTCGGCCTGGGCGCCGACGGAAAAATCCCCATCCTTGGCCTATCCCCGAATCGCGAGTACGAGTGAATTCATTCGCCGTGGCAAAAGCCGCGCCGCCCCGCTCGCCGCCTGACTCAAAATATTGTCGTTTAGTGCCCCTACAGAACCGAAACTGGCTCAGATCAATGTGCTGGGTACACGTGATGGTCCGGACCCATCCAGCCGTTTTCCCTACACGGAAAGGGAAAATCGCCTTAATGCTCCCGTACTTTCGTTCCATGGCGTGGAGCGTGTTTCCTTCATACATTCGCTGCTAGTGCGCACAGGCCTGGGGTTGACCGGCTCGCCATGCTTGTTCTCTAAGTGCCGAGCCCGTCCGGCGGTGGTATCACGGGCAGCGATTTCACCTCCCCTACGCACTCACGGCGAATCGTCAGTCAAGAAAAGGGAGGCTAAAATGGGCGCATTCCTCGAAATAGAGAAGGAGCGGCAGACAAGGTTCAAGACCACCTCGCCATACTTCTCCGAGGCGGCTAGCGGCAATGGAATCTACAGGAAAAAAGCATATCCGTTCTGTTTGCCGCTCGAATACGCCGAGGAGAATCTCTTTCCTGGGATCCGGCAAAGCGCCTTGACCTATTTCGAGTCTCACGGCATACAATGGCACGACGGCAAGGACGGCAAGCCCAGCAATCACCTTTGCGACTCGCAGGTCTGTGGCCTGAACTTCCTGTTTCCGTTTGCGCACCAGCCTGAAGCATTGGCGGAAGTCTTGCGCCCCGTCCTCCCGGCCATACGGGAAATGCTCCCAATTGAAGACGGACAGTGTCTAGCCTGTGAGTGGATAGGCCGGGACAATTATCTGGGCGAGAAAATCCGCCCCGGTAGTAGGCGCACGCGCGGTGCGAATTTCACCAGCGCAGATGCGGCGGTCATGTTCGAGCGCACAGATGGCAAGCGACAGGTTGTCTTGATTGAGTGGAAGTACACCGAGTCGTATGGCGGCGCACCGCTGCAACAAGCCGAGAGCGGCACGGACCGCACCGCCATCTACCGGCCGCTTTTCGACCGCGAGGACTGCCCAATCGGGAGAGGCTTGCTACCCAGCTTCGACTCGCTTTTTTATGAGCCCTTCTGCCAGTTCATGCGCCAGCAGTTCCTGGCCCATGAAATGGAGCGTGCGCATGAACTGGGTGCGGACAGGGTAAGCGTGCTTCACATCTCCCCTGCCTGCAATCCCGACTTCCGCAGAGTGACCTCGCCCGAGCTCCAAGCCCTCAACGGGACGGCCACGGGTGTTTGGAAGAGACTGGTGCGGCCTTCCGACAAGTTCATTGGCGTCAGCACGGAGCGCCTGTTCGGCGGTCTTTCGATGGACGGATTTCCTGCGATGCGGGAGTGGCTGGATTACATCTTCGCACGATACCCATGGGTTCGGGGCGAAGGCAGGGCAGCCTCGGAAGAGGCGAGCAAAGCAGCGTAGCCCCCAAAAGCCGCTACTCGTCGAGTGCGCGACCGAGCATCAATACGAACCCCAGACCTCTACCGTGTCCATCCGCGGTTCATAGGTTCTACAACAACTTACAGGCGCTCACAGGGGCTAACTTCCGTAAGTGCTTGTAAGTTCGTCCGGCATCGGGTTGGCCTTCGGGCTGGAAATCGACCCGTTTTTCCCTCAATCCAGCACGGGGCAGGTCGATGGCGACCGTCCCTTATTGCTTCTGAAAGTCCGACGCCTTCCTGTGCTCGACGACCCTGTCGTAGTCTCGTTGCTCACCGCAGGTCTGGGCTGTCAAACCGTTGCTAGAGACCAGGTTTGGTATAGATCAACTTGCCGCCCAGATAGGTCGCCTCGACCTGGATGTCCTTAACCTCGTCAAGAGGACAAGTGAGGATGTCCCGGTCGAGGATGATGAAGTCTGCCAGTTTGCCTTTCTCCAGCGATCCTTTTTGGTTCTCCTCGAAGGTCAGGTACGCATTGTTGATGGTATACAGGCGTATCGCCTGCTCGCGCGTGATCCGCTGCTCAGGATGCAAAGGCAGGTCTGTCCAGCGCGGCTGGCGCGTCAGCGTGATCCACATCCCGAGAAAGGGATTGTATTGATTGATGGAGCGGAGGCTGCCAATCTTCTGCATGTGGTCGGATCCGCCGCCCACGATCACGCCCTCTTCGAAGAGGGTCTTGTAAGGCTGAAAGTACTCCAGGCGCGCGTCGCCGAACTGCTTGCGCAGGGTGGCGCCGTCCAGATAGAGCCAATCCGGCTGGAGGTTCGCCACGACGCCGAGTTCCTTCATCTTATGAATGATATCTGCCGTCATGAAGTTCGCATGGGTGATGGAGGGCCGCAGGTCATGAACGGGGAAGTCCCTGTTGACCCGCTCGTAGGCCTCTACGACGGCCTGCACGGCGCCATCGCCCACAGCATGCACGGTAAACTGAAAGCCATTTTCGAGGGCCAACCGCGCGAGTTGGTACAAACGTTCCGGCTCAATATACCGCATGCCCCTGTAAGCAGGATCGGTGATGGAATACACTTTGCTGACGCCCCAAGGCTGCAGCATGTAGGCGCTGCCGGTCAGCATGCCTCCGTCGAGATAAGATTTGATCCCCCTCAGCCACAGCATGTCGTTGGGTTGATGGAGCGGGCTCCGGGCTGCCTGGTGGATGCGCGCCTCAATCTTGTCGAAGGGGTCGTTCGCCTCCACGTGCAAGACCATAAAAGTGCGGCAGGTCAGTTGGCCGCTCTCCTTGAGCTGCCGGAAAATCTCCACTTCTTCATCACTGGTGTCGCCGTCGCTAATGCTCGTGATTCCCACTGAGTTGTAGTCGGCCAATAACATCCTCATGCGGCGCAGGTAATCGTCCCGCGTGGGCTGTTTCTCTGGCGATTTGTACTTGACTTCGCAATTGCGCAGGATTCCTGTGGGCTCTGCCGTCCGGGGGTTCCGCTCGATGCGGCAAGGTACGCCAGCAGGCACCACGTAGTTCTTGTCGATTCCGTCGAGCTTGAGGGCCAGCGAGTTCAAGACGGCATCCGGCCCGGTGCGAAAGAGCACAGGATTGCTCGGCGCCACCTTGTCGAGTTCCTGGCGAGTGGGATAGCGCTGGTCGCGCAATCGAGTGACAAAAACCTGCGACACAACGACCCACTCCCCTTTCGGGAGCGCTTTGGCGCGCGCCTCAATGTATTCCAGGACATCGCTGAGCGTTCCCATGTCAGGAACTGGATGATCGAATTCGAACATCGCGGAACTGACAGCATGGAGATGAGAATCCATCAGGCCAGGCAGGACAGTTCTGCCGCGCAGATCGATTTGGCGAGTCTGGACGCCGGCGAGAGCAAGAATCTGTTCGTTTGAACCCGTCGCGAGAATACGATCCCCCGCGATCGCCATGGCCTCGGCAATGCCGAAGTTGGAATCAACCGTGACGAGCTTGCCGTGATGAACGATCAGATCTGGCTTCCGCACATGCCGGCAGGCCAGGGAAGCTCCAATGCAAAAGAGCAGCGGCGTCAGGAAACAGTAACGCCTGATCATGATGAGACTCCGAACTGCGCGCTTGATAACAATTGCGATTTCCTCTCCTGTATTTCGTCTGAAACGAAAACTGCAATGACCTGTGCGATCATGCCAAACCCACGCCTCAACGGGTCGCCCATTACCGAGTATTCGCCAGCATTGCCTGTTGGGATGCCTGACTTCCGCCTCTCGGTTTTCGTGGGCATGGCGGCATCTTCCAAGACATCGGTTCCTTTCAAGAGACCTGATCCTACTCCATCCAGAAGCCCAACGTCTTGGAAAGATAAGGGTGGTGAGTGCCAAGTCCTAGGGCGAGCTTGGTTGCAGGGAGGTGAAGAACCCCGCCCGGGCCATTCGAACAGATGCGGCGCAGTGATGGGCTTAGCGGGGGTCCAGCACGTGGTGCGCAACGCAGGAAATCTCGACGGGAGTCCACTTCTTGACCTTGGCGAAGATAACAGCCTGGAAGTACGGAGGGATTTTGCCGTTGGGCATGCGGATACGTCGAAGCAATTCGCGGGTGTAGACCTCTGAAGTCACGAACTGCGTAGCGGCCAGCGTGCCCGCAGTGGCTGTCCCCGCCACAACAAGGATCTCCCCGCTCCCGTGCAGTCCGGGCAGACGGCTTATCAGTGCATGGGTCTCTCCGGTGCCATTCTGAGGATCGAAGGTTCCTTCTTCGAAGAAGGACGGTTCGCCAGGATGGGGCCGCAGATTTCGAATGCCCTGAGCATCGTCCACCAGGTCTTGTACCACCGGCAGATCGCGGACTTGCAAGTTGAATTTCGGCGGCCCGACAAAAATCACGTTGTTGGCGCCGATGTCATTCCATGTCAACCGCGTGTCTGCCGCCTGTCAAGGGCCGGCAGTGTCAAGGCAAAGTAGAAATGTCCTGTTCTTAGCAAAGTAGAAAGTTCCGCTTTTCGTTCTTTGGCGGCTAACCGGAGGAGCCCGTAGGGCGACGGAGGTTAGCCGCCAAAGAACCTCGGCGACCCGCCC
>Ga0187876_1003446_pt1 | contig 10785 bp, 13 predicted proteins | sample June2016WEW_17_4_FD_133000 | JGI IMG/M metagenome (GOLD analysis project Ga0187876, IMG submission 133000) | Peatland microbial communities from SPRUCE experiment site at the Marcell Experimental Forest, Minnesota, USA - June2016WEW_17_40 | ecosystem: Environmental > Terrestrial > Soil >... | reverse complement strand
TTCTGGGATTATGTCGGCGCGAGGCTCGGCGCGCCGAACCACGCCGGCATCGCGATGCTGCCCGAAATAATCAAAACCCGCGCCGCGACAGCTTAATCGCCCGGGGTTTTGCCCCTCTTACGCGGCGACGCGATAAGTGCAACTAAATCAAGATCCACGCGTTTAACTACGGAAACGCATGTCTTTTTTTCAGCTTCCCGCCCGGCAATCCAAAGCATTGCTCCCTTCCGCTTGATACGGCAGCTATCCCCTTGGACCCGCACTTGTATCGCGCCACCGTATATCGAACCTCCGAGGTTCGAGCGCGGCTGTTTCGATTGCCAGAACGCGGCGCCTGAGATAACATAAGGACGAATGATTTGGCCACGATATGCCGTGTTTCGCGCCCAATTGGAACTCGTTGGAAACGATTATCCGCAGAGCCTGGAATGCAATAGCCCGTGTTGGACGTAGTAATTTTGCTTACTCGATCGCTGCGTGGAGAGAAAAATGCAACCGGTATCTGTAATCCAGGAAACGGCACTGCCTTGGCCAGCCCTGCCGCGTGTCTATGATCCCCGGCAGGCGCCGCATCGTCCACGAGACATGCCGCCGGCAATTGATCCGCAAGCAGCGAATAAATGCATAATACGGGCCTTCAAGAAGGATCAGCAGATTTTCGCCGAAGGAAACGTCGCGGAATTCTCCTCCCAGGTCGTGACCGGCGCCGTGCGAATGTCCAAGCTCCTTGGCGACGGCCGCCGACAGATCGATGCTTTTCATTTGCCCGGAGATTTCTTCGGGATCGAGTCTGGTCGCGAGCACCGTTTTTCCGCGGAGGCGATTGTAAATACGACCGTTCGCGTTTACCGGCCCAGCGGTCTCGACTGGATTCCGGCGGAGGGCCAGCTTGCTGGAAAAGCCGTCCTTGCCGCGCTTGTGCAATCCCTCGAGTGCGCGCAAGACCACGCGCTTCTCCTCGGGAAGAAATGTGCTCGCGAAAAAGTCTCGACGTTCATCTTGAACCTAGCCGAACGCATGGCAACCGGCAAAACGATCGATCTCCCGATGTCGCGGATGGATATAGCGGACTATCTCGGCCTGACGATCGAGACGGTGTCCCGCACGCTGACGCAACTCGAACGCGACGGGATCATCGATCTTCCCTGCCGCCGGCGCGCCATCGTTCTGAGGAACAAATCGACGCTTCGCCGTCTTGCGAACGGAGATTCCGGTTTTGGTCTTGCCTGAGCCGGGCGAGAGTTACTCGATCCGCAAGGTCACCATGGAATGCCGCGCGGCCTGAACCTCCCGGCCCTCTTTTTTAGGCGCGGCACATTGGTGTTTTCTCAAACTTCCCATGGCGCATGGTTCGAACGCCGTGCCGGTCAGCCCGTTTTACTCGCCGTTTCGCCGGCGGCGAGCTCGATAATCTCCGCCGTGATTTCCTCCTGACGCAGAATCCGCTGCTTTGCCTCCAATTCGGAAAGCTGACGCTCGATCTGATGATGCGCTGATGCCATCGCTTCCATGCGCGCCTCGTTTTCCGCCGCGAAGGCTTGGAGCGAGGCGTCGCAGAGCTGCGCGTGCAAATAAGCTGCCGTGAGTTCACTCAAGAGCACATCGGGCGCCAAGTTCACGATCGGCGCGCCGGCGTCCACCGGGAGCGGAAATGCTTTGTTGTCCAACGGAAACAGATGGCGGCGTTCGACATGGACGCCGTGGCCGGGGCGCCACTGGCTGAAGACGGCGTCGAGCTGGTCGATCTCGCCCGCCGCGATAGGCGCGTAAAGCGCTTCCGCGATACGGTCGGCGAGCTTGGGAAGGCCCCCCGAATGCGCTGGCATGGCGCTGGTCCAACCGGCGGCGATGCCTCTTTCGGCGGCGGCGGAAACGCCTCGTGTTCCGATCAAGAATATTTCGGCGGGGGGCAGACTGGCGCGAGCGGCATCGAGCACGCGCTCGCTGAAAGCGCCGGCAAATCCCTGTTCCGCGCAAAACAGCACCAGCGCCGGCCGGCAAGGCCGCGAACCCGCACCCCGGCGAGCGGCCGCGGGGGCCAAGGCGAGAGAGCGTCCGATGGCGGCGGCGATCGTCGCGGTATAGCTATCGACGGCGGCGAGCTGACTACGCGCCTGTTGGGCACGCGCGGCGGCGATGCCGCGCATCGCATTGACCACCATTCCAAGCTGGCGGATCCCGTCGATCCGCGCGCTGACATCGGCAAGACGCCCGGTCATGCTTTGCCCGCCCGCGGGGGATCGGCCGGAAGCCCGGCGCGCGTGGCAACGGTCTCGACATATTGCTTCAGCATGTCGAGAAGCGTCTGCTTCCGCGCGTCGTCCAGCGTCCCGGTCTCCTGGATCAGCCGGACGGCCTCCGGGGCGCTTCGATCGAGCGCAGCATGCAGATCACGCTGGAACGCGATCACGGCCGCGAGCGGGAGCGGATCCAACAGACCCGACTGGACGGCAAGAACGAGCGCCACCTCGTCGGCGAGACGGAGCGGCGCATGCCGCGGTTGACAAAGGATTGCCCGGATCCGTTCCCCGCGAGTCAGTTTGTCGCGAACACGCGTATTCGGCATGCCTCCAAACCGGGTGAACATCTCCAATTCGAGAAACTGGGCATAATCGAGACGCAGCGTTTGCGCCGCTTCCCGCAGTGCCGGCGCTTGGGTCTTTCCGCCGACCCGGCTGACGCTCGTGCCGGCATCCACGGCGGGCTTGCGCCCCTCGTGAAAGAGTTTGGTGTCGAGCACGATCTGGCCGTCGGTGATCGAGATCAGGTTGGTCGGAATATAGGCGCTGAGGTTGCCGGCGTCGGTCTCGGCGACCGGGAGCGCCGTCAGGGATCCCCCGCCCTTCTCCTTGGACAATTTCGCCGCGCGTTCCAACAGCCGCGCGTGAACATAGAACACATCGCCGGGATAGGCTTCGCGGCCTGGCGATTGGCGTGTCAGCAACGCGATCTCGCGATGAGTGGCGGCGTGTTTCGTCAAATCGTCGATCACGACCAAGGCGTGCTGGCCACGGTCGCGGAAATATTCCGCCATGGTGAAGCCGGCAAACGGCGCGATCCACTGCAGGCCAGGCGAGCCCGCCGGACCCGCGACGACGATGATGCAGCGCTCGGGGGCTCCGTTGGCCTCGATGGCATCGATGGCGCGCTTGACGCTCGAACTCTTTTGACCCACCGCGATATAGACGCAGACGATGTCGCTCGTCTTCTGGCTGATGATCGTGTCGATCCCGATGGTGGTCTTGCCGATGGCGCGGTCCCCGATGATCAGCTCGCGCTGGCCACGGCCCAGCGCGAACAGGGTGTCGATCACGGCAATGCCGGTCTGAACCGGCTCGGTCACGAGATCGCGGTCGATGATGGCGGGCGCCGGACGCTCGATTGGCTCCCGGGTTTCGTGCGCGATGGGTCCTTTCCCATCGAGCGGGCGGCCAAGCGGGTCGACGACGCGGCCGAGAAGCCCCCGCCCCACCGGCACGCGCACCACGTCGCCCGTGCCGCGGACCGTGTCGCCGGCCTCGATCGTATCGGCATCGTCGAGCAAGACACAGCCGATCCGGTCGCGTTCGAGCACCTGAGCGAAGCCGAACTGCCCCTTGTCGAACAGCAAGAGCTCGTCGAGCCGGACGCCGGGCAGACCGGAGATCAAGGCAATGCCGTCGCCGCTCTCCTCGACCCGGCCGATTTGATCGGACTTCGGCCCGAGCGCAGCCGCGCCAAGCTTAGCGCGGGCAAGCTCGAGCCAGGCATCCGCGAGAGTGTCAGGCCCGGTCGTCATGGGTGATTTCTGCTAGGATTTGGGTGAGATCGGCACGCCAGCTGTTATGCATGGCGAGATGGGGGCCGCGCAGCTCCAAGCCGGCGATGAGCGCGGGATCCGCCTTGAAAGTGATATCCGGACGGCCGCCGAATGCGTCGCCGATCCGTGCCCGGTAATCCTCTTGGCTAGCGGGATCGAGTGGTCCCGCGCTGGTGACTTCAAGCGCGGCGCCATCCATCGCCATCGCTTGACGCGTGGGTTCGGGTAAGCGACGGATCGCGTCGAGCAGCCAATCCAGAAACGCGCCGCGCACGGCGGGACCATCCAGCCGCGCGGCCAGACGCTCCGCGATCGCGATGGCCAAGTGGCCGGCCCGCTCCCGCCAGGCTGTTTCGGCCGCTTCCTGGTCTTTTTCGATCCGCGCCTTCGCCGCCGCTTCCAGCGCGGCCACCTCCCCCGCGGTCTCCTCCAGGCGGGCAGTCCGCGCCGCCTCGGCGCTTTGACGGGCCGCCTCGAGGATCGCCTCGCGCTCCTGAGCAAAACCTTCGCGCGTGCGTTCGATGCCGGCGAGCGAGGCAGCCGCCTCGCCGCGCTTGGCTTCCGCCTCGGCCAACAGCCGTTGGGCGGCGACGCGGCGCTGCTCGATCATCCCCGCGACCGGCCGCCAGAAGAACCGCCCGAGCAGCCAGATCAGAATCGCGACATTTGCCGTTTGAAACCCGAGCGTCCACCAGTCGATGGTCATGACGTGAACCCCATGGCCGTCATTTCAGCAACGGATTGGCGAACAACAGCAGCAGCGCGATCACCAGGCAGTAGATCGCCATCGTCTCGATCATGGCCAGTCCGACGAACAGCGTTCGCGAGATCGTGTCGGCGGCCTCGGGCTGACGGGCGATCGCGTCCATCGCCGCCGCGACGGCCCGCCCCTCGGCGAGCGCGGGGCCGATGGCCCCGAACGAGACCGCCATGGCGGCGGATATGATGCTCGCGAATGCTAGCCAGTTCATGAGGATATCCTTTAGCTGGAGACGGCCGGAGGCGGTTTCGTTTCGCTGATGGCGCTGGCGATGAAGACCATCGCAAGGATCGCGAAAATATAGGCTTGCACCGCCCCGGTCAGCAAATCGAGCGCCATCAGCGGGATCGGTACGAGGAGGCCGGCAAGCGACAGGACGATGCCGACCACGAAGACGCCACTCATAACATTGCCGAACAAACGCACCATCAGCGAGAACGCGCGGGTGATGCTCTCGATGAAATTGAGCGGGATCATGATCGGGTTGGGCGTGGCGAAAGTCTTGAGATAGCCGCTCACGCCTCCCGCCCGGATGCCGAACCAGATCACGGCGAAAAAGACGAGCAGCGCCAGCGCTGCGTCGGTCTCGACATGGGCCGTCGGCGGCTCGACGCCTGGAACGAGCGAAGACCAGTTGGAGACGAAAACGAACACGAACAGCGTGCCGATAAAGGCGCGATAAGGCCCCGGCCCGGCTTGCATCGTGTCACGGATCTGAGCATCCACGGTGTCGACGATCAGCTCGAACGCCGCCTGGGTCTTGGACGGGACGAGCGACAGCCTGCGTGTGACGAGGATGCCGCCGAGGACCAGAATCGCCATGATCGCCCAAGTCGCCCCCACGCAAGCCGCGACCGGCACCGGACCCACATGGAAGAGGATGGTGCTTGAGAGGGGCGATTTCATAGCGGGGCCGCCCGATGTCTTCGCATGATCACGGGCCGGATGGCGAGAACCCCGAGCGCCATCGCGAGCAGCGGCGCCGCGCCTTGCAAGCTCGCCAAGACCAACGCGCCGCCCAAAAGAACGAAACGCCCGATGACCAAGGCGATCGCCGCCACGCCAAGACCGCTCCGGGCGAACAGACGCGCGTTCCACCAGATGGCGTTGAAATAGACCGCCCCCAAACCAACCCCGGCGGCGAAATAGGCCACCAGACCGGGCACCATCGCGAGGGCCGGAAAGTTTTGGACAAACGCGATACTCACGAGCGTCCCATCCATTTCCAGGCCGACCAGCAGCCGAGCGCCAGCCCGAGCATCAGCAGCGGCGCGGTGCAGAATAGGCCGGATTTAAACGTCGTGTCGAGCCAGCGGCCGGCGAAGAGGCCGGTCAGCGTGGGGACGACGATAAGCCAGCCGAGCACGCCGATTTGGGCGAGGTGACGCGCCACGGACGGCTCGCCCTGGCCCAGCCAGCGCCGGTGGCGTTCGCCACGCAATTTCACGCCCTTGACCAGGGGATCGCGGTTGCCGGGCTCGCTCATGCCAGATTCCCCGCGCCCGATCGATCCGGCCGGAGATGGCGCATGATCTGGCGAATGGCGGATAATTGAAGGCGGGTGCTCTCGACATATTCCGTCCGCTCCGTCTCGATGTCGGCGCGAAAGCGGGCGAGCACTGTCTCGTCGAGCGTCGTCAAGTCGCCCCCGGCAATCGCCTCGCGGGTAGCGATGGCGACGTCTTTCCCCGATGTCACGGACAAGACCCCGCGGCGCACCGCGCAATAGCGCCGCACACCGCCGGCGCTTTTCCAACTCACGACCGAGATCGCCAGGCTGGTCAGGAAATCAGCATGACCGGGCAAAATGCCAAAGCCGCCGCTGGCGTCCTCGGCGCGCACGGCCAAAACGCCGTCTTCATCGACGACGGCCTCGAGCGGGGTGAAAATGCGGAGCCTCATGCGGCGGCCGTCTCTTTCTGGCGCGCTTCGTCCAGCGTCCCGATCATGTAGAGCGAACTCTCCGCCCAATCGTCGGTCTCGCCGTCGAGGATGGCGCGGCAGCCTTTGAGCGTGTCGGCGCGCGAGACGGAGCGGCCGGGCGTCCCCGTGAACGCCTCCGTGACCATGAAAGGCTGGCTGAGGAAGCGTTGGAGTCTGCGCGCGCGCTTCACGATCAGCCGATCGCTCGCCCCGAGTTCCTCGGCCCCGAGCAGCGCAATGATGTCTTGAAGATCCTTGAAACGGGCCAAAGCTTCCCGGACACGTCCGGCGATGGCATAGTGCTCCTCGCCGACAACGAGCGGATCGAGCAGCACGGACGACGAGGCAAGCGGGTCGATGGCGGGATAAAAGCCTTCCGCGGCCAGGCCGCGCGACAACATGATGATACTGTCCATATGGCTGGAAATCGCGGTGACCGCCGGATCGGTGAAATCGTCCGCCGGGACATAGACCGCCTGGATGGCCGTGACCGCGGCGCCCGCGACCGAGGCAATGCGCTCCTGTAACGAAGCGACTTCGGTCGCGAGCGTCGGCTGATAGCCGACCCGCGACGGCAGGCGCCCGAGCAGGCTCGAAACTTCGCTCCCGGCCTGGACGAAACGGAACACATTGTCCATCAGCAGCAGCACGTTCTGATGCTTCTGGTCGCGAAAATATTCGGCGATCGTCAATGCGGTCAGCGGCACGCGCCAACGCGCGCCGGGCGGCTCGTTCATTTGTCCGTAGACGAGCACGGTCCGCGCGAGGACGCCCGAGCCTTGCATATCGGTCAAGAGTTCGTGGCCTTCACGCGAGCGCTCGCCGATGCCGGCGAAGACGGAAATGCCTTGGTATTTTTCGACCATGGCATGGATCAGCTCCATCACCAGCACGGTCTTGCCGACGCCGGCGCCGCCGAACATCGCCGCCTTGCCACCTTGCGCGAGCGGCGTGAGAAGATCGATCACCTTGATACCGGTCTCGAACACAGCCGTAGCCGAGGTTTCCTCCTCCAGCGAAGGCGGCGCGTTGTGGATGCCACGCCGCAGCGTCTCCGGCGGCAAAGCGGGTCCGCGGTCCCGGATCGTGCCGGTGACATCGAGAAGCCGCCCGAGAACCGCGTCGCCGACGGGAACCGAAATTGGCGCGCCGGTGGCACGCACTTTCGTGCCGCGAGCAAGACCGGCTGTCGCCTGAAGCGCGACGCCCCGGACGGTCGTGAGATCCAAATGGCTATGCACCTCAAGAACCAGCGATTCGGGATTGTCCCAGCCAACGATCAAGGCGGTGTTGACCGGCGGAAGCGAGCCACCGTCAAAGCTCACGTCGACGACGGCGCCACGCACCGATACGACCGTACCTGTTGAGACGACAGACGGACCTGTTGAGACGACAGAAGCCATGGACCTTCCAATTGGCTTGCCAAGGCCGGAGCGGCGGCGCGGGAAACCGGTCCCTCCGGAGGCCTTAATAGGCTTCTGCGAATTGAAAGCATTTGATATGAATCAAGGCACGCGTCTCGCCGGTGCCCCGGCGCGCTTTAAGGTTGAGTAATTGTAAAATACTAAACCTTAGGTTATATCTCGCGCCGAAGTGGCACGTCACCGCCGTTTAAGTCAAATGGGCCGGTGCGGAAATATTAGCCGAAGCGCGTTCCACATGGGCAAAATCGCCCATGTGATAAGAACACGCTTTCTTTATAAGATGTTAGCGCATTCCCTCGATCACAAAAGTCTGCAACTTTTGTGGGAAATGCTCCAAGTCAGGAGATCGCCCCATGCCGGCCGTAACAGAACCCGCCTCCGCCCATGGCGCCGTGCCGGAAAAGGCCGGTCCTGCGTGCCAACAGATCCTCGGGCAGAAGCTCAGGATCCGCGATAATTGCGTGCTGAAGAACCGCCTGGCCAAATCCGCCATGAGCGAGGCCTTGGCCGGTCCGGACGGCGCGCCCAACGCCCTGCACGAAACGCTCTACCACCGATGGGCCAATGGTGGCGCCGGCCTGTGCATCACCGGCAATGTCATGATCGACCGCCGCGCGCTTGGCGAGCCCGGAAATGTCGTCATCGAAGACGAACGCCATTTCGAGGCCCTGCGCCGCTGGGCCGCGGCCGGCACGGGGAACGGCACGCAATTGTGGATGCAGATCAACCATCCCGGCAAGCAAGCCCCCAAGGGCTTGAATCGTGAAACCGTCGCGCCCTCGGCGGTGCCCTTCACACCCGGGTTACAGAACTTTTTCGCCACGCCGCGCGAATTGACCGGTGCCGAAATCGAAGAAATCGTTCTCCGTTATGGCCGTGCCGCCGGCATCGCCAAACGCGCGGGTTTCACCGGCGTGCAAATCCACGGCGCGCACGGCTACTTGGTCAGTCAATTCCTGTCGCCGCATCAAAACCGCCGCACGGACGATTGGGGCGGCGATGCGCAAAAGCGCAGGCGTTTCGTGCTGGAAGTGCTGGCCTCCGTGCGCGGCGAGACGGGTCCCGGTTTTCCCATCGGCATCAAGCTCAACTCGGCCGATTTCCAGCATGGCGGCTTCTCCGAGGAGGAATCGCTCGAGACCGTGCGCGCCTTGGCGGAAGCGGGCATCGACATGATCGAAATTTCCGGCGGCACTTACGAGGCGCCCGTCATGACCGGCGTCACGGACCGCCCACCAGTCAAGGTGAGCACGCGCCTGCGCGAGGCCTATTTCCTGGACTTCGCCGGAAAAGCCCGCCAGGCCGTGAAAACACCGCTCATGCTCACCGGCGGCTTTCGCACGCTCGAGGGCATGGCCGAGGCGATTGCCGGCGGTTCGGTCGATATCGTGGGCCTTGCGAGAGCCCTGGCGCTCGAACCCGATGCGCCTTCTCGCCTGCTGAGAGGCGAGCAGCCGGTCTATCAGGTGCGCCCAATCAAGACGGGCATCCCGGCCATCGACCGCAGCGGCCTCTTGGAGATCTCTTGGTACACCCGGCAATTGCGGCGCATCGGCAACGGCCAGGAGCCCAGGCCAGAAGAGCTGGGCCTCAAGGTGTTCGCCATCAACTTGTACCACAACATGCGCATGATGCTGCAAGGCCGCCCACCGGCCGCCAAGCTTCGCGCTTAAGCGCGAAGCTTGGCGGCCGGCTTTGCAAAGCATGTCATCGCTTATTCACAACGCCGGCCTAGGTTGAAACAAACGGAGGCGTAAAATGAGCGACGGTGAATTAGAACTCGATCAATTGCAGAGCGCGTATAAAGCGGCTGTCGATGCATGGGTGAATGCGATCCGGCAAGAAGAAGCGTTGGCCTCGGTCAATCATTCGGTCGCTGAAATCGACCAGTGGGAGGCGGCGCATTTCCTCGAGGACGAGCTTCGCAATAAGGTCTTGGACGCGAAAAAAGAATACGAGGACGCCCTGCGCCACAAGTTCTTTAATTTCTAGCTGGGCACTGAAAAAACGGCCGTCTTTGCGGCACGTTATTCATGGGACCAAATTTCGATCGCAGGCGGAATTGCAACGTTCCATTCGCGGCGCTCATGGTTTACCGCGAACGTTCCGGCGCTACGCGAGGCGTGCCGCCTGCCGTCTCATCGAGACATGCCGCGACCATCATGCAAGGCTCCGCGAGACGCGGCGAACCACTTTTGCTGGCCGCTGGTGGGCGACGAGTGCCTGCGGGCGGCGTGGTGGAACAGGCGAACTTTCCGCTTGCGCCGGCACTTGCAGCATACCAGTATCGCCTGCGCGCGCTATATTGGAAATCACCGCGCAAATAATTGCGATACATCCTGCGGTTAGTTGATATTTGTCAATGCCGCGGCCCGCCGGGCCAGGTCAGATGTGCAAGTATTGGAGGAGATCACCATGCAGACACGCTTGTTGACCAAATACGCTCTGGCGGCTCTCGCCGGCGCCGCGATGTTGACCCTTGCGATGGAGCCGGCTTCGGCCTTACCCCTCGCTTCGCCTTCGCTCCAACAGTCCGCCGCCTCTGCGCAGATCGAAAAGATCTGGTGGCATCGTGGCTGGCATCATGGCTGGGGTTGGCATCATCATTGGCGCCATTGCTGGCGCGGTTACTACGGCCACCTCCACTGCAATTGGTGACGACAATCGCTTGGCCGGCCGTGATCCCTTGGTTCTAGAATGAACGCGGCTGGCCATTTTTCGAACGGTGGTCCGCGCTGAAGGTTGGCGCCTGGCCAGCCTAGCAGCCTGTCGGACTTAACGGGCTCGACGCGGCGAAATGCGTTAGAATTGTTTGGTTGATTCTCGCGTGATGAGGGCTTCCTGTCGATGACCAACTTCCGCTCTATTGATCGAGAGAC
>Ga0187876_1003441_pt1 | contig 10807 bp, 11 predicted proteins | sample June2016WEW_17_4_FD_133000 | JGI IMG/M metagenome (GOLD analysis project Ga0187876, IMG submission 133000) | Peatland microbial communities from SPRUCE experiment site at the Marcell Experimental Forest, Minnesota, USA - June2016WEW_17_40 | ecosystem: Environmental > Terrestrial > Soil >... | reverse complement strand
GGTAGTGATGGAGGGCATATTTCTGGACCTCTTCCCGGAGGCGTCATCCCGAAACCCGGCGCAGTTCAGCCGGGCGAGGGATCTCGCGTGGAGCTTTTCGGACGCGTTGACAACCCCGCGCGATATCCTTCGCTCCGCCTGAAAAACGGCTACGCTCAGGATGACGCCGCGTTGGTGAGAGACAGTCGAAAATCCAAACTGAGCCATGCTTTAGAATTCTTGCACACATGCAACGCGAATTTCCCGAGGTTCCGCTGGTCGGTGTCGGCGCCATCATCATCGAGGACGGTCGAGTCGTTCTGGTGAAGCGCGCGCATCCGCCGCTGCAGGCCGAGTGGTCCATCCCCGGAGGCGTGCTCGAAATCGGCGAACTGGTGCGCGAAGCCGCCATCCGCGAGGCTCGCGAGGAAACGGGACTTACCGTCGAAGCCTGCAAGCTACTCGGCGTCTTCGATCGCGTCCTGCGCGATCCCGAGCAGCGCGTGCAATATCACTACGTTTTGATTGATTTTCTGTGCCGGCGGGTTGCGGGAGATCTCGCCGCCGCCAGCGACGCTGCCGAAGTCCGCTGGTTTAGCCAAGAAGAACTGCCGGCGCTGAACCTCGCGGAGGATACTCTTGATGTGATTCATGAGGGATTCAAAGCGGCGTGTGCTGGGGCTTAGCTAAAACCTTACTTGGATTCTTGCAGCAGCACCACGTCGGACTCCGAATGGCTGCGGAGCACGCCAAGACTTTTTCTGTCCGGCGACCAGTGGAACGAGGTGATTTGCTCGGAAGTGAAGTTGGTGATCTGGTGACCGGGCGAGCCATCGAGCGGCTGGATCCAAAGATTGTCCACGCCATTTTCGTGGATGGGATACGCTACGCCTTTGCCGTCGGGTGTGAAGCGCACGCCGCCGCGGGCGATGCGTGGATCCGCATCGAGCAGGCGCGGCGTAGGAGAGCCGACGTCCAGCAGCGCGACCTGCTCTTTGCCGCGCTGCGTTGCCGCATCGACGACTTCCACGATGTAAACCAGCGTCTTCCCGTCGCTGGACAATCCAAGTCCGCCGCCGGCCACAAAGCTATGGGGCACGACGCTTCCCGGAACGATTCCAGGTTTTCCGGAACCATCCAGGGGCGCGCGTGAAACCCGCCCGGCGCTCTGGTCAAAGTAGTAGGCCCATTTTCCGTCCGGCGAACAAAGGGCGCGCAAATCCCGTTTGCCGTCCGTGACTTGCGCCGCGCCCGAGCCATCCGCGCCGGCGCGCCAAAGGCTGGCCGTGTTTGTGCCGCCATGGAATGACCAGGAGAAGATCACATGATCACTTCCGCAAGGCGAAGGATCAACAATCGCTGCGGCTGAATCACCGATGATTTGAGTTTGAGTCTTGCCGTCGGCCGTCATACGCAGGAGGCGGGCGCCGTCGCTTAACAGCAAACCACCGTCGGCTGTCCAGTTAAAGCCGCGAACTTCCTGCCCTGGTGGGAAAACCGCTTTCGAGTCCGCACTCTGGCTGCCTGTGCCGGGAAGAACATACAGACCTTGGGTGGTTTTTTGCTGCACCGAGGCCAGCGTCTTGCCGTCCGCGGAGAGCGTCAGATTTGAGTACCGGTTGGTATCGCGAGTGATGGGCTGAAGCGGTCCCCCGTCACGGGAAATGAATCCGATCTGCGATCGCGAGAAACTTGGGCCGGCCTGCTGGTAGATGGCAAGAATTCCCCGGTCGTCGGGAAGCCACGTCAATTCAAAAGCGGCCTTGTCATTAAACGTGGCTAATCGACTGGTTTTTCCACCACTGATATCAAACAAATCAATTCCGCCCAGGGCTTGATCGGGCTGGAATCTGCTAAGGGCGAGTTGTTGGCCGTCCGGGGACCAACTCAAATATGCCGACGATTCGGAGATCGGTACGATCCGCAAGATCTTCTCGTCGTTACCGCTCAGATCTGCACTGAGTAGCCGAGACTTGCCGATCTCAGGATCGTTTGCGCGCGCATACGCCATGCGCTTGCCGTCGGGAGAAAACGAAATCTCGCTATCGATGTCCCGGACCACGGTTTGCGGAGTCCCGCCCAGCACGGGCGCGCGGTAGAGGTTGTAATCGCTGTTCACCGCATTCTGGGCTTTGCGGAAGTAAATGTAATTTCCATCCGGCGAAAATGTGAGACTGCGGTAAGTGGATGCTGAGGGCGGAACGACTTGCGTATCGCTCGCCGTGGGCACGTTGCGCAGCCACAAACTCTCGAGACCATTCTCGTCGAGGACACTGAGTATGTATTTGCCGTCAGGAGAGATGGCGGCCAGCGCGGCCTTCCCGGAATTCGTCACCTGCGTGACGGTGAAGTTCTGAAAGGGCGCGGCGCCGGGGCGGTGGAACATCGAATACACGCCATAACCGGCGGCGGCCAACAGGACAAGCGCGGTAATCGCAATTGCGCCAGTTCCCCATTTGTGTTGCTTGGCCGCGGCGGCGACCGCGGAACTGCTGGTGTGCGCGGGCCGTGCCGCGCTGCTCGCCGGAGGCGCGCCACTGGCTTGTCCGGCGGGATTCGAGATGGATGGTGCCGCTCTGTAGTTGTCGCCGGAAGCGACTTCCGGAGCCGCGCGGCGTCCAGATTCCGTATCGCGCTTAAGCCGCTGCAAATCGGAACGTAAGTCGGCTGCGTGCTGGTAGCGCAGGCCCGGATCTTTTTCCAAAGACTTGTTGATGATTCGTTCCAGTTCACCCGGAATTTCCGGATTCAGTCGAAGGGGCGGAATCGGCGAACGATTCAGAATGCCGTCAAAAATCTCCGCGGAGGTACTGCCGGGAAATGCCTGGCGTCCAGTGGCCATTTCATAAAGCACAATCCCGAACGAAAAAATGTCGCTGCGGGCATCCACTTCGCGTCCGCGAGCCTGTTCCGGCGACATGTAAGCCACGGTACCCAGCGCGGTGCCCGGGCTGGTGAGATTGATTTCCCCTTCGGTTGCACCCCCGCCGGTGAGCGTTTCGCCAGTCCCCCTGGAGATGACTTTCGCCAAGCCGAAATCGAGCACCTTGGCTTGGCCGCGTTCGGTCACGAAAATATTGGCCGGCTTGATGTCGCGATGGATGATGCCTTCCTTCTGCGCCGCATCCAGCGCGTCGGCTACTTCGATTCCGATGGTAAGAATCGTCTCCAGAGGCAGCGGCACGCTGCCGATGCGGTGCTTCAGCGTGACCCCCTTCAACAGTTCCATCGCGATGAAGGGATGCCCATCAGCTTCATCAATGTCGTGAATCGTGCAAATGTTGGGATGGTTCAGCGCGGACGCGGCTTGCGCCTCACGGCGGAAGCGCTCGAGCACTGCCTCGTCGCGTGCAATTCCTTCCGGCAAGAACTTCAGGGCGACAAAGCGGCGAAGCTTCGTATCCTCTGCCCGGAACACGACGCCCATCCCTCCACCGCCCAGTTTTTCCAGGACGCGATAGTGGGAGAGGGTGCGGCCGATCGGGAACTGGTCTTCTTCTGCCATGTGCTGCGAATCTTAGTTCCCGCTTTGTACTCGAGTCAACCGGCGATTGAGCGGGGAAGCGCTGTTTCACATGCAGTCAGGCTTATTCCACATGCTCGTCTTCCCACTCCGCATCACAGGCGCGGCACCAGCATCGATACGTCGCGGAAAATCCATGGCTACAACCCGAAAATTGAGCGTGCCGCATACAGCCGAGCGTGGTACCTTACACGAATCCTTAAAATGCCCCTGGGTCGCTGGTTAAGATCACTGGTTAAGAAGCCAGCCATCGATCAGCCATGCGGCGCGGTTTAGTTCAAAAGTTTCTCACCAAGAGACTTAAGAGGTGCGGAAAGACAAGCAAGCGATGACAATCAGCCGACGCGAGTTCATCTCCAGAGTTGCGCAGGCCGGAGGATACGGCGCTGCCTTCATGACCATGCATTCGCTTGGCCTTCTGGGCATGGTCGAGACCGAGCAGCAGAAAGACTTCCCGCTGCCTCCATCGGCCGGCCGTGGGACGAAAGTTATTATTCTCGGCGCAGGAATTGCCGGGCTGGTTTCCGCCTACGAGATGCGCCGCGCCGGCTTCGACTGCACCGTGCTGGAAGCGCGCGAGCGTCCGGGCGGGCGTAACTGGACCTTGCGCGGAGGATCGAAGCTGGTTTTTAACGATGGAACGTCGCAAGAGTGCACGTTCGATGAAGGAAATTATTTCAACTGCGGTCCGGCACGGCTTCCTTCGATACACAAGAACATTCTCGGCTATTGCAACGAACTGGGAGTCGAACTCGAGGTTGAGGTGAATGCCTCGCGCAGCGCGCTGCTGCAGAATGACAACGTCTTCGGCGGCAAACCCATCCGCCAGGGTCAAGCCATCAATGACACTCGAGGCCACATCGCCGAGCTGTTGGCCAAATGTGTGCAACAGGGGGCGCTCGATCAGGCCTTCACGCAGGACGATCACGCGGCAGTGATGGAGTTCCTCAGGTCTTATGGCGCCCTGGGAAAGAATTACCAATACAACGGCTCCTCGCGCTCCGGCGACCAGCAAACCCCTGGCGCGGGCGATCAGATCGAAATCCCTCGTGCTCCACTTTCTATGTCGGATTTGCTCAAGTCGCATTTCTGCAGGCCGATGCTTTTTGAAGAAATGCTCGACATGCAGGCCACCATGTTCCAGCCGGTTGGCGGTATGGATCGGATTCCCTACGCATTCGCCCGGTCTCTGGGCAACATCGTGCGCTATAACTCTCCGATCACCGAAATCAGAAAGACAAGCAACGGCGCCAGGGTGTTGTACCGCGACGGCAACGGCGAATCCGGCCTAATCCTCTCCCTGGAGGCGTCGTACTGCGTTTGCACGCTGCCGCTCAGCATCCTCAAGACACTACCGAATGATTTCGCCCCACGGGTGAAATCGGCGATGGAGCAGGTCACGTATGATTCAGCCTACAAAGTTGCCTGGGAGTCGCGGCGCTTCTGGGAGCAGGACGGCGACGAAATCTACGGCGGCATTTCGTTCCTCACGACCGGACCCATCCCGCAGGTCTGGTATCCGAGTGCGAAGCTGATGTCGAAACGCGGAGTCCTCATCTCCGGCTATGCCATGGAAAACTGGGGCGATTTCGGCAAGCTGCCATCCTCTGAGGCGAAGATCGCAGCTTCCCGGGCCGCCGTAGAAAAACTGCATCCCGGCAAGAGCAAGGAACTTGAGAAGCCGGTTTATATGTGCTGGGGCAAGGTGCCCTATAGCCTAGGATCCTGGGTCAGCCGCGGGCCCGACTATCCTCCGACTGACGACGCAGTTTACTATAACGGACCCTACCGGGAGTTCATCGTTCCCGACGATCGAATTTATTTTGCCGGGGACCACTGCAGCCACATCATTGGCTGGCAGGAAGGAGCCGCTCTCGCCGCCCAGCGGGCGATCACGATGATCGTCAGCCGGGTCAACCAATCCTGACCGAACGCAGAGTGGAGATATCCATGCGAAGAAAATCGATTTGCGTCACGCTCGTGCTGCTCTCGTCCGTCGTTGCAGGCGCGCAGACTCCTGGTCTCCAGACTGGTGTGCAAACTAATGTCCGCCACATTCAGGAGGACGACCGACCGATCGCTACCGGAGTCTGGGCGGGAGATACTCTTTACCTGAGCGGACAGTTGGCATCGCCGGTAACTCCTGCCGATCCAGCCAAAGGAACGGCCGCCGTCTACGGCGACACCGAGGCGCAAACCATGAGTACGCTGACCAAGATACAGGCGGCGCTGAAGTCCGAGGGTCTCACCATGGGCGACGTGGTGATGATGCACGTCTATCTGGCGGGCGATCCGGCCAAAGGCAACAAACTGGATTTCCCTGGGATGATGGCAGCCTACACGCAATTCTTCGGAACCAAAGAGCAGCCCAATAAGCCCGCCCGCAGCGCCATGCAAGTTGCGGCTCTGGCAGCTCCCTGGGCATTGGTCGAGATTGAAGTGATCGCGGTGAAAGCCGCTGTGAGGCCGGCGCGCTAGCTTTGGCTCTAAGAATATGACTCGCTTCTTCCGGTATCCGTCTCATTGTCTTCCCACTCCGCATCACAGGCGTGGCACCAGCATTGGCACGCGAAGGAATGCGCTCATGTAGGCGATTCGGCCGTCCGCTTCCTTCAGTCTGCCTGCCGAGTTCAGGCATGTTTCAGCAGTTCCGTCCTATACTGTGGGGCGAGTGCTTGGGCCTTCGCCATGAACTCAGCCCGAGCCTTTTCGTCGAGCTTTGGGGGCGGGGTCGTGCGGGTTGCAACCGGGACGCCCACCTGCGCGAAGAACTCTTCCTGTCCGGCAGGAGAGCAGATGCATAACAGACGTGCCGCCCGGTCGCTCTTGTTGTGAAACTGATGAGGCGCGTTGGCAGGAACATGAACGGTCTGGCCAGCACCTGCGACGGACTTTACGCCTCGAAAGGTAGCCTCGATCTCGCCCTCGATAATGATGAAGGACTCCTTCGAAGTCATGCCGGTGAGGAGGTGGGCCGCCGCCCGGTGGGATGTGCACGTCGATGAGGCAAAACCGTCCGGCGGTGTCCTTCCCGGTCAAAAGAGTTGCGTAGGTGTCCCCAACCAATCCGATGTAGGTAAGTTCGGGTCCTCCGATCGAGTTAGGATGAGATTCCGTTTGGGATCATCGGATGGAACGGGGGAACCGGACCAGCTTGCTGTATCTGATTGGCTGTTCATTGTGTTCTCCTCGAATGGAAGTATTTCGGCAAATCACTTATTTCCCGTCGTCTTCCCACTCGGCATCACAGGACTGGCAATGCCATGCGGGGCGTTGCACCGGCATCGGCACGCGAAGGAATGCGCTCATGTATGCGATGGGACGGTTCAGTTCCTGGAAGTTCACATCCAGCGACTGGCACTTTGGACAGCGCGGCTGCTCGTAGAGGCCGACGCCGTGCACGTAGAGACCTTCGAGAATTGGTTCGTCGAGAACTTTCTGTGCGTTGATTACGTCCGGAGCGCGCACCTTGAGTTTGATCCCGCCGATAAAGTTTGAAATGAACCAGTCCAGCCGGACGAGGTTTTCGTCCGCCAAAAAGCATTCAATGCCGGAAGATTCCAGACTACCCTTGGCCAGCAGCGCTTCCGGCAGATCGCGAAACTGCCGAATGGTCACAAGCTCTCGTACTTCCATTTCCTGCCGGGGCTCCGGATCCGCATCGTCGGAAAATTCCAGGTGCCGACGGTCCATTTCGTCCTCGAGAGCATCGCAGGCCGGCTCGGTCAGCGACTCCGCATTCCGCGCCAGTCGGTGCAACTCGCCATCCGTCATGCCGGCATAGGTCGCTGCCAGCCTGCGGCGCTCGCGCTGATCGTCCAGGAAAGATTCGTCCAGATGTGACACTCGCCAAGGATACTTCGACTACCTTCATTCAGCAAACTCGCCGCCAGAGGAGCGCCCACTAAGCCGCAAAACGGGCGCCTCCGCGTTATTTCAGGTTCAAGGATTTAATCTGCTGGACCAGCGTGTCGATTTCTTCCGACGTGAGCTTGCCGGCGTACTTCGGCATCCGGTCTTTGCCATTCGAGATGATGTTAAGCAGGTCGTCGGGGGACGTGGCATTCACCCGTTCGGAGGCCAGCGATGGTCCGCCGAAGTGGCGGCTCGTGGCGGTTTTGCCGTGACACTTCGTGCAGTTTTTCTCGAAGACCGAAAGACGCCGACCCCGATGTTCCCATCCTGAAGGAAGCCAAAGCGGAGTATGCGAGGCTGCAATAGCCTCTTGATTCAATTGCGGCTGCTGCGAGAAACACTTTTTGACCACCGAGGATGGCGGGACTTCGGCTTGACTTTGCGATGGTTTGATATATCTTTAGTCGGTTCATTCGACCCCACATCCCATTCCGTTGGAAGGAGTCCGACCAAGTTGGCGGTCAGCATCTTTTCTAAAGGATCCCACCACAATAATGATGCGTGAACGATGGGGTTACTTCGAACTTAAGGACAAGGAGGTCTGTAATGGCTGCCAATCCGGTTATTCGCAACCCGGAACTGAAACTCGAAACGGAGAAGAAAAACTCAGAAACGACTCTCCGGGCGACGGGTCGGATTACGTTAGCTACCGCCGCCAAGCTCGAGAACACTCTGCGCGACCTGATCCCAGAGGGCAATTGCATCGTGTTAGACCTGACGAATGTAGACTACATCGATAGTGCCGGTCTGGGGGCGCTTGTTAGTGTGTATACGCATGCGATAAGAGCAAAGTGCGCTCTGGAGATTGCCAATCCAAAGCAGCGCATAAAGGATTTGTTTGATAGGAGTGGGTTGGCCCCGGTTTTCGAGGGTCGCTCTTTCGACATGCTGTGGGAGGCATGGTCACGCAGTAGTAGTGAGGCCCGTGACTGACGTAGCACTAATGAACGGAAACCACAAGACATCCCCATCCTGAACGAAGCCAAGGCGGAGTACGCGAAGTTGCGATAAAGGTGCGGCACACGCGGCAAGGATTCTGGTTTAGCTTCAGCTAACGGCTGTCGTACAATACGCAGCAGTATCCCTTTGGTGTTGTCCCCGTGCAACCTCACAGTGTGAAACTCGGAGTCAGGCCTTACTTGCTTCTCGAATGTAAGTTCTGGCTTGAGGACGATGGCTGGAACGCCACTGTCGAATCGTTGGGCCTCACAGTTCACGCACCTAGTTTCGAGGCATCCAAGAACGATATGGAATTGGCGCTGGGAAAGCACATCGAGTTACTGCTCGGAGAACGCGTGGCGGGCGACCGCGGACGTGCTGCCTGAAACCTTTCAGCACCGTTTTCTTTGCGAAAAGTACCTACGAAGACTCCCGAACCACATAAAGGACGCCGACCCCGACATCCCCATCCTGAAGGAAGCCAAAGCGGAATACGCGAAGCTGCAATAGTGCCTTTCGACCCATCAAAAGGAACCGAACAAGTTTGGCAATACTTCCCCCGCTTTCCCTAAACAGCATTCTGTGAACGAGGATGCGTTCGCAGGCTTCTCCGGACCGACGTAGATGGTCCGCGCACGACCCGCAACATGAGCAACGAAACTGGCAGCGGGCTCCACTGCACCTGAAGTTACTATAGCAACGAACAGGGTGCAGCCGTCCAGCGCCTCATAAATTCGATCCAGTTCGAACGGCACTTCGCCAAACCAGCAGATGTGCGGTCGAATCCGACCGCCGCATTCGCACCGGGGAACTTCGGTTGGAGGTTCGTAGAGATTCGTGTCGGCAAATGGAGGGCGGCTGCAAGTATCGCAACGACTCTTGAAACGCTCGCCGTGCATGTGGACGACATTTCTTGAGCCCGCCTGCTCGTGAAGGCTGTCTACGTTCTGGGTGCAGACGAACAGGTGGTCTTGCAGCGCGTCCTCAATTTTGGCGAGGGCGAAGTGTGCTGGATTTGGTTTGGCTGCGGACGCCACACGCCGACGCATGGAATAGAACTCCCATACCAACTGCGGATCGCGGTGCCAAGCTTCCGGCGAAGCGACCTCCTCGATCCGGTAGTTTCGCCAGAGTCCGCCCACGCCACGGAAAGTTGGAATGCCGCTTTCCGCGCTCACTCCTGCTCCGGCAAGAATGAAGATGCAGTCTGTGGGGGAGATGGTGAGCATGGATGAAAAAGCGGTCTCAGACGTGCCGCAATCGATCCCAATACTCGCACTGCCCTTCAGTGCTTCTGGCGAAATGCACCTTTAATGGGCATACCACATCTGCGCATCACGCGGTGACACGGGTAGGGGGCAGTGATGTGCAGCCGTGGCGTGCTCGTTCATTGCCCTAGCCGCTTGGGTGCGACAGTTGCCGTTCAAGCTGCTGAAATCCCGTGTGGTGAGGGAGTGTTTACAAAGTGGGCATGTGAACACGCTAAAGCCGTTCATCATTTTGATGGCGTAATGTCTCACAGCTTTAATTGTAGGCCCTCATACCTGTATGACTCCGCACGAAAGACCACCGCCCGTCACGAGTGAAATGGCCGTACTCGTCGCTTTTGGTCGCGGGGTCGCGCCATGCCAGATTCGGGCGATCATGCGGAACTCCTTGCGTATTGTTTGCGTCCAGACCTCTTAGATGTCACAACCGGGGGCTTGCACTCGCGACCCCGGTCAATCATTGAAAACTTAGCCTTGCGATTGCGATCCACCCGGTATGCGATGCTAGCCTATCCCTATGCAGAATCCCGTCAAAGAGCGCATCGCAAAGTTACGAGACGAGATAGCGCAAATCAGCGAAGCGAACAGGCAGTACATGCAAAGCGGCAAAAGGATACCGGGCGCATCGGGGGATCAAGAACGTCGCCTTCAAAGATTGCAGGAAATCCTAGATGAATTGGTGTCGCTGACCGACTGGAAAAAACTATGAACAAGACGTCACCGCGAAATAGAGGTTTCCGTGCTCTCCCCCCGCCCCCAATCCCGACAGGTGTATGACCGTGCCCGCCGCTACAGCAGTCCGCCAGTCCGTACCGCCAGATCATTCAGCGCCATCTCCAGTTTCGTGATCGCCGTGCCGATTTCTGGATGCTCTCCCATTTTCTCTTGCAGCGCCTTTAGAATCTGGTGAGCACTTTTGATATGCGCTTCTGCCTCGGCTGGATTTGGCTCTGGATTGCGTTAGTTCGGTGTTTCCATGTCCGTTCGCTCCCTGTCGCTCAACTCTTTACAGCATTTCCCCCTTATTTTACGCATTCGACGCTACTGAGGCATGGTGACGAAAATCAGTGATTTCGCTCGACCAACCCTAACGCGCTCTAGGGTTTCTCTCAAAACTGAGCAGTCTTGAACAGACAACAAATAAGTCAGCATTGTAAGTTGACCTAAGAGATGCAAAGGAACG
>Ga0187876_1003437_pt1 | contig 10817 bp, 12 predicted proteins | sample June2016WEW_17_4_FD_133000 | JGI IMG/M metagenome (GOLD analysis project Ga0187876, IMG submission 133000) | Peatland microbial communities from SPRUCE experiment site at the Marcell Experimental Forest, Minnesota, USA - June2016WEW_17_40 | ecosystem: Environmental > Terrestrial > Soil >... | reverse complement strand
CCACACCCCTACAAGCGCGGGCGCGCGAACTGATTCGTACGTTCCCAGTAACGGGAAATTGAGTTTGCTACTATCTCTCAGTGAATCAGTAGAATACTCTCTGCAGCCTCTTGGAACTTCGGTCTAGTTGAAAAGAAGTGGCGTCCCCGGCGGGATTTGAACCCGCGTTACCGCCGTGAAAGTCCCGAAAGTAAGTAATGCCTAGAATAGACAGTGTATGACTTTCATAACACCCGCAAGGGTTTAGCGGCCATTCATGCGGGTGCCACGATGACAGCCATAGACACGGTTTGACCCGTTTCTCGCATCGTTCGTCACCGCTAAGTCACCGCATCGTCACCGCCCTTGAGCAAGCGTAGGACGGGGGGGGAGGGGGATTACCCTGCCCCCTTCCTTCCGGCGCATCCTGAGCCATCCTAGCGCGACGGCGCGGCATCCCAGGCCATTGTCCGTACTGAGACCAGTTCGGGCCAGAATTCGTTAGAGCGCGCCCGTCGTCGAAGCATTCTTTCCGCCGCACCCCCTGGCCCCCCGCAGGCATACCCCGCCTTGTCCGTCACCCATGCGACTCCGGCAATTTTTCGCTAAAAACATTTGCACAGGGCTGCTATAGTGACTGTATGGCGCGCAAGCCTAAACCATTGCCGCCGCTCGTCAATCCCGCCAGCCATCCGCCGCCGGGTTACCGGGCCATGCTGATACGGCGCGCCAAGCTGAAATACCCTGAGCTGAGCGAGTCGCAGATTGCGCGCTACGTGGGTTGCAGTCCGTCCAATGTGCATCAGGTTTTGCAAAGTTTCCTGCGCTGCCGCCCCACCAGGATGCGATTACCCATATAGCGAGTCCTGGATTGCGCGCCGTGCGGTTGCACCCCCGGCGGCATGCGCCAAGCCTTACAGAGTTGTTGTCGAATCGCACCACATAGGAATTGCACGTTTTTCAGGCCAATAATGCGGGTTTCCGTCATGCGGCGCGGCCGGGGGGAATTGAATCTGTTACTAAGGCCGAAACTCCAAAAAGGGCGCGGCACTCACGGCGCCAGTTGTGGCGAAACCTCAACTCGCCACACGCCGCCGAAACCCGCCAGCGGAGCAGACGCTTCCGTCATTGTGGCTTCACCTGATGCCTTTCCCAGTGGTTACGCTGAGACCCTAAGCACGGGCCAGTTACAGATTCCTTCCAAATGTCGCCTTTACACGTTTGGATTTTCTGAAGTATACCCACCAAATAACTGCGTAACCAATAGCCCCGGCAACCGGATTCGTATAGATGCTTGAGGCAGGATCATACGTAATATAGTTTGCTTGCCTCTGCAACCCGGCTATCATCGCCAAACACGGCCCCACAATTAAGTACACTCGCACCCACGTGAGTGCGTGGGGGCGTGCACGCCAAAGGGACAGTCCTGTGGAGAAGGCCAATATGGTTAACGCCACGTCGGGCACAATCAGGACGGCATCGTTTGAATTTGCTGCTTCAGCCATGCAAACGAGCGGGGCGATAATAGTGGTCATAATGCAGAAGAATAGAAGCCAACCTCCCACTCCGCGCAACCTCCTTAGCTCACCCTCAATGTGCTTCTCAGGCTCCAAGAGAGCCTCACGCTCTGTGACGTTTTGGGAGTGACACCTTGCCAACACCTTATACAGCTTCCGGTTCTCAGGCTCCAAGAGAGCCTCACGCTCTTTATTGCCCTTATAGGTTTCGACTTCGTTGACCCCCTTGGCAGGAAAGATATACCCACAGTCGCATCGCTGCGCGGTTTCCGGGTTAATGAGGCCACATTTGGGGCAATCCATCTACCTGCTCATTGGACTATTGTTTTCCATCCGAGCGGTCTGCTTACATTAAACGCGGGGCCAATTATAGCTTTGGTGTCAAGCGCGGGCGCAGCAAATTGCGCGGTACATTGGTTGCTGCCCGAGTAACGTGCATCGTGTCTTAAAGGCTTTCTCTAAAGTTTGATCTGAAAAATCGCTGTTTTCAAGCAATAATGCGGGTTTCGGTGACTCCGGCTGGCTTCGCGGGGTTGGTTATGTTACTGACAGGGAATTCCCAAAAAGCGTGAGTGAAGAGCCGCCGAGCGCCGCCTACCGCCGCTTGCGTCATTGTGGCTTCGCCGGGTGATCCTCGAACCACTTCCGAGGCCGCTTACCCCTGTCCTGCCGGTTCACGGCGAATCATGGCTTCTCTTCCTCGTTCTGCCGAAGGTTCATTGCTCCTTAGCCCCGTGATCCTTTAGCAGCTTTATCATTTCGGCGGATTCCGCGTAGTCGAGTGGGGTTTTACCCTTGTCATCCTTTGGCATTACTTTCGAACCCGCCTTTATCACTATGGCCGCTCCCATGAGGTTGTTCTGTTCCGCTGCAATATGCAAGGGAGTCTTGCCATCGCTGTCCCGCGCCGAAATAAGTGCTCCGTGTTTCAACAGCAACTCGATAAGCATCCTCTCGTAATCGGGCAAATTTTTCGTTCTCTCGGACGGATTGGTGGAGGTCCTGGACACTGCCTCATGCAGCGCGGTCGTCATATGGTCGTGATCTTTGGCTTGAATCGTGGGGTCTGCTCCTTTCTTGAGCAGGTACATAGTGACGTGATAGCGGTCAGAACCGGAGTCCCCGCAAGCAACAGCCGTAACTAAAGCAGTCTCTTCCTGGCGGTTCTTCACGTTCACGTTAGCCCCGTCTTTGATCGCCTTCTCCATTCGGGGAATATCTGCCTGACAAGCTCCCCCGATGAGTGCTTGTTGCGCCGCAGCGCGTGGTCGCAGTTCCGGCACACCCCTAGCTTTCAACAGTTCAATAATGTCTTTTTGGCCAGCCCAGACTGCACGCTCCATGGGACTCATCCCAAGACGCCCCTCAGTCGGGCTGGCTCCATTCTCAAGACACACCTCTGCCAAAAGCACCAACCCGTCAGCAATGGACGCGTCGAGAATATCTTCAACAAACGGTTGGTCCCGCCTTAATCCCGCCTTGAATAGCATCTCAAAGATAACGCTGATCGCTTGGTCCTTTTCAAGCCCTTCTGGTTTTTTCACCTTGGGGTCAGCGGCGTTTAACACTGCCGCTAAGATTGTGTAATCCGTAGCATAATTCGGGTTAACCCCTTTATCCAGGGCGGTTCTCACCCCTCTCACGTCGAGTGTCTCAATCGAATCCGACAGCAATTTTTGAGCGTTGGATTTTTGAGCTTGAAGAGCTTCTGTTGGCGCAGGCGGTATACCTTCCCGGCCTTGATTAACCTTTTGATCGGATGCTGGCGGCGCGCTCTGCTGTGCCCATGCGCCGGACGCTGTAATGAGCAGCACCGGGATAACGAACACCAGTAAGGCGTCTCGCATTCGCATAGCGTGTCCTTCCCTCTGATTCCCTTGGTGACAGAGTTTCTGACGTGCCCAACAAACAGGCCCAGGACACCGGAGACAAATTCTTTAGGATTCCAACCTTAATGCAGAGCTGCCTGGTAGTCAATCGGCGGGGCGGCCTGCACCCGGTAGACTGCCTGCGACGCCATGGAGCGATGTTCGTTGCGGGTTCGGGCTGCCTCGACGTTAAAGTGTGCTTCGCGCCCGATCACGTTCCCAAAGGTGCGAGAGAGAAGAACCCTTCATAGAAGAGAGAAGGGCTCGGTTGCAACATTCACGTTTTGTGAGACTTTCAAGAACGTATGTAGCCAAAAGTGGCGTCCTAAGTAGCCAAACTTGGCAAAACTAAGTAGCCAGAATTGGCTAGTTAGGCTTTTGGCCAAACGGGGGCAAGGCTCGGTTTTGCCGTGGCCAATGGACGGCCCTTGCGGTCGCGCCACTCCGAAGGCAAATTGAAGACATAGGTAAACGGCTTGGTGTCATACTTCACGTGGACCACCCCTCGGGCGTCAAGCCCACGCGTGGCCCGGTACGCCGTCCGCTGCGAAGCGCCGTCAAGCCTTCTCAGGTCTTCGTCCCTCACCTGGAAGCGCTGTCCGACTTCCTTGCACTGGTGGTTTGCGACGCGCAAGAGCGCAAGGAATCGCTTGATCTCGCCCCCGTTCAACTCGCGCACCAAGCCAGATTCGATTGCCTCTATCGGCACCGCAAAATACAAATAGCCGGGGAAGGCAATGCGCCCCTCCCCCGTCTTACCGTTGCGACTTCCCATTGACGCCGACTCCCTGCGCACACACCTTGCCCTTCGCGTCGCGCGGCGCGCACATGAACACGTCGTTTTGCGGGTTAACTTTCAAGGAGGGATGCGCGTCACCGTGCTGGTGCCGCTCGGGATGCGGACAGCGCCAGACAAGCTCCCCGCCTTCGCGCTTTGTGGGTTCGCCTAGCGCGCCGCGGGCTACGGCTTCACATTGCAGATTGAGGGTCATTAGAACCCCTTCACCAGGATCCGCTCGACCTCGCGGCGCGGGATCATCACAGAGCCGCCCAAGCGAATATCCTTGATCTTGCCGTCCTTGATCGCCCGATGAATAGTCCGGTAGCACTTGCCCGTCTTCTGGCAAAGCTCCCGGATGCTGTAAAGCTCTTTTTCGCCCCCTTGCTTCATTTCCTCCATAGTCGCTCCTTTTCCGTAATATTCAAAAAACACCTTGACCTTACCGTTTTTGTGTGTAATAGTCAACACATGAAAAGCCATTACGCAATCATGAGCACGATTCGCTATTACAAGCCGCCGTGCGATGTGGACCTTTTGCCGGGACCACATCCCCGCTTGTGCGTGACGCCTGTAGGCGGCTCAGGCGAACCCTTTGACGTTTCGCGCTGGAAAGACGAACCGCATGTTGCCCTGGCGAATTTGCGCCATGAACCCGAAGCTGTGTTGCGTTTCACGCGCACCTATGGCGTGCTGGCGGGGGACGTTTCTTCTTTTCGAGAATGGCCGCGGGACAAAAGAAGAACCGTTCCCGTCCGGGAAGTGCTCAACTACCGCGAGTCTCTACGGCGGGCATGGGAAGGGGAGACATTCAACTTTTTCGCGTTCCCAGCTTGGCACGGCGCGACTCTGTGCGGGCTGCAAGCGGGCGGATTCCTCATTGCCGTCGAGGCTCTGTGGCCGCTAATTCAAGTGATGTTCATTCAGGACTGGTCGGAGAAGCGAATCAGGAAATGCGCTAACCCGGACTGCCCCGCGCCGTACTTCTGCGCTGTCCGTCGGGGGCAAAAGTTTTGCCATCAGAAATGCGCGGTGCTTATCAACGTGCGGCAGTTCCGCGCGAGAGAAACCGCGCGCAAAGCGAAAGGGGGAAGGTATGCCAAAATTGAGAAAGCGTGACGGGGTTTTCTGGCGAAAAGACCGTAAGCAGTGGTGGGTTTCCTATGTGGACGCGCAAGGCGAGCGGGTGCGCGAACCCGCGCCCGATGCGCAAAACCATCAGGAAGCCCAAACCTACCGCGAGGACAAGCGGCGCCAGGTCCGCGAACAGCGCAACTTGAAACCCGGAGAAGTCTTGCTGTGTCGGGATTCCTTCGCGGACGTGGCCGGCCGATACCTCGCCCATCAAAAGCCGCGGCTCTTAGGCCGGAATTCCTACCAGCGGGAAGCGGGAATCGTGGACGATCTCAAGGCATTCTTCACCGGCAAACTTGCGGAAGTCACCTCTTCCCAAGTGTCGGACTTCATCACGGAACGTCTCGGCAAGGTGAGCAAATCCAGCGTGCGGAAGGAACTGGTAGCCCTCAAGCACCTCTTCCGGCTGGCGTGTGGCGAATGGAAGCTCTTACCCCGCTTCGCCAATCCCTGCTTGGACGTGACAGCGCCCAAGGTGCATGACGAGCGGAGTCAGCACCTCAGCCCCGATCAATTCCGCCGCGTGCTGGCAGCCGCCCCGGAAAACATGAAACCGATTTTCGCCTTGCTCACCGCCACAGGAATGCGCCGCAGTGAATTGCTCGGGTGCAAATGGAAGTATGTGGACGGCGCCCGCATCCTGCTACCCACGTCCAAAAACGATGAGCCGAAGGAAATCCACCTTAACGCCTTCGCTCAAACCGTGCTGGCGTCCATTCCCCAAGGTGGCCCGGACGATCTGCTTTTCCCCGGAGTCACCCCGGAAGCCGCGAGTATGGCCTTTCACCGCGTCTGTGAAATCCTCAGCATTTCGGATATCCGGCTCCATGACCTACGCCACACTTTTGCGACGTGGCTTCGCCAGCAGGGGGTTGAATTGGACGTGATAGCAAGCCAGCTTGGACACCGGGATTTGAGAATGACGAAGCGGTATGCACGGATTGCCAGCGCCCAAGTGCGGGACGCGGTGAGCGGCCTAGATTCGGTACTTTCTGTCACTCAGAAAGGGGAAACCGCTGCCGTTAGTCACCCAATCGTCACCGGGCAAGCGGCGCTGCCCGAAGCAAAGCCTGTAACTCAATGAAAAGGCTGGCGTCCCCGGCGGGATTTGAACCCGCGTTACCGCCGTGAAAGGGCGATGTCCTAGGCCGGGCTAGACGACGGGGACCTCACGAGTCTGAAGGCAGAAAGCAGAAGGCAGAAAGTACAAGCAACGGCAAACGCGATATCCATCCCTCTGCCACTCGGGCTGCTAGGCTTAAAACATGCTAGCAGTGAGAGTTGGATACTGTCAATTACTCTTCCGCGCTGATTCTTCGGAGCTGCTTGGATTGCCTGACGCAAATAGAAGGTCGGACTGCTTGGGCAGGGTGAAGGGTGTTTCCGGAGCGGCGATTTTTTCCAACTCCGGGTAGGATTCGAGCAGGGTTTCGGGTACGCGGACGCGCTGGTTTCTGAGCAGGGCGATCAACTGGAGGGCGTTAGCGATGGCTTTGCCCTCGAAATGGTTATTGGTAATAACAAAAGTCAACTCGGCATTGCGGGCGACATTCTGGATGCGCGCCGCCCATGGTTCCAATTCAGCTTGGCTATACAAGTAATTATAACGTTCCTCGGGATGCTCGTTGGAGGTGAACCAGTGGTCGTAGTTGCGGCCGTGCAAGCGGACATACCCCACAGGGGCGGTCGCGTGGGCGCTAGGAGCGATCGACTGCCCGATGACGGGCTGATCGATGTTGCAGAAGCCTACTCCCAGGTCAACCAGCCATTCAAAGACCTCCGGCTTGTTCCATGAGCCATGGCGCACTTCCAGCACCAACGGGTATTCCATGAATTGCATGATGAGGCCGCTCAGGTACTCATGGTTTTCAGGCGTGTTCTTGAATGACCAAGGCAGTTGCAGTAAAAGAGCCCCCAACCGGCCGTCGTTCATCAACGGCGCCAGTCCGTGCTTGAACTCCTTCTCGTCCTGGAGGTTGGCGTTGCATTCGTGCGTGAAGCGTTTCCACAGCTTAGCGCTGAACTTGAAGTTGGGGTTAAAGGCGATTTTTGCCGCCCAAGCTTTCACGAACTCGGCGCGCGGGGGAGAATAAAAGGAAGTGTTGATTTCGATGGTGTCAAAGAACTGGGCAAGGTACGCGGCCTCGTGAAAACCGCGCGGCTTGTGGTGTGGGTAAACGATTCCCGCCCAATCGGTGTACGACCAGCCGGCAGGGCCCACCAGGATGGCGCTCTTGGATGTGGCACCCATATTCGCCTTTTCTTCGTCACCTGCAAAGTTAACCCATGGGCGACGTTTTGTCAAGGGGCTTTTGCCTTGCCAAGAGCGGGCGTCTCGTCTCGATCTAGCCAGACGAGAGCCAGCCTAATCGAAGAGCCGATTTTTCGGCTTACTTGAACGCGGCGCGGATGGCTTCCAGGTTCACGTCTGAGAACCCCGACGCGACCCAATCGGCGTGTTGGAGGTCGGCTTGGTCGCGGCTGTGGGCCAGGGCCAGGCACTTCATTCCGGCGGCCTGCGCGGCCACAACTCCGAGAGGGGCGTCCTCGATGGCCAGGCACTCGATCGGTTCGAGCGCCGGTTCGCGCAATTGGGGTAGCTCTTGCAGGCGGCTGAGGGCTTTAAGATACACTTCCGGGTCAGGTTTCGAGCGCTCGCAGTCGTCCGCGGTCGCCAGCACGGCGAACTTCTCACGCAAGCCCAACTTCCGAAGAAGGTGCTCGATTTCCGCCCTCAGACTTCCACTGGCGATCGCCAGCGGGAAGCGGTTGGCGGCGTCCAGGACAAACTCCGCTGCCCCGGGAATGGCCGGCAGGCCATCATGAATGATCTTCTCATAGGCGTTTGCTTTCCAGGCCAACAGTTCGTTGCGGTGGGAGATGCTCAGGGGGCGTCCGTGAGTGCGCCAGAGGTGCTCGATGACTCCGCGGTCATCGAGAGCGAGGTAGTCGCCAAAGTACTCATCTTCGGAGAGGGCCCAGCCTTCACGGGCTGCCATCTCCTGGATGAGCTTCATGATAAGCGGTTCGCTGTCGACGAGGATCCCGTCAAAATCGAAGATGATCGTGCGCAGCAAGAGTTGCGGACTCCAATCGTCTCCCTAATCCTGACTCCACAGACTGTCGTCATGATACACTTGAGGGGTCGAGAAGTCGAGGCGGCTGGAATCGAGGAGTTAAGGAGGCGAAAAGTTCGCGGCGTCTGAACGTTTCGAATTCTCAGCTCCTTAACCTCTCGACGCTTTCCGCATCCATTAGATTGGAGCCGCGTCGCGAGGCAGGCTGAAACCATGACTCATGAATTGAGTATTCCGATCGCGCTGCTGGCGGGTCTGGTGTCTTTTCTTTCCCCCTGCGTTTTGCCCCTGGTGCCGGGCTATATCTCGATGCTTTCCGGGGCGACCATCGAGGAGTTGCGGACCTCGACGAGCCCTGCGCTCATGGGCCGCATATTGCGCAATTCGATTGCTTTCGTAGTGGGCTTTTCGATCGTATTTGTGGCTCTGGGTGCCTCGGCAACGGCAGTGGGCAAATTTCTGCTGGCACAGCGCACCACTTTTAACCTGGTGGCTGGCATTCTGGTGATCGTGTTCGGATTGCATCTAACTGGATTGGTGAAGATACCGCTGCTCTACCGGCAGGCCAAGCTCGACACCGGTGAGCCAAGACGAGGACTGGTGGGCGCGTTTCTTCTCGGGTTCGCATTCGCCTTCGGATGGACGCCCTGCATCGGTCCTATCCTGACTGCGATTCTGGCGCTGGCGGCACAGCGGCACACGGTTTTCCAGGGGATGTTTCTTCTGGCCTTCTACTCAGCCGGGCTGGCGATCCCGTTCCTTTTGACCAGCCTCGGCTTGGGCCAGTTCTTGAAGCTTTACGGCGGTTTCCGGAAGCACCTGCAGACGGTCGAGATAGCTTCCGGCGTCCTCCTGATTGCTCTCGGCGTCCTGATGGCGACCAATAAGTTCACGGTGATCTCGCGGTATTTCTCGTTCCTGAACCGCTTCACGCTTTAAGAGCAGTGATGAGTGATGAGTGACGAGTGCGGCCACCGACGGTTGTTGAGGTCGATAGCCGGGTGGCCGGGACACAGGCCCGAAGAACGAGCGTTTTTGGGTTGAGGGCGCGGTTGTCCCTAACCCCCAGCCCCTAGCCCCTGGCTTTTGGAGTTACTTTGCACCCCATTCTGTTCAGCATTGGTTCGTTTCATTTCCCCACCTACGGGGCGATGATGGTATTGGCCATGCTGGCGGCGATTTGCACCATACTCCGGCTAGGGCGGCGGGAAGGATTCGACTCAGGGCTTTTGCTCGACTTCAGCACCTGGCTGCTGCTCGTGGCGCTGGTGGGCGCGAAGGTGTTGATGGTGATTTCCAACTGGGGTTACTACCGGGAGTATCCGGGGGAAATCTTCAGTCGGGATACGTTCTTAGCGGGCGGGGTTTTTTACGGTGGATTTATCGCTGCGTTGTTGTTTGCGGTTTGGTATATCCGCCTTCATCATCTTCCAGCCTGGAAGGTGGTTGACGTTTACGCTCCGGCCATCTCGCTGGGACTTGGCCTTGGCCGCATTGGCTGCTTTGCAGCCGGGTGTGATTACGGCAAGCCCACCACCTCCGCGTGGGGTGTGGTGTTCACAGACCCTTTGGCCCACCAAGTGGCTGGAACACCGCTGAATATTCCGCTGATCCCGACTCAGCCCATCATGTGTTTAGCCTCGCTCTCCATCTTTGCAATCCTGATCTGGAGATATCCGAGGAAAGCCCGCGATGGCGAGATTTTTGTGCTTTATCTTGCTCTTTATGCCGGAGCCCGCTATTTCATCGAGTTCCTGCGCGGCGATGAGGACCGCGGGTTCGTCTTTAATCATCTTTTGTCAACTTCGCAATTCATTGCGATTCTGGCCCTCGCAGCGGCGGTATGGCTAGCGCTTATTCTTCGCCGTAAACCCGCGCTGCGGCAACCGGTCACAGCCGTCGCCACGGAGGAATCAGGGAGTGTGAAACCCGCAAACAAGAGAGTGGGTGACCAGGTGGCGCCCGCGGCAAGGGCCAAGGCCGCTTCGCTGCCTCATGCGGAGAGGAAGGGATAGGAGTTAAGGGAGAGGACATGGACTTGAATCAACCTGAAAGTTCTGCGAACGGAGGGACGCCTGAGCCACTCGAGCCTGGTGTCCAGCCGGCTCGAACCGCGAGCCGAGGCAAACTGCTGGTCGGAGCGGTCTTGGTGGTACTCGTCGTCGCGGGATTGTACCTTGTCAACCGGTACTGGATCCATCCGGCCGTGATGATCCAGGCCAACGGCGACACCGAACACCCCGACGCTCCGGGGATTTCACTGACTGACATCGAAGGCAAAAGGCTGGACTTGGCCGACTACAAAGGCAAAGTGGTGGTGCTGGATTTCTGGGCGACCTGGTGCGGGCCTTGCCGGGCAGAGATTCCGGGCTTCGTCATGATGCAGGAGAAGTACGCCAGCCAGGGCTTTTCGATGATCGGCATCTCGATGGACGACGAGGCTGCCCCGGTAGTGGATTTCTAT
>Ga0187876_1003436_pt1 | contig 10818 bp, 5 predicted proteins | sample June2016WEW_17_4_FD_133000 | JGI IMG/M metagenome (GOLD analysis project Ga0187876, IMG submission 133000) | Peatland microbial communities from SPRUCE experiment site at the Marcell Experimental Forest, Minnesota, USA - June2016WEW_17_40 | ecosystem: Environmental > Terrestrial > Soil > Wetlands... | reverse complement strand
TGCTGGCAAAAGCCGTGAATCGTGGTGCAGGTGATTTCATCCAGGGTTCGCCAACCGTTATCAATATTTTCGCGCTGAATCGCGGAAAGGGGGCTCGCCAAGGCGTGTTGCAACTCGGTGGGGACCGTCCCCTGTTGCAACTGACCGGCGAACTTCTCGATACGTTCCAAGAGCTCACTCGCCGCGGCTTCCGTGAACGTGATGGCCACGATATGGCGCGGGGCGACGCCGCATGTCAGCATGACCGCTACGCGGCCCGCCATGAGCGCCGTCTTGCCGCTGCCGGCGCCCGCTTCGACCAGCAGCGTGCGATCATGGTCGGTGAGCGCGGCAAGGCGCGCCGAGGCGTCGGGAAGAGTCATCGCCGTCGCCGCCATTTCAAGGCTCCTCCCACAACGGAGCGAGGTCAGAAAGCTCCGTCGCGACCAGGGGCAGAATGAGATCCAAGTAACTTTCCTTCGCTCCGCCGGGCAGGGCGAAGGCGAAGTCGTTGAAATCCTCCGCGGCGCCAGGGCCGGGCAGCGCCTTGCCGTCGGCGAAAGCGGAGTAAGCGGCCGCCAAGAATGCCGTGAGTTTGGTGAGCGTCGCGTCGGGCGATGCGAGGCTCAGCAGCGCGCCCTTTCTTCGGGGATAAAGGAGCCGCGCATCGACTTCGGGGGACCCGACGATCAACGATCGAACGGCAAACGCATAGAGGCATCGCTGCAATTCGGCGCCGCCTTTGAGTTGAGGGACGCCGCGTGGGAATTTTCCGGACTTGTAGTCGGTAACCCGCGCCATGCCGTCGTCGCACGCGAGGTCCAACCGGTCGATCGAGCCGCCGATCGAAATGCTCGTGCCGGGGATGACGACAGGGGTTCGCGGATCCCAGGGCAGCGTCGTCAGGACGCTGTCGCGCAACTCGAGCGCACGGGAATCGCCGCCGAACGGAATCTCCGCGAAGCTCCGTTGTCCGATGAGAGGGGCTTCATTGGCGGAAAGTGCGGTCAAGGCGAGCCCCGCAGCGTCCTCGCACTTTCGTCGCCAAATGACCGGGGGCGGCACGGGCACGGTCGATTCCCAACGCGCGGCCACCGTGGCGGCCGCCGCTGCGATGGCGTTTTTCAACGCTTGCTCATTCTGAGCGGCCGCCGCAAATCCTCCCGGTTTCTCTTCAAGGGTGAGAATCGCGGCCTGCAGGATTTCGTGAAGCAGGTTGCCGAAGTGCAGGGCGTCGAGAGTGAGCGGCTCGTCGGTTTCGTCCGGCGAAGACCAACCAAAGCCGTAGTGCCAGAGATATCCCAGGGGATCGCGTAGCAGCTTCGCCAGGGAGGATGCCGATTGACGCCGATCGAGCGCCTGCAGGAGGAGCGGGTGGTTGGAGCGCACCTTGCCATCGTGCGCCGTAATGCGGTCGGTGTGCCAATCAATCCAAGCCGAGAGCGCCAAGCGGGCTTCGGGGAGCGCGGAGAATTCGGCGGGTCGGGCGAAGAGCCGATCGGTATCGCTCGCCGCGTGCTCGGGTTCCCGGCTCTGCGCGAGATAGAGCTCCACGATATTGCGCGGAAAGAGCGGCGAAACGCCATTGATGCGGCCGCCGCTATCGCGCCGCGCGCGTGAGGACACGAGTTCGATGGCCGTCATCGCCTCGATCGTCTCGAAGTCGCGCGTGTCGGCCTGATGGACCGGAAGGGGATCCAGGCGGGAAGAGGAAACGATGTGATGGGGCAGCAGAGGGTCTTCGCTGGCCCGGCGAGGCCAGGACCTCGAGGTCAGCCCCACAAGCCAAGTGTAAGGCCTGGGAACGGCGGCAATGGCGGCCGCAGGCCCCCAGACCACGGTGACGGTCGGCTCGAGGCCGTCATCCACTCGTAGGCCCGCCAGGGTGACGTCCAAGGCTTCGGCGGGGGCATCGGTGAGCGCTTTGCGCCAAATCGCCAGGGCTTTTCCTTGCAGCAACCGCTCACCGACCTCGGCGGCCTTGGCCAAGCCAAGGCCGGCGGCGTCGATGATATCGAGAAGGCGCGGTCTTGGGTCGACGCCGTCGGAGAAATCTTCGGGATTGAGCGCGGCGATTTCCCGCTTCCAGCGCCCGGCGTCCAAGAGCGGCGCGTCTTCTGGCAGTTTGCGCCACCATTGGCTCGGCACGTCCGAAAATTGGCTGCTTTGCGAGCGCAGGAGGCCGACAACGCGTTTGACGCGCGGCTGCGAAAAACCACGCAATAGAACCTCGGCCAGGGCGGCCGCGAGTTGTCCCTCGGGGCTATCGAGCGCGGCGCGACCGTGAACGAAGTGGACCGGGATATTGGCGGTCTCCGCAAGAGCGAGGACGTGATCATCCCAACCGGCCGGAGACGCCGTCGCGATGGCGATCTCTTGAGCGCCGATCCCGTTGGCGAGGAGACTGCGCGCCCAGCGAACAGCCTCCAAGATCTCATGCCGTGGACTTGCGCAGGATATGGAACGGCGCACAGGCTGTTCGGGGGCCCTCTCTTCCGTCGTGACGCCCAGCGAAGCCAGCCATGATGGCACACGTCGCGCCTCGGCGACCCAGGTGACCTCGGTCTCGGTGACGAGCGCAGCCAGAAGGGGGCGCCACACCGGAGACATCTCCGTTCGACCGTGAATCTCGATCGACCCGAAAAGGACCCTGGCGTAGCCCTTTCGCTTGAGCGCACGCGCGACGAGATCGTTGGGCCTCATCTCGTTCTTGGGCAATCGCGCCAACACCTCTCGTTCCAGAAGCGCGAGCGCCTCCAGTCTGATCCGTGCCGCTTGGTCCCGGGCGGCCTTCGCTTCGTCGTCTAGACTGAGGCCGGCGCTCCAGGCTTTCGACAAACTGTTGACCGCGGCGCGCTGAAAGCCGGGCAAGGTCTTGATTGCATCCAGCTCTCCCAAGGGGAGGCTGACCGACTCCCCGACAGCCGTGGCCACGTCGTCGCCGTCAATAGGCTGCAGGAACCCGCCGGCCAGACGAGCGGCAAGCTGATCGATGGTCAGCAGTTTCACGCCGTGCTTGCCCTCGAGGGCGGCCTTTGCACGGCAATGGCGCCAGGCGTTGCGATTGGGAACGACAATGGTGCTGAGCACGGAAACTCACTTCTCGAAGCCAAGGTGAGTCTGTAGAACAATTCATGAACACTGCCAAGCCGGGAACTTTGCTTGTTAGCGTGAAAGTTCTGCCGATATCTCTTCCGCGTAGGCCACGGGCGCGAAGGACGGACGGGTGTTGGGTTGAGTGCGCCCGGGCGGCCATTTCGAGGCCCAAGCTGTGAATCGGCGTCGCTACTTTGACCTTAGGATGGCGCCAATAACGTTAGCGCGACCTCGGGAATCGAGGAGATAACTTGCGAATTGCGCCGGCCCCAAAGCCGGCGCAAAAGCGCGTCAGGGATGTAATCGTCGAACTTGGCGGTGCACAGGCCGCGAGCGAAGCCCTCGATCTGCTTTAGATCGTCGGGCGTGAAATTCGCGATTCGTTGCAACGCGTCCTTCACCTGATCGATGTTCGCGTCCAGGATCGAAATTCCGAGATCATGACGCTCGGCGGCGACGCCAATCTTGGCAAACGAGACTGCAAGCGCGGCCGCCGCGGCGGACCCTATCCAAGGGAAGACGAAGATCTGGCGTCTGGCGTCGAGAAGGCTGACCTCGCCCAAATTCAATCTGCGAAAACCGCTGCGGCCTTCGGCCAGCAACGTCTTGGCGGTCGGATCGAGATATTCGGGTACGTCGTCGGATTCGTAGACTTTGCGCATTTCCGCGATGAGCCGGGTATGGGTCTCCTCGGCCCCCGTCGGCTCGAAATGCGGGACGTGACCGCCCTTATGCGGAGCGACCTCCAGGACATGCGCCTTCTCGTCGATATCCAGGATCTCCCAGCGTCGGCCTGCAAAGACGACAAGGTTTCCCTTGGCGACGACGTTGGAGAGTGGGATGGTTCCGAGCGTCTTCGCGCCGATCGCCAGGCGCCATTCCTGGTCCCCTTGAAACAGCGCGTAAAAATCTCTGGACTGGACGATTTGCTCGCCGCGGGCGCCCAACATCAGCGTGCCGTCAGGCGCCTGTTCGATCATGTCGACGTCGGGGGTCGCAATGTGCTTGAGGAGTTCGATGTAATCTGTCGTCGAGACCGACGCGAACGGGCCAGGTCCGCCGATGAGGCCGAAAATCACTTCGGCGCGCGCGCCGCCGCGTTCGGCGATGATCGATAGCGTCTGGTGCAGCAGCGCGGTGGCGAGCGCGTCGCTGGAGGTCGCGGGCTCGACGAAATGCTGGGCCAGGAGACGAATGGAGGCGACCGCCCGGACGACGTTGGGCCGCAATTCTTCCAGAACGCCCTTCTGCTGGCTCAGGTCCGCCTCAGTGGCGTAGATGCGCAGGATAGAGGGAACGCCCATTCGCCGCCCTGTGCGCCCCAGGCGCTGACGCAGGGACGAAATTGATCTCGGGGCGCCGATCTGGGCTATCGATTTGATGGAGCCGATGTCGATCCCGAGTTCCAGGGTCGTTGTGCAAATGGCGGTCGTAGGCAGATCGCTGGTCTTGAGGCGTTTTTCGAGGTCCTCGCGAAGCTCCTTGGACAAATTGCCGTGATGCGGGAAGAACTCATTCGGCGTTCCGGCTTGCTCGGATTTCAGCCGAAGCGTGTCGGCGACCGTCTCGACCATCTTCCGGGAGCCGCCGAAGACGAGATTGTTGGAGCCGCGCAGGGTCGCGTAGAGGTGATCGCAGATCGCCGTGATCGCGGGCTGGCTCTGATCCTCGTCGGTCTCGCCGCTTCCATCCTTCTTGGCGTCTTTGGCCGCCTTCGCAGGGTCGGTGTTCAGGTAGCCCCGGATTTGAAGCTGAAGGTCAAGACCTTCCCCGGGGTCCTTCAAGATCGACACGCGCGACGGGTCGGTTGGGCGAAGCCAGGCGGCGGCCTGATCGAGATCTCCGATCGTCGCCGACAGGCCGATGCGCCGCGCCGCCTTCGCCGATAGCGCGTCAATTCGTTTGAGCAACGCGCCCAGATGCAATCCTCTTGGACCCTGCATGAAGGCATGGACTTCGTCGATGATGATGAAGTCGAGCGCGCTGAGCAGCCGCTGAGCATTCTCGGGATGGCGCACGAACATCGCTTCGATCGATTCGGGCGTGATCAGAGCAATCCCTTTGGGATTTTTCAGCAGTCGGCTCTTGCCCGATTGCGGCGCGTCGCCGTGCCAGGGCGTGACGGGGATCTCCATCTGCTCGCACAGGACGTCGAGGCGGCTCATTTGGTCGTTGATGAGCGCTTTGAGCGGGCTCACATAGAGCACCGAAAGTCCGTCCTGCCAACGCTTGGCGACCAGCGTGAGCGCAGGCAGAAAAGCGGCCTCCGTCTTGCCGGCGGCGGTCGATGCCGAGATCAGGACGTCCTTGTCGCCTTCCAGAATGGTCCGGATGGACTGGACCTGAATGGGTCGAAGCTCGCTCCAGTTTTGAGCGCGAATCCATCGTTGAATGGTGGGGTTCAGGCGGTCAAAGGCGTCCGTCGCCTCAGAGGCGGAGCTTGACGAGGCCATCGTCGTCTCCTTCCGGGAGATTGGCGCTGGTGACGGCCTCGTTGTCCGGCGCGATCTCGACGGTCCCGAGCATCTCCTTCCAGTTGGCGCTGGGGTTCTGTTCAAGGACGGACAGGAGGTTGACGAAGGCCTTGATCGTGTTGCGCGGGGTGCGGAAATAGGCCTCGCCGATGCGCTGTGAGCAATGGGCCATGAACGCCTTGAGCGCCTCGTCGGGAATGAGATATTTTGCCTCGTCGCCTTCGGCCATGACATGACGGATGTTGGACAGGAGAATCATCAGATCTTCGACCGATAGGCTCTGCAATCGAATGACCGGGCCGTTCATGTCGACTAGGCCGCCTTTGGCGAAGCTGTTCTCTGCGAGCCGACTTTCCAGGGCAGGATAGCTGTAAAGGCCCCTTCGCGTGTCCATCAGGAATTCCGGGGTGCCGCCGAATACGAACCCGACGGACCGAACATTGCCTTGCAGGGTGTCGTTGATGATGCGGAGAATCTGTTCGTAATTCTGGTTTCGCGTCTGGGTGCTCTGAAGCTTGTAGAGATTGAGCATCTCGTCGAACACGACGAGCAGGCCGCCATATCCCGCCAGCTTCACGAACGAGCCGAGCAGCTTCAGGGAATTGTAAACATGGGCGTCGTCGATGATGTTGCGGACCGGGAGGATCGAGCGAGCTTCGGTCTTGGTCGTGTATTCGCCACGGATCCAGCGCAACGCGCCGTTCTTGAGGTCTTCGTCGCCTTTCTGGCTTCCCGCGAGATAGGCCTTTAGGACGACGGTGTAGTCATAGCCGCCGACCTCGTCCTGCAAAGGCGCCAGCTTCGCGTCGATCAGCTTCTCGGCCGGAGTGTTGCTGGTTTCGGCTTCGCGAACGATTTCGCTCAAGAACCGCTCCATGACGCTCGCGAGCGCGCCGCCGTCCGGTTTCGTCCTCGTCGCCATGTTTCTGACCGCTTCGGCGTAAAGTCCGCGCGCCTGCCCATCCCGGCCGAGCAGGCGGCGATCTGGCCCAAGGTCGGCGTTGATCGTCACCAGTTTCTTTTCCAGCGCAATCAGTCGGATGAGATTGAGAAAGAAGGTCTTGCCCGCCCCGTATTCGCCGATGATGAAGCGGATCGCGGCGCCGGAATCGCCGATGCGTTCGATGTCTTTCAAAAGCGCCCCGACTTCGGCGGCCCGGCCCACCTGCAAGTGTCGCAGGCCATTGCGAGGCACGACGCCCGCAGCCAGCGCCTGAACGATCGTATCGCGTTCGCGAGCGCTAATCGGAGAGGGAGTCCCGTTCATTTCGCTTTGTCCTTCAAGTCAAGAATTCGGTCGCGCAAACGGGCGGCGATCATCACTGGGTCGCCATCCTCGATCAAGGGTTCATCAAAGCGGTCGAACGCCCATTCGTTGATCTCTTCAAGCGAGCCGTCGGCCATTAGTTTCAGGGCTTTTGCCCGGGCGTCGAACTCGGCGCGCGGCAGGGGGCCTTGGTCGAGCAGCAGGGTTACAAGGGCGGAATGCGCGCTGTCGAGGCCGGGATAGGCGGAGCCGTTCGCCGTTGCGGCTTCGACGAAGGCGCTTGGCGCGGCTTGGATCGCCTCGACCTCCTGCGCGAAGACGCTTGAGAGCAGGCTCGACACGGCGTGGGTTTCCTCCTGGATGCGCGCGAGGCGCTCCGGATCGATCGTCACTTCGCCGGGCTTCGACAACATTGGCGTAGACCCTTCCGCCTTCGGTTGCGAGCTTGAGGGCCCGAGCCCAGGGTTCGACGCTGGTTCGCTCTGCACCCGGTGCAGCGCGCTATAGAGGTCGTCGGCCGGGAATTTCAGGGCGGCATAGAGCCGCTCCATGAATTTGACAGTTTCCGGCGGAACGTTCGTGACGGCGACAGCGGCGAGCGCGCAGCGCGCGACGGCTTGGCGCTCGCCGATGGGTCGCTCCGCCAAGCCCTTCAACTGCTTGGAGAGTTTGGCCGTAGCGGGCTGGGCCGCCATGGCGTAGGCCATGACCCGCACGCTTTCAATTCTGTCGACGCCGTCTTCAACTCTGGCGCAGGCGGCTATGGCGGCGCGCGCAGCGACGCGAAGGGGGCCCGCCGTCGCGGCCGCCAATAGCGCAATATCCATGCGGTTACGCCTGGAAGTGCGCTCTGCGAGGCTTTCTGGCGCGCCCTGGGCTCCCCCTTTGGCTTTGAACACGCAAATGGGAGTTTCGAGAGCGACTGCGCTGGCGTTGCTGCCATCTGGCTCTATGGCAAAGTCGATTGTGGCCAGTGCCGAGCTCAGGCGGTTGACCGTCGGTGCAAGGTTCCCGTTTGTGACCGGCGTCACGGAATAGTCGGCGGCGGCCAGCAGTTGGTCCGCTGTCACCATCTTGATGTCGTCGAAGCCCATTAGCTTCGTGAGCCAGGACTTGAGGGCGTCGATCTTCACTCCCCACAGGTCCTGAGGCAGCAGAAGCGTCGCTTCGAGCTTTCCGATCGCGTCGGGGTGACGGCCGATGTAACGGCTGTAGGGGTCGAGTTCATTCGTGCAGAGGTCTACCAGTTCCTTCAGTTTGGGCGCGCAAACCATGTCGGAGGCTATGTCCGGCAGGTCTTCGAAGTCGCCGTGAACGGGGACTTCGAAAGTTCCGGACGCCGCCGTGTACGTGGCGGATATGCGTTGTGTGATCAACGGAACGGGGAGCCCGTCTGGGTATAGCGCCTGGTATCGCAGGCTCCACAACGCCTTGAACTCATACTGACAGCGATTGGCCGGCTTCCGTAACCAGGTGTTGGGCATGGAGATAGCCCACAGCAAGGCGTCCATGGCGGTGATCGGCTCCCCGATCGCAAGTTTCGACCCGATGTAGACGCGCACGTCGAGCGGTATTCCCTGCCAATTGGCGCCGTCGAAAGAAAGTTCTGGGCTCTGCCCGGGGGTTGCGGCCAACACTCGCGCGACATTCAGAAACGCCCGCGCATAGTTCTGAACCGAGCCGTTGGCGCCGTAGATTTTCAGAAGCCGTTCAACCTCGGCGACAAGCGCACCGGCGTCAGAATTGACGCCCTCTTTGAAGAGGCGATATTCGAGGCCATAGAAGTAGATGAAAACGAGGCCGATATTGGCCGAGGGATCGTCTTTGCCGCTCGCCATCCATTCCAGGAAGGCTCTGCGCACCGGAGGCGTCACTCCTGAATAGGACGGCCAATAGCTGATGCCCGCCGTCGATGCGGAGCCGGCCGACGCGATCGGCAACGAGGAGTTGATCAGGCAGTTCTCGGGCCTTGACTGCGCGGACGATCGATTGGCTCCTACATAGAACAGTCCTGACGAGATCTTGACGCCTTGGATCGTCACCGATTGCCCGGGCAATATCCAGCGCGTGTTGGGAGGGTGAGGGTCGCGCTGTCGACCAGAAATGACAGAGACGGTGACTGACACCCTCGGTGGGTCGATGATTGGCGTTATCCGTACGGGCGGCCCTTGCGAACCGCCGAAATCCGACGAGCGCTCGGAAGAGTCTGCGCGTCGCGGCGCCTGCGCAGAAAACGATGATCTTGGGGGGGCCCCCGAGAGCAAAGGCGCTGTCGTTTGGTTCAAAATGATCCTGTTTGAATTGGCAATCGCCTGCGTCCGGGCTCTACGACGCATGGCTCTCCAGCCAATCGCGCTCAGGGCGATCACACCGACGGCGACTCCTGTCTCCGCAAGGTGTTGCATGACGGCGGTATAGATAGCTTGCCCCGCGATGATCAGGGCGAGAAGCGCAATCCCAAGGGCCCCCCCTGATTTTGGGGATTTTCCGCGGCGAGCCATGAAATGCAACCACAAGCTATCGAAATAGATCGAGTTTGCTCGACCCCAACTCTCATCGATTTGAGATTACCCTCGACGAAGGGTCTTGCAAGCTCGATAGCGCCAATCTTACGGTTTTGAGTTCGGCCGCGCCGGCCTTGGGTCCCTTGGCGCCGGCCAGATCGGCGGCGACAAGCCGCTTGAAAGCGCTGTCGCGTGCGGACGCGTCGAGAACGAGGCGCGCCAGTTTCTCGGCGCCCAGAGACGAGTCCTACGCGAAAGCGTCTTTGGGCGCGTCCGGACGCGTGTCCGGTCGGGCTCTAATCGCGGCCAAACGCCGCTCTCCAAGCCGGCGACGCCGTCTCGGCCTACGGTGACGATCCCGCGCGCGAGCGGTGGCCGCCTAGCCCTGGAAAACGAGCGGTCTGGCCTGCGACGCGCCGAGAGTGAGAGCGGGGCAGGGGGTCGGCGACGGAATGAAGGGGAGAGAAGGGCTCTCGCCTGCCGTCGAGGAGACCGCCGCCATGGCCGGGAACGACCGCACCAACGTCTATCAGGACATCACCGACAGCATCATCGCCGATCTCGAACGCGGCTGCGTGCCGTGGGCGCAACCTTGGGATTCGAAGGCCGCGACGGCGCCTTTCACGATTCCATGCAACGCATCGACCCGGCGACAATATTCTGGGATCAACGTCCTCACGCTTTGGGCCGCGGTCACGAAACGCAAATTCACCGGGCATAGCTGGCTCACTTTTCGTCAGGCTTTGGCTGCCGGCGGCTGCGTGCGAAAAGGCGAGCACTGCGTCACCGTCGTCTATGCCGATCGCTTCACCCCTGATGCAGAGCGCCAGCGGGCCCGCGAGACCGGAGAAGTCGCCGCGAGCATCCCTTTCCTCAAACGCTTCACGCTGTTCAACGCCGACCAATGCGAAGGTCTGTCCGCTGACCCCGCAGCGGCTTTGCCTCCTCCCGAGGCGATCGTTCCCGCGGCGAACGCCGTCATCGCGGCGACTGGCGCCGTCATTCGAGTCGGCGGCGGCGAGGCGTTCTATCATCCCGGTCTCGACTATGTGCAGGTTCCGCCGGTCCAGGCGTATTTCGAGCCGATCAATTGGTTTCGTACCGTTTTCCATGAGCTCGGTCATCACACTGGTCATGCCTCGCGCCTCAACCGCGACCAGTCCGGCGTGTTCGGTTCATCGGCCTATGCGCGCGAGGAACTCGTCGCCGAAATGGCCGGCGCGTTCGTCTGCGCCACGCTTGGCGTCACGCCGACCGTTCGCCACGCTGATTACCTCGACTCATGGCTCGCCGTCCTCCGCGCGGACAATCGCGCCATCGTTCGCGCGGCTAGCGCGGCGTCGAAGGCGGCCGATCACATTCTTCAGCGCCGCCAGGCCGAAGCGCAATCGGAGGCGGCATGATGGCGTCTCCGGCGCCTGAGGCGCTTGCTCCCGGGTCGAGAGTGAGAGGAGGGCCGGAAATCAGTGACGGAATGAAGGAAAGAGAGAAGGTCTCT
>Ga0187876_1003431_pt1 | contig 10828 bp, 11 predicted proteins | sample June2016WEW_17_4_FD_133000 | JGI IMG/M metagenome (GOLD analysis project Ga0187876, IMG submission 133000) | Peatland microbial communities from SPRUCE experiment site at the Marcell Experimental Forest, Minnesota, USA - June2016WEW_17_40 | ecosystem: Environmental > Terrestrial > Soil >... | reverse complement strand
CCCTGTTCGGCAATTTTGTCGGCAACGACTGCTTTTGAACGATCCACTGCCACCATTGTAGCGGCAAACACTGCTATCCTGAAAAGGCCTTTTCTTTTCCCCGAGTGGCAATGACCAGCTCCCCTCCCACCATCCCCACGCACTCGGTCAAACGCTCGAACAAATCGGTTTACATGGTGCTCGGCTGCACCGTGTTTGCAGCGGCGGCACAGGTGCTGATGAAATTCGGGGCCACGCATCCGATGCCTCAGATGAATCCCTCGGAACCTTCGACATGGATGCCGTTCGCGATGGCGCTGCTGGGCAATTATCAGCTTCTGCTGGGTTATGGCGTCCAGTCGGGCAACGCGCTGCTGCTGATCCTCGCTTTGCGCGATGGGGAGCTATCGATGCTCTACCCGATCATTGCCTTGACTTACGTCTGGGTCAATCTGCTCTCGATGTATTTTTTCCATGAGCACCTCAATTTCTGGAAAGCCATCGGGATTGCGCTTGTGATCGGCGGCGTGGCGCTTCTCGGGCGGGCGAGTTCGCGCGCATGAACAAGACCCCGCTCAGCTCGATTCTGCTGGTTCTGTTTGCGTCTTTGATCGGGTCCTTCGGCGCTGTATTCCTGAAGCTGGGCGCGGCTCATCTCAATCGCGGCTTCCGTTACATCGTCAATTGGCAGTTGGCTTTCGGGATTGCGTTGTTTCTGGGATCGAGCGTCCCTTTCGTGATGGGAATCAGGCACGGCGAGCTATCCGTGCTCTATCCCATGGTGTCGCTCGGTTACGTCTGGACGCTTTTCTGGTCGAAGCTATTCTTCAATGAACCGATTACGAAGGGAAAACTGGGGGCTTTGGCACTGATTCTCGCGGGGATTATCTGTATCGGCGTCGGCGGGAGCTAGGTGATCGATGCAACCGGCCTGCATGCACTCGAGCTGTTGTCCGAACGGCTGAAGTCGTCGGGCCGAAGCCTGGTGCTGTGCGGCGCGTGCCACCAGCCTTGCGCGGGTGATGAATCAGGCCGAGTTTATCGCGAACATCGGCGCGAAGAACATCGCCCCCGACGTGGAAGCCGCGCTGCGGCCTGCGCGTGAAATCAGGGAGGGATTTTCCGGACTGGCTGAAGAAGTTGCGGGTGAAATCGAACACGCGTGTTTCTAAAGTTAGAATAGGAACAATTGAAATGCTCAAAGATGTCGTCAAATAGAGCTATGGTTGTTCGACCCGGTCTGCTTTTGACCGCCGCATTCCTGGCCGCTGGTTGTGCTTTCGGCCAGATCGGTTTTCCGGGACAACTTCCCGGTCAGTATCCGGGCCAGGGCCCCTATCCGGGCGGGTCTTCCATTCCCTTTCCCGGGCGCGGCAGGACAAACAGGCAGGGTAATCAGGCTCCCATCACTACGCTTAGCGGCATGCTCCGCCGGGTGGATGACGGCGACATCGTGGTCCAGTCCGATGACAAACGCATCGTCACGATTTCGTTCTCGAACGCGACCCGCTATTTCAAGGCCTCGGGCGCAAGCGGGAGACTGAAGGACTTCGAGCCAGGCGATCAGGTGAGCGTCGACGCCACCCAGGACGAGAACGGCTACTATCACGCGACGAGAGTGACGCAGGTCAAATCGGGTACTCCCGAAGAACGCGCCGCCGCAAAGGAGCCGCTCGACGCTCCACCGAGTGCATCGGGTAGTAACTCAGCTGGTAAATCAGGTGGAAGCTCCGATGCGGATGACGACCGTCCGCGATTGCACCGCGCCGCGAGTGCGGACGATGCGCCGAAACCCCAGACTTCCGCGTCTGATTCTTCGTCTGATTCGACTGCGGGACCCGCACCGTCCGATCCGAACGACCCCGGGCCGCCCGTGCTGCGGCGTGGCGCGGCGCGGCGCGCGGCTTCTTCCGATGCCCCTGTGCAGGCCGCCGATGCTTCTCCTGTGTCTTCTTCCAGTTCCGCGCCACGGCCCAATATTCACGCCAACGACGTGAACGGGGTTACCCGCCCTCCGGAACCGCCCCGGATTGACAAGAGTGCGATTGACACAAATAGAATCGACACAAACGAGCCGGCCGCGGGCAGGTTATCGATACCCAGGAGCGGCGACCCTGTGATCGACATGGCACGGGAAGAGGCATTTTCGTTCGCCCAGACGCTGCCGAATTACATAGTGAAGCAGTTCACCACCCGCTATGAGACCGAGGCCGCGCGGGGTGGTCAAACCTCGTGGAGGGCAATCGACAACGTGACTGCAGACGTCGTCTCCGAAGGCGGCACGGAGAGTTACAAGAACATTCTCGTCGACGGCAAGCCTCCGAGAGAGGCGGTGGAAAAATCGGGGTCCTGGTCGACCGGAGAGTACGCGAGCGTGCTCCTGGATGTTCTCCAGCCGGCGACTGACGCAGATTTCCATAACAAGCGCTCGACGACTATTGTGAATCGAGCCGCATTCCGCTATGACTTCTCCGTCGAGCAGGCGAATTCGCACTGGCATATTCACGCCGGGGGGCAATCCTACCAGCCTGAATACACGGGGGCAATCTGGATCGACAAAGAAAACTTTCGCGTGCTGCGGATCGAATTGGCCGCGCGCAGCATGCCGAGGGGATTTCCGCTCGATACCGTGGAATCGGCCGTCGATTACGATTATGTGATGATTGCCGGAAACAAGTTTCTGCTGCCGGTGCACTCCGAGGCGCTGAGCTGCGAACGCGGTACCAGCCTTTGCAGCCGGAATGTAATCGATTTCCGCAATTACAGAAAGTTCGGCGCCGACACCAGCATCACGTTCGACCCTACGCCCTGACAATCACACCTCGCAATATGGGAAAAAATCTTTGGATGGTATTGGCAGCCACCCTGGTAAGCGGCTGCGGCAAGCCGCCGGCAGTCACAACCTTGAACAACGCGGCCGATGCCGTCGGGGGGAAAGACAAGATACTAGCCCTCGATACGTTCACGATTGAGGGCGAAGGCACGAACCTGGACCTGGGTCAGAATTTGACACCGGACGCGCCGCTCCCGGTCTGGAAGGTGACCGGGTTCCAGCAAACGATCGATGCGGCGAAGGGAAGAATGCACCTCGAACAGGTGCGCACGGCGCAATTCCCGTTCGCTCTGAAAACGACGGTTCGGCAAGATCAGGGGATTGATCGCGATGTAGCCTGGGATGTCGATGAAGATGCAAATGCAACCCGGCTCACCGAACGCGCCGCGATCAACCGGCGGGTTGAAATACTGCATCACCCTATTGCGATCCTGGTCGCGGCGTTGGATTCGACCGCGAAGGTGAGCAACTATCGTCAGCGGGGAAATCTGGAACTGATAGATGTCACGACCGCAATGGGCGACACTGTGACCCTTGCGATCGACAAAACGACGAAGCTGCCTGCCAGCGTCACTTCACGCACCGATCAGCCCAACCTGGGCGACGTGGCGATTGAGACGTCGTTCGCGGACTACGAAGTGGTCGGAGAACTCAAATTCCCCAGGCATCTTGTAACGAAGATCGATAAATGGGTCCGTTCCGATATCCGGGTTTCGAAAAATACGCTCAATGTCCCGACCAATCTTGCTGCGCCGGAACCGATGAGAGCTGAACTGCCGGCCCCGGAAAACCCGCCGGTCAGCATAACGGTCGAGCTGGTCGCGCCGGGAATCTGGTGGCTGGATGGTGAGGGAAATTATCGCAGCGTCGTATTCGAATTCAGCGACCATCTTACGCTTTTTGAGGTGCCGTCGAGTGAGAACAGGGCGAAGGCGGTCATTGAAAAGGCTCGAACGCTGGCGTTTGGGAAGCCGGTGACCGAGGTGATCGTATCCCACCATCATTTCGATCATTCGGCCGGCATCCGAACCGCCGTTGCCGAAGGATTGACGATTATCACGCAGCGCGGGAATGTCGCCCTTTTCAAGGACCTGATTACGCGGCCCCATACGATCGTTCCGGATGAACTGGCCATGAGCCTCGCCGCCCCACCGATGAAGATCAAGGCGGTGGACGACGAATTGGATCTTAAAGACAATTCCATGGAAGTGGATCTCTACCACGTGAAAAACATTTCGCACGCCGATACGCTTCTGATGGGTTGGGTGCCGCGCGATCATATCCTGGTGCAAGCGGACCTTTACGACTCCGGCTGGGTGCGGTTTCCATGGGCGGATAGCCTGCGCGACAATGTCGAGCTGCGCAAACTGAAGCCGGAGACGGATGTCCCGATCCAGGGGAAAATCGAGAATTACGCGGAAGTCCTGAAGACGATGGCCGCGAAAAAATAACCGGCTGGGGATCAATAACCGGTCTGCAGGGATTGCAGGCGCATCCGGAGCGTCTCGTAGGCGCGGAACATCAGCGCCTTGACGGCGGACGGTGTACATCCCAGGACCTTTGCAATCCGGGCGTAATCCATCTCCTCGTACTTGTGCATGATGACGGCCGCGCGCTGCTTGGCCGGCAACGAGCGCACGGCGCGGCGGATCTGCGCCAGAACGACTTCGCGCACCAGGCGATCCTCAATGAGCGGAGCCTGGTCGGATGTCTCGCGGCGCGCGTGCGCGGCATCCTGCACATCCAGACTCACGTCGTTTTGCGACCGCTTCTCGTCGCGGAAGTGGTTCAGCGCGACGTTTGTTGCGATGCGATACAACCACGTTGAAAATCTGGCCGTCGGCTCATAGGTCCGGCGGGAGCGATAGACGCGGACGAAAACGTCCTGCGCTAGTTCTTCCGCGACAGCGCGGTTCGCCACCATCCGGTGCAAATAATTGACGACCGTGCTCCGGTTGCGATTCAGAAGCATGCCGAAACTGGAATCGTCGTCGGCCTGGACCCGGATCATCAATTGAGTATCGAGATCGACTGCCGGCGTCATGAAATGCATTGATGCGCGGCCAGGTTTTAGTTCCCCGAATTGTCAACGGGCTTTCGCTTAAACCCCTTCCGCTGTGAAGGCTTCTTTGAGGCGCTGCCACGTCACGGCCAGCTCTTCGGGCAGAACGCGGGTCTGGGCGACGGTCGTCATGAAATTGGCGTCACCCGCCCAGCGCGGCAGCACGTGCATGTGAATGTGCGGGGCAATGCCCGCGCCGGCGCTTTCGCCGATATTCATCCCCAGATTCAGGCCGTCCGGGCGATAGAGCCGGCGGATGTGCCTTTCGGAGGTGCGCGTCAATGCCATTAATTCGGCAGCGGCGGCATCGGTAATGCCGGAAAGATCGGCCGTGTGCCGGTAGGGCACGATCATGAGATGTCCGCTGGTGTAAGGGAAACGATTCAGCACGACGAAATTGTGCTCTCCGCGGAAAACGATCAGAGTTTCTTCGTCCTGGCCCGCAGCCGCCATCAGGCAGAAGATGCAGCCCTCAGGTTTGTTTGCTTTCAAATATGGATATCGCCACGGGCTCCAGATGTAGTCCAAAGGAGGATCCGGCAATCGATCAGACGTGGGAGGGGTCGGAAGGCGCGGTTCCGAAATCGCCCGCCTTGCCGCCGACATTAACAACGTCCTTCAACTCTTTGCTGGGCTTGAAGTAAGGAATCTTCTTCGCGGGCACTTCAACGCGGGTACCGGTTTTCGGATTCCGGCCCACACGGGCCTGGCGCTGGCGGGTTCGGAAACTGCCGAAACCGCGAATCTCGATCTTGTCGCCACCGCGAAGAGAGCGCACGATACTGTCGAAGATCGCTTCGACGATGACTTCGGATTCCTTCCGGGTCATCTCGACAACTCGCGAGACCTCTTCAATCAGATCGGCTTTCGTCATCTTCCACCTTTCTTGATTTTGCCAAATAGAACAGGATGAAGCAATTACGGGAAATAAGAGTATCGCCTGAAAAGCTACGAATTTGCAATTCGGAGGCGGGAAAAATCCGAATCAGCGTGGATTGCGGCGCGGAAGATAGTCTTCGAGGCTCGAACTGGCGGCGGCCGCCCGCTTCTGGTACTCGTCCAGCCGGTCCCGCTCCTCGGCATCCACGAAAGCCTTCAGGCTGAGGCCGATTTTTCGCTCAGCTTCGTTCATCTTGATGATTTTAAAGTCCATTTCCTGTCCTGGAGTCAATGGAGCCGGGTCCGATTTCCGGCCCGACCAGTCCGGGACTTCGGAGAAATGACAGAGCCCCTCCACACCTTCGGCGAGTTCCACGAAGGCCCCGAAACCCGCCAGACGAAGGACCTTGCCGGCGACGGTATCGTTCACGTGATGCTGCTGAAAAAAAGTTTCCCAGGCGTCCGGTTGCAATTGCTTGATACCGAGCGAGAGCCGTTTATGATCGGCATCGATCGAGAGGATCACCGCCTGAACCATCGAACCTTTGCGCAGGATCTCGCTCGGATGCTTGATCCGTTTGGTCCATGACAAGTCCGAAATGTGTACCAGACCGTCGATGCCTTCCTCAATCTCAATGAACGCGCCGAACTCGGTCATATTTCTGACGCGTCCCTCAACCACCGAACCCACACTGTAGCGCTGCTCGACGGTCGTCCACGGATTGGCTTCGAGTTGTTTCAGGCCAAGCGAGATCCGGCGGTCTTTGGTGTTGACTTCGAGGACGACGCTTTCGACCTGATCGCCCGGCCGCACCACTTTCGACGGATGCTTCATGCGGCGGGACCAGGTCATCTCACTGATATGGATGAGCCCTTCTACGCCGGTGTCGATTTCGACAAAAGCGCCGTAATCCGTGACGCTCACCACCCGTCCCATAACGCGAGTGCTCACCGGAAACCGCTCGACGACACCGTCCCAGGGATCCGGTAACAGTTGCTTCATCCCCAGGGAAACCCGCTCCTTCGAGGGATCGAACTTCAAGACCTGGACCGTGATTTCGTCGCCGACATGCAGAACTTCCGCGGGGTGGGTTACCCGCCCATACGAGATATCGGTGACGTGAAGCAATCCGTCGATACCGCCGAGATCGATGAAAGCCCCATATTCCGTCAGATTCTTGACGACGCCGGTCAGTACGGCGCCCTCGCGCAGGGCCTCGATCGTTATGGTCTTGCGCGCGTCCACCTCTTCCTGGATTGCCAGCTTGCGCGACACGACGACGTTGCCACGCTTCCGGTTCAGCTTCACAACCTTGACGGGGATGCTCTGCCCGGTGAATTGCTCGACGTTGCGCATGGGGCGCACATCGGCCTGCGAGCCTGGCATAAATGCGCGCACCCCGACATCGACGGCGAGACCGCCCTTCACGCGGCCGATCACCAGACCGGAGATGGTCAGTTGCAGCTGCAATGCCTTTTCGAGGTTGTCCCAGATCTTCAGCCGCGCGGCTTTCTCGTGGGATAAAAGCACGTAGCCTTCGGAAGTCTGGCCGCTTTCGACCATGACATCGACCACGTCTCCGGGGTGAACGGTGATATTGCCGTCGGCGTCGGTAAACTGGGCAACCGGCGCGACTCCGTCCGACTTATGACCGACGTCGATGAAGACGCCGGTGCCTGAGATCTTTAATACCCGGCCCTCCAGGACTTCGTGGCGGGAAGGCGGAGCGAGGTGACTGTAGTCCTCAAGAAGATGCTGGTATTCTTCCGGGTCCACTGTTGTGACAGGCGGTTCCAAGGGTCCGGCCATATCATTTTGCGTCACTGCGTAAGCTCCCCGGGTTCTCTCAAAGCCGCCAGCTGACTACACCAGCCGCACACAACTCAGGATCTTATCAACTATAGAGAGGCCGCAACGGGTTGTCAAACGCGCCGAAGCTTTGCCCTGGAAGCAGTTGAGGAGCAACGAGATGAGGCGATGCGGCGATTTCGACCGGCCGCTCGACTTTCATTCCGCCGCTTCCACCTGGCGACGGGGGGAAATCTGATTCATGATGTCCCGCACCATGGCCCGGTAGTCCGTTCCATGATTGAACGTTGCGAGTTTGCCATCCAGATCTTTGCCCCGATAGGCCTGGCCGAGCGATAGCGCTCTGGCTACGTGATGAATGGCCTCGCCAATGCTGGTGAACGTGCTCTTCCCGTTGGCCCAGCCGAAAATGTTGTTTCCTTTGGCAACTCTGCCGCCGCCCGATTCCACGAGCGCGAGACTGGGCAGCAGGCGCCAGTCGAGGTCGTGGGCATCGGCTTCGGCGATAAACAGTTCTGTAAACTCCCGATCGGGACAATGATTGTCCGTTAAAAACTTGCGGAGGATCGTCTCCCGCAGATCGAACTTTTTGCGATTCTTCGTGACGTCCTGATCGGTCTGCACTGAAGCAGCCGCAATTCCCAGAACTCCCGCGAAAATCATGAAACCGGAGGGCAAAAAGCGCTTCATGTAATGTCGTTCTCCTTGCAGTGGATTTTGAAGTCGAACGGCCTCCCTGGAGCGGCCGAGATGGTTGGATACGGCTAGGGGATTAACTTAAGACATAACGCAAATTGTAGCAGACGCCATTCTGCGGAAATCATGGCACATCAGGATGCGACCGGTAGACCCGTCCGGTAGGAGGAAAAAGGATGGTGGAGGCGTTTTTGTACTGTTTCTGTATTTGTACATACACAGCGGTACCAATGGCCCATTTACTCCTGCGATTTCGAGTTGAAGACTCGAAATATTACGCTCACCCGTACCGAAATTATCGAGGTCCTCAACCGGGATGTCCATTCGGCCGATGCGAGACTGACGGACGCCCGCCGGATTGTCATCGCCATCATTGCCGAGGCTCCCACGCTTCCACAGCCTGACGGGCAGCACAGAATTACAAACGCCGTCAGGGAACGCGACAACGCGCGGAAAGCCCTTCTGTTGGCCGTTAAGCGGAACTGCGACTTCATGCTATACGGGATCGTTCCGAAAGACCTGGAAGAGAAGCAGCCGCAGAAGCCGCTGGATGGTGACGCCGAGTCATGGATGTACGAAAAACAATTGATTACGTGAAGACCGAACTTCGGAAGTTGGATCGAATCATCGACGCGATTGAAGCCAGAATCGAAGGATCGGTTGCCGCAAAGCAGGAACGAAGCGCGAAAAAGGTGGAGAAGCGGACAAGCAAAGGAAATACTGGACGATTGACCTTACTCAAGTAGACTCGCTACGGATTTGAAACCCAACCCAGTTTGACGCTCTGTCGGACTGCGCCGGGAATGAATTGTCACGGGGCTGCTTCGCCGCCCAATCTAAGTTATTGATTTAAATACGAATATCTTGGTGGAGGCCGGGGGTCGAAGTAATAACCGCACTGAAAACACGTAACTTATTTTGATTCTGCGATGACGCTATTTGCGCTTTTTGCTTGTTTCGGTTGCTGGCACGATTTGTAATACGCACCGGTTGGCCGCGCCAGGCCATAGATTCTCCCCGGACGAACGTGTTTCAGATTCGCCGGTTCTCTCTTGCGCATAGCGAGAAAATCCGGACGCTGGCCTGAATTTTCTCCGCCCCGTCCGTGCTACCAGGATCGATAACGGCAGGCAGCTCCTGGCTTTTGTGTTGGTCGGCTCTGTCGCAGTGCGCACCGTTTTCCGCGCAGCGGCTCATGCGAACGCCTCCACCCGGCGGCGGCAGATGTCGAGCACGTCATTGATCAGTTTTTCTGCCTCTTTACTGTGGCCGATCGTCTGGGGTATACGGATGCGATCGACGGCGCCGCCGATTCGCTTCAACATGTCTTCCATCGCTGCATCGGCATCGCCGGCCCTCAGCCCGGCAGTGGTCGCCAGCGCACGAAAATCCGCACGGCGCAAATTATCGTCCTTGCCGTTGAGCTTGAGCGCCATGCGATCGTGCTTGAGATTGGGAAAGACCCGTGTCGTCACCGCGTCATACAGCGATGCCATCCGCACACTGCGAAACTGCTTCTCTCCGGGCTCGGCGATCTTGAGCAGCGCCATGTTCTTGAGGTGCATGTCGCCATCGGCGATCAACCATGCGAACAGCGCGCGTTGGACGATAATGACGAGGTCTTTGTCAGGCGCCGTCGATAACGGGCGCACGGCGCGCGCGACGCGTTCCAGAGTGCTGCTGTATTTGGCGTCGGTGGGCAGATCGAGGATGGAGCACAGATCTTCGAGCGCCATCATCCTTGTGTCTGCAGGCCCCTCCCGAATGTCGAAGCGCTCGACGAGGAGTGCCGGCGGCATGCCATCCGGCATTTCAACCAGCGCGACGTCCGGGGTCTCGAAACCTGCGGCCCGACCGAGCGCCATGGCGGTCCATTCGACAAGCGGCAAGGCGTCATAGCCGCCGGTCCCCGCTGGCTTCAGGATATGAGTGAAAGGCTTGCCTGTGCTGGGCGACAGGACGCCTTCGGAATCAAGATACATCGGTGCCTTGATCTGAACGCCTGACAGGCGCGGCGTGTCTGCATGCTGGTAAATCTGCGCCAGATTGCACTCGAAGTTTGCCTCGATTTCGCTGCGGCCCGGTCCGGCATACTGGCCGGTAAACGTACCGTCCCTCATGTATTTCTTCAGCCGGGTTACCAGTATGTCCTGCGGCAATTCCGCCAGTTCGGCTTCGCGCTCGACGATGGTGATATTCGACATGTAGCGTTTGCCCGACCGCAGCAGCGTACGCTCGTCTTTGGCCTTGAGGACGTTTTTGAGCCAGCCCTCCGGAAGCAGAGAGACGATAAAGGGCGGCAGCTTGCCGGGCGTGGTCTGCCGAACGAGCACGGGGCCCTCTCTGTCTGCCGGCTGCCAGCGCCATTCAAAGCCGTCGTGAATCAAATGCCCTAGCGGCGCGCCATGCCAGGCCACAATAAGGTTGAACGCTGCCTCATTCTTAATCGGGGTAGCGCTCGGCCGATGGCGGAGATAGCGCTCAGCAAGTTCACCTTCCCGAATCCATTCGTTTTCGCGCGCGAGTCTCCAAAGCGCATCCGCCGCCGCCGCGGCGCTGCCATATTCTT
>Ga0187876_1003427_pt1 | contig 10836 bp, 8 predicted proteins | sample June2016WEW_17_4_FD_133000 | JGI IMG/M metagenome (GOLD analysis project Ga0187876, IMG submission 133000) | Peatland microbial communities from SPRUCE experiment site at the Marcell Experimental Forest, Minnesota, USA - June2016WEW_17_40 | ecosystem: Environmental > Terrestrial > Soil > Wetlands... | reverse complement strand
GGCTCGGCGGAAGCAGATAATCCTGATCCGGTTCGTAGGAACGGTAGCCCTTGCCCATAAACCATTATGGGTTCGTTCCGTTTCAGAGCGCCAGGAAAAATCTATTTCTCGGACAGGCTCCTACGCTGTTTTTCGGTTCAATAACCAAACCCAATGGGCGGTGACGCGAAAGCGCCCCATACTGGACCGATAGCGAAGCAAGTCACCCGCGAACAGGTCGATCGCAAGAAATCCCAGGCCGCCGCGTTCAGGGAAGCGAACGGGCGAACCCGACCTCGCCGATGGATACGACAGCATGCCCAGCGCGCCGGGCCGTCTGATCAGACGCCAGTTGACTCCCCCCGCGCGTTCGGGATGATCCACTCCACGCCGCCGGAGACGCGGAGCCGATTCGCCAAGAAAATCTGGACGCTCTCAGGGGGCGCACGGGATGGACCGGCCGGCGGGAAGAGGCGCCGTTCTGAGGGAGGATGATGAGCTTCTCCCAGGCGTACCGGGTTGTTTCATGAGCCGCAAAATGCCAGTCTGAAAAAAGGCGTTATGGGCAAACTGACCGGCACACAACACGGAGATGCAGCAAACGACCTTTTGGCGTTCTATGAGGAAGAGTCCAAGAAGCTCGAATCGGCGGGTTTTTACTTCATGGCTGCGATTGCTCTGGGATTTGCCTTGGAATCGGCTGTCCTCACGTACCTGCTGGTTGAATGGGGTGACGACAACGGCGGCGAACTGAAGGTGCCTGACAACGTTGCCTTCAGCGACCTCATCGAAGCCGCTAAAGAGCTGGATCTGTTAAGCGCCCCAACAATTGTGCCGCCTGGACTTGCCGGGGACGTTGAGGCCCCAAAACATCTCGCCAAAGATGTGGTGGATACGATCAGACGATTTCGCAACCTCATCCATCCTGCGCGCGCACTCAAAGAATCTTTCACTCCAGCGTCGTTCACCGCTGACGATCTGCGGGATTTCAAGGACAAGTATTGGTCAGTGGTCTATAGCCTGCTCTATAACCTGTAGAAACGAGAGCCGGGGTATTCCCGCGCTCGTGCGACCGGACGTTCAGCAATTCATAAAATGCTGATGCCCGATATTCTCAGCATCCAAACGACGAGCCACCTTGATCTCTACCTGGACGGACCGAGACGGCGCTCACCGAGGAGTGGCAGCAGCCACCGCTTAATCAGCCCGCTTTCTTCGCCGCCCGTGTTTTGCGTGCAGTCTTTTTCACCGCCGAAGCCGCACGCTTCACCGCCCAGCGCCGCTTCATTGATTCGGCAAGCCGTTTACGGCCCTCCGGTGTGAGACGGACCTTTCGGCGTTCAGCCTTCGCCGGACTTGCGGCGGGCGCACCTTCCGCCGCTCTCTTCGCTGCCCATCGTTTTTTCAGCGCCGCCGATAGCCGTCTCCGCCCCGCCGGGGTCATTCCGCCCTTGCGTGTCGCCGGTGCCGGGGTTCCTTCGACATCGCGCAAGGCGGCGACCGCCCGCTCGATAACTTTCTTCTGCCGTTCCAGTTGCTTGATGATGCCGTCCAGACCGTCCGTCATGAGTCGATTCTCCCTGTTACGCGTGGAACTACTCCGGCAATCATATCGCGGGAGTTGAACGGCGCGCACTGTGTTGGACGCCCCGTTTCCTTGCCGTCCCCGCGTGCAATCGGTTGATAAAATCGATTCGTTCCTTACACGCCAATGGCCCGAAAACGCATCGACCCAGCCAAACTCAAACGCGGCCCGATCCGGCATGAGGAGCTTCCGCTCTCGCTCATTGCCCGGATCAACTATCTCCGTTCGACGCTTCATGAGGTGCATCCGATGTCCATGGGGACAGCGCCGTGGACCCACGGAGACTAACTTAACCCACCGCCGGGACGGACCCAGACGAGTTTCTATCGGAGCACGCGAATGCAGAGCCCGCCGCACTCCCCACATCGGGCCAAGATGCGGCGTTTACGGCAGCAGCGCAGGCGCTGCAATACGCCGCAAACTGGTACCGATGGCCCATTTACTCTCGCAATTGCGACGTAAAGACTCGAAATATTACGCTCACCCGTGCGGAAATTATCGAGATCCTCAACCGGGATGTCCGTTCATCCGATGCGAGACTGACGGATGCCCGCCGGATCGTCAGTGCCATCATTGCCGAGGCTCCGACACTTCCACAGCCTGACGGGCAACACAGAATTACAAACGCGGTCATGGAACGAGACAACGCGCGGAAAGCCCTTCTGTTGGCCGTTAAACGGAACTGCGACTTCATGCTATACGGGATCGTTCCGAAAGACCTGGAAGACAAACAGCCACAGAAGCCACGGGATGGTGGCGCCGAGCCATGGATGTCAGAAAAGCAATTGACTACCTGAAGACCGAACTTCGGAATTTGGATCGAGTCATCGACGCAATTGAAAGCATAATCGAAAGGTCGGTTGTCGCAAAACAGGAACGGCGGACGCCAAAGTTGAAGAAGCGCAAGACAACGCGAAGGCCACACGCTTGACCTGGCGCGGGAGATCCTGCATTCAATTACTTCTCCTTCGCCGCCGCCTTCTCGATCTACGGCTATTACGGACGGCGCGATGGGCGAGGAAAAGCAGCGTATCGACCCGCCGGGTTCGAACTTATATCCATTACGCCCACGACAACAATGATCAGCGTGGTCGAAGGAAAGCCAGTCTGAGTGTAACCGTGCCCGTTGTAACTACGTTTGCGCCGGCGCCCCGCTTGACCACCGCGCATCCGAGGCGTATAGTTGGCGGACACGGGAGGGAATATGAAGAACCGATTCCTCTGTTTCGTAGTTGGCCTCGCTGCTCTGGTTTCCGTGGCGCAGGGGCAAGTGGCGCCGCATGCGGCAAAGGCGAACGGCAAGGCCGTCACGCGGGCTTGGACAACGCCTCGCACCCCCGACGGACGGCCGGATCTGCAGGGAGTCTGGGCCAATAACAACGCTACGCCGCTGGAGCGGCCCAAAGAGCTGGCCGGGCGAGCCACGCTGACCGATCAGGAAGTGGCGGCCATGAAGAAGAAGGCGCACGAGCTCTTCGGCGGCGAGTCGGACGCTGCGTTCGGCGATACCGTTTTCCAGGCCGTGCTGGCCAATGTGCAGGGAACCAAAACGGGTTTCAAAAGCACGGACGGCGGGACCGGCGACTACAGCTCGCTCTGGACGGTGGAGAGGGATTGGGACAACCGAACTTCGCTCATCACAGACCCTCCCGACGGGCGGATACCCGCCCTGACACCGGACGCACAACAGAGACGGCAGGCTGCACAGGCACTTTTGCAGCGTCCGGCCGCGGGGCCCGAGGACAGATCGTTGTCGGAACGCTGTATCACCTACGGCTCGCCGCAGCTGACCGAGGGATACCAAAGCTACTATCGGCTTGTGCAGTCGCCCACGTCGGTAGCGATCATGACGGAGATGATTCACGATGTCCGCATCATTCCGCTGGATGGCCGGCCGCACGCTCCCGCCGCGGTGAAGCAGTGGACGGGTGATTCGCGCGGCCATTGGGAAGGCGATACCCTGGTAATCGATACCACCAACTACAAGCCAAGAGCCTTCATGTCGGTGTCCAGCGATAAGCTGCATGTGATTGAGCGCTTCTCCCGCAGTGGCCCGGAGACGCTGAAGTACGAAATCACCATCGATGACCCGGGGGTCTGGACGAAGCCATGGAGCCTGATGATCCCGTTGCGGCACTCTCCGAAACCGGTTCTGGAGTACGCCTGCCACGAGGGCAACGAAGGCCTTGTCGGTATCCTGGCGGGAGCCCGGGCCGAGGAGGCTTCGGCGACTAAGGAGCAAACACAGAAATAGTTGCCGTCGCCTGTTTCGGAAACAGGTCACCAACTCGCGCAGTCGAATCACCGATCTGTTCTGCAATCACTGGTGAAACATCGCGCGCGCCTCTGAAGCCGGGCAGCATCGGTACCGTGAAATGCCGACGGGTTTACGGATTCACCGGGTCTGACACTAGCATCCCGGAGTGTCTTCCGCAGAAAATCGCGGATAGGGACTGAAAGACGCGCATTCCGTCCACGATCGGATTGGGGCAGAGTAGCCGACCATCCGTCCCCATCGCCTCACCCGCTGGCGGAAAGCGCCGCTCTTGTGAAATGTAAATAGTAAATAGAGGCGTTTTGTGGTCCTCTCATTCATATCCGGCTCTCAGGGGAAATATCGGGAAAGATGTTGCGATCGCCAGGCATTACGCCCTAAGCGATGCTATACAAGATATTCACACCGGAACGGCAATGACAACCAAAGACTTTGTTTCAGGACTGTTAACGCCGATCCTGATCATCACGTCGACGCTGAGCTATGCGGCGTTGATTTTTTCCGGACCATTGAAGCCGGGCCTGCCCGTCGGCATCGGTTTCGGATTAGTCGGCGCCGGCATTCTGGCGATCCTGTTTGCCATTTTCAGCGCGCTCCCTTTCGCGATCGCCGGACCGGATTCCAAGCCGGTCGCGGTGCTCGCCCCATTCGCCGCGGTAATGGCTGCGGACCTCGCGCGTCGCGGACATGCCGCCGATGCCACGGTTACCGTGCTATTCGCACTGATAGCCGGAACCATGATTACGGGCGTGGCGCTTTACCTGCTCGGAGTCATGAAGGCCGGCCGATGGATCCGGTTCGTGCCTTATCCGGTAATCGCCGGATTCATGGCCGCGTCGGGTTGGATGCTGGCATCCGGCGGCATCCGCCTCGCGGCCGGCACCGGCACATGGCCCGAGTTGCTGGGGCAGTTGGCGCGGGGACAGCACTTCATGCAATTCGCGACCATGCTCGTGTTTGCCATCGGCATGGTCCTGGCCAGGCGCTTCGACCATCCCGTGGCCTTTCCGGCGCTGCTGGTGGGCGAAACGCTCGTGACGCACGTCGCTTTGCATGCCGCGGGATATTCCTTAGGTGCGGCGCGCGCGCAGGGGTGGCTGCTCGACCTTTCCGCGGGAGCGGTCTTGCCCGCTCCGTGGCTGCTTCATTCCCTGCCGAAAGTTGACCTGAGCGCATTCCTGTGGGCGAGTGGCGGGTACGTCGCGCTCATCACCGTTACCGCGATCACGCTTCTGATGAGCGTAATGGCCGTGGAACTGGAAACACACCTCGACGTGGAACTGGACCGCGAACTGCGCCTGAACGGCATCGCCAATATTCTTGCCGGAATGGGTGGTGGAATGACAGGAACGCTTTCGCTGAGCCGGACGCTGTTCAACTACCGCACCGGGGCGCGCGGGCGATCGAGCGGTCTCGTGGCTGGCGCGGCATGCCTTCTCGTGTTGGCATTCGGCACGCGGGCATTCGCTTTTGCGCCCATTCCGGTACTGGCCGCGCTGCTGCTGCAACTGGGCGGTGAGATGCTCGCCGAGTGGCTGGTCAAAGGCTGGCGGGCCATGCAGCGAACCGAATACTTCGAGATGGTCGTAATCTTCGGGGTGACGGTGGCTTGGGATTTTGTGGCGGGAGTGGCGCTGGGCTTCGTCGCCGCCTGTATCACCTTCGCAATCAATACAAGCCGGCGGCGATTGCTGAAGCTGGGTTTGAACCGCGCGATCTACAGCGGGAGCGTCGATCGCCCGGTTTACCAGCAGGAACAACTGGTGCGGCATGGACACACCATCCAGATCATGTGGCTGCACGGTTTCGTGTTCTTCGGCAGCGCCCATCGGCTGCTGGAGCAGATCAAGGAAGTTGTGGACGCGCAAAGCGGCGCGTGCCGCAGCCTGATTCTCGACTTCCGGCAGGTGATGGGAATCGATTCTTCGGCCGTGATGAGCCTGGTCAAGTTACGCCAGATCGCCCATCGCAAGGGTTTCGTCGTGGTGCTGACCGAAGTCCCCGCGCACGTGGAGAGCGTGTTGCGCGCCGGCGGACTGTTCCGCAATACCGGAAGCAGCAACATCCTCATCTATCCGGATACCGACAGCGCTCTGGAATGGTGCGAGGACAAACTGCTGGCGGAGGTCGTTACGCACGAAAACTCCCTCCGGTCGGCCGACGATTGGCTGGCTGTTGAAATCGGCGACGAGGAAATGCTTCCGCGGCTTGTTTCCTACCTCGAACTGATCGAGTACAAGACGGGCGACTTTCTGATCCGGCAGGGCGAAGCCAGTGACAGCCTGTATCTGCTCTTTGCAGGCCGGGCGACGGTGCTGTACCGAACCCCGCAGGGCGTGGAACTGCGCCTTCGAAGCATGGTGGGCCACACGATCGTGGGTGAAATGGGTCTGTACCGGGCGTCGCCGCGCGGCGCCTCGGTGCGCGCCGATCAGCCGACCATCGCTTACCGGATGTCACTGGACGCGATGACACGAATGGAACAAGACGATCCCGCGCTGGCGTACGCCTTTCACAGACTGGTGATTCGCACGCTGGCGATGCGGCTGGATTTCGCCAACCGCGAAGTTGCGGGATTGCGGCGGTGAGATTCTTTCAGACGCGGATCTGGCAGGATGCTGAAAAAGGCCTTCACAGGCGGAACAGGCTGCTGAAAAAGTAAGGCGCAGGCCAAAAGGCCTACTCCACTGGCTTGTAAGCTATTGATTCTTCGTTGTGGAGTAGGCGTTTTCGCCTGCTGCTGGTCGTGTGAGGGATTTCTTCAGCACCCTCGGAAGCCTGTTCCACCAATGCAGCCAGCTTGTTGATAAGAGGTGGCACAGGCTTCAGCCTGTGGGTGTTTCAAGCCTTGTAGAGCCCTTTTCAGCACGCTGCCGGATCGGATGACGCGCATTTCGCCCGCGATCCACACGGCAGTCTCCAACGCCCAAACCGTAGAAGAGGGCATCTGGACTCCTGAAGCGCAAAGGGCGCTGTCCCGCGCCACCACGGTTTTGGCCGGCTGTATTGTCCTCGAACGCCATTTCGCCGCGTTGTCCTTCCGTTGCTGTAGAATGATTCCGCATGCCTTCCAGACTGTCGGCGCGTCTTTCCGCGGCGAGTGCGGTCTCAATTCTCGCGATCGCTGTTCTAGGCACGCTCGGGCCGCTTGCCGCCGCACCCGTGTCCGGCGAAGCCGTATTTCAGCAGCGATGCGCCTCGTGCCACGATTCCGGCGATGCCCGCATTCCACGGCGCGAAGAGCTGAAGAAACTGACCGTGACCACCATCACGCGCACGCTGGACTTCGGACTGATGGCCAGCATCGCCTCTCCCATGCGTCGCGACGAGCGCGACGCGGTCGCGGCATTCCTGGGCCTTCCGGGCGGCAACGCGACTCCGCCCGCCACGGCCTTTTGCGCTGATCGCAGCGTCAAAATCGACGATCATGCGAAAGCAGTCTGGAACGGATGGAGCCCTTCGCTCACCAACACGCGCTACCAGCCTGCGGACTTGGCCGGCTTGAGCATCGCCCAGGTGCCCCGGCTCAAGCTCAAGTGGGCGTACGGCTATGACGGCGACATCGTCGCGTTTTCGCCACCCACCATTCTGGGCAATCAACTGTTCGTCGGCAGCGCAGGGGGCACGGTACAGGCTCTTCGCGTGGATTCCGGATGCGTCGAATGGACGTTTCAGGCTACCGGCGGGGTTCGCGCGGCAATCCGCGTGGTGCCTCTTGGCGAAAAGCATGCGCTCTTGTTCGGCGATCAGACCGGGTGGTTTTATGCGCTCGAGGCGGAGACCGGCCGGCAAATATGGAAGAAGAGGCCGGAGTTCCACGAAGCGGTCCGGCTGACCGCTTCTCCGGTTGCTTACAAGGACCTGGTGTATATTCCGGTGTCCTCCTGGGAGGAAAACCGCCCCATCAGCTCCGCTTATCCGTGCTGTACTTTCCGCGGGAGCGTGGTGGCCTATCGAATCAAGGATGGGACTCAGGTCTGGAAGACGTACACGATTCGCGACAAACCAAAGATCACCGGCAAGAATGAAGCCGGGGTAGACCAATGGGGGCCATCCGGCGCCAGCGTCTGGTCGGCGCCGACAATCGATCCCAAACGGGGCGTGATGTACGTCACCACGGGCGATAACTTCTCCAGCCCGGCCACCGATATGAGCGATTCGATTCTCGCGCTCGAATTGAACACCGGCCGAATCGTGTGGTCGAAGCAGACTTTGCCCGGCGACATCTGGACCTCGGGATGCAGTTCGAAGGGCAACTGCCCGGGCCCAGACTACGATTATGGGTCGTCGGCTCTTCTCGACAAGCTCGACAATGGGCGCGACGTGCTGCTGGCGGGTCAGAAGTCCGGAGTGGTGTATGCGCTGGATCCCGATAAAAAAGGCGAAATCCTGTGGCAGGTTCGGGTAGGGCGGGGAGGAATCAACGGCGGCGTGCAGTGGGGCATGGCCAGCGACGGCCAGAAAGTTTACGCTGCCACCTCCGATCTCGCGCGCGGCGCCGCCGGCACGGATCCCTTGGATCCCCGCCCCGCGCCTCTCGATTCGAAGCAGGGCGGTGGATTGACGGCCCTGCGGATCGGCACCGGCGAGAAAGTCTGGTATGCTCCGCCTATCGCATGCGGATCGAGACCGAACTGCAGTCCGGCCCAGGCTGCGGCGGTGACTGCGATTCCCGGGGTCGTATTTTCCGGTTCTCTCGACGGCCATCTGCGCGCGTATTCCGCCGAAGAAGGGAAGATTCTTTGGGACTTCGATACCGTTCGCGACTATGAGACGGTGAATGGCGTTCATGCCCGCGGCGGGGCATTGAATGGTCCCGGCGCAGTCGTAGTGGGAGGGATGTTGTTCGTCAACTCCGGCTATGGGAGGAACGGCGTTCTGGCCGGAAACGTTCTGCTGGCGTTTGGGCCTGAGGAGTAGGAGGTAGCACAGGCTTCAGCCTGTGGGTGTTTCAAGCTTCGTTCTTGAAATGCTTCCCAGAGACGCGCGATGCCGGTCACGCCCTTCCGCCCTGAAAAGTCCTGACCTGATGTTGTTCTTTAACAGAGCGCGCCACGTGATTGATTCATGGTTATTTAACAATGAATATGCGGATAGCTCCTGGATGACGCGCATCCCGTCCACAATCCAGATTGTGGACGAGTCGCTTATCGGGCAGAAGGTTCGATAATGGGCCGACGGAATCAATACCTCAAGCGGCTTGCGGCCTTATTTCTTCAGGCCAGCTTCCCAATTCAGCACCACGGTGATGGGCGTGTTGGTATTCTGCTGCGGCTGTGGGTTGAGGGGCCCGGTGCGATAGGCCAGTATCCCATTCGCGGAAACCGAAAAAAATCCGTTATAGGCAAGCGCTCCCACGTGCTCCGCCACGGGAACCGGCTCGCCCGTCAGTTTGAGCCGGCCGGCATCGAAGGGCTGGGCCATCAAGGTGCCGTCGCGCAGAAAAAAGAGGTGCCCGCCGGCGCCTGCTGCGGAAGGTGCCCAAACCCCGCCGAACGTGGTTGCTATCAGAAGCTCCAGACTCTGATCCGATGGCTTGACATCCAGCGAGCCGAGGAAGATTCCCTGCTTTTCAGCGACGGGACTTCTCCGCCAATATACAAAATGCCGGCCATCTGGGAGAAAGGTTGGCAGAGTGTGAGCTGGCTCCTGGCGCGAGAGGTCCAGCGCGGTGACGTCCGTGGCCACTCCGCCCTCCGCGGGGACTCGGTGAATAGGACCGGTTGGGCCGCCGAAAATGATTACACCGTCCCGGTTCCAGGCGCCCGATCCGACGTTGCCTGATGGGAGCTCACAAAGAGTCTGCGCAGGACCGCCCGATACATCGACCTTCTTGAGCTGATTCCCCACTCCAAACGCGAGAAACCGGCTGTCCGGGGACCAGAACAGGGAGAAGACGTTTTGCGTGCCGGGCAGCAGGCGCAGATCGAGGGAATCCAGGTCGCGCACCCATAAACCGCCCTCAGGTCCGGTGGTGTTGAATGCCAGCTTGTGCCCGTCCGGCGAAAGCGCCAGGAAGCGCCCGAACGCGCCCTTGTCCGGCAGAGGAATCTGGAAGCGCACCGCATAGGCTGCGGGCGGAGTATTCGCTTGCTGCGCCAGGCTCAAAGTAGTGGGGACAAGCGACAGCGCAAGAACGCTGGAGTAAATAAGGGACAATTTTCCAAAAGCAGCTTTCATAGTCATCCTTCTTTCACATAACTTGGTCCTGGCCGGGACTCATAGTTCGCGGCTCCCTGAGGATACTCCCAATCACCCTCGTTTGTTGCCGTCATTTTCGTGTCGTATTGTTTTATACTTTTCCTCCTTCCAGGGCCGAGTTTGTCGGCTGTGCAGCATGACGCGGTATGTGCAGGATTCGGTTCAGCGTTCGCCGATCAGTGGATCGAGAAGTCCTGAGTGACGCGCATTCCGTCCACAATTCAGATCGGGAAGCCATCTCTTCTCCCTTTCTTCTTAAGCCTGTTCGCAAACTTCTTGCTTCCCCTCAGCGGCTAATCTAGCATTGAGGCCTGGAGGTTTGAAGATGCCATATCAGCGGTTGTTCGTTCTGTTCGTGCTCGTCTCCACCTGCGCACAGGCGCAATGGTTGAACTTTCCCACGCCCGGAACGCCCCGCATGCGCGACGGCAAACCTAACCTAACCGCCCCTGCGCCGCGCTCCTCCGATGGCAAGCCCGACCTTTCCGGAGTCTGGCGGACCGAGCTTGCGCCCCCAGGCGAAAGCTTGCTCGGCAACGAAAGCTACTTCGTAGTACCGGGAGACGACCCCCGCACCTTCAGCAAATATTTCTGGAACATCCTGGCGGACTTCAAAGCCGCGGAAGCGCCCATGCGGCCCGAAGCCGCCGAATTGTTTCGGAAGAACGCAGCGAGCGCTATTACTCCGTCCTCCAGCTGTCTGCCGCTCGGCATCCCGGGCTCCGATTTGCTCTCCTATGCTCCCTTTAAGATTATTCAAACGCGCGGAGAGACCGTGGTCCTGTACGAGGCGGAT